>Ga0116151_10003988_pt1 | contig 13053 bp, 9 predicted proteins | sample AD_UKC117_MetaG_FD_89893 | JGI IMG/M metagenome (GOLD analysis project Ga0116151, IMG submission 89893) | Active sludge microbial communities of municipal wastewater-treating anaerobic digesters from Hong Kong - AD_UKC117_MetaG | ecosystem: Engineered > Bioreactor > Anaerobic > Digestate... | reverse complement strand
GGCAATGGTAGCCGGATTTCTTGGATCGTCTTCTTCTATCTGCTCTTCGATTTTCCCCACGAGATCGGCACTCATGTCGGCGGCTTTCGTATACATTCCTCCGCCGACCCTATCGAACAAAGCTATGAGACTGGCTCCTAGAGAGTAAGAGCTAATGATCATGATTCCATCAATATAGGATATCCTGCCGAAAGCTCTGGAGATATCCGTGATGTTCTCAAAAACAAACGAGCTCTTGAAAACAAGCATAACAAGTGCCAGACCGGTAAGTGAGAAACCGGCCACAGCAAGCCCCATAACAGACCCGCTTGAGAAGGCAACTTTGAAAGCGTTCGCTAGACCATGCTCCGCTCCCGCTGCAACTCTCGCATTTGCTCTTGTTGCAGCGTACATCCCAATAACTCCGGCCAGCTCAGAGACGAGCGCGCCAAAGAGCAGCACAACTGGATACTTGAACGACTGGAAGATAATCCCTAGAACTGCGGCCAGTACAATAGCCACAAGGAATATCTTTCTTGCTTCTTCTTCAAGGAATGCAGAGGCACCTTCCTGAACATACTTAGAAAGCTCTTTCATCCTATCATTACCTTGCGAAAAGCTCAGAGTCTTTCGCAACATAATGAAGGCAAAAACGGTTGAGATAATCCCTGCTACAAGTGGAAAGTACAATGAGTTCATTCGTTCTCCCTCCTAGTTGCTACTTTATTGGAACACATTTGACTTAGAAATCCCAACTTACATCCCAACGCTCGAAACAGTCTTTAGGCAACTTTTCCACGAAATCATGTCCGCTTCTGAAGACGTATCTGTTTCCTATCATAGGCCTTGATCTACCACCCTTCTGTTTGAGAATGTAAAGGTAATCCTTTGCTCTTGTAACGGCCACATAAAAAATTCTTTCTTCTTCGCTCAGAGAACCTTCTAGTATCGCCATTGAATTCGGCAGATCACCCGGATTCACGGCCAAAATGAAAACTACGTCCCACTCCAACCCCTTCGCCTGATGCACAGTTGAAAGCACAACCGCCGGTTGTTTTTCAGCAGACTCCCGTTCAATATCGATCTTCTCGCTAACGGCAAGATCCTCAAGAAGATCGGAAATCGACCTGTAGCGACCGGCAATCTCAATAAGCCTCTCAACATCCATCCTTCTTTCTCTCGCGTCCGGGAATTTGTCATCTAGATAGGCACCGTAGAAAACCTCATAAAAACGCCTTACAATCTCCGAAGGAGGTTCTTTTTCATCGAGATCACTGAAAAGGGCAGCCAACTTGTCAAGTTTCACCCTGTTGCTTACATGCGACCCAATTACATCAACCGGTTTGTGACCGTCATTAACTGCTGCGGTTATTCCCTGAATTATTCTAAGAGACGTTGCGCTTCCTACACCGGGAAACAGCCTCAAAGTTCTTCCCCAGGATATTTGATCCAGCGGGTTTTCGATAACCTTCAGTATTGCAAGTATATCTTTAACGTGAGCGGTTTCGGTGAATCTGGGACCCGAGTAAAGGGTGAAATTCATCTTTCTCTTGTCCATCTCCATCTGGAGCTCGAGAGAATGATAGTGTGAACGGTATAGAACGGCTATCTTATCGGGGTTTATACCATCGTCTACGTGTTCCTGGATCTTCTGAGCGACAAAAGAAGCTTCTTCCAGATTGTCCCAGGTCTCTGCAACGACCGGAATCGGTCCGTTCATTCTAACCGCCCGAAGTTGCTTTTCAATGGAGTCTTCGGGAACAATGGAGTTAACTAAATCGACAATCTGTGGGGTTGATCGGTAATTAGTCTGAATCTTAAAGATCTTTGCATCTTTGGTAGCAAGAAAATCATAGACGTTTTCGAACCTTGCTCCCCTGAATGAATATATCGACTGGGCATCGTCTCCGACAACTATCAGGTTTCCGTGAATGGAAGACAACATTTCGACGAGCCTGAACTGCAAAACATTGGTATCCTGAAACTCGTCAACAAGAACCCATCTGAAGCGCTCGGCCTCTTTTCGAAGAATCACGGGATTTTCATTGAACATCTTGAGAGCCTTCAACAGCAGATCGTCATAGTCAACACAGTTCTGAAGTGTCTTTTCTTGAACATACCTCTTCCAGATCTCTTCAATCTCGTCATATGAACCGAGAAACTTCCGATTCTGCCTCGCAATCGACTCTCTCAAAGACGAAAGCACGTTTACCGAATAAGAATAGATGCTTTGAAGAACTCCTGCTGAAGGTAGAGTCGAACTGTTGATACCTTCTCTTTCTTCAAGCAACTCCGCCCTACAATGCTTAATGAGATCTTTCGAATCCTCTCTGTCAAGGATAGTGAAATTCTCTTTCAACTCGGCTGCCTTCGAGTATTTTCTCAAGAAGTAATTGCACACGTGGTGGAATGTTCCTGAAAGCATTCCCTGGAGGCTTGATCCGCTGGTTCGCCTGGCCCTATCGATCATCTCTCTGGAAGCGGCCCTTGTGAATGTGACGAGAAGAATATTCTGCGGGCTCACCGAATTCGATACTAGATGCGCGATCTTATACGTAATCACACGGGTCTTTCCTGAACCCGGCCCCGCCACTATCAGTGAACGGCCGTTTGATTGGACGACAGCTTTCAGCTGTTCCTCGTCTAGTCCTTCGCTAAGAAATTCGGGAATCTCTGAACTTTTGAGAGTATATTTCTTCATCGACCACAGCGGCCCCCTTCTGCTAAGATTTTACCATAACGATGAAATCGCTTCACTGAGACTCTTTCGATACCCTGGAGGTAACAATGAATGAAGAAAGCGGTGGAATGAAGCAGATAGTTGTCTCTCTCTTGCTGTTGCTCTGTGTGTTTCTGATAGGAATCTTTGGATACTCAATAATCGAAGGATACCATCCTATCGATTCCTTTTTCATGGTAATGATCACGATCTCAACAGTTGGTTACAGCACCCCTACTGACCTGACTGAAGCCGGGAAGGTGTTCACCAGTATAATTATACTTGCGAGCATCACCATCGTTGTTTACGCAGTTTCAAACATAACGGCTTTTCTTGTAGAAGGAAGAGTCAATAAGCTTATCAGGAGGAGAAGGATATTGAAAACAATACAAAAACTGGAAAACCATTTTATTGTAATCGGAGCTGGCGACCTGGGATCAACAATTGCAAATGAGATATCTAAGAGAAACTATGACGTGGTGATTGTTGAGAAGAGAGAAGAAAGGCTCCGTGATCTGACTAAGAAAGAGGGAGGAAAGCTAATATTCATCTCCGGAGATGCCACAGAGGAAGAGACCTTGAAAAGCGCAGGCGTTGACAAGGCACAAGGTTTGCTCGCATGTCTTCCGGACGACGTAGACAACATCTTCGTAGTTCTAACGGCCAGAGGAATGAACAAAAACATGAAGATAATTTCCAAGGTAACCCATGGTGAGAACATCAACAAGTTGAGTTATGCGGGAGCAGACAAAGTAATTCCCATCCAGGAGATTGGAGCGCACAGAATGGTCGCAATGATGCTAAACCCAACGATCACTGGCTTTCTGGATAGTATCTCGCAATCAGGTTCACTGCAGTTGCGTTTTGAAGAAGTCAGAGTGCCGGAAAGCTTCCCCGAAAAAGGGCAGACATTGGAAGCGCTTAGAATACCACAGAAGATAGGCTTGATTATAATTGCAACAGTTACGGGCGGAGTTAGCAAGTTCAATCCAAGTGCTTCGACAGTAGTTAAGCCCGGTGACAGCCTTATGGTCCTCGGAGGGCATGAGCAAGTACTTAAGCTCCAAAGTTTCCTGAAGGGCGATCTAGAGGGCTGATTGCTCAGTGAGCCAATGTGATAGATCTCAAGGAATCAATGGCGCCTTATGAAAAGCGCCCGGCTTATAGAGATCTCCTATCTCTTATAAGATGAAATCATTATTCAGTCATTAGAGAAATTCAAAATAGGAGGAATCGGAATGGCAGACAAAGCGGTAAAATATTCGGCAAAAGGCATAGACTTCGCACCGGGAATAGCGGGATTCTCTGCGAAGGCAGTAGAGATCAACTCCCCGTTCTCAGGAAGACCCGAGGCTCACAAGTATCAGCATGACCTATATGTAGTGATTTCGGGAACTGCGAAGGTCAAAACTGGAGTGCTCAACGGTGACATAAAAGAAATCTCCGATGGCGAGTTCAGGAGTGAAGAAATGATTGTCGAAGAAGAACACATTCTCCAAATAGGAGATTCACTGCTGATTCCTACCGGGGTAGGCCACTCGCTAATCGTCGAATCCGGGACCTATTCGCAGTGGGTCTTCAAGATTGATAAGAAGTGATCTTGCTGATCAATCCTCCTTCAGCTGTCCAAAAGCATGGACCCGTTCACCGATGAGATCAACCGAGAAAGAGCGTTGTCGAGACGTTCGCTATGCTCACGAGAAGGCGAGAGAAAAGCCAGTCACTGCTGAAGTAAGACGCAATCCCGCCTTCGGCGGGACGCAAGGCTGGCGAAGATCTTGCCAGGTCGCTATGCCCGGAAGAGCATCCGGGGACGCAAGGCTGCCTTCGGCAGGAGGCGAGGCCGACTTCGTCGGGAAGTGATGCTGCTGCGAAGGAAGCCTCTCAGGTCAACCGTCAACGGTCCACCGTCCACCGAAGATCCGCTGTGCGCTTAAGAGCGAGGACCCGCTGATCGCTGAAAGAGCCGCTGCACGCTTAAGAGCAGAAAACCCGTTCTACGCTGTGAAAAGCCAAAACCCTGGACATGCCTTCAACGCTCTTTTTCATTCTTTGTCAAAGAAGAGAGAAGGGCTAACGCAGAATCGTTCCCGCATCTTGGAACTGATTTTTCCTTTCGGAGAACGGAGAACCGTTAACATATAACCGTTCCTGCAACTTGCATCATGGAACTTGCAACTCTCGGTCTTGGAGAACGGAGAACCCATAACGGACAACCATTTTCTTATTCAACTCGCAACTTGTCACTGGCAACTGTTTCAAAGATCGAGATTCTGACCAGCATGTCAGAATAACGGGATGAGGTTAGGGAAGGGTTTCGACTTTGCGTCACCAGGAACGAGTTATGAAGATCGGATCTGAAGGATCGGGGCGCACGACTCTGCTTATGCAGACCAGTCGGGCTTTGCCCGACGGCATTGCACACAAATATACTAGTCAGTGCAATTCGTTTTGTTTCAATAGTGGCTGACTTCAATATTCTGGCCGTCCCGTGAGCGAAGCGAACTTCTCGAAAGAATTTCTCTTGTCTCCTCTCGATCTTATCGGTAAACGCGTCCTTGCTTTTGGACGGTCAACGACTCTTCATTTTCAGTGTCTGCTTAAACGAGTGTGGACTGCGACTGGAATGAAAACTCGCGTGCCTCCGAATTTTTCCTGAAGTGACTTACCTAATTCTTACGGTCTCGTCTCTATCGACATTTCCCTTGGAATCATGAATCACTAACTTGCCTTCAGGACTGCTGCCGGCTAACTCCGAAGCAGCGATAATTGTATCGTCCTTTTCGTCAAACCGATGAATGATTCTCTCTTCACTTTCGTGATCGACTATCCAGGATCCTTCGTGGGGTCTCACATGGTAGATGTTTTCAATAATCTCTTCACTAATGCTCGGAATCTTGCGTAGTTCTTCATGGTGATCCATGAAATGCACCTCCTACACATCACTGACAAATCATAGAACTGCGAAGTTCAAAAGCTCATCCAATGTCGCACTCGGAACTCGACTCTCTTGCGAACAAAGCGGCGCCGTAAGCTCCCATTATATCGGGTATTTCGGGGATGAGGATCTCCGTTCCAAACAACTTATTCAAAGCCTCCACTACCCCGGGGTTTCTCGCAACCCCTCCGGTGAAGACAAGAGGTTCTGGAGATCCCAATCTTGAATACATCGCTCCCACTCTTCTTGCTATCGCCTTGAATAGACCGGCCGATATATCCTCAATTCTTTCTCCCAATCCTATCAGCGAGACAACTTCAGACTCGGCAAATACAGTGCAAACCGAACTGATCGAAATGTCCTTCTTTGATTTTCGGGCAAGCGACGACATCTCTTCGGTGCCAAGCTCAAGAGCAGAAGCCATCACTTCAAGAAACCTTCCCGTTCCGGCGGCGCACTTATCATTCATTGCAAAGTCTTCTACACTTCCCCCGGAATTCAATCGGATAACTTTGCTATCCTGACCGCCTATGTCGATGATTCCTCGGGCTTCGGGGTAGAGTTCGAAAACGCCTCTGGCGTGACATGAGATTTCTGTGATCTTATCACTTGCAGATGATACGAGCAGCCTTCCATAGCCCGTAGAAATGCACTTTCCAATTTGATTTCCATTCTTGCGGGAGAATTCGGTCATCTCCTGTATAAGAACTTCTGCTGTATTCGAGGCCCTAATTCCCGTTTTCAAAGTCTTCGAGAAGAGTATCCTGCCGTTCCCGTCAACCAGAACGCCATTGGTAGTCGTAGAACCTGAATCAACTCCTGCGTAAATCACCGTACTTCCCTCCTCAGCATGCGATACTGATCTGAAGTCGCTCTTCTCCATCAAAGCCCCGATTCTTGTGGTCAGTTGTCCATCTGAATTTAGAGGAAAATCGAGTTCAACTCTGTAACTCTTTCCGTTGTCGCCGGCACGAACAAAGTCGAAGAAGTCGCAAAACTTAGGAACCACAAAGACAGTCGCATCTGCTCTGTCATCTGAAGCTGGAAATGGCTCGGAGAAGCGACCACAAGGAGATCTCCACCTCAGCAGACGTTCGGCAATCGCAACAAGTGGTTCGATGTTATCGGCAGTCTTGCTAGAAAACGGTCTTCTTCCCAGGCAGGTCTCATTTGATACTGTTATTGCGCCGGCCTTCTCCACTGCATTATCGAAGCTTTTCAGATCAGTCACTCCGCCGCTAAGTGCAATCCGTTTTCCCGATCCATCGCTCTTGGCATTAGAAGAGCTTACTTCGGCTTTCCTGCCATCTAGCGCCGAAAGATAAAGCCTTGATAACTCCGTCCCTTCAACCAGCATTTCATTTGCCTGCACATACTCCACAATATCGTTGAATCGGTTTATTCCAGTATGCAGGTCAACTGTAATACCGGAGTTCTGGAGGAAAGCTGTCAGCCCGACAAGCTCGCGGCAAAGAAATTTCACCGCGTCAGCGTCTCTCTTCCACGGAAGTCTGAGGATGAAAACCTTGGCTGACGAAAGCTCTGAGAGAAGATCTCCGACTCTGCGCATCGCATCACAAGAGTCGGCTATCAAGAGACAATCATCTGAATTCAGTTCCATCCCTTTTTTGTAGACGGTCTTTGCATAACCGCACAAATTGCATCCAAGTTCGTGACAAGAGGTCGGAGCAGAGGAGGTGATTCTGTGGAATTCACAGGCGCTTCCGAGCATCACTTCCATTGGTATGTAGCTGCATGAATAATAGATCATCTTCTCTTCTCCACAATTTCCAGGAATGCTTCTGTCCTAGTCCGCAGCTGCCCGGCTCCCTGAGATGAATGGTCAACACAGTCACCCGTCAACTCAAGAAAGGGAATTCTCTCCTCTTCGAATATACTCTTCAAGTAACTCACTCCTCCGGCCGACTGTCTGCATCCCCAGTGAGAAAAGTGGATCACTCCATCTACCCTAAAGCTGCGTGCAAGATCCAGGCAGAAGTTTCCACGATCGACCACGCTTCCACAAAGAGGATTATAGACAAGTTTCTCTGCGAGACTCTCAAGTGGTCGCTGTGGATCAACCGGATACATCCAGTCCCACATGAGCTCACTGGCAACCACGAGGTTCTTCGATCCCGGAACGAAGAGATTGAAAAGCTCATTATCGTAATAGGGAGGAATGTGAAGCCAGAGGATCTTCCTCGCGTTTTCGGGAATCGCTTCAAGCCTTTCGTGGATACCTCTGGAGGCCGCCGCAATTCTCCCATCCCCGGCCAGAGTATGAAGTACATACAACGAGTTCATGTGTTCATACAAGTGCTGAGGCAGATACGAGTCTTCCGTTCTGGCTTTCGACTCCTCGAGGTTTTCCATGAGTTCTCTTTCATAAGACAATCTCAACGACAACTCATCCATTTTGAAGGGGGCTCCTGTGATTTCTTCGATCGTGCCGACAACTTCTTTCAGTTGCGAGAGAACGTATCCTACAGCCTCACTCTTTCGACCTCTTGGCACATCTATCAAAATGAAAGGAACATCGTATTCCTTGGCTATTCTTTTGAAGGTTGGAAGATTTCCATCGCAGAGAATGCTTGTCGTCATCACCAACTTTGGCGGGGGGAGAAGCTTTCTCATAGATACTCCAACAGAAGCTCTATGAAACGTACAGAGGGAGTCGCTTATTCCCGCCTGTGAAGAATATGCTATCGCCGTGTCCTCAAGATGCATCGACGAAAGCGCTCCAGAAATGCCTTCGGCAGAGACGGGGTTAAGACCCGCAGAAAGAAGAAGCTCGGAAGGGGCCATGAGATTCACCCACACGGTACTGATACCCTTTATTGCAAAATAGACTTCCTCAAGCGCTAGATGATTGACCGTATTGACAAATCGAGGTCGACCCCTGTCTGGAAAATGCCTTCTTCTGAGGTTCTCAAATCCCATGCCTAACTGAAGCCATTTCTTGAACTTTTCGGTATCATCTATGTAATTTCTTAGAAAGCTTCCGAATTTCACACTCTTTCGCGACATCTACTATACTCTCGCTCCTGCCACAATGAATTGCTGTTATCAACCCATTGTCCCTTTGAGTCGGGATATTTGACTGAACTCAATTATAACCTCTTACGACAAAGAGTCTGATAGTTCACCGGTCAGCTACTTCGCGCCCGCGATATGCTTGATCACTCTGAATCTCTTTCTGCATGACTGGGCGGTATTGACCCGCTCTCTCCAAACAGAGCAAAGGAAAGGGATTTCCGAAAGTGATAGCCGTATATCGCAAATTCCACCGACAGTGGGAAAAGCGACGGCTTAAAGAAGGCCGTCCACAGTAACAGTAGCCAGTAGTGTATTCTGCCTCTTTCACGGATTCCAAGTACCCATAGGGACTTCAGAAAAGCCTTAAGACTATCGGAAAGGGGTCTTACATGTCTAGGTGTATTAGGTTTATAGTTCTTAAGAAAGGTAATGACTCTCTGACGGTAAGGTTTAGGAGCGTAGATGCTCTTAAGTATCTCATAGTAACCGTCTTCAAGGTTCTTGAGTCCCATCTTAGGAACTATGTTAGTCAGAATGCTTGTGTTATTTCCAGAGAACTCCGATGCGATCCTGTTCTCTTCTTTCAACCTCAGGAAGAGTCTTGTACCTGTAGGCGCAGTGAGGACACCAACCATTGCCGTCACTATACCGCTCTTCTGAATGAAATCGATCATGTTTCTGAATACCGAAGGCTTATCGTGATCGAAGCCCACAATGAATCCGCCCTGAACCTGCAGCCCAAACTGCTGCATCTTCTTTACAGATGAGAGTAAATCTCTGTTTCGATTCTGATACTTACCGCATTCAAGAAGGCTTTCCTCCTCGGTAGTCTCTATGCCGACGAAGACGGTTCCGAAATTTGCGTCGACCATGAGTTTCATGAGTTCATCGTCATCAGAAAGATCAATTGAGACTTCTGTATTCAGTACAAAAGGATAATTCCTCTCTTTCATCCATTCGGCTACTGCCGGAAGAATCTCTCTCTTCAGCTTCGTCTTGTTGCCGATGAAATTGTCGTCCACAATGAAGACTCCCCCGCGCCAACCAGCCTCATATAATGCTTCCATTTCGGCAGTGAGTTTTTCCGCGCTCTTCGTCCTGGGAATTCGTCCGTTTAGCAGAACAATGTCACAGAACTCACAATTATAAGGACAACCTCTGGAATATTGAATGTTCATTGAAGAGTACTTTCTCATGTCAAGAAGCGCCCAGTTTGGAATGGGGCTGGTTCCGATATCTGGAAAGCCGTCAGATCTGTAAATGTGCTTAGCCTCGCCTTTCTCTAAATCATGAAGAAACGGCGCCAGAGTCATTTCTGCCTCGCCAAGAACAAGATGATCGACTTCACTGAACTCCTCGGGTCTGGTTGTGAAAAGCGGCCCGCCCGCTACAGTTTTGACACCAAGCTCTCTGCACCTTTGAATGACCTTCTTTGCCGAGTCAAGCTGAATGTCCATCGAGCTAATCATTACGTAGTCGGATTCTGTGATATCTTCATCACGCAGAGTGTCCGTGTTCATATCGATGAGCTTCTTCTCCCATTCTTCGGGCAACATGGCAGCAACGGTCATGAGACCAAGTGGGGGATACGCCGCTTTCTTAGAAACAAACTTCAAAGCATGCTTGAAACTCCAGAATGTCTCCGGGTATTCAGGGTAAACCAACAGAACTCTCAAGATCTCACTTCCTTTTTTCTTAAGATACCCATGACTCTGTTTCCGTAATAGAACGTTCGCGCGAAACAGTTCAATCTGCGGGATAAGAGACTGCGAAAACTGCCGTGGCATTACCTAGAGTTGCTTTGACATCATTTGTTCAGCTGTCGGTCTAAGCCACTTTACTGTAGTTGTTATAACGAAAGAGTATTCTCATTGAAAACATGGACTCGATTACTTATCCCGCTGTAATATCAATTTTATCACGCAGGCTAGTCAAGAGAACTCGCCAGCATACTTGAAACGCTTTGTCTCAGCGAATTCATGACGAGAATCCTTGGGTCATGACGAGATGCCGCTTCTTTGACATCGTCCTGGTCGAATGGTTAAAATCCTCAGGAGCTGCTGCGTGACGGCGAGAATTGTGCAATCAATAAGGACCAGTTTATCTCGGCATCTCTCTCTGTTCAACAAGAACGACTCATAGAACCCACCCCTTACTATTTCGTGAGAGTCACCCAACCTGGCTACAAGAGAGTTAAAGGTTTTGGTTTTCCAAGATCTCGCACAAAGCCGAATTGTCAAGAGAGGCTTGTCCAATTGCCTAGTTTTTGTTTCTTAAATGGTGCATCAGACCATTCCCACCTCGCGAAATTCTCGGCAAATGCTTCACTTACATTGAGTTTCTTGGATTCGCGCTCCCGGTTTAAACGAGAAGCCTATCCCCTGAAAAGGCCTCCACTCAAATTGAATCCACGAACTCTTCTCTCGCAACGAAGAGCGCGGGCAAAGCTTGATCCTAAATCGCATCAAATAATTCGATATATTTACAGAAAGCGTTTATCAAAGATCGCTATATACTTCTTCACCTTCAATGAATACTCTCTCTGCCTTCGCCGAAAGGTTGAATGGATGATCAGTCCAGATAGCAATATCTGCGTCTTTTCCAACTTCAAGTGATCCAACTCTCTCATCTATCTTCAAAATCTTCGCAGCATTTATCGTCACCATCTTGAATAGATCGTCCTCTTTGGAGCCGTAACGTAAAGCCACACCGAGTTGAACGTTCGTATTTTCGAGAGGAATGACTGGATGATCACACATGAAAGCTGCCAGGACGCCTTTTTCGTTGAGTATTCTTGGCGCATCGTAACTCATGTCCTTAAGCTCGAGTTTCGTTCGAAAACCGAAAATAGGTCCAAGAACAACTGGAACATTGTTACTCTTGAGAAAATCTACTATCTTGTAGCCTTCAGTTGCGTGCTCCACAACAAGATCAAAATCAAACTCCTTTGATAGCCTTACTGCAGTCAGAATATCATCCTGTCTGTGAGCGTGAATTCTTGCGGGAATTTCCTTCTTGAGCACTTTTTCTCCTACCTCAAGTTTCGGGTCTATATCCGTGAAGGGCTTCCCCTCTTTCTCAGCAGCCTTCTTCTTCTCAATGTAGGCCCTGACTTTTGTGAAGTAACCACGGATAACAGCTGCCGTTCCCAGTCTAGTGGAAGGCGTTTTCTTGAAACCTTCTCCGTAGACTCTCTTGGGGTTCTCTCCTGTCGCCATCTTCAAACCTGCTGGAGCGCGGACAACCATGTCGTCGACTATCAGGGTTTTCTTGAACTTGAAGATAGCGCCCTGACCCCCGACTGGGTTTGCACTACCGGGAACAACCATGACAGTAGTGACTCCTCCTGATAACGCGCGCTTTATTGCGGCATCCTGAGGATTAAACGCGTCAACGACTGAAACATCGGGAGTAAGAGGATCTGTCGCTTCGTTTCCATCTCCGTAATAGCCGCCCACACCCTCTTCATAGATTCCAATATGAGAGTGGGCATCAATGAAACCGGGGAAAATATACTTTCCCGAAGCATCAATTACCTCTGCATCAGGTTCCTCTATTCCCTGGCCTATCCGCTCAATCTTTCCGTTACCGATCAGGACATCGCCTTTGAATGGATCGGATGTGATAGGGTAAACTGTACCATTCTTTAGTAGTATTGACATGAAAGACCTCCTTAGTTCAGTAGTATATTTAGATTCTATCAGAAGTGATACGTAATGCACACTTATCGATATGCCATCTTGTTCTGGAGCCGACTGTCAGGAAGGAGTATATTATGCTTGAAGATGCTGTAGGAAGGGAGTATTCAAGAAACGATCTAGAGAGAAACTGTGCAGAGGCGATGGTTTACGGAGCAAACGAGGAATTCAATCTAAATCTTCCCAAAGAAGCGTTCGACACCATGGGTGCCTTCGGGGGAGGAATGAGAGTCGGAAGCGTTTGCGGTGCAGTAACGGGTTCCCTCGCGGTGATTGGCATTCTTTTCAACAGTGAAGAATTCGAGAAACAAGAGAAAATGAAACGTATCGCCGAAGAATTCCTTGAGGAATTCGAGAAGAGATACGGTCATCTTGATTGCAAAGTACTTAAAGAAAAGTACAGGGATGAAGTTATCGGATGTGAGCCGACCGTAAGAATGGCCGCGAAAGTGCTTGAAGAGATAATCGTCAAGTACGAAAGAGAAAAGACTAACTGATGACGATCAAATGAAAAGAAACGAGAGACAAATACCACTTGTCAATAAAAAGCTGGAAGGAACTGGGAATCTCTATCAACCTTCTTTCAATATCCAGAGGAACTGAGAAGATTGGTTTATACAACTAATCCCATTGAATCAGTTAATAGACAACTGAGGAAGGTAACGAAGAATAAGGGAGTCTTT
>Ga0116151_10003987_pt1 | contig 13054 bp, 12 predicted proteins | sample AD_UKC117_MetaG_FD_89893 | JGI IMG/M metagenome (GOLD analysis project Ga0116151, IMG submission 89893) | Active sludge microbial communities of municipal wastewater-treating anaerobic digesters from Hong Kong - AD_UKC117_MetaG | ecosystem: Engineered > Bioreactor > Anaerobic > Digestate... | reverse complement strand
GATATTATTGAAGTTTCAATGTATACTTCAAAACGCAAAAGCAACGAGGTGTAGCGCAGCTGGTAGCGTACGTGCTTTGGGAGCATGGGGTCGCAGGTTCGAACCCTGTCACCTCGACCATATCGAGTGTTCATAACGGATTTGAGTTATGGACACTCGATTTTTTGTAATTTCGAGTTTCTTCGTTATGTATGGAGCAGGTTTTATGCCTGCTCTTTTGTTTTATGCGGATTTGGTAATATACTCGACTGCTACACCTTTTCGTGTGTCTGCCTTGTAATTACTTCCGCATTCGGGTATTTCGATATACCCGATGAATTTGTAATGGATCATAATCCTCTGACTGCGATTCTTACCAACGCCCTCGGTCTCATAAACCGTTATTTCGTCTATGAGTTCCCGAAGAAGTGGTGCAGTCAGCTTTTGCATTTCCATAAATCTTCGGATTGCACCGATAAAGCGGTCTTTGTTCTGTTGCATCGTACCAAGATTGTTTATCCTCTCGTTTAGAGTTGCAATCTTGATTTTCAACTCCATACGCTCCACTTCGTATTTGTGGGATAACTGCATAAACCATTCATCTGTTACCTTGCCCGAAACATTATCCTCATAGAGTTTTTCGTAAAGCTCGGCAACTTTTTGGTTTCGTGCCGTACAGCGTTGTAGTTCGCCTTGTAGAGCTTTTTGCTCATTGATAATATCCTTTTGTGTCTTTTGAGCAAGTAGGTCTGCAAAGGTTTTATCGTCGCTCTGTAAAAACATTGCCATTCGCTTTAGTTCAAGCATTACCACTTGTTCTATTGCATCAGCTCGGATATAGTGCCTTGTTTCGCAAGTGCCTCTCGTATCCACCTTATAGTTGGAGCAACTGAAATACTGAATATCCTTGTTTATGGTGTTTACGTGTGACCACAATTTGCTACCACAATCGGCACAATAGAGCAAATCACAAAACATATTCTTTTCGGCATTGTCCACTTTCGGTGCTCGGCGTTTGGTTTTCTTGGTGAGCTTCTGTACGGCTTCAAAGGTTTCACGGTCTATAATAGGCTCGTGAACATCCTTGAACACCGCCCAATTTTCTTCGGGGTTAGGCAAACGGGCTTTGTTCTTGAATGACTTTGAATAGGTCTTGAAGTTGATTACATCACCGCAGTATTCTTGCTGAGTAAGTATCTTGGCTATAGTGGTTTTACACCACTTGTACGGATCGGGTTGAGCCTTTGTTCCGCCTCTGCCAAGACCTTTTTCTCTCCAATATGCCATCGGGATTAACACCTTTCGCTCCTGCAGGATTCTGGCAATGGTTTCGTTGCCTTTACCCTCCAAGCACATACGGAATATATCCTGCACCACTTGTGCTGCTTCGGGATCTATAACCCACTTCTTTTTGTTTTCGGGAGATTTCAAGTATCCGTATGGCGGCTGAGATAGTGGCTCTCCTGCATTGCCACGAAGTCTGTGGGAGCTTCTGACCTTACGGCTAATATCTCTTGCATACATTTCGTTCATAACGTTACGAAAGGGTGCAAGTTCGTTTTCACCGTCTGCGCTATCCACACAGTCATTTACTGCTATAAAGCGGATATTTCGGTCGGGAAAGTAGGTGTCGGTGTAGTATCCCACTTGCAGATAATCTCTGCCGAGTCGGGACATATCCTTTACGATAATAACACTTACATATCCCATCTCAATATCCTCAAGCAGTTTTTGAAAGCCGGGGCGGTTGAAATTTGTTCCCGTATAACCGTCATCCACATAACTGCGGGTGTTGGAGAAGCCGTGTTCCTTTGCGTATTTCTGCAACAGTTTCTTTTGATTCACGATAGAGTTGCTATCGTTATCTGTTCCGTCGTCACGGGATAGTCGGCAGTATAAAGCGGTTATGCCGACATTATCTTTTTTCTTCGACTGCATTTAGTCCTCCTTTCCGGCAGTCGAACACACATATTCTACTGCCATTTTACTCGGTGGCGATTCGTCCGTCAAAGGTACGAAATCACTTGTTACAATTCTTTTAAAACGGTCGGTAATTGTCGGGTGGTTTCCAACTTTGGTAGTCTGAAATGACGAACCGACTATATACTTGACTCCGTTTATCACATACTCATTTTCTTGCTGTGCAAGACCACATATTAGTTTCATAATACTTTCTTACCTTTCATCACGATTTTTTCTTGCTCGCTCACGGCGTTTATAATCTTCACCAATGAGCTTTAAGATTGCGTTATATACATCTTTTTGGGTATAACTCTTAGGGAAGAAACGGCGGACATCTTCAAAAGGAAAACTTATTCGTTCCTTTTGGTTTGCTTTTTCTTCACTCATAACGGCGAATATCTTATCTGCATTGAGCTGACCTGCTTGGGATAATTTCTTTAGCCGTATTGACTGCGAGAGTGACGGAGTGCAGTCCTCACTCTCAATGATACTCATTAGATCGTACTGCTCCTGCTCGGTTAGATAGGATAACTCCACAGCAGGAGTAAGTGCGATTCGTTCTTCATCTACAAGCTTTAGTAGTTCGGGGATAAGATTGGTTAAGCGGATATACCGAAACACTTGGTCACGGCTTTCGTTTGCCGCTTTGCCGATCTCGGTAGCGGTATCCGACTTTGTCGCAACTTGCGACGAGGTTAAATCCGTTCGTTTACCTTGCTCTTTCAAAGCCTCCATTTTCATTTTGTAAGCAAAGGCTTTTTCGCTCGGTAATATCCGTTCTCGGTGTAGGTTGCTGTCCACAACGGCAATCGCCGCTTCGGTTTTGCTATAGGGATAAATTAAGGCTGTTACTTCTGTAAGTCCCGCCCTTTTGCTTGCGTGTAATCTTCGGTGTCCCGATATTACTTCGTATTCATCGGTAGTATTATCTTTCTGTCTTACAATAAGAGGGGTGATAATGCCCTGCGATTTAATACTTTCCACAAGTTTGTCCATATCCTCGTTGTCTGTAACTTTGAACGGATGACCGTCAAAATCGTGCAGTTTATCTATGGGGATACGGGCGGACTTTTTCTTTTTGCTTTCGTTTGGGATTTCATACTGTGTCATAGATTTTGATCTCCTTTCTTTGTTTGATTTCGTAGAATTGGGTTTTAGGGATACCCCTAACGAGTACTGTTTTTCGCCGATAGGAGTACAAACAGTCTGCTCGCTAAGATGATGCAATTACTCCGAGCCTTTTTAAGGTTAATTACTCCTATTAGTGCTTTGCCGTTCTCCCGAATGTCCGTTAATTCCTAACCCATAGCATTTTGCTACACGTCGTTTTCGCTCGCTCTTTTAAGAGGTATTGGCGTAGTATCTACATTCGGTAACGGGTATTCAATTTTCAAAGTGCAACTGAGGCTGTATGTCACATTCATATTTCGGCAAAGTCGTCCGAGAAAAAACAAAAAGCCGTTATGTATCAACACTAATCATCGGCGGGAGCGTTTAGCTCTCGCTTCAAATCAGATGCTCATACATAACGGCTTTGAATTAATTCAAAAGACCATACTGTTTGTGTCGGCTCAACTCCACCTTAAACAGTACAAAAAATTCACAGTGGCGAGTCACGGCTTTCTCAAAAGAGATCACCGGCGGTATAGCGGACTGGTGCCTAACTATACCTCTACGAGGACATCATATTCAGTTGTAGTCCCTCTATGAGGGTATTTCAGTATACATGATAGAACATTCGTTTGTCAAGTAATTTTTGTCGCAACACGAACACTTTTTAAAAAACACCCTTTGATTCTCGACAGAGAGCAAAGGGTGTTTCTCATCCTAAAAACTCAAGTTGAATACTAATCCAATAAGGAAGTTCATCTTTCTTGCTAATAAGGATTTGTCTGACTTCATTTTCTATTTGTTCATCCGATTTATCTTTAGCAATATAATCTTTGAACAACTCTTCGTTTAGATATAACGCACATTCTCGTGGGACACCAATCTCAATTAAAGTTTTTGATACCTTATTGTACGCTCCTGCTTGCATACACGACAAAAATACGCTATCGGCATTTTTAATATCAAAGATAGGTTTTAATAAGAGCGGAACTTTATAAGATACAACGTTTTGTAAGATTTCAATGGTGTCTTCAATTTCATCAGCAATTTTATCATCCGTATAGGTTTTTTTAGAAAGGATTTCTGATAATGGAGTTTCCTGTGCCCACCACATACACAATCTGCACAAGTAGCTTCTACCGCTTCCATTCTGCAATTGATTAGGTATGCTTTTATAGTACATCGCACTTGTCTCCGGCGTATCTCGTAAAAATTTAAGCATACGATTCAATTTTGCAGAAGCCCCTCGTTCGATAGGATAATTAGGGACATTTTCAGAATAGTTCTTATAGATCACATCAAGAACAAAAGGATCCCAATATCTATTTTTAAAACAAATATCTTTCGGAACAGATAATTCGTTTAAATTTAAAATAATTGCTGCAACTTGTTCTTTAGTAAGTTTTACACCTACATTTTGCATCTTTTGTTTTGCTTTGTCGCCATATCTTAACACCGATTGACGTATATAAGATATTAGATCACCATACTTGCTCATTTGGTTGTCTACAGGTGTACTTGTTGTAATAATTTGTTCTATATCGTCGTAGTATTTCTCAAATCTTTCCCCGTAACCAGTAGGCAATTCTTTTGTAACATCGTCAAACATCGTCATTTGTTCATAACTGTCTGAATCTGCAAATGATGTTTCGTCCAAAACAAAAGTACGACCTATAAAATCTTTGAGTAATCTTCCTGCTCTTCCCCTCAAATTAGCCATTTCGTAATTTGATAACTCGGCAGAATCAGATTTCTTTTTTAAATATAAATGCGGATTTCGCACAATTATATTTTGAGCAGGCAAATTTACGCCCTGCAACAATGTTGTAGTACAAGCGATGTTTGTTATCCATTTGTTGTGTATGGCATTTTCGATAGTCCTACGAACATGATCGGGTAATTTCCCGTGATGGTACGCAATTCCTGTTTCTAAAGTTTTGCACATAGAATAATCGGGATGTATAGTTTGCTTATAATATTCAATCAGATCCGTAACCGTTGAATTAACATTGTTATCTATAACAAGAGAGCAAGCTATCTTGCGTGCGGTTGCTGCAGTGGGAGAAAAAATAATATTTTGCTGTCCCTTGAATTTGTCTGCAAAAGTATTTAAATATGATAAATACTTCTCATCATAGGTTTTCTTTCCATAACCCTCAATAAATTCTGCATTAGTGATTGGGCGTACTAATGGTTGATCAATCAGTCCGCAATACTGTTTCAAATAATATGTATTTTCACTTTTGGAAATACTATATGTCAAGTTTAATACAGGACTATCAAGAGAGGTGATTTCTTTGGTTTGTATACCAAATATGTTCTTTCCGGTTGTTTCAATATCATCAATTCTTGGTCCAGAAATAATAATTTGCTTTACATTGTTTTTGTATCGAAATTCATTTAAAGTATCAAATAAAACTTTTGAGCGTTCATCGTTATCTTCTTTTATGCGTTCAATATTTTGAATTTCATCTGCAACCAAAACAATGTCTTTTTTGAACGTGTTCCTCTCGTCGCTAAAAGCTGATATTGCTTTTTCTTGAGTCAAAACAAAGATGTTATTTTGTTCACTTGTGTTTTCTACAAAAGAATTTGATACCCGACAATTGGGGATCTCCAACTTTCTAATTGCTTTATTGAAATCTTCCGAAACTTGATTTAACAAACTTAATGTTGGAATTATATAGACTATATCGAAGTTTTCTCTAGAAAGCTTATCCAATAATTTTAAGAGTATAACAAAAGACTTGCCTGCCGATGTAGGCGCAGAAATACCAATAAGTTTTTCACTGTCCATGTTAGACCAAATTTCCATCTGAAAATTCGTAAGCAAATATTTATGTCCATTAACCACCACGCTATTTCTTTCTTGGTTCAACGTGGCCAACAAATGCTCTATTGCGCTATCCAATGAAGAAAAAGAACAGTTTTCGTAGTCAAAATCATTATCCGCAATAATTGCAGAGGTTGGATATCCTATTCGGGAAAGAAATTTTACTATAACTTTTCTTATATCATACTTTGTGTGATCTGCATATTCCCACATCAAAGCGATAACGGTTATAACATAATTGATGGATGGAGCGTGACTAATAGTGGTTTCGTAATCTAAACATCTAATAGTATCATAAATTAATTCTTGAGTAACAGTAGAGTCAGATTGAATAAAACCCGTTTTTGCGGCAGTTCTATAAAACTCAATTTCTAACCAACTATTTAAAACTTGTTTTTTTAGTTGCTCCATTAACTATTACGGCCTTTCATCTAAATTTTATCCTGAAATTCTTGTGCCAACTCGTCCAATTTCCAGATAGGCATTACAATGTAAGTTATTCTTTTCAAGATAGCATTTCCATTAATGTCAATTTTGGTTTTATCAAAATCCTTATATCGTTCTTTTATAATCTCTTCAATCTGCTTACGAATATCGTTTTGGTTTGTTATATTTACTTTTTTTGTTTCATTGTACACCACAATGCTAACCAATCTAACCTCAACATTATCTAATGTGTTACACAAATAATTTTCTGCTATTTCATTCATTTCATCATCAAGGAAGTCTTCGTGAACATATAAATTAAGTTCTTTTCTATGTGATGAATATGTTGTTAATATGCTTTCTAATGCATCAGAGAAAGCTGAGTTAAACTGATATTCACTCGTATATGTTTTTGCTTCACCTAAAATAATTATTGGCTTTTCGTTTTCGAATTTAAAATGAATAGCATCAGCGCCAAAACGTTCGTGCTTGTTAGATGTTGTTATCTTCATTTTGCGTAGCAGTGGTGTCGCTTTTTGAAATCTTTGAATGAAGTGAAATAACAATAATTCACCTAACTGCCCCTGTATTAACAAACTTTCCGATGTTCTGTTTCCTCGAAACTTTTCACGAGCTTTGCGTTGAATTTCCGAAGAGGCAGCTTCTTCAGTTTTACCTTTTCTAATAACTGCTTCTTTCATCTCGGCATATTTTTCTGAACTATACACCCAATTGACAATAGTATCGTATAACTCGTTTAAGAAATCATCCCGCAATTCGGTTAAATCTTGATAATCGATACTTGTTCCATAGTGTTCGTTTTCACTAGGGATAATATCAAACTTTTGATGTATAACATGTATATTATTAAAAAGCGCATTATTATTGATTAACCTACGCTCTACGTCTTTTTCAGTTAAAATAGCCATTCAATCACCACGCTTTACGTTTTATAGGTTATAACCTCTATCAAAATCTTGCCAATATTCTGTCGGGACTGTGTTTATTACATCTTGCAACGATTCAGGGTATCTATAAAAAGTATATCTATTTCCCGTTGGATCATAAAATTGCGAAAAGGCATGATTATAAACCAAATTTTCGACATAATCAGTTATGCTCAAACGATGATCACCAGACAAATCAAATGATCTTTTTAGTCCGCTTGGAAGTCGGTTTTTATTAACTCGTGTTTCTAATTTGCCTTGTCCTGCCCATGCGCCACTAACATCATTTTGATGAGTATAAACAACGACAGCTGCCGGGTCCTTACACAAAAAACCTAATGTTTCGTAATATTCAGAATCATTAACGAAATGTAATCCTATTCCTGTTCCATTTCCCCAAATTAATCGAGCCATAAGTATTCCTCCATAAATTAAGCTGCATAATGCACATTGATTGCGTTGATAACCGCACAGAAATCCATATCAGCAATATCCAAAATATCGTCGTTGTCAAATCCGACATTGAGTACAAACAAGAAATTGGAAAATTCATAGATTTTTTCTACTGCGGCATCAGTTAAATTCTCTTGGATTCTATCCGCTTTGGAAAGCAGCAGTAAATGCTGATACTGTTCATCAATTTCTTGTGTTCTTCCGTTTGGATGAGCATAATTAAGATGCTGTGTAGGTGTAAGCGCAATTATATTTTCCAAATAGTAGCAGATTTCAGGATAAATAGCTTGAGGGAAAATATGATGCATATGAATCGCTTTATCTGACATATGCGCCGCTTCAAGATGCTCGGTTTGCCCACCACGATTTTGATCGTTGAACAAATGTAAGAATCGTTTTGCCTTAGCGGACTGATAGTGATAATAAGCCTCGTTCACTTCAACAGGATGTGCAACTGCATATTCTTTTCTTGTCACACCCTTAGGTTTATCTGCATATATATCTCTGAAATTGTTACGATTATACATAAGCATATCATAAGTGATATTTTGCTCGGATAATCTACCTCTTTCTGTACCACAAGAGTTCTTGAAGTAAGCCAATGGATTTAACACTTTGATAAAAATACGATTGCATTCAACAACGCCATTGATGTTTGTGTTGTTTATTATAAAGGTTGAAAATGTGTGTTTAACTGTTTCATAAGAATCTTTCGTTTGTAATCTGAAAAACTCTTCAAATACAGGATATATTCCGCTATCCACGAGGACTTTTTCAATATAAGTTTTAAGGAAGAACAGAGCATTGCGCTCACGCAACGCAATATACTCTAACACCTCAAAATTGTTCACCTGATAGAAATTTCTGTTTCCTTGCTTTGTTTTTGTAAGCACACGAGCATTCGCAAGCATTTCCATCGGTTGCTGAAAGAACTTATCATATTCGCTCTTTGCAGCCTCGTTTTCGACGCCGGGCTTTTTGAAAATCGCTTCTACATTTTCAACCGCATATTTATAATGCCATATATCGGCTGTTGTAAATATGCCGTCATCATCTTCCAAAGCATAGTTATATACGCAGTCCGCAATGACAGTTACAACGTCGGCAGCACACTTTTGGTCTATCCATCTGCCATTGCCCGATTTTCTTATGTCATAATCATATTGATCACAAAAATCAATAATTGCCTGTTGTGTTAACATATCTTACCCTCATTTCGTATACTCGAAGATAGTTAGCTGCGCAGAGTTGTCCTGCTCGTTAAACTTTTCGATTATAGGTGATTTTTTGTTTTTATCTCTTAATAAGCCGTAGAAGAAAACCGAACAAGCATCAACGTTTAATGATCTTGTCTGATAATTCCTTGCAATCTGATAAAACTCACGATACTCTTCAGTAGAGAAAAACTCCATTTGTTTTTCAGTCGGAACTGTGCCGTTTTTGGGTATCAGTATTGCTAAGGAGCCATTCACTACACAGTTTTTAGGTTTCTGCATCATACGAGGCTTATAAGTCATATTCGGTGTCAGGTATACATCATCTCGATCCAAATACTCAAACACCGCTAAGTCTTTTAACACATCGTAATCAATATAAGAATCATAATCACTTAAATCAATAATCTCTTTTCCGTTATCGCTAATATTACGTGATTTCAATACACGAATATCGCCCGAATCAGAAAGCTGATTATTTGTGATTTGTCTATCCCTAAAGACTTTGAAAACATTGAAATCAAGTTTTTTACAAACCGAATCAAATTGCATATCACGATAAATAATCCAATACGGAAGTCTATCATCAAAGATATACTTTTGGGATTGAGACATATATTTCCCGTGAGTAATGGAGGCAACTCGTGTGTCAGACGGGCGAGCGAGATTGTTAATAAAGATCGCTAAAGTCTCTACAAGAACGCCGGGGAAACCTTTTTCACCAAAGTCAATAATACATTCGACGGCTTTTTCCGAGAGATAGCTTCTTGTAGGTGCGAACTCAGGGGTATTCAACAAAAACTTCGGGAAAACCAAGGCTACATAATTACCGAGATTAATCGCTTTATCTAAAAAGAATGAGCAAATGTTGGTTGTTGCTTTGTTGATTGCATTATGACGATAAATATTCAGCAGCTTATTAGTTGACTTCATTTTAAAGAAAGGCGGATTTCCAATTATGTAATCATACTTTTCTTCAAAGTTATGAAGTAGAAAATCATCGTGGATATAATTGATTGTGCAAGTATCAGGAATCTTATAATGATTTAAAATCAATTCAGCAAATTCCAAACTGTGCTCGTCAATATCAACCACATCAAGGGTTATTCTTTTTCCTTCAAATTTTTTGATAATCAGAGGAAGAAAATTACCAACGCCAACTGACGGTTCAAGAATACGAACAGTTTCTTTATCGGTATCCGGCAATGCTTTCATCATTTCGGTTATAAGGGTTTTGCTTGTAAAGAATGCAGCATTATCTGTGCGGCTCGTATTAGCCATTTCTGCGATTTTTCCCAAGGTGGCCGCTGATAAATCCATAGGGTTGTCAACAATAAAGTTCTTTAAATTATCAACTTCAGATAATTTATTGGAGGATACCACTTTATTGATAGTTGCGGTGTTAAGAGGTGAATGCTTCAACGCCTCAGAAATTTTCTTTGCTATTGATTGGAAAATCGCCGTAGGAACCGCCTCGCCTAAAGATTGGCGAATCTTGATTTCCTCTTTCTTTAGAAACGCTCTCTTTTGTTCAGTAGACAGACTATTCAAAACTTCCAGATCGGTTTCTCCCCACTTGAACGAATAGGGAACGGTCATCATTAGCATAAGTTCTCTTATACTGAAAACTCTATCATCACAAGGATGAACTGTGTTTTGGCTTGCCATTTGATCGTTTCTTGTGTGAATACACGGGCCAACCTTATCCCAATATTGACGAGTATACTTATCTGCATTTTTGCGTTGATTGATAACTATTTTGCCATCGACTATACGATGCGGCTTTTTAGAATCATCTACATTATCAAACGCAGATTGTCCCTCTTTTATATCTGCGATCCACGCCCTCATATGTTCAGGGTAAGGTCTAAAAGAGTGGTAAATATCGCATTTGTCAATTTCACCGAATTCTTTTAAGGATTTCAAATGACCAATTACTTCTCTTAATGTACGTTCCTTGAGAAGATCCGGATACAACTCAATTGGAGAAACTTCATCGGCAAAATCTTTAGATACACCAATAACAACAGTGCGCTGACGGCTTGAACAAGCACCAAAGTTTTTGAAATTAATCACACGGGAGGTATAAGAATACGCCCGACCTAAATTGTTCTCAATTGCGGCAGCAATAGACTTATGCTCGCCATCTATATCTGTGCAGATTGTTTTCATAAACGCAGGTACATTCTCAAAAATAAAGAAACGAGGATTTATCTGCTTAATGATTTTAATGGACTCAATAACCAAAGAGTTACGAACAATCTCGGTTTCACTCTTTTTGTGATTTGCTACAGACATACCCTGACAAGGAGGGGTGGCAACCACAACATCAACACGAGAAAGCCCCTCTTTTTTCTTCCAAAGAGAGATTTGATCATAAAGTGCATTTTTTGTGGATTCTTCTGTAATATCACCGCAAATATATCCACTCTCGTATTTGCACTTTTTATTAAATTTTTGGATTTCTAATCTTCTTGTTATAAGTTCATTAGTGGCAATACACTCGAACCCCTCTAACTTGAATCCGTAACAGCCGATACCGGCGCTACTAAACAAGCTAATATATGTAGGCTTATTTAATGTTTTCATTTTAATACCCTTTCCTTATATCGCTTGTTTCTCGTCAGGAATCAATTCCATAATATCTTCTATCTTACAATCAAGAGCAGCACATATTTTAACTAACACTTCGACTGTAACATTCTCGTTTTTTCCGAGTTTTGCAATCAAAGTATTGCTTATTCCTGCTGCTTCGCCAAGTTCTTTTTTCTTCATATTTTTATCAATAAGAAGTTTCCACAATTTATTATAACTTACAGCCATAATGCACCTCTCGAATAAGTAATAAATTTATACTCCTACATCATATCACAAGAAATGCATAAATGCAACAATAAATTACACGAAAGTTTAATTTGTTTTCAAATCAAGAAGGTACCTTCGCTTTTGCTTATTTAATTTAAAACAAAAAATAGCGGCAGAGATTTCTCTCTACCGCTGTGCGTGATCAGTTGTAAATCATATCGTTATTTACGATTTCTGTGGCTCTACTGCGAATATTGTTCATTCGAGCAACCCACACCATTGGGGTGTCAACTTTGAGTTGTTCGGCTACACCTTCACATTTTGCCATCTGCTTTATAAGCCGAGAGAACATATCCTCAGCCTGTTTGTCAAGGTCAGCAAGATAGTCGCTTAACTTACCGCTTGTTAGAAGATTGGCGTAAAGGATTTTTCTGTGTTGTTTTATGTATTTTAGGTGTCGTTGTCCCCACAAGCCGATTGGCTTATCTTCTTGTTCGGGGAGTGCAAGATCAGGCAAATAATAATCGCCTTGCAATGTGTAGCCGATACCTGTCTGTTCATTGTAAATACGCTTCTCCATAATTAAGCCTCCTTGTAAACCACTTTGAATTTCTTTAGTTTTGCGTTAAGAATTTTGAGTAACACTTCGTCAACTGCATCGGTGTATTTTCCGTCAGCAATAAGTTTGTTTCGTTTTTCATTAAGACAATTGATAATCGTTCCTCGCTCGTAATCATCAAGAGCTATGTAATATTTCTTTGTCATATCTTTCACTCTTTCAGTAAATCCTTAAACGGTGCTTCGGTTGATACGAATGTATCATATGTAAAATTGGCTCCCAACCGAAATCCCATAATAAAACTATCGAGATTCGATTCTCCGTTGACGATGCTCCAAGCGTTGCAGAAGTCAAGAAACTTCTTTTTGTTTTCGCCTGAAAGAGCTTCGGTCAGAAACTCCTCGCTGAGCATTAGAACTTCCATCTGCTTTTGAACTGTCTTGTTTTGCTTAGTGCTTCTCGCTTGGGGATCGATGTTACCGTAATAGAATTCTTCAATAAATTTTGACATAATCTTGTTTCCTCGTTTCTGTAATTTAATTTAACGAAGAAACTTTAAAATACACAAATGTGCGAATGAAAAATATGTGTGTTTCTGCCGGTAATTCAACGCTTTTTAATCAAGTCTGTTATGAACACCCGCACCATATTGGCACTTGTATTGAATTCAATATAAGTGCTATTTTTTGCATTATTCTAGAAATAGGACTAATTCAAGAGAACCAAACTATCCCTTAAGTTTCTTCAAACTCTCAATGGTCTCCTC
>Ga0116151_10003981_pt1 | contig 13066 bp, 11 predicted proteins | sample AD_UKC117_MetaG_FD_89893 | JGI IMG/M metagenome (GOLD analysis project Ga0116151, IMG submission 89893) | Active sludge microbial communities of municipal wastewater-treating anaerobic digesters from Hong Kong - AD_UKC117_MetaG | ecosystem: Engineered > Bioreactor > Anaerobic > Digestate... | reverse complement strand
TCCACCAAGACACTGCTGGCCGAAGTTCAGAAACAACTGCGCACAGTAGAGACAACGCAGGAACGCACCGGTGAGATAAATTCCAGGTACTGACCCTATGCGCCGTTCCCAACTCAGTTTCCTTCTTACAATTGCGACAACCGTGCTCCTCCTGTTGGGTGTGCTGCTTGGATGGGGTGCAGCCAAATGGCTCACGGCAGAGGAGACCATGAGCAGTGCGTGGCGCTTGGGCTTGATCCTCGGCGTCGCTGGTATAGCGGGGGCACTGCTTTGGTTACACACCTTTGTGCGGATCTACTTCTTTCGCGTCAAACAACTGATCACGGATGGTCAGTTGATCCTACAAACCAATCCGGCCCATCGCCTACAACCGGAGGGGCCTCGTGATCTGCAGGCGTTGATGGGGTTGCTCAATCAATTTGCCGATCGCTTCCAACGCCTTTTGGCGGAACGGGACAGCGAGATCGCACGGGCTCGGGCCGATCTGGAGGAAGAACGTAACCTGCTGGCTACCCTCATGGCCGATCTGAGCGACGGCGTCGTCGTTTGCAATCGCGATGGACGAATTCTCCTCTACAACCGCCACGCCCGCACGCTGCTTGCCTCACGTGACCTGGACACCCAGGCAATGTTCGCTGAACCAACGGCACACTACATTGGCCTGGGCCGGTCGATCTTTGGGCTACTCGATCGCAATGCACTGACCTATGCCCTCAGCCATCTTGACCGCCATAACGCAGCGCATGCGGCAACAACGGCGGATGGCATCACCGGTCCAACAGCCATGTCACCACCCGCGGGTACGGCCTTTATCACGACCACTGCCGCGGGGGCGCTTTTGCGGGTCCAGATGATGCCGCTGCCCGCAACGGACAGTGGCCTGCCCGGCTTCATCCTCACCCTCCACGATATGACGGAGCGCTTGCATGCCAGCAGTCGACGCGACTTCCTACTGCAACGGTTGACGGAACGCATGCGTGGCGGATTGGGCAATATTCGGGCAGCGATTGAACTACTGGAACAATTTCCCACAATGGCACCGGCGCAACTTCAGCGGTTTCAGCAGGTCATCGACCGGGAAGCGACTGGCCTCAGCAGTGAACTTGAGCAGACAATGCGTGACTTCGCCGATGATCTGCGAGCGCAATGGCGGTTTGAAGAGATGGCCGGCGCCGATCTGCTCTGGGCCATTGAACATTACCTCGCCGACCACAGTCCCCTTCAGGTAACAACGACCAGAGGCGATACAAGCAGCACGCTTCTCTGGTTGCGCATTGACAGTTACGCCGTGGTGCATGGCCTGGTGACTGCCGTCCGCATGCTCCAAAACGAATTCAGCATCACGGCGATCAACATACAACTGCGCCCGTTACACACGCACCAAGCGCCCGAACCGACAGCAGAACCGACCGAGGACACCCCGGGGAATCCCCTGACAAGAAACTTGGCCACCGATGAAGGTGGGCGCTTGCAGCGCTTCGCCACCCTCGATGTGCGCTGGAACAGCCAGGGCATTGCAACCGAAGCGTGGCTAGATTGGAAAGAACGGGTGGTCACCATCGATGCCGGCGATGCCACGTTAACGCTGCGCGAAGTTGCCGAACGACACGGCAGCGAAGTTTGGTTTCAACATGATCCAAGCGCCGGACAAAGTTATTTCCGGCTGCTCCTCCCCTTGGCGGATGCACCACCGCCGGCGCAAGACCAGATGCCGATCTTGTCCCAAAGTACTGTTGCCAGCCGACCTCACTACTACGATTTTGACCTCTTTGGGCAGAAGCTACAGCAGACAGAGTGGGGCCCATCCCCCCTCCATGAGTTAGCGTACACCATCTTTGATACCGAGACAACCGGACTGGACCCGCAACATGACGAAATCGTCGCCATTGGGGCCGTCCGGGTACTCAATGGCCGTGTCCTGCGTCAGGAAATCTTTGACCAGCTGATTGATCCACAACGGCCTATCCCTCACATTGCCACTGCAATTCACGGCATTGACCAGAGCATGGTGGTGAGCCAACCCACCATTGAGCTCGTCTTGCCGCGCTTTGCCCGCTTTGCCGAGGAGACCTTGCTGGTCGGCCACAACCTGGCCTTTGACCTGCGCATGTTTGCGGCGAAAGAAGCGCGTACCGGCATTCGCTTCGACGGACCTGTTCTCGATACGCTGCTACTTTCCGAAGTGCTCCATCCGGATGAAGAAAATCACGAGCTGGAAACCATTGCCCTGCGTCTCGGTGTCAATGTGCTGGGGCGCCACACCGCGCTCGGCGATGCCTTTGTCACGGCAGAGATCTTTCTGCGCATGCTACCGTTGCTCAAGGCGCAAGGGATCAATACGCTGGATGAGGCGGTGGCGGCCAGCAAGGCAACCTATCTGGCGCGAGTCACGTATTGAGCGTTATCCGCCACCACGGCTCGCCCCCAAAGCCGGGGCGATTCATCCTCCGGCGGTCGTCGCCAAGTTCGCGATTACCCTATCCCCAAAACCGGTTGACCTCGACAGCAACTATGTAGTATGCTTTTCCAGCAGCACTCATTCTACCGCCAACAGGATCATTCACCTAGTAAATCCGGGCAGAAATAAGTAGACAGATAAATCGGCTGTTTACCAGGAGCAATGCAATTTTTCGTTATTTGTAGTGGTCAACGTGATAGTGGAGCCCATTTGCGCACGCCAGGCGTCAAGCCCGCCAAGCATGCAAGGATCTTTGCGCCTTGGCGAGCTTTGCGTGAGTTCAACATTCGCTTGACCGGTACAAATGTTTCCACGATTCAGCGTGCGAAGAGGGAGAGCAATGATACAGCTGCTTCAACATCTATGCAACAACCGCCGGCGCGGCGGCAGTTTCTACCTTGTCATGTTGCTGATCACAGGTGGGCTTTTGGGTCGGATAACGACTGGCGAGGCACTGGCCCAATCACCGACAACGCATTCACTCCAACTCGATGCCGTAGCCACAAGCCTGGTCTGGGTGGAGGTAGATGGGGCGGTGAGGTTTCATGGCACAATGCAACCACAAGAACGACGCATCTGGCAAGGCACGGTATTGCGGCTCACCATTGCAACTGAGATCCCGGCTACAGTGCGCTACGACGGCAAAATTTCGGCCACGGTGGGTGATGCCGGGAAAATCATCACGGTGCAGTGGCCAATGCCGGAGGAGCCGGTCGATTCACGCAAACTGCGCGTCCCCCAACTGTATCGTGTTCAGCCCAATGACACGCTATATGAAATTGCCGCGCAATTTGACACCGATGTCGCGACGTTACAGGTCGCCAATCAGCTGCTCAATAGTGATCTCATCTATGTGGGCACCGTGCTGGCAATTCCCGGCAGCGATGGTACACTCCCCGAAAAGGCAGTCACAGCCCAATTTATCCCGATGGCCACAGACGCCTCGGGAGGAACACCAGTTCTGCCACAGGTACGGGGTACCGTCACCGAACGCTTGACCGTTGCCGCGCGAGAGGCAGCCGCGAGCTCTCCCTTCTACCGCACCACCTGGCTCACCTACTACGGTCGCCCGGCCGTGCCAGTGATGGGTATTTTGGGGGAACATGAGCTTGACGAACTCATTCCGCGGCTCAAAGCTGAAGCGGCTGCCTATGATCTGGCCAATGGCGACGATCTGGCGGTGCGGCCGGCGCTTCATCTGGTCTACGGCATGGCAACGAAAGCACCCAACGACGACAACAGCTATCTCATTTTCTTGGAAGACGCCAAGGTCGAGGAGTACATCGCACGGGCCCAAGAAGAGGAATTCGCGGTCATTCTCGATATTCAAATCGGCGCGTTGACACCGGTCACGGCCCTCAGTTATGGGCTGCCCTGGCTTGCTTACGACAATGTTCACCTCGCCCTCGACCCGGAATTCGCCATGGCGCACGCCGGTCAACGCTGGCCCGGCGATCCGATCGGCTATGTGACGGCGGCGCAGATCAACGAGGCGCAGGCCCTGATGCAGGAATACATTGAGGAGAACGATGTTGCCGGCCAACGTGTGTTGCTCGTGCATCAATTTCTCGATACCATGATCGAGGACAAAGCCGACCTCGACTGGAGCTATCTCGATATCGTGCTCACCCTCTCCGCCGACGGCTGGGGTGGCCCGTGGGGCAAGATCAGCAAGTACAACAGCTTCATGGATGAGCAGACACGCTTCACCGCATTCAAGTTATTCTACCGCTGGGATGAACCGCTCATGACGCCGCGCGAAGCGTTGGGGGTCGATGGCTATGGCGAGGGAGCGTTCATCGAGGTGACACCGAATTTGGTGATTTACCAGTAGAACGGAGCCTCCCCATTCGCGATCTCATCAACGGCCTACTCGAAGCTTTCCGCCTCATCGCTATCGGTGATCAAACGCTCCTCGAAATCGTCTTGCTCTCGCTCTACGTCTCCGGTGTGGCGCTGGCGATCAGCGCGGTCATCGGCATCCCGCTGGGCGCATTGGTAGGGCTGCACCACTTTCCCGGGCGACGCCTAGTCATTGCACTCTTCTACACCGGCATGGGTCTACCACCTGTTGTCGTCGGCCTCTTTGTCTATTTGCTGCTCTCACGCAGTGGTCCACTCGGATCGCTCAACGCCGCGTGGATCCCGGCACTCTTCACCCCGTCTTCCATGATCCTGGCACAGACGATCATTGCCCTGCCCCTCGTGGCCGGTTTTACCATGGCCGCGATTTTGGGGCTCGATCCTGCGCTGCGTTTACAGATTCGCGCGCTGGGAGCGACCGAGTGGCAAAGCACCTGGACGTTGATTGCCGAGGCCCGTCTGGCCATCATCGTCGCCGTGGCAGCGGGCTTTGGTGGCATTATCTCCGAAGTAGGGGCGGTCATTCTGGTAGGCGGCAACATTGAACACAGTACGCGCGTCCTCACCACTGCCATTGTCCTGGAAACCCGCAAAGGCAATTTTGATTTGGCGATGGCGCTTGGTATCATACTTTTAACCCTCTCCTTTTTCAGCAACACCCTCTTGCTTCGTCTGCAAGGCAAAAGCATTGATCGATAAGCGGTATGGCCGGTATCTATTCACTCTCGCAAGTCACCAAACGCTACCAACAACGAACGGTGATCGACATCACTGAAATGGAGATTGACAAAGGGGAAATCGTGGCCATCGTTGGTCCAAGTGGCGCGGGAAAGAGCACATTGCTGCGCTTGCTCAATTTTCTCGAAACGCCTACCACCGGTATGATCTACTTTCAAGGCCACCCATTTTCTGCCCAACAGTCGATTCCCCTATCACTGCGTCGTCGCGTCACTACCGTCTTTCAACGGCCGGTTCTGTTGCAGCGCTCGGTGGCAGGCAATGTACGCTATGGGCCACAGCTCCGCCAACGGCGTCACCAGGAAGCAGCTGTCCAAGATGCGCTGGAACGTGTGGGGCTGGCACATCTGGCAACAGCGCCGGCACAGACCCTTTCCGGTGGCGAAGCACAGCGGGTTGCACTGGCGCGTGCGATGGTGATTGAGCCGGCAGTTCTGCTGCTCGATGAGCCGACTGCCAACCTCGATCCGCACAATGTCAAGGTGATTGAAGAGACCGTGCAGCAGCTCAACCGGGAGACAGGCTGCACCGTTGTGCTGGTAACGCACAATCTTTTTCAAGCACGCCGACTTGCCCATCGGGTCGCCCTGATGCTTGAGAGCCAAATCGTTGAAATCGCTGATGCCGAGTGCTTCTTTGCCAATCCCCAAGATCCACGAACGGCAGCCTTTGTACGTGGAGAGATGATTTATTGATGGATGTTATTGGAGAAAACATTTCCACAAAAAATATAGACATTCAGAAAAAGATTCGTGGTATGATCACGCGTTAAACAGAACTGTAGCACCACGAATCTTTTTCTGAGAAACTATAGTTACACAAAAAAGGAAAGACTCATGAAATCACGATTGTTATTCACAGTTGCCCTGCTGCTTGGCCTGTTCTTGACCGCTTGCCAACCGATTGTTGCACCGCCGGCGGAGGAGAGCACCACAGTTCCGGAGAGTGGTCACATTATCCTGGCCACGACCACCAGCACGCAAGATTCAGGGCTGCTCGATGTAATCTTGCCTGAGTTCACCGCGGAGACCGGGATCACCGTGGATGTCGTTGCGGTCGGCACCGGCCAAGCGTTGCAACTGGGTGAGGACGGCAATGCCGATGTGTTGCTCGTCCACGCTCGGGCGCGGGAGGATGCCTTTATGGAGGCCGGTCATGGTGTGCGGCGCGAGGATGTGATGTACAACGACTTTGTGCTCGTCGGCCCGTCCGATGATCCCGCCGATGTACGCAACGCCGAGAGCGCGGCCGATGCGTTCAGCCGTATTGCCGCCGCTGAAGCACCCTTTGTCTCCCGTGGCGATGACTCGGGCACCCACACCAAAGAGAAGGCCGTGTGGGCCGCGGCGGGTATCGAACCGGCGGGGGATTGGTATATTTCCGCTGGTCAAGGCATGGGCGCGGTACTGACGATGGCCAATGAACAGCTCGCCTACACGTTGAGTGATCGCGCCACCTATCTCGCCCGAACGCTGGAAGGGACCGATTTGGAGATTGTCTACGAAGCAGACCCGATCCTCTTCAATCCCTATGGCGTGATGGCCGTTAATCCCGACAAGAGCGAGCAGATCAATAACGACCTGGCCAATCAATTTATCGATTGGCTGATCTCTGTGCCAACACAGGAAAAGATCGCACAGTTTGGCGTTGAAGAGTTCGGATCTCCGCTCTTTGTCCCGGACTCAGCGCCGTGGCGTGCGCGGTAACAAGAGAACCGAATACTTGGTTTTGGCCTCTACTGTCACTACCTGAAACAGGGACGCACCCTGGCAAAACAGGTGCGTCCCATGTTTGGGGATTGCAGGGAAGGACTTGCTGAAGCGCCCCACGTAATGCTCAACATGTGGTACGCACCCTGGCAAAATGCTAGGTTACCCGTCAACGCCCACTCATGGTATACTGTCTTCCTCATTATACAATCGCTCGTTCGTCACCTCGTCATTCGTTGTAACTAAACTCAGAACCAACTAGTTAGGGAGAAACCAGATGTCTGCTACTGCCCCACAAGGTGTGGAGATCACCGGTCCAGTAACGCCGGCTGTTCAAGAAGTGCTAACCGATGAAGCCTTGGCCTTTGTTGCCGATCTGCACCGCAAATTCAACTCGCGACGTATTGACCTGCTGGCGAAACGTGTCGAACGTCAAGCCGCCATCGATGCCGGCCAACTCCCCGACTTTCTCCCCGAAACCGCCGATATTCGCGCCGGCGACTGGCAGGTGGCCTCGGCACCCGCCGATCTGAATGACCGCCGCGTCGAAATCACCGGCCCCACCGAGCGCAAGATGATGATCAATGCGCTTAACTCGGGCGCCAAGGTCTTCATGGCCGACTTTGAGGATGCCCTTTCGCCTACCTGGGAAAATGTCATTGATGGCCAGATCAACTGTAGTGACGCCATCCGCCGCACGATCGAGTTTCACAATCCCGATGGCCGTGTCTATAAGCTCAATGATACTGTCGCCACCTTGTTGGTTCGCCCACGCGGCTGGCATCTAACGGAAAAGCATGTCCTGGTCGACGGCGACGAGATCTCGGCCAGCCTTTTTGATGCCGGGCTCTACCTCTTCCGCAACGCCAAGGAACTGCTATCCCGTGACAGTGGCCCCTACTTCTATCTGCCCAAGTTGGAAAGTCACCGCGAAGCGCGACTCTGGAACGATGTCTTCACCTATGCGCAGGAACAGATCGGTGTGCCCCACGGCTCCGTACGCGCCACCGTGCTCATCGAGACGATCCTGGCCGCCTTTGAAATGGAAGAGATCCTCTACGAACTGCGTGACCACATGGCCGGTCTCAATGCCGGGCGCTGGGATTACATCTTCAGCACCATCAAGAAGATGCGCAACCAGCCCGACATGATCCTGCCGGACCGCAGCGATGTGACGATGACGGTCCCCTTCATGCGCGCCTACACCGAGCTGATGGTCCATACCTGTCACAAACGGGGGGCACACGCCATCGGCGGTATGGCCGCGTTTATTCCCAACCGCCGCGACCCCGAGGTGACGGAAAATGCCCTAGCCAAGGTGCGTGAAGACAAACGCCGCGAGTCGAATGACGGCTGTGATGGCACATGGGTGGCCCACCCCGATCTGGTGCCGCCGGTGTTGGAGGTCTTTGACGCGGTGTTGGGCAACAAGCCGAATCAAAAGGATAAGTTGCGCAACGACGTTCACGTGGAAGGCAAAGATCTGATCAACGTGGGCGCCAGCGGCGGTGCCATCACCGAAGGAGGTGTTCGCCTCAACGTCAGTGTGGCGCTCCAATATATCAATGCCTGGCTCAGTGGCAACGGTGCTGCTGCCATCAACAATCTGATGGAAGATGCCGCCACCGCCGAAATCTCGCGGTCGCAGATCTGGCAATGGATCCGCCACCACGCCAAACTCGACGATGGCCGCCCCGTTACCCGGGAACTCTACATGCAGATTCGCGACGAAGAGCTGCACAAGTTGGGCGGTCCCGGCGCCGAACATTACGAAGAAAGTGCCGAGCTGCTCGACAAACTGATCCTCACCGACGACTTCATCGACTTCTTGACGCTGATTGCGTATGACTATTTGGACTGACGTCAAGAACTGATTGTGCGGGGGTGCAAATGGCTCGGTTGGAATATGGTGATCGCATTGGAAAAACTGCCCAAATCCGCGTCGGCTGTTCCGCACTGATCTATGACGCAACGCGTGAAAAGATTCTGCTCACCCGTCGGGAGGACAACGGCGAATGGTGTCTGCCCGGCGGGGGGTTGGATGCCGGCGAGAGCGCCGAAGAAGCGTGCGTTCGCGAAGTGTGGGAAGAGACGGGATTGACGGTGGCGGTGGTGCGCCTTATCGGTATCTACACCACACCCCATCGTATCACAGTCTATAAAGATGGCAACCGTAACCAGTACATCTCATTTTCGTTTGAAGCACAGATTTTGGACGGCACACCTGGCTTGAGTGATGAAGTGACGGAGATCGGTTTCTTCACACCGGCAGAAGCCGCAGCGATCAATCTCATGGCGAATCACCGCATCCGCATTGAGGATGCCCTGGTTGGGCAGCCGGCGGCCTTTATTCGTTGATCAATCTGGATCCGTTCAGGTATTGACAGGGGCTTACGCTCATGTTACACTGAATCACAATTGAACAAAATGCGTTGATGGAGCCGAGTACTCATCACAACATTGCACAGCGAACCTGGGATGGTGGAAGCCGGGTGAATTGTTGGGTGACGAAGATCCCTCCGGAGCAGTGGTCTGAAAGGTTGCATCCGTTCTGCGGAACCAAGTAAACGCCACCGGTGTCACGAGCCGTTATCTCTGTGGCAGACTCGCTGATAGATGCGCTAAACGTAATAAGTGAAACGTAACGAGTAAAATCGTAAAGCGTAATCAAAGGCGGCTTTGCAGTTGAGGTGCTTGTCACCCCGTCAATTCGTCACAGAATGATGGGTGATGGGAACCGGGGTGGTACCGCGGACTTTCGAGCCCGTCCCCGTTTTGGGGGCGGGCTTTTTGTTGTCCAAAATTTTAGGTAGTCTCCCTAAAAGGAGTTGTTGTCACTTGAAGGCACTGGAAATCCTGGGCGGTGCTTACACCTGAACAACTCCATCCCGGTAGACTACCAATTTTAGTAGTAACAGATTTAGAAAGCAGCGGATTTGTATTGGAAGCGAAACGATCGCTATCGCTTGGATGAAAAGAGGACAGGATGACAAAGCTGTTGTACTACGATGATGCGTATTTGCAGACGTTCACGACAACGGTGACAGCCGTGGATACGACAGGGGATGCGCCACGGGTGGCGTTGGCGGCGACGGCGTTCTATCCCGGCGGTGGCGGACAGCCCAATGATGAGGGCTGGCTGGAGATCAGCGGCGAACGGTATCGGGTGAGCAAGGTGAAGAAGGAAGGCGATCAGCTTTGGCACACACTTGCAACGAATGGCACACCTACTGCACTTGCTGTGGATACATCGGTACAGGGAGAAGTCGACTGGGAACGACGGTATAAGTTAATGCGTACCCACACCGCCATGCACATCCTCTGTGGCGTCGTCTGGCGTGACTATGGTGCCAGCGTCACTGGTGGCAACATGGATCCGGGCAAGAGTCGCATGGATTTTGAGTTTGAGTCGTTAACCCGCGATCTGATTGGCGAGGTCGAGGAAAAATGTAACATCGAGATCGCCGCGGCGCGCGCGATCCACACCCAAATTTTGCCCCGTGAAGAGGCCTTCCAGATCCCGGATCTGATCCGCACCAAGATCAACCTGCTGCCGGCCGGCATCAGCGAGGTGCGCACGGTGGAAATTGTTGGCCTGGATTTGCAGGCCGATGGCGGCACCCACGTCAACAACACCAGCGAAGTCGGGCAGATGAAGGTAGTGGATTACAAGAGCAAGGGCGCAATCAATAAACGGATTTATATTGAACTGGGCACGTAAACCGTAAAGCGTGATAGGCAAAGGGGTTTGGCGACAAGCACCTACTATCTTACGCAGCACGATTCCCGGTTTACGTCTCACGTTTCACGTCTCACAGTTTACGTTTCACAGTTCACATTTCACGTCTCACGTCTCACACCGCGGACAAACGCCATGGCAAGCTTTGCAGAATTCTTCACCGCCAATCTTTTCTTTGTCACCCAGCATAGCGTGGGGGGCGAGCCGGTATTGGTCAATGAAATGATGATGCGGCTGATGCAGGTGGCACTGAATTGGGCAAAGGAGCAGGCACCGTATGAACGGGTCGGCTATCTCTTTTTACCGGATCAGATTCACCTGCTGCTCCGACCCACCGGCACCGCGACGCTCGATCGGATCATGCAACGAACGCGGCAGCGCTTTCAGCTTGAATATCATGAGTTGCTAAATATGCCGGGGGAGACCTTGCTCTGGCAAGAGGATTATGAAGCACGACGCGTGCAGGATGTGGAACAGTTGGCGCTCTATTTGGATGCAATGCATCTGCTGCCGGTAGAGCGAGGCTTGGTCGAACAACCGGCAGCGTGGCCCTATAGCAGTGTAACACTCTGGCAGGAGCGTGGGATCTACCCGCCACGGTGGGGATGGCGCGTACCGACAACGGTGCCGAATGACAGTTGACGCAGAAAAAGAAACCAAGCGCCATCATGCCATCGCCGACCTAGTCATGACCATTCTGCCGGAGTTGGCTGGCGTAACCATCGAACGGGTAGCGGAAGGCGGGTCAACCGAAGTTTATCGCATTCGCAACCAAAGTGCGACCTATTATTTACGTGTTCTACCCGAAGTTGGCGCAAGTTTTGCACCGGAAGCGAAGATTCATCGCCAGTTGCACGCGTGGGGCGTTCAGGTGCCGGATGTGCTCTATTTTGCCCATTACCATGCCCCGCTCGGGCGATCGGTGATGGTGACAACTGAAATTCCCGGCCAAGCACTTGGGTATGGTGAACGGCACCCGCAACACAAATTGATTCTCCGCGATGCAGGGCGCGATTTGGCACAAACTGGCCAGATCAATGTGGTGGGATTTGGGTGGATCGACCGTTCGATGGCAGAGGTTGATATGCTCCGTGCAGAGCACGCTTCTTTTGCGGCGTGGATCGAGCCAGAGATGGCGCAGGCTTGTGCCACTTTGAGGAGAGCCGCACTGCTAACCAACCCAGATTTGAACAACGTTCGGGCGTTAACGGGCATGCTAATTGACATGGTGGGGAACAAGCAGGCTGTCCTAGCGCATGGGGATTTTGATGGTACCCATATTTACCAGCAAACAGGCGTCTACAGTGGCATCATCGACTTTGGGGAGATTCGGGGGGCCAATTTGCTCTATGACCTCGGCCATTTTCAGATGGAAAACGAGGATTTGTTGCCGGATCTGCTTGCTGGATACGAAGAAGTTCGCACGTTGCCCAGTGACGCTTTGCAAGAAATTTGGTTAACGGGGCTGCTGATTGCCGTTGGTCGTTTGGCCAACATGGTGCGCAAAGGTAGAAACCCTTATCTACCCTATGTGACAGCCGCCAAACGGAATTTAGCGCTGTTGATGGGATGAGCTCGTTGCTGGAATGAGTTGATGGGAGCAAGGGAAGGGAAGCAAGGGAAGGGAAGCAAGGGGAGGAGCCAAATGTCATATCAAGTTCACACGTTAACCGCGGGTGATGCGGCAGCCTATCAGCCGGTTCGGCTGCGCTCCTTACAGGAACATCCCGAGGCCTTTGGCACAGCGTATGAAGATGAGGTACAGACCCCGTTGGATGTTATTGCAAAGCAATTGGAAGCAACATCCAACGGATTCATGTTGGGTGCCTGGCAGGGAGAGAACTTGGTGGGGATCGTTGGGCTGCACCGTTCGCCACGTGTCAAACTTCGTCACCGTGCGGGCGTTGGGGGCATGTATATTGCGCCAGAAGCGCGTGGCTTGGGCATCGGCAAAACCATGATGCAGACGCTGATAGGCCAGGCACCCACGCTTGAACATTTAGAGGAGATACTATTGGCGGTCACTGTCGGCAACAGTGCCGCCCGCTCGATTTATCTCGCCGCCGGCTTTGAACCGTCGCACATTGAAAAACGGTACATCAAAGTCGGTGCGCGCTATTACGATATTGAATGGATGACGTTGCGATTGGGCAGTTTTCAGTGAGCAGTGGACAGTGGACAGTACTAAACCGGCTCACTGATAACTGATAACTGTCCACTGCTCACTGGTAACTGGTGAAGACAATAAACAAAGGGCAAAGAAATGAGCACAGAAACAAAACCAACCTTCACGCCCGTTCCCACTTCGGTGAATTATCCGGAGATGGAGGAGCGGGTGCAGCGGATGTGGGAAGAGCAGCAGATCTTTGAGAAGACACTGAGCGAGCGGGCCGATGGGCCGCGCTACGTCTTCTTTGAAGGACCGCCGACGGCCAATGGCCGACCGGGGATCCACCATGTGTTGGCACGCGCATTTAAGGACATGTTCCCGCGCTATAAGATTATGCAGGGCTATTATGTCAAGCGCAAAGGGGGCTGGGATACCCATGGCCTGCCCGT
>Ga0116151_10003980_pt1 | contig 13067 bp, 16 predicted proteins | sample AD_UKC117_MetaG_FD_89893 | JGI IMG/M metagenome (GOLD analysis project Ga0116151, IMG submission 89893) | Active sludge microbial communities of municipal wastewater-treating anaerobic digesters from Hong Kong - AD_UKC117_MetaG | ecosystem: Engineered > Bioreactor > Anaerobic > Digestate... | reverse complement strand
GTCGATTCAAGGCGTTTTCCCGGGTTCGATCGTCGATTCCGCGGGTTCGTTGGTCGTCGGCTGTCGCGGATTCCGCGACACTCACGGATTCATGTCGCGGAATCTGCGACATCTGGCGCCCGGATGTCGCGGAATCCGCGACAACCCGAGCGCAAACGTCGCGGAATCTGCGACAACCCGAGCCGCACTGTCGCGTATAACGCGACAATCCGGGGAAGGGCCGGCTGTTCAGTAGCTCTCGCCGAGCGCCAGATAGAGCGCAATCCGGTTGGTCAGGAGGGCCGCCTCGGTGCTGATCTCGTCCATCCTGACGCCGATGGCGAACTCCACCAGATCGAGCAGCGTCACCATGTCGATCGTGCCCATGACGTAGTTGGCCTCGCCGAGCCGCACCGCCTCCCTGGCATCCTTGTCCGCGGCTCGCCAGGCTGCCAGCTCCTCGCGCAGCAACTGCTCGTTGGCGAGTCGCGTCTCGACCTCGCCGAAGGCGTCGAGCACGGTCTGACCGTAGAGGGCGGTGGCCGCCGCCTGTGTGGCGGTCATGCCGGCGACCTGGGCCTGCAGGGCACCACCTTCGAAGATCGGCTGCAGGAGGCCGACGCCGATCTTCGCGAAGGAGAAGGAATCCATCGCCAGGAGCGCCAGGTCGGGATCGTTGAGCCGGCCGGCGCTGGCGGCGAGCGACACGCCGGGCAACCGGGCGAGCTTCGCCACCTCGACGTCGTAGAAGGCCGCGATCACCTGGTTGCGCGCTGCCGTCACGTCCGCCCGGCGGTCGAGCAGCGAGAGCGGCAGTCCGGCCGAGAGCGCTTCCGGCATGTGCGGGAACGAGTCGGCGGGCTTCAGGCCCAGGCTCGGGTAGCGGCCGAGCAGCACCTCCAATCCGGCGATGGTCTCGTTGGCGCGGGATTCGAGCCGGGCCGCGGCTGCCCGCGCGGCGCTGGCCCGGGATCGCGCCTGGACGACATCGAAGCTCGAGACCTGGCCCGCCGCTTCCTTGCGCTGCGCGAGCCGGACCAGCCTTTGGTAGTCGTCGAGCGACTCCCCGGCGAGGGCGGTGAGCTGCACGACCTCGATGTTGGCGACCCAGACGCGCGCCACGGTCGCCGCGATCGATTGCTGGGCATAGACGGCATCGTCCGCGGCGGCCTGCGCCTGGGCGAAGGCTGCGGCTTCGCCCGAGCGCAGCCTGCCCCAGAGATCGATTTCCCAGGAGACCACCAGCTCGGCGCCGTTGATCGTCTGGGTGTCGTTGGTGCCGTAGTTGCGCGAGGTGTGCCTGCCGGCCTCGACGCCGACGGCGGGCAGGACGGGCGCGCCGGCGATGACGACCGATTGCAGCGCCGCCTCGACCCGTGCCGCGGCTGCCTGGAGGTCGCGGTTGTTGCGCAGCGCCTCGTCCACCAGCCGCGCGAGCTCCGGGTCGTCGAAGCTCGCGACCCAGTTGCCGCCAACGGCGCTCGTCGGCGCGCCCTCGGTCGACCAGGCGACGGGGATGGCGCTCGTCTCCGGCAGCGCCGCGTGGAGCAGGGTCTCGTGGTCGGGTGGCGTCGCCAGGGCGCAGCCGGCCAGCGTCGTCGCGAGCAGGATGGCACATCTGCTCCGAGTGGCGGCCGGGAGGCGCGGGTGGGAAGTCATCGGCATCCTCAGAACGGCAACGGATAGAGCCATCTGGACCAGGTGTAGGTCCTGAGCGCGATCTGCCCGAGCCAGGTGAAGGGACCGTCATTGGTCAGGATCAGGGCGGCGCCCTCGGCGCCGATCGGCAGGCGGACGGTCGGGTCGTCCATGGTGATCTTGACCGGGAACCGAACCTCGGCGGACGGCTGATCGGGAAAGACCGGCAGCTCGCCCGAGGGCAGGAACTGGCCCCTGCCGCTCGCCCACCAGATCTCCTCGACCCGGGCGGAGAAATGCTCGCCCGGGTAGGGGTTCAGGGCGACCACCACCGGCTGGCCCTCCTGCACGAACTTGAGGTTCTCCTGTCGGTAGGTGGCCAGGAGGTAGGGGTCGCGCTCGACGATGAAGCTCGCGATCGCCCCGGCCCGGACGATGCCGGCGACCATGCCCTCCTGGACCTGCAGGTTGACGATCATGCCGTCCTCGGGGGCGCGGATCACCGTCTGCTCAAGGTAGTATTCGGCCTCCGCCACCTGGGATTCGGCCTCGGCGACCACGGTGTTCACGCCGTCGATCTGCGAGGCGTAGGCGACCTCGGCGCGCTCCTTGTTCGCTTGCGCCTCGGCGACGGCGGCCTCGCCCGCCACCACCTCGGCGGTCCAGCGCTGGGCGTCCTCCTTTGGTGCCGCGCGCTGGGCAGCGAGGCTGACGAAGCGCTGCTCCTGCTCCCGCTTGTAGACGAGCTCGGCCTTGGCGCGCTCGACGGAGGCCGCCGCAACGGCGACGTCGGCCTGCAGGATGAGGACATTCTGCTTCGCCGCCGCCAGGGCCGCCTTCGCCTGGTCGAGCTGGTACTGGTAGGGGCGCTTGTCGAGGACGAAGAGCGGGGTGCCCTTCTCCACCGGCTGGTTTTGCGCGACCAGAATCGCCTCGACGAGCGTGGGCTCCGGCAAACGCGGCACGATCTGCACGGTATGCCGCACGACGCGCAGGTCGGTCGAAAGAGGGGCGAAGAAGCGCATCCCGACCATCGGCACCAGCACGAGATGCAGCAGAAAGAAGCCCGAGACGACCCCCCATGTGGGCGTCAGGCGCAGCCATTTGAGCTTGAAAAATACGACCCAAATGAAAAGCAGGTAGAGAAACGTTATGGCGACAACGGCGAGCACGTCCGAGGCCTCTCCGACCTAGATTATGGCTTCTTGTCTTTCTGCTCTTTCGGGACGCCCTCGTCCGGTTGCCGGTCCTCGTCGACCGGCGGCAGCTTCCTGCCGTAGGCATAGGCGGCGAGCTCGGCGAGCTCCTTATGTTCCGCGATGCGCTCGGCCTCGGGAAAACGCCGGATGTCGATCTTGTCGGTCGGCTTGAAGGCCCAGATCAGCGCCTGAATCCAGGGGACGATGGCGGCGAAGCCGATCCAGCCCATCAGGTACACGGCCTCGGCATCCGGGTGGTTTCGCGCGACGGCGATGCGGCCGGGCAGGCCGAGCAGCTTCACGAGCCCGATCAGGAAGCCCAGGACAGCGAGGGCGAGGCAGACGAGCGTGATCACGTCCCAGAAGTAGTACGACGCCTGGAAGGCACTCCAGTGCTGCCCCAGCCACTCCATTGATCTACTCGCGCCCTTTTGCCCGACGAGAATGTCCGAGCCCAACGCTCGGGCTGCTCATCCTGCTGCCCGCGATACTCTCGCAATTATGGCCAGAGTGCCGTGCTGCAGCACGCGCGGCAAAGTCCATTATATCCCAGAGCGCGCAAATGCCTCGCCAGAGCGCCTTCTCGGCAACAGCCGGCGAATTCGCCGAACCTGGCAGCCGCCATTCGCCGAACTAGAACGGTGCCGGGGCTGTTCCGGAGGCACCACTTTTCGGCGGTCGGCACCCGAAGGGCGAGCCGGAGTCCACTATTCCCGCCGCTCCCCTTGCCCCGCCCCGCGGTCGTCATCCTGCTCCTCCTCGTCGTCGAAGAGAATGCGCTCGGCGGCGCCGTCGAGGTCGTCGAACTGGCCGGAGCGGAGCGCCCAGAGGAAGCCCAAAAGGCCGAGGAAGCCGAGCAGGAGGGCGATGGGGATGAGGTAGAGGAGGCCGGACATCAGACGGGCCCTCTGGCTCAGTTCAGGTCGGAGGTCAGCGCGAAGTTCTCGAGCCTCGGCGCCGGGCCGTCGATCGGGCGGTTGCGGCAGGCCTCGAGCCAGTCCCTGGACTGCATCTCCATGAGCCGGCTGGCGGTGCGCTGGAACTCGAAGGCGCCGTCGCCCTGGGGGTAGAGCCCGGCGGCCGGGGCGGCGGCCGAGAGGAAGAGCATGACCCGGCACTCGTAGAGCGCGTCGATCAGGGTCATGAAGCGCCGGGCCTCGTTGCGGCGGTCGGGGGTGAGCAGCGGCACGCCGTCGAGCACGACGCTGTGGAAGCGGCGGGCGATGGCGAGGTAGTCGGCGGCACCCAAGGGCTGGGCGCAGAGGTCGGCGAAAGCGAAGCGGGCGACACCGCCGGCGGCCATGGGCACCCCGAGCCGGCGGAGCCCGACCTCGAGCTCGGCCGGGGCCGGCTCCACGCCGTCGGCCAGGGCCTCGAAGATGCAATCGAGGGCGGCGGTCGCCTCCGGGCCGAGCGGGTAGTGGTAGGCCGGCAGGTCGCGCAGGCGCTCGAGCCGGTAGTCGACCGGGCCGTCGAGGGCGACGATCTCGAGGCGCTCCTTGAGGAGGTCGATGAAGGGCAGGAATCGGGCGCGGTTGAGGCCGTCCTCGTAGAGCCGGTCGGGCGGCCAGTTGGAGGTGGCGACGACCACCACGCCCTCGGCGAAGAGGGCCTCGAAGAGGCGGCCGAGGATCATGGCGTCGGCGATGTCGACGACATGGAACTCGTCGAAGCAGAGGAGCCGGGTCGCGGCGGCGAGGTCGCGCGCGACCTGGGCGAGCGGATCGCCCTTGCCGCTCGCCTGGCGCAGCGCATGCAGGCGCGCCTGCACGTCGAGCATGAAGGCATGGAAATGGACGCGCCGCTTCGCCTCGATGCGCACGTCGGCGAAGAAGAGGTCCATGAGCATCGACTTGCCGCGGCCGACGCCGCCATGGATGTAGAGCCCCTTTAGCGCCGGGTCGGCAGGTGCCGGCATGCGGCCGATCAGCCGGCCGAGGAGGCCCCGGGCCGGCTCCGTCGCGGGGGCAGGCTGCCGTTCGAGCGTGCGCGCCAGCGCGTCGAGCCGCTCGGCGACACAGCGCTGGACGGGGTCCTGGACGATCGTGCCCGCGTCGAGCAGGGCCTGGTAGCGTTCGAGGGGCATGGAGCTGTCTGCTGTCCGGCCGTGCGGGCGTAACCGGCTTCTAGCAACAGTGCCTCGAAGATGCACCCCTGCAGCGCCAGCACGTCCCGCGACGCCCACATGGCCTTCGGCCGAAATGCTACCGATGACATGAACTCGCCCGAGCCACGGGGTACGTCAGCCGATGACGTCATTGGCCTCCAAGAAGGTCGCCTTTTGCAGGCTCTCGTAGAAGCGTTGATAGGGAACCGGATCCTCGACAGGTTGATCGTTGTAGTTGGCCGAAGCGCGAACCACGGTCTTCTCCGCTGCGGGGCGGATCGACACCGTCATCCGCAGTGCATAACCATCGAGCTTCGTGGCCGAAACTGTACCGATTAACATGTTGGCGTCGTCTATGACAAATCCGAGATCCTGCAATGTCGCCATCACCGACCTCATCATGAATTCCTTGTCCTTCGTATCGAATTGCTTCGCTTGAAAGGATCGCAATTGCACAGCGGATTGCGATGTCTCGAGAACGCGCGATTGCGAATTATTGCAAGCATTGACAAGCAGCAGCGAGCCGAGCACAATGGCAGTTATATACCTGATAGCCATCAGACCTTCTCCCCCTCCAGATAGATTGCCTGTTCAAGGTTTCGGAAGAAGCTGGCGTAGAGCTCCGGGTCGTTCAGACTTTCGATCTTCGATGTCTGTCCTTGCGTGTTGGTGACGATCCGCTGGAATGCCACGCGAACATAAGTCTTCTTCGACTCCTCGATCGGCCTCGTGACAATCGAGGCCCGGATCAGCTGATTGTCGTCGACCGGCATGTACACACCGAACAGTACCGCCATCGCTACCGCCGCCGCGACCTGCCCCCCCTCGGTTGCGTCGCGCTGCTTCGAGGCGGTCACTAGTCCCGCGTCGGCGGCCGTGCGATCGATCGTAAAGCCCAGATCCTGAAGCACCTGAACGGAGGCGCTCAGGATCTCGCCTTCATTGCCGGTGTCGTACGATCTCGAGGACGCCTCCCTTTGTGCCAGTGTCTGCGGATTGATCTGCAAGGCTTCAGTTGGAATTCCTGGCGCGCATCCGAGCAAAAGACACGCAATGGCGGGGGCGATACGACCCAATTTCTGGTGCCCGTTCATGACTGCATCCTAAAAAGAGGATTGCCGATACGAGTAGTCCTCGACCTTTTCATTTTCATCGAACTTGATGATTATCGTCAGTGTTCTCTGATTGGTGGATTTAGCACCGGCAGCCGCTGACGGGTTGAATATCAAGGTGAAGACGGTATAGCCCGATGAACTCTGAACCTGCTCAGTGGCCACCTTGTCGTAGACCCATGTCTGCTTGCCGCCTTCGCCGCTCGTGACAATGTTCGGCGAACCAAGCGCAGACAGGACCTCACTGGAAGTCATACCCTTGCGAATTTCACGTTGGACAGTTCCAGCGGTGATTCGATCGCCGGTGTCGTCTTGTATCTGTTGGCGATGATAGCTGGCATCCGGAGAGCAGCCCCCGAAAAAGAGAAGGACAGCCATACCGATTAACAATCTGGAGGTGTCTTTCATCCTTTTTTCCTATCAGCCTTCCCGAATTCGACTTACTTACCAGGTAGCACACGATGCTTGCCAAGCGGGAATCAACGGACTTACTAGGTCGTTCAGCAACCAAGGCGCCACGTTGTTTCCCGATATTAGAAAGATGCACGGAACAGTGTCAGACGAGTGGCACTCGTTGTCCTGCTCTGTAGCCATTCGCGATAGAATGGTAGATCGGGTCGAGATTTTTTTCAACTATAACGTTTAGCGATGCGCCAGCACCCGTCCCGTGAGCAGCGACACGTAGCCGGCGCTGGCGATGGTGCCGGCTTCGTCGGTGAAGACGAAGAGGGCGACGGCGGGGTCGCAGGCGGCGCGGAGAGGGGCGAGGCCGAGGGTGGGGAGCTCGGACTCGATGCCTTCGACGAGGACGCGGCGGGCGGCTCGCCAGTAGTCGGCGTAGAGCCAGAGAAGGCGGTGCATGATGCGCTCGAGCATCGGGCCGCCGGCCCTGATGGTGGCGGCGTCGAAGGGCTCGGAGGGGGCCAGGGTCATGATGCTGCCGGTGGCGGCGCGGCGGAGGGCGGGCTCGATGCCGAGGGCCTTGTCGTGGTCGCGGACGAGAGCGGCGGCTTCGGGCGGGGCGGGCTCGAAGATGCCGGGGATGGGCTCGGGCGGCACGAAGAGGCAGAACGCCTCGCCCGCATAGGCGGCAGCGAGGTCGGCTGCCTCGCCCGCTTGGGCCGCCGGGCTGCAGGGGCCGAGGCAGAGAAGGAGAGAAAGGACGGTGGCGGGCTTCAGAGCCAGCCCCGGATCTCCTCCTCGGCGCGCTGCTGCAGGAACGCGATATGGGCGTCGTCGTCGTTCAGGCAGGGAATATAGGTGAACTGCTCGCCGCCGGCGGCGAGGAAGTCGTGGCGGCCCTCCTGGTCGATCTCCTCCAGCGTCTCGACGCAGTCGGTGACGAAGGCGGGCGAGATCACCGCGATCTTCTTCATGCCCTCCTTCGGCAGCCGTTCCAGGGTCTGGTCGAAATAGGGCTGCAGCCATTCCTCCCGGCCGAACCTGGACTGGAAGCAGGTCATGACCCGTTCCTCGTCCCAGCCGAGGCGCTCGCGCACGAGGCGCGTCGTCTTGTGGCACATGCAGTGATAGGGGTCGCCGCTCATGAGGAAGCGCTTCGGCACGCCGTGATAGGACATGATGAGGCGCTGGGGCTGCCAGTCCAGGGTGGCGAGGTGCCGCTCGATGCTTCGGGCCAGGAGCTCGATGTAGCGGGGATCGTCGTGATAGGGGCCCATGGTGCGGATGGCCGGCTGGCGGCGCATGGTCATCAGGGCCTCGAAGGCCTTGTCGTAGGCGGTGGCGGTCGTGGGGGCCGCGTATTGCGGGTAGAGCGCCATGAGCGCGATGCGGTCGCAGCCCGCCGCCGCCATCCGGTCGAGCACCGAGCGGATCGAGGGGTTGCCGTAGCGCATGGCCCAGTCGACGGTGACGTCGGGGTGCCGGTCGGCGAAGCGGGCCGCCAGCTTCAGGGCCTGGCTGCGGGTGACGGTGCGCAGCGGGCTTTCGTCACGCTCGGTGTTCCAGATCGAGCGATAGGCGGCGCCCGAGGTGAACGGGCGCTTGGTCAGGATCACGAGCTGGAGCAGCGGCTGCCAGAGCCAGGCGGGATAGTCGATCACCCGCTTGTCGGAGAGGAACTCGCCGAGATAGCGGCGCATCGACCAGTAGTCGGTGGCGTCGGGCGTGCCGAGATTGAGCAGGACGACGCCGATCCGGCGGGGGAGCACCGGCGGGTGGCCTCCGGGCAGGGGCCCGGTGGCGGCGGCTGCCGCCTGCCGGCCCGTCGGCTTTTCGATCATCTCGACATCGCTCATCCGCCGACCTCTACTTTTGCATTGCACCCACCCGTTCGCACATAGGCGCCCTGCGTGGAGCGGCAAGCGGCCCGGATTGTCGCGCCAGCGATTGACGGATAGAGTATCCTGACACGTTGCCCGTGGCGCGGCGCCTGCGACACTCGCATGAAAAGCCGGCCGCCACTCAAGCAGGATGCACCGTCATGCCGATCGCCCCGAATTCGCTGGCCGCCCGCGACATCGCCTACAACGTCCATCCCTACACCAATCTGCGGGTGCACGAGGAGAAAGGTCCCCTGGTCATCACCGGGGGCGAGGGCATCTACGTCAAGGACGACGACGGCAAGGAGTATATCGAGGGCCTCGCGGGTCTCTGGTGCACCAGCCTCGGCTTCAGCAACAAGCGGCTGGTCGAGGCGGCAAGGCGGCAGATGGATGCGATGCCCTACTCGCACCAGTTCGCGCACCGTTCGACCGAGCCCGTGATCGATCTCGCCGAGAAGCTGATCGGCATCGCCCCGAAGCCCCTGCAGAAGGCGTTCTTCGTCAACTCGGGCTCGGAGGCGATCGACACCGCGATCAAGCTGATCTGGTACTACAACAACGCCCGGGGCAAGCCGGAGAAGAAGCGGATCATCGCCCGCCGCCGCGCCTATCACGGCATCACCGTGGCCGCCGGCCACCTGACCGGGCTGCCCTACGCGCGGGCCGGCTTCGACCTGCCGATGAGCGACCGCTTCTTCCACGTCACCCCGCCGACGCACTACCGCGAGGGTCTGCCCGGCGAGAGCGAGGCCGCGTTCACCGACCGTCTGGCGCAGGAGGTCGAGACGCTGATCCAGGCGCTCGGGCCCGACACGGTGGCGGCCTTCGTCGCCGAGCCGGTGCAGGGGGCGGGCGGCGTCATCGTGCCGCCGGCGGATTATTTCCGGAAGATCCAGCCGATCCTGAAGAAATACGACGTGCTGATGGTCGCCGACGAGGTGATCTGCGGCTTCGGCCGCACCGGCCAGATGTTCGGCTCTAACACCTTCGGCATCGAGCCCGATCTGATGACGGTGGCGAAGCAGCTCAGCTCGGCCTATCTGCCGATCGCCGGCCTCTTGATGCGCGAGGCGTTCTACGACGTCCTGGCCGAGCAGACGCAGAAGCTCGGCGTGCTCGGCATGGGCTACACCTATGGCGGCCATCCGGCCGCGGCCGCGGTCGCCCTCGAGACCCTCAAGATCTACGAGGAGGACGACGTGGTGGGCCATGTCCAGGCCGTCTCCCCGCGCTTCATGGCGCGGCTGAAGCAGCTCGGCGAGCATCCCCTGGTCGGCGAGGCGCGCGGCGTCGGGCTCATCGGCGCGCTCGAGATCGTCGCCGACAAGGGAACCAGGGCGCAGTACCCCGTGGCGGCCAAGGCCGCGGCCGCCGTCGCCACCAATTGTCAGGCGCGGGGGCTGATCCTGCGCCCGCTGCCGGGCGACGTGGTCGGCATCTGCCCGCCTCTGATCATCACCGAGCGCGAGGTGGACATGCTCTTCGACCGCCTCGGCGAGGCGCTCGACGACACGCTGCCGGCCATGCAGAAGGCGGCTTGAGCATCCTCTCGGGCGAGCGGGCGGCAGGAACCGGGCGATGAGGCCGCATCCCTGGTTCCAGCCGCTCTATCGCCGGGTGCTGGTGATGCTCTTCTGCGCCGGCTGGACGGCGTGGGAGGGCTATTACGACGCCGGCTCGATGTGGTTCCTCCTGATGCTCGGCGTCACCGCCTGGGCGGCCTGGGACTTCTTCCTCTCGGGCAACTACGCCCCGAAGCCGGCCAGCAGCGAGTGAGGGCCGGCACGGCGCTGCTCTGGTCCATGCTGGCGGCCCTCCCGCTCGCCGCGCAGGGGCAGGACGTGCATGTCGAGTGGGAGGATCGCTGCGCCGAGTGCCACGGCCACGCCGGCGCCTTCGCCCGCCAGCGGCTCGAGGTCGTGGACGGTGTCCTCGTCTCGGACCATTGGGGGGCGGATCTCGGGCGGTTTCTCGCCAGTCATCACACCACGCCGGCGACGCTCGGGCCCATCACCGCCATGCTGACGGCGCAGGCCACCACGCCGCCGGTCTATGCCGAGCGCTGTGCCGGCTGCCACGGGCCGGCTGCCGGCCTCGTGCGGCAGTCCATCGTGCGGCGAAATGGCCAGCCGGTGATCGCCAGCAGCGGCCTGCCTCTGGCCGATGCCCTCGAACGGCACGGGCGTCTCGAGCCGGGCGAGCTCGACATCGTTGTCCAGACCCTCGACCGGCTGATCGACGAGACCATCGCCCGCTGACCGCCGGATTTCAGGTCGAATCGCCGGCCGCCAGCTCGGCGAGCTTCTCGGCGAAGCCGGTGCGGCAGATGAAGCCGAGGTGCCGGGCGGCACGGGCGGCGTCGTAGACGCGGTCGATGCTCTGGAACATGGTCCAGTCCAGGCGGCGGTAGATTTCCGGGTAGTGGGGGAAGTAGCGGGCGACCACGGCGGGGGCGTCGGTGATGAGCCCGGTGCAGTCGGCGGGGGTGAACGGCGTCGGCGCCGAGACGATGAAGGTGTCGAAGCCGAGGGCGGGTGCTTTCGCCAGGGCTGCCAGGTGGGCCGCCGCGGCATCCTCGACGGTGAGGCGGCGGAAGAGCAGCTCGTTCGCCTTGGTGTTGGTGTCGGACTGCGGGATGGCGTGCGCCATGTCGTCGGCCTCGGGGAAGAAGCGAGACGTGCGGAGCACGACCATCGGCAGGCCGTGCTGCTCGTGGGTCAGGCGGCAGAGATGCTCCGCGGCGAGCTTGGTCACACCGTAGATGTTGCGGGGCCTGAGCCCGGTCATGGCTTCGGTGATCCAGGCGGCCCTCGTCGCCCCGCCTGCCCGGCCGGCGCGGATGTCGGCCGAGATCATCAGGGATGTGGTCGAGGTGAGGACGAAGCGTTCGACCGTCGAGCCGCTGGCGGTCGCGGCCTCGAGCAGGTTCAGCGTGCCCTGGACGTTGACGGCGGTGAAGTCGGACTGGCTGTGCGTCGCCACATGCGGCTTGTGCAGGGTCGCAGCATGGATGACGGCCTCGATCCCGGCCTCGGCCATGGTGCGGAAGACCAAAGGCCGGTCGGTGATCGAGCCCGTGACGCGGGTGGTGGGCGCGGGCACGAGGTCGAGGCCGGTGACGGCGTGGCCATCGGCCTCGAGCAGCGGCACCAGGGTCTGGCCGAGCCAGCCCGAGGAGCCGGTGACCAGGACTCGCATAGGCGAGGCGGGCAGGCTCCTAGCTGGCGCGCTGGCAGGAGACGGTCGGTGCGTCGGGCTCGTCGCCGCGCATCACCAGCTCCCGGGCGTCGACCTTGAGGACCTCGCTGGTGCCGTCGGCGGCGAGCTCGGTGAAGGCGGCCATGGCCTGGTTGAGGAGGTCGGAGACGCCGCCGGTGCTGCCGTCGGCGGCGCGGGTGGAGCCCTGGGTGTTGGTGGTCACCATGCGGTCGCCCTCGACCTGCCAGTCGGCATCGATGGTCAGGATCAGATCGCCGGCGCCAGGCATTTCCTGGTCCATGGGCAGGAGCGCCTCGCTGGTCAGCGTGCCGTCGTCGCGGATGTCGAGCTGCGTCTCGATCGGCGGCTGGTCCGGATAGGGGTTGAGCTCCCGGCAGGTCCAGCTCCCGACCAGCTCGGCGGCGGAGACCATGGTGACCTCCTTCGTCACGCTCACCGGCGGCCGGGGCTCGCTGGCGAGCGGGTTCAGGTCGCCCGGGTCGCAGGCGGCGAGCAGGCCGGCGGCGAGGACCAGGGCGAGGGCGGAAGCGACGTGGTTCGGCACGGGGTGGCTCTCCGGATGACAGGGCAAGGCGCGAAGGTGCCGAGCGCGCGTGAGCTTGGCAAGCCCCTCCCTAGGGGGCCGGGCGCCGGCAGCCGAGCGTGGCGACACCCGCCTCGACGTCGCGCATGACGAGCTCGCCTTCGGTCACGCGCAGGAGCTCGGTCGGAACGGTCTCGGCCTGCCTGGCGAAGGCGGCGAGGACGCCGTCCATCAGTGGCCGGGGTCCGGCCGGGCCGCTGCCGTCGGCGGGGCGACTGGTGCCGGTGACGCCGCTCCGGACCAGGCGGTTGCCCTGAAGCCGCCAATTTCCTTCGAGGATCAGGACGAGCTCGAACGGGCCCGGTGTTTCGCCGTCGAGCAGGATGCGCTGCTGCCATTCGAAGCTGCCGTCGGGGTCGAGCCGGAGATCGGTCAGGACGGGGGCCTGATCGGGGAAGGGATCGAGCTCGTGGCAGGCCCAGCTACCGACGACCTGGCCCGGGGTCGGGTCGACCGCGTCGCGGGTGATGTCGAGCGGCGGGCGGCGCGGTGCGCTCCAGGCACCGTCGTCGAGCGTGGCGCAGCCGCCGAGCACGACGAGGACGATCCCGAGTGCCCTATGGCGCGGCCGAGCCATCGCCATGCGCTGCTCAGGCGGCGGCGAGGCGCTCGCGGCCGTGCGGCGCATCGAAGTCGATGACGGGACCTGTGGGCACGATGCCGGTCGGGTTGATGCTGCCGTGGCTGCCGTAATAGTGCTTCTTGATATGGTCCATGCTCACCGTTTCGGCCACGCCGGGCCACTGGTGGAGCTCGCGAGCATAGGCCCAAAGGCTCGGGTAGTCGACGAGGCGGCGAAGATTGCACTTGAAGTGGCCGACATAGACCGGATCGAAGCGGAGGAGCGTGGTGAAGAGGCGCCAGTCGGCCTCGGTAACGCGGTCGCCGGTGAGGTAGCGCTGGCGTGCGAGGCGGTCGTCGAGCCAGTCGAGGCTGGCGAAGAGG
>Ga0116151_10003976_pt1 | contig 13075 bp, 8 predicted proteins | sample AD_UKC117_MetaG_FD_89893 | JGI IMG/M metagenome (GOLD analysis project Ga0116151, IMG submission 89893) | Active sludge microbial communities of municipal wastewater-treating anaerobic digesters from Hong Kong - AD_UKC117_MetaG | ecosystem: Engineered > Bioreactor > Anaerobic > Digestate... | reverse complement strand
TGCTGATCATCTGGATCAACCAGAACACCAGGCCGCAGGTCCGCGCCACCGTCATCTCGCTCTACTGGCAAGCGAACGCGTTCGGCCAGATCGTGGGCAGCCCGCTGATTGGCTGGATTGGGACGCAGGTTTCGATCCGTGTGGCGCTGGCCGTGGGTGCGCTGGTCTATACCGCGGTCTTGCCGTTGTTGCGGTTTGCGGGAAGGAAGACACAGTCATCGCGCTCAATCCCATGCTCGACCTGATGATGCAGCGTTACAGATGTTTGCACAGGGGACACTGGGGTTGGTCAACATCGTCCTTGAACTCCCCGTGACGCAACTTGTCAATAGGACGCGTGGCATGCATGTATTTTGTCGGACAGGATCACTGCCTAATGTGTATTTATGTAGCGGTCGAATGTGGCATGCGACAATGCGCTATGTTGCAAAACATGGACAATGAAATTGTGATTGATGTGCAACAGGTTGTTATGAAAGCGGCAAGTTAGTCTCTTCGTGACGGAAGCGGTGGACAGGCTGCATGCGCTCACGCCCCAGGTATTGGCGCATCCGATCAGCACGCTCATCCCCACGAAGACACTTGAGGCGGAACTGGAGACGATCCGTGCGAATGGGGGCAAATGGTTTGACGTGCCAGAATTTGCCGAAGCCTTTGAACTGGTGCAGCGCGTGATCCCGCAGGTGGCGCGCCCGCTTCTCTTTTCCAATGGCGATTACAACCCGCTCAACTTTCTCGCAGCCGATGGCGCGCTGAGTGGTTGGATCGATTTTGAACACGCCTGCTTTGAAGATCCCTATATCGGCTTTGCCAAATTTTTGTTGTGGGCCGATGATGCGTATGGGTGGGGTGCGGGCGCCAAGGTCGGTTTGGTCGAGCGTTATCTATATGAACACGGTGTGGCGCCAGTGGACTTCTTGGGCCGGTTGGTCCTGCGCGGTCTGCGTCATGTGCAGGAAACGTCGCCAGAGAATCCGTCCGTTTATATGCTGAACGTGATCGCTGATGCGGTGCAGCGGCTCAGCTCGATACCAGATAAAAACAGAAAGTCATAGTCTGCGATAAAGTTGGTACAGGTTCAGACGGTACAGTTTGGCATTAGCCTGACCACAATGGAGGGGATCGGAATGACCAACTTTGCATTACCAACTGCTTTTCACACCTCTGCGCTGGAAACGGTTCTCGCAGAACTCAAAGCCAATCCCAACGTGCTGGGCGTCATCTTGGTCGGCTCGCTGGCCCGCGGCACGGCGCGGCGCGACTCTGATATCGATCTCCTCATTGTCCAAACGACCGGTGAGCGGGTCACGGCGCGCCACAGCCACGGACCAATCGTTGTGGAGTGCACCTTCCGGACAGCGGCCATGTGGACTCAGCAGTTCACGCCAATGAAAGTCGGGGACGAGTCGTGGGGCTATGCCTTTCTCGATGGGCTGATTCTCTACGATCCGGGTGGTGTCGTCGCCGAACTGGTCGACAGCGCCGCGCAGGCCCATGCCACCTATCAGACCCCCAAACAGATTGTGGAGCACTATATCTGGTTGTGGAGCCACGTTCGGCCGAAGATGGAAAGGGTGCTCCACAGCGGGGACACGACCGAAATTGGCTGGTCCGCAGCCGTTATGATGCATCCGATCATGCAGACGGTATGGGCGATAAACAACCGCCCGCTGCCTTCCTTGGATCTGGGCTGCGTGCAGCGCCATCTGAACGATCTGACGCTCCCGCCCAACGCGCCCGATCTAATTCGGGAAATGTTGCAGGTATCGCCGGAGTCGGCCCTGCGGCTTCAACTGCAGATTCTCGACACAGTCGAATCACTGCTTCAAAGGCAAGCCGACTTACGCTAGTCCATCTTGGCGTAGTAGATGAGGCTGGGCTTTTCTGTTATAATTTACCAATAGTGACTGGGAGCGGTTGGTACACAAGAAAGGTAGCGGAAAGATGACGACAGCGACAAAGATCACTGTCCATGTTGGACATCAACGGGACGGCTATATTTTTGGATTGAGGCCACGCAGTCGGGTTTGGCTAGAAGAACAATATCCGGCAAAAGAGCGTGTGTCCAGCGTCTTTATTGGATTAGATGAAGTACACAATATTCGCCAAATTCCCGGCACGATTTTAGCGCAGGTACTGAGCCTCCTGACGGGACTCTCTGTAGAAGAGTTAAATAAGCTGGGCGGAGTATCGATCTATGACCCATCAATCCAACAAGAAATCATGAATACATCCGTTGCCTATGTCTAGAAAGTCGCTCTATGTTGGTCGTTCCGGACAGATGGCAGTCATGGCGGAGTTTTTAATCCGTGGGTACAATGTTGCTGTTCCAGAAGTTGATGTCGGTGATGACATCTTTGTGGTCAAAGACAGCAGCGGTGACTACGCCAGAGTACAAGTCAAAACTGCGCTGGCAGCAGAGACCCGTAATGGTTACAGCGCGCGGTATACCGTTCGTTTCTCACAGTTGGAAGTGCAAAGCGTGCCTGAAATTTGGTATATCTTTGCAAATCGTTTGACCAATCGATGGGTGTCATTTGTCGTTATTTCGCGCCAGGATCTTTATGACCTCTATGACCTTTACGGGATCGGTTCACTCAATCGAACTGGCTTGCTTTCCTTGTACTTTGCCTATTCTGCTGACAGCGTAGTCTGTTCTGGTCAAAATCTCGGCTCGTTTCTCAATAATTGGGATGACTGGCCGCCAATTGAGCATGAGTAAGTGCTATCAATCGTCGTAAACACCTATGCCAAACTTCCAACAACTATCATCCACCGGCTCCGACCGGGCGACCGGCTACAACATGAGCAACAAAATCATCCGCCGTGATGGCCAACTGCTCGTGGGCTGGCTCGACGCGCCACTGGCATCCGGAGAGCCGGCCCGCATTCAACTGGGCGTTTGCGACGCCCAAGGCATGCCCCAACAGACGATTCAACTGGGCACCGGTGTCGACAACCATTGCGGCCCCGCGCTAGCCCTCGACGCAACCGGGCGTCTCCACGCCATCATCGGTGCCCACGCCGGCAACTTCCTCTACCGCTACGCCGACGACCCCGCCGATCCCCACGCCTGGAGCGAACCCGAAGCGCTTGGCCCCGCCGACACCTACCCCGCGCTGGCGGTCGACAAAGCGGGCACGCTACATCTGGCCCACCGTGAAAAAGGTGAACGTTGGCAGCTCTGGTATCGGCGCAAACGGGCCGGTCGCGCCTGGGAAGCGCCGCGCGTGATGGCCGTGAGTCCCACGCCGGGCTACAACCACTTTATGCAGTCGCTTAGCATCGGGCCGGATGGCACCGTACATCTGCTCTTTCAATTTCACTACGCCGAATCGGGACAAGCGATCGACTGCAAAGGCCGCGCCATTGTCCATCTGCAATCGGATGATGGTGGCGAGTGCTGGTTCAATGAGGGGCGGTGCTGTGACGATCTGCCGCTGACCATCGCGTCGATGCGGCCAATCTGTCACCACCCCGAGGGCGAGGTGCGCGTGGGCAACCATGTGGTCGATGAACAGAACCAGCCGTGGTTTTACGCATCCACGCCGAGTAAATCGGGTGGTGGACTGTGGCACCGCACGGCAACTGGTTGGCAGACGCATGATCTGGCCGAGTTGGCCGCATCTCTGGCTCCAGTGCAAGCTGCACACTTTGCCCATCTCGATGTAGGACATGGCCGCTCCAGCTCGATTAGCCGCGATGACAGCGGGCGCATTCACTTGGTGCTGGCGACCAATCCGGACGGTCAAGCGGTGCGTTGGTATGATCCGAGCTTGGAACTCTTCTATTGGATCATTGAGCCAGCCGGCAACCTGCTCTCGCTACAGCAGATCAGCCCCACCGATCCCGAAACTGCGCATTGGCTGCCGGCATTAGAACAGTGGGATTGGGCGCAGCCGCAGCGGGCCTGTGTGGAGATGCCTTGGTTGCTGTACACCGCCGGTCTGAACCTGGGCGGCATTGGTGGGGATAATGCAAACGCGATGACAACCGCGGTTTGGTTGGGTCGCTATGAACGTGCCATCCATATAGTGTGAAAAACATGGACAACAGATTTGTGCCGCCATACACGATTCGACCCGCAGCCAAAGGCGATATCGAGCAGATCATTGCATTTGCGCTTGCCACCTTTGCCCCACCGGCGTTACGTGTCACCATTGCGGCCTTCAACCGCCGCGCCCAGCGGGTCTGGCAGCATGCCGGGTTTGTGGAGGTGGGCCGCTTTGGTCGCGAACGGGACCAGATGCTATTTATCATGTATATGCGATCAACGACATCATTGGAATCACCCCTCCACCGCGCCCAAAGCGCGTAACGCCGCTTTTTGGGCATCACTAATCCCCCGCACACCGCCAATCCGCATCCCCGCATAGGGTCCCGACGGCTGGAGCACCTGCCGACAGCGCATTATCGTGAGATCCCAAATGCGCACGCTGTTGTCATGACTACAGCTCATAAGCAACGGCGCGGTTGGGTGAAAGAGAAGCCGTGTGACCGGGGCACTGTGGCCATGCAAGGTGATCGCTGTCCCTTTCGCCGGCCAGGACCACAAGTGAATTGCATAGTCATCCCCACCGTAGGCGAGGATCGATTCGTCACTGCCGGGCAGATGGCCAAAAGCCACGGTCATGGCCCCAACTGCCCCCTCCTTTTCGACGTGCAGACAGCGGCCATTTGCCACGTCCCAGAGCCGGATCGTGTAATCAAAGCTACTCGTGGCAACGGTACGGCCATCGGGCGCAACGCTAATAAACGTCACGGCTGTGGTGTGCCCCAAAAGCTGATGCTCTGTCACGCCGCTTGCCACATCCCAAATCCGCACCGAGCCATTCATGCTTCCGCTAATCAGCTGTTTGCCGTCGGGCGTGAAGGCCAGGCTCAGGATCTCATCGTCGTGGCCGGTGAACTGCCGCAGGAACTGTGACGCAGATTGCCTTGTTTCCGGAATTGACCAGAAACGGATTGTGCGATCCGCACCGGCTGAGGCAAGCGTTGGTGTGGGTGCAGCATCACCATGCGACGGCGCAAACGCCAGCGCCAAGACTGCGCCGGTATGGCCGGTCAGGGTAGGCAATGATTGTCCCGTCTCGCTATCCCATAGACGAATCGTGCGCTCAGCTCCGCTGCTGGCAATCACCCGGCCGCTGGGGCTAAACGCCACATCGCGCAAGAAATGCTCATGTCCGCGCAATTTCAGGTGGGGCTGGAATTGGTCCGACTCACCTTCGTCTGACTGCCAAACGTGGACAATCCGATCCGATCCGCCACTCGCAATTCGGTGGCCATCTGCGCTAACTATCACGCTGTTCAAGCCATAGTGATAGGCTTGCAGTGTGTTGATCGCCTGCCCACTCTCTACATCCCACAGATAGATCTGTTGATCGACGCCACAAGTCGCGAGTTGCTGCCCGTCTGCGCTGAAACTCAACGCGGCCAATTCATGGCGATGGCCCAGCAACGTGTAGCGCAGTTGTGCACTCCCCGTCGCCGCGGGAATCGCCCACAGACGCACCGTTTGATCAGAGCTACCACTGGCCAGAAGGTAGTTGGCAGGTGACAGTACAGCTTGGTCCTCACTTTGGGCGGGCAGGGGCTGGAAGTGCAGAACGCGCACAATACTCGTGTGGTGCAGCACCGGTTCAATGGTGGCAGCCAAATCCGCGCAGCCTGTTTCGATGAGACTCTCCAGTGACCAGAGTAAAATGGTCCCATCGTGGCTGCCGCTGGCCAACAGCGCACCATCCGGTGTGAACGTTAGGGCACTAATCGTTTTGGTATGGCCGGCCAACGTGCTGACTAATTCGCCCTCGTCGTGGGCGCTCTCCGTTTTCCAGAGTCGAATCAATCCGTCGCCACTGCCAGTCGCCAGCAGCCGGCCATCCGGGCTGAAGATCAGTGGGTCGACGCCTTGTTCATAACCAGCTATCTGCTGGCAACAACGACCGGTCGTCAGCTCCCACAGACGAACAAACTGATCGCCGCCGCCGCTGGCCAAATAACGACCATCGGGGCTAAAAGCTAGCCCAAAGATCATTGCCTGATGGCCGACAAGGGTCCGAACCCTTCGCCCATCGACTGTCGACCAGATCTGGATCTGATGATCGACACCTGCCACCGCCAGATAGGCCCCATCCTCACTAAAGACCAATGGTTTGCGCACGGTACTTGCGCTGCGAAACGCGTCCACAAGCTGGCCATTGGCTGTGCGCCACAGACAGAGTTCGCTGTTGTCAATGCCGGCCACCCACAGTTCACCAGTGGGCGCAAACTTGACGCTGGCGATGGTAATGCCTGCGGTGAAAAGGGAATGCGTTAGGTCTGCTCCGGTAAAATCAGGTGCGACAAAGAGTAACCCGCGCAAATCAGCCTGCCAGACCGGCAGGTGCGAAAAATCGTAGCCACTCAAATCCTCGCCCAATTGGATCAGGAGATTGCACAGATTCCCACCGGCATACCCTCTGTAGACCGCGGCGGCGCGCAACTGATCCAGCAACTCACGCACACGCTGCAGGAGGGGAGCGCGCCCGAGCCGGGCGACCAACCGCTCCGTCACCGGCTGGAGGAGTAAGCGAGTCTGGCTCTGCTGGACGTACTCTTTGGTCTGCGTTTTGCGCAGGGCAAAGCGATTGAGAAAGGAGACGGTGAGCGGATGGCCGGCTAGCGCGGCATGGCGATGATAGGCGGGTTCAACCTGCGTCTCATCCAGAATTTCCAGATAAATCTGCTCAATCAAGGTTTCGGTTGTATACTCAATGATCACATTTTGCAGCGCCAGCATGCCTTTGCGGTTTTCCAAGAGGGAGCGACCCTGGAGCGCCTGCAACGCTTCCAGCACTTCACGGGTCGTACCCTCCTGTACAAGATTGCTGCGCAGCGTCGATACTGTAACCGGCTCGCGTTCGATTGCCAGCCAAATTAACAGTTCGCGCTCCAATGGGGAGAGGCGTGCAAATTGCTGATCCAACACAAGGCGTATGCCATCAAATAGCCCCCCTTCTTCCTGCTGGAACGCGGCTACATCGCCCCCAAAAAAGTCGGCGATCGTAGCCGCGGCAATCTGTAGGGCCAGGGGATTCCCCGAGTAATTTTTGACGAGCAACGACGCTTCAGCCGCCGAAGCAGCCAGGCCATTGTTGTGCAGGAACTGGTGACCGGCTTGTTGATCGAGACCGCCCAAAGCAAGCAGACGCAACGGCCCCCCTTCGGCTTGCGTCTGACGTCCCAACCGGTTAAGTGCATAAGGCTGCTCGCGGCTGGTGAGCAGCAATGTGCTTTGGTGCTCGCTCATCGCCAACCGTTGCAACAACTGATCATAGCCCGCATAGCCGGCGCGCATGACCCCGGCGCGACCCAGTGTCTCCTCGCCGGCAAGGAGACTTTCCACATTATCGAGGATTAAGAGACAGCGCTCTTGCTGCAAATAGTCAATCAGTAGACGCAACTGCTCATCAAGTGAATCGGGAATCGTTGCCAGCGGTTGGCGCGCCAACCGCTGCAGCCACCAGCCCAATAGCTCTGCCGGCGGCGGCGCATTGAGCAGCGAACGCCAGATGACCACAGAAAAGACCGGTGCAAGCGTCTTGACCACATGCGCGGCGAGCGTTGTCTTGCCCATGCCGCCCAAGCCAAGGATTGAAATAAGCCGCACCGGCGCGCTCTCCGGTTCCGGCAGCAGCCACGCCGTCAACTGGGCCACTTCTGCTGCCCGCCCGGTAAAGAAATCAGCCACGGGCATATCATACCAGTCCAATAAAGGGGAAGAGGCAGAGACAGAGACAGAGGCAGAGGCAGAAACAGAAGATACGGAACCGGCGATCGCAACCGGCTCACCCACCGGTGCACTTTGCTGCAATGCCTGATAGGCTGCAATGAGTTCGCGATGAATCGGAACGGCAGTGAGAAAGCGCTGACGACTCTCCCCATCGAATGTGGCGGCATCTTCATGTAGCAGTGTATAGCCGCGTTGTAACAGATCTGCGGCCCTGGCATCCCCATTGGCCGCGAGAACACGATAACCAATTAGATAGAGATAAAAGGGATCGTTGTAGCCGGCATGGGGTTGTAACGCCAGCACCGGCAGATACGCTTCGACCTGTCTCTGTGCGCCAACCGGATCGCCTTGGGCCAGGGCAACCTCTGCCAAACCAGCGTGTGCTTCGGCGGCTAATGGTCGATTGCCAAATTGTTGGAGCGTGGTCAACGCTTGCTGGAACGCAACCGCAGCAGGCTCCCATTGCCCTGCTGCCGCGCGGGTGTGACCCACGATGAGCATGATGTCAACGAAACGGAACGACAGACCGCGCTGCCTGTACAGATCTTCTGCGACTTTAGCCGCGGAAAGGGCAGTCTCTCTATCCAAGGCGGTATGGGCGATATAGGCGGTTGCCAGCGCGTGTTGCAGATGGCATTCAAAGGGTAGTTTCTGCGCTGCCAACATTTGTGCCAATTGTTCATTGTGGAGCGCCGCCGCACGGTGGTTGCCAAGCTGGCAATAGAGCCGAGCAAGTAGCGCCAGCATGTGCGCCTCATCGTAGGGGTGGGCCAGTTCTGCCGCCAACGCGGCGGCCTGTTGCAAGAGCGTATGCGCCTGGCGATAGTCCCCACGCGCACGAATGACTGCTCCCAACCCGCCGCGTATGATCATTTCCGAACGGCGGTAGCCCAACGTGTTGGCCAGGGCAAGGGCAGTGTGAAATCCTAACTCGGCAGCGGCAAAGTCAAAGAAATAGAAGTCGGTCCAGGCCAAGTCGGATAGACAGTAGAGTTCGCCGCGCCGCTTACCAAGCGCTTGACAAATCTGCAATGCCCGGACCATATGATTGCGGCTGGATACGCGTGTTTTATACGCTAGCTCATTGCCGCGCAGCCAGTTGTGCGCCATCCAGTGGGCATCGTGGAGCAGTTCACTTTCCGGGTGAGACGGTTGATAGAGCGTGACAAGGTGAATCACGCGTCGCCACAAATCACCTGCTTCCTGCAATTGGCCTAATTCTTGGGCAGCACGTCCCCGGACAAAGGTGCCAAAGGTCTCACCTTCGACACCACCGCTCTCAACCCCCAGCCGGATCGCTTCATCGGCTTGGGCCGCCATCTCCTGATCACGCCCTTGGGCGAACAAATAGTCAGCGTGAATCGCCAGTAATTTAGCCAGTAGTTGCTTGCCCAGTTGAACCGCTGTTGCCGTGGTGGACGATGGTGCCGCCACCGACAGTCGGGCCAAACGCTGACGGACGCCTTCGACGGCAACCGCAAAGCTGTGGCGCCCTTCGATGGTCAAATCGGAAAATTGGCAAAATTGCCACCAACTATAGGTCGCTTGGTCAAGCTCAGCCAGATGCCCTTGCGTCGCCGCCCACTGCCACGCCTGCCGGATATTGTCCAGTTCGGCCTGAATTTCGTGGCTCGCTTCTTTTGGTTCACTTCGTGCGAGACGAAGTTCGTGTGACGCAAGATAGGTCAGATAGTAGCGGCCATGACGCGTTGTGATTGCATCATATTCCCCGGACGCCTGCAACGCCTCGTCTGCAAATTGGCGCAGCAATTCATGCATTGCATAGCGCCCCTTGCCATCCGCTTCCCCATGCCACTGCAACAGTGACTTATCGACTAAGCTTGTCAGCAGTGGGAGCGTTGCGCCGGTCACAGCCTGCGCTGCGCCGGCTGTAAAGCCGCCACGGAAGTACGCGCTTTGGCGCAGCACACGCTGTTCCGTTGCGCTCAACAGCTGCCAGGACCAGTCAAAGACCGCGCGCATACTGCGTTGCCGTTCCGGCAGATCATGCCAGTCGACAGCCAACAGTTCAGCACTGTGGGCAAGGGTATCGGCAATCGCATTAGGCGACAGTTGATTGAGATTGGCGGCCGCCAGTTCCAAGCCCAACGGCATCCCCTGTACCAACTGACAGATGCGGAGCACCGCGGCTACATTTGTGTCGGCTAATTGAAAGTGGGGGTGGCTGCGTTGGGCCGCCTCGACAAAGAGCCGTACAGCAGCCATGTTGGTCGCGTCAGAGAGTGTTGCCGTCGGCGCAAAGTCTAGCGGGGGTATTGTGTAGACCTGTTCATAACGCAGCTTGAGCCGTTCGCGTGAGGTAACAAGGATGCGGAGTTCCGGCGCCGCCATGAGGAGCTCACCAACCAGATCCAGCACGATAGCTTCCGCGCCGAGCAGGTGTTCGAGGTTATCCAGAATCAATAAGAGCTGTTGCCGACGTAGGGCTTGGCGCAGCAGATCACGCGGTTCGCCCCCCTGCAAGGGAATCCGCAACGCGGTGGCAATGGCCGAAGCCAATGCCGTCGCCGTACGAACCGCAGTCAGCTCAACATAACAGACCCCGTCGGCAAATGTCTCCTGGACGGTCTGCCCCACCGCGATGGCCAAGCGCGTCTTCCCCATGCCGCCGGCACCGACAATCGTGAGCAGCCGCACATCCGGATCCTGCAGACGTGCGCTGAGTGCCGCCACTTCTTGGGCACGACCGATCAGCGGTGTCAACGGTATGGGGAGCGGCTGGGGATGGTAGGACACGAGTGGTGACGCGTCATCTGCCCCCTCGACCGGTTGGCTGACCTCCGCCATCATCGAGCGCACGGTTACCGGTTCTGGGCTGTTGCGGATCTGTTCATAGAGTGCGACAGTTTCCGCCTCCGGCTCCACCCCAAATTCTTCGGCCAATACCTGGCGACATTGCTGGTATTGGGCAATCGCCGCCGCGCGCCGGCCACGGCCGGCTAGGAGACGCATAATGCGCCGATGCGCGCTTTCCAGCCACGGTTCCAAGGTAAGTTGCTGCCGTGCAACACGTTGGGCCGCATCCTCTTCGCCGGCGGCTTCGGCGGCGTCCCCCAGCTGTGTCAAGGCATCGAGTATCTGGAGATGGAGTTGTTCTTGCGTAATGCGCCGCCACTCCTCAAAAGAATCGCTGTCGTCGACGGTGAAACCGGCAAGAAGATCGCCGCGGTAGAGCGTTGCGGCCTCCTGCAGACGCGCCAAACAGGCGGAACAGGTTACCAGGTCAGCGTGCTCATGGGTTGTGCATTGCGCAAGCAGGTTGCGGAAGGTCATCACATCGACGCTGACAGCAGCCGCGGGGTTGAGTTGCACGCTTTGGCGGCTACTGAGCAGCCAAGGTGGATCGCTTTTCTTGTCCTTTAAAAGTTGTCGCAGCCGATGCAGCGTCTGGCGCAAGCTGTTGTTGGCGCTTTCTGTGCTGTAGCCCGGCCACAAGAATTGGGCGAGCGCTGTGCGCGTGTGTGGGTTTGGTTCCAGCGCCAGATAAATGAGGAGGGCACGAACTTTATCCGTTTGAAAGTTGGTCAGCGACGCGCCATCGAGCGTCACTTGAAACTCACCGAAACAAGTAAGGAGTAACGACGGCATCCACAGCTCCAATCCAGGAAGTCGAATTGTAGCATTATATCACAGACAAAGGGTGGATCGGCAATGAAAATCCGGTCATCCTATCATCTTGTCTTCAGTTCTGCTCTCCACCGCGCCCAATGCCCACAACGCGGCTCGCTGGGCATTGCTAATCCCCCGCACGCCGGTGATCTCCATGCCGGCGTAAGGGCCAGGAACGGTCAACCGATAGGCGAGTGCGCCGGTTGCCGTCTCCCAAAAACAGACAGAGCCATCGCTGCCGGCACTCACAATCAGATGCCCTGCCGGGTGAAAGAGTGCTGTGAAGACCTCTTCCGTATGGCCGGTCATGACCCGACAGGGCACCACATCACCGGTTGCGCCGCTAAGATCCCAAAGGCGCACGGTTAGGTCTTCACCACAACTGACGAGTTGGCTGCCGTCGGGCCGGAAAGCGACAGACCAGAGCGGCGCACTATGGCCCTTGAGGATACGCACGGTTGTCCCGCTCGCCACATCCCAGAGCCGTACCGTGCCGTCATGACCGGCGCTGGCCAACCAAGCACCGTCGGAACTAAACGCGACCTTCTCAATTTCCCACTGATGGCCGGACCACGTTTGCAGCAGCCGCCCCGTCGCTGCCTCCCACAGCCGCACTTGATGATCAAAATCACCCGAGGCCACCCATTCGCCATTGGGGTGAAAAACCGCGGACCAACTGGTGGTCTGGCCGGCAAAGCGCTGCACCTCACGTCCGCTTGCCGTCTCCCAGAGCCGCATGGTTTGGTCCGCACTGGTGCTTACCAAGAAGCGTCCATCGGGACTGAAGGCAACCGAGTAGAGATCCTGTGTGTGGCCATGGAGCGTGCGCAGATGTTCTCCGGTTGCGCTCCTCCACAGCCGAATGGTCGTGTCATTGCTGCCGCTGGCCAACTGCGCGCCATCGGGGCTGAAGGCCAGGGTAAAGACATTCGAGGGATGCCCCACCAACTGGCGTTGCAGACGGGGCGCGCCGTCGGTAACCTGCCACAGGCGCACCACGCCATCGGTGTGGCCCGTCGCCAGCAGATTGCCGGCCGGCGGCTGAAAGTGTGCCACATAGCTCTTGTTGCGAAAGCCATGAAGCACCTGTAGCATTTGCCCGTCGGTGCTATTCCAAAGCCGGATCCGACGGTCATAGCCACAGGTGGCCAGCAGCGTCGGATTCTGCGCGCTGAAGGTGGCTGCGGCCACCGCGCGCTGGTGTGCCTGGATTGTCTGTACGAGCCGTTGCTGCACTGGCGCCCAAATCCGTACCAGCCCATTGTCGCCGGCGCCGGCGAGTAAGGCGCCGGCGGCATTAAACGACAGGGTGCGAATGATCGTGTGGTCCTCCTGCCATTGATGGTGCGGACGGAGGGTCCCTAGATCCCAGAGAATGATCACGCCGCTTTCATCGGCGGTGGCCAACCACGCGCCTTGGGCCTTTCGCGCGCGATCGTTTGGGGGAGAGACAGAGGCCAACGCGCGCACAGGGTGTTGATGGGCCGCCAGCAGCGCAATTTGCGCACCATTGGCAACGTCCCATACGTAGATGTTCCCATCCTCCCCTCCACTGAAAACCAACGCCTTGCCTTGGTATAAGCCACCCGTCAGCGGGGCGCAACAGGTGATGCTGTGGATCCGCCCCCGATGTCCGGTACATTGATGGCGCAAGTCACCGGTCGCCGCTTC
>Ga0116151_10003973_pt1 | contig 13089 bp, 10 predicted proteins | sample AD_UKC117_MetaG_FD_89893 | JGI IMG/M metagenome (GOLD analysis project Ga0116151, IMG submission 89893) | Active sludge microbial communities of municipal wastewater-treating anaerobic digesters from Hong Kong - AD_UKC117_MetaG | ecosystem: Engineered > Bioreactor > Anaerobic > Digestate... | reverse complement strand
CTGCTAAGTGCTGTCCACAATTGGGCGTTGTTTGCGCCTTCCGGCAAGGCGGGCAGACGGATCTCAAGCGCCAGCAACGTGATTGCAATCGCCATGACCGCGTCGCTGAAGAAGACAAGCCGTTCCAGGCCAGTTTCATCGTGATGGAGGGTGGCGCGATCGCCATGCGCCACGGATCTATGGATAGCTGATTTTTTCACTTTCTGCGGCATCTCATTGTTTCCAATAGGCGAGTAGCAGGAGATTGAGCAACACTGTCACACCGAAAATTAGCCCCAAGGTCGGGCGGCCACTGCTGTAGAGTGCCCACACGGCGCCGCCGAAGACGAACAGCTGAAAGAGATAATACCAGAAGCCGGTCAGGCGGTGGGTAGACGCCGGGGCCGCAAAGAGTCCCCACAGCACGGCCACCACAACCGGCGCACCGAGACCGAACAGCCAGCGCCACAGGGGTGTGGTCTCCATGTGGAATCCCCAGTAGCCAAAGGCTGCCAGGGTGCAAAGCTCGAGCAAAAAGCGAAGGCCAAGATTGATCGCTTGTAGGATAGAGAGCATAGATGTTGATCGATTTAAATAGGGATGACAGAGGCCGGTTCGGCAATCGCAGGGGATCCCGTGCCGGGTTGATCATGCCAGCGCCGCAGCAGACGCGCTGACGGTGCAAAGAAGCGCGTGCCCCAACCGTAGCCAATATATGCCACGCCAATCATGAGCAGTATGACATGCCCTGGTCGATCGACCAGGGCGTTGTCGGCTGCGCAACGCGCGCCGTTGTGCATAGCAAGAATATTACTTCACGTGATGATCGATCCCCTCAAAGGCATCGATAAAGACGGTGATCTGATCGGCGTCAAATTCGTCGAGCTTGAGCAGTCGGCGCCAGGCAGCCACAGCGATGGTCGCACCCATATCTTGGTGCAGCGCTTTGCCGTCGGGCGTGGTCCAACTGGGATCATTGGGCGCCACCAGCACATGACGGCCACCATCGATATAGGGCTGGGCAAGATCGCGCAGTTCCTGTAACAGCTCGGGGCAGCCCTCGGGGCATTGGTAATAGATGACAACACCGGCATCTTCCAGATTGTGCAGCAGCTGCTCATAGCGCCAAGGTTCGTCATAGACCTGCCACGGGGCGATGTTCGGGTAGTGGGGGCCGGAAGTCGGCGGCGTGCTGCGATAGGGAACGGGCGAGAACTCATTGTTGGCGATATGGTTGTTACCCTGCATGGGTTCGAGCGTTTCACCGGCAACCGGCTCGTAGCGGGCCAACACGTCGGCTTCAACTGCATCCGGCAGAATTACGGTATCGATCACATGGATCATGCCATTTTTCGCCTCAAAATCACCGCCGAGCACATTAGAACCGTGAATGGTGCCACCAGTTTGCCCAACCAGGAGCGTTAATTCGTCGTCGTTCAGCGTGGTCACGGTCGCCGGATTGGCCATTTCATCGAGCGTGTACTTGCCAACCACGATATGCTCGCGCAGGATAGTGTCCATCAGATCAACATCATCGCGTACCGGGCCGGGCAATGCCTCAATAGCTGCAGTTGTCGGTAGGAGCACGGTGTAGGGACCATTGTCACTGAGGTTTGCGGTCAGCCCTACCTGTTCGGCCACCGCGGCAAAGGCTTCTAAACCTTCTGCACGCGCAATGATTGTCATGATATCGGCCAGTTCCGGTGTGGGCGGCGCCTGTTCGGCAGTAGCGACTTCGGCGGTTGGCACCGTAGTTGCGGGGGGATCTTCGGTTGGGGCAACAGTTGGGGCGGTGGTTGCCGTGGGAGCAGTCGCGGGTTCGTCCGGCATTTCGCTGGACTGACAGGCAATCACTGCCGTGGCCAATAGGGTGCAGACAAAAATTGATAACAGAATACGGCTCATGCGCATGCAAAAGACTCCACTTCCTTCAAAAATTCGAGGCTGTACCAGAATATGGATAAATAAGCGCCGGTCCCACGGTGCGGCGTTTGTATTTACACACCAATTCGGACAGTCTCATTCAGCAAGCTGATTGGGGGCAGAGCATATAGGATATACTATATGCCGCTCAAAGCGAAATGGATGCCGCTCAAAGGTGAAATGTTGTTAAATCGAAAACGTGAACGGGACTCTTGCGGAACGTGGGAGTGGGGCGAATGATGGATTTGGCATACTACCGCATTGGAGGGTGCGTCGCAGTTGCCTGCGCCGCAACGTCGGCTGTCGTCAAGTGTGTAAGCTTCTCAAATACGCGCTTGACGACAGCCGATGCAAGGGGAGCGTGTGGTGGTGCGCCGCCTGCGTTGCAGAAGGCAGGTCGCCCTGGCAGGACAATGGTGGGGCAGTCCAGATCCTGCCAGGGGGGTGCGTTTCGCTTTGGGGGCGAGTTTCCTGCTTGCCGGTGGTGGATTGTCAAATCCACCACCGGCTGCCGGATTTGACAATCCGACAGGAGCGATATTCGCCCCAAACTGAAAGACACCCTGCCAGGGGGGTCTTAATGCATGATCAGTGGCAGATAAAGCGGGACGGTTACCTGTGCCGAGAGAACACGCACGCCATCCACGGTACCATCGGCCCGAACCGCCTCAAGCCAATAGGTGTAGGTTGGGCCAAAGACCACATCCCGATCGACGTAGCGATAGTCGGCCCCCGAAGAGCCACCACCCACGGCGGCAAGCGGTGCCGCGGTGAGTCGAATCGCATCGGCACGATCTCCGGTTGTGCTGCGCCAGAGGTGGAACCCAGCGACATTAATTTCATAAGCCGTGGCCCAATGCAACTCGATCGCGGCATCAGTGGTCGCTGCGCGGTAGTAGACAAACTGCAACGCGGTCGGTGGGCGCACCGTGGGCGTGGGTGTGGCCGTGCCCAGCGTCGGCAAAACCCGAGGGGTTGCCGTGGCCGTAGCAGTGGCTGTTGGCGCTGGCGTTTGAGTTGGCGTTGGCGTTTGGGTTGGCGATGCGGTTGCCGTGGCAGTCGATGTTGGCGACGGTGTGGCGGTGTCCGTAACCGTGGCGGGCGGCGTTACAGTTGCCGTGGGTGGTTGTGCACAGGTGAGCGCCAGGCCAATCGAATCTTCGGCGTAGAAATACCAATCACCGGCCTGCGGCACGTCAAAGGTCAGGTACTCCACCATGGCCTGTTCGTCGACCCGTTGGAACGGTGTCATGGGATCATCAACTGCCCACCAGTTGATCCGTTGATCGTGATTTTGGGCTTCGCCGTCATCGTCAATTACAACCAGTTGCAACTGCCAACCGGGCGTAAAGTGGCCAAGAAGATACGCTTCCTGATAGAGTGCCGGCAACGCACAGTCACCAGCACAAGCCCAGACCCGTTCGCGCGTCGACGCGCGATAGGTAATTTGTCCATCGCCCGCGTCAACACCGGGCTCTACAACAAACTGAAATGGCAGCCGTTTCACGATAAAGGTATTGTAGGGCTCACTCAACGTATAGAGCCCCGCCCCCTCACCAAGCCAGAGAATCTCCGGCAGCTTCGTACGACATATCGGTGGCGGTTCCGCAGCTTGTGTTTCGGCTGCGGCGATCAAGGTATAGGCTGAACCAAACAAGAGACCAATCAATGTGCCCCAGAGCAGCAGGAGGATGGCCCCTTGATGGGAAAGACGAACTTTCCAGGGTTGCATACAGACCTCCCAATCATGTACGAGGGATTACGCTCAATTAGGACACTTGTCCCGTTCCGTAACAAGTGGGGCCGATTTAAAACTATCACACCGCGCGACGCCATCGACAACCTGTAAACCCGCCACACCTGAGAAGCTATCCGGAACTGTTGTGATGTTCCTAGTGTAAAAGAGCAAAAGGAACAGAAGCATTGGGGATAGAATTTGTTATCGTTCCCATAGGCGAATTCCCCGTCACCATCTTTGTCACAGATGGACGCAGATGGGAAGGGGGATCCCTGCCGCCCGGTAAATCTGGCGTGAACGTATGTTCACCTCAGTCGCCAGCACAGCCACCCTATGTACGACAACGGAAAGACAAATGTCTACCTCAGTGTACGCGAATTGATGCTCTGTTGTACCCAACCGGCGGATAGTTGATCTACTCGTCAGGTGACCAGGATCTGCTGTGCAAGGGGCGGTGCGGGCGGTCAGCGGAAGGTGCCCAGCTCTTCAATTGCGTACCCTTCGGGGTAGGTGGGGCGTTTGCGTGCTGTACCCAACCAAGGCCGGCGGCGCTCAGGGAGCCAACGCAACAGCAGGGCACGCCAACGGAGGAGTTGCGCCACAAAGCCACGGAGGCGCGTGGACGGTTGGGGAAAACCAAAGGCCGCAAGCAAGGGGTCGTCCATCAGGGCATAGAGGGCCGGTCGCAGCAGTGGCCAGAAGAGTCTGGGCGCGTACATGCCAAGTAAGAGATTCACCGTGGCGTCGCCGATCTGTCGATTGGAAGCTACGAGGTGAAAGTGTTCGCGTTCATAGGCCATGTTGAAGTGCTCAAACGCCTCGATCGTTTCAGGAATGTGCTGAATCCCCATGTGACGACCAAGTTCACAGTAGTAGGAAAAGAAGGCAAGCGCTTCGGCCGGTGTCAGCGGGCGCCAGCCAAAGCGTGCGATCCAGCGGATCGGTTCAAAGATGAAGGTCGAAAGCACGTAGAGAAAATCGTCATTGGTGATGGCAAACCGGCCGTGCATCTGATTCATGCGCCGCAGGGCACGGCGACCGCGGTCACTGTCAAAGCCATGTTCAAGGATCTCGTAGAGGATCAATTCCGTATCGTCGTAGCGCTTGCGGGGACGGCGGGTAAACTCCCCGGTCTGCGCCAGCAAACCGGAAATCGATGGAACCGCATAGGTGCGAAAAAGAGCAAACTCCAGAGCACGCTCAATGTCCCAAGGGAAGACGTGGAAGGTCAGCAACCGCACGATCTCGTGGTAATCATGGAGTGGATTCAGTTGTGCGATGCGGGCACTATAGGGCTTCATGGGCGCTTTCCCTTCTCACTTCCGTCTTTGCCACCCAATCGTGGACAGAGCACCGGCCGCCATAGAACCCCGCGACCACAACATAGAGCAACACAAGTACATTTGCTGTGCCCAGACCGAGGGTCTGCCAGAGGGAAAACTGGCTGAGATCCGTAGCGAGGGCGAAGGCAGAGAGATGCACTAGTTCCCAAGGCAGCAACTTGATCGCTGTTCGCAAAAGCGCCTGACCGACGGCGAGACGATGCTGCGTCACCGTCTGTACATGCAGGTGCAAGAGTCGCTTACCTAGGGTCGCGCCCGTTGCCGACGCATCGCTCCCAATAAAATAGAGCCAAGCCGGAAGGGAAAAATTCCAGAGCAGCGTGCGCCAGATCATGGGCCCGGTCTGTGGCAGTGGTAGGCCCAGGATCCATTGTGCCAAGAAGCCTACCGGCGCCAGGATGACAAAGAGCAGCACGATATCAATACCATAGGCAACCATTCGGCGCAAGAGAAGGTTAAGGCTTGCGCCCAGATTAGCCGAAGATGTGCGAAGGCGTTTGTTTGGTGAGCCATTCATCGACATTCTCAGCGCAGAATACGGAAATCGCCGTCGCGGCGCGTGATGCGCCGTGCATCCATCTCTTCAAGGAGTCCTTGTGCATATTTGCGGCTGGTGTCAAAGAGATCGCGCACTTGGGCCAGGGTAATAGAGCCTTGTGCTTCGGCTGCTGTGCGCACCTGTGCTACCATTTCGGCAAAGTCTTCCTGGCGAAAGAGCAGTCCCCCACTAATGCGTACCAGTTGCCCCCGTTCCAACAGCAGATCGAGCAACTCGCCTTGGTTACCCAGTGCACGCAGCACATCGGCTTCACTCGGGGGCGTAAAGGGCGCTTGAGCAAAGCTTGCCACCACATGATCAAGCAACATCTGCTGTTCAATCGTCAGGCTCACGGTAAAGCCATTGCACCAGAGCACACTATCATCGGCGCCGACAAGTGCTTCGGCCAACGCCTTTTCGACGATTGCATTGAAGAGACGCACCGGCAGATCAGCCACGGGCAGGAGAGTTTGTAAGCGGCTGCGCACTTCGCCGCGCGCCATGCCACGGCGCAACGGTGCTTGTTTGTGATAGTGGTCAAGCAGTTGTGTAAGATGCTGTGCCGTCTGTTGCCAGATCGCTACGGTGACCAGAGTCGGCTCGTTGCCACTGCCCAACGGCAGAATCGCGCCGGCAGCCAATAACTCATCCAGCGCGCTCTGGGCCGTTTCAAGATCAAGTTCGCTCTGACTAAGCAACGCCGTGCTGGTGAGAAAAGGTTGACGGCCCAGGGTCTGCAACAAAATCTCATCGGGGGCACCCTTGGCCAGCGTTGCGAGCCGCGCCAGGACTTTGGGGTCAAAGCGTCGCCACCGGCGGCGTGGGTGGGGACTAAGCACAATACCGCCGCCCAAGGTAGCGCTCGGCGATGGCTGACGCAGAATATAGTGGTCACCCGAAACCACAACGGCCGGCCGTTGCAGACGCAGTTGAAGCCAGCCCTCCTGCCCCGGTTCCAGGGACTCGGTCCCTAGCAAGCGAACCGTCGCGGGGATCTCGGCGGCGCCACAGAAGAAATCAACCCGTTGGTTGTGCAGCAACGCTCGTGGGGCATCGCTGAGCAGGCGAAAGTTCACATCGATCAGTAGCGTGCTGTGAAGGGTGTCCGGCTTGGCGACCACATCCCCCCGGTCGATCTGGTTGATGTCAATGCCGCTGAGATTGATGGCCAGCCGACTCCCTGGTTGCCCCTCTTGCACCTGTTGTTTGTGGGTTTGCAGACCGCGGATCCGGGCGCTGTGCCGGGCTGGTAAAATCTCCACCGCATCGCCCACCGCAACTTGACCATCCAATAGCGTGCCGGTGACGATGGTGCCGAAGCCACTCAAACTGAAGACACGGTCGACGGGAAGGCGGGGCCGAACCCGATTGCGCCGTGGGGCGAGTTGCCCCAGCAAAGAAGAGAGGGTGGCGCGCAGATCAATGAGTCCTTTACCAGTAATGGCGCTAACCGGCACAATCGGGGCATCGGCCAGATTGGTCGGCTCCAACAACTCGGCAATATCCAGTTCCACCAATTCGAGCCATTCGGGGTCATCAATCAGATCGACCTTGGTGAGGGCCACCAGACCGGCAGGCACCGCCAGCAAGTCGAGAATGGCGAGATGTTCGCGCGTCTGCGGCATCACCCCTTCGTCGGCGGCAATGATCAACATCGCCGCATCGATACCGCCAACCCCCGCCAACATATTTTTGATAAAATCGATGTGCCCCGGTACATCGACAATACCGACCGGCTCCAACTGGGATTGGCCATCGGCGGTTGGCACCGGCAACTCGATCCAGGCAAAACCGAGATCGATGGTCATCCCCCGTTTTTTCTCTTCTTGCAGGCGGTCTGGATCGATACCGGAGAGCGCACGCACCAGCGTCGATTTGCCGTGGTCCACATGACCGGCTGTCCCTATGACACGCATTGATTACCCTGACCGCCCGTTGCTACCATTGTAATCGGGCGCATCACCGACCATAATACCGCTGGTCCGCCGTTGCGCGCCTTGGCTGGCATAAAGTTCCTGGTTGCGGCGGCGCCGTTGCCACTCTTCTTCCATGGTCCGCATGCGTTCATCGCGCCCACGGATTGCCTGCTCCGTGCCCTCGAGCCACGCCTGTGCCACCCCGACAAAGTAGTTCCCGTAGCTTTCCTGAAGTTTCCACACCTCCTGCACCAACGCCTCCATCATCTTAATATCGTGATGGATCGGTGGGAAGCGATCGTCCATTTCGCGATTGTGTTTGTCCTGCTCCGACCAGAGATGCTCCTGGCGTAATTCGGCCTTGCGCCGTTTCTTTTCAAAGTCTTCACGGAATTCATCCATCTCGCGACGGATGCGCTCTTCGGCCAATCGCTGCAACTCCTGGACCTGCGCCTGTTCGCGCAGGATCATGTCCTTGAACTCCTGCATCTCATTGACAGCCCGACGGCTGACGTCGATCTGTTGCGCAAAACTCTGCACCCGTTCGTAGGCCTGGCTGACAATGCTTTTTTGTTCTTCAATCGTCTCCTGCCACCGCGTCAAGACTTGCTCGCGGTCGACCACCATGGCGCGCATCTTCTCCATGAAGACAGCCTGCTGCTCGCGCAACTCATCGACCTGGGGTGGCAACTTTTCATATTCGGCGCCATTACGCCGGATCCCCTCTTCGAGAATCGGCAGGCGACCGGCGACGGCCTCCGTGCGCTTGAAGAGCTCGACTGTCTCTTGTTGTAACTGGGCAATGCGCTTGGTATCGCTGGTCCGCTGCTCAGCCAGGAAGGGAATCTGGCGGGTGCGTTCTTCAATCTCTTTGGCCAACCCACCGATTTGATTGCGCACCCCCATGATCAACTCAGCCAGGCGCTGATCTTCCACGGCACGCAAATCAATGGCTTCTTCCAAACGGCCAATCCGTGGCAACTCGCGGCGCACCTCACTGATCTCGCGGCTCAACGCTTCGCGATCCCCCAAACGAGAACGCTCCACTTCGCGCGCAGCTTGGGAGCGAGCTTCCTCCGCACGATCGACCAGGGCACCGAGTTCATTTTTGGCATTTTGAATTGCCTGCTCGATTTGGTTGAACTTGGTCAGCTGGCTCTGTGTCGAGACGAGTTTGGCTTCCAGCTCTTGAATCCGGCGCGCTTGTTCAATCACGTCGGAGGATTGCGCCTCAAGACGCTGCTGCAACCGCGCGATCTCTGCCCGATCGCGGCGATGCTCTTCATCCAACCAACTCACCATTTGCGCTAACTGTGCAAGTTCCATCGTTTCATCACCTCATGGCCGAACTAAATAAGATGGCCGAACTAAACAAAAACAGTCCCAGCATTATACCACCCTTCCGATCTACATTCAAAGCGTAAGCCAGACTGGCAGCCTGCACGCAACCAACGGGTTATGCCGCCATTCGGCTTCTCACGAGGCACGCAGCAACCAGTGCGCGCCCGGCGAAATACGAGACACGAGACTCAAAGTGGGCAATCCCCAAAAGTGGATGCGCCCTTCACTACGTGCCAGTTTGACCGAATAGCAGGGTGACGGTAAAATGAATGGGCACGTGATTGATCGATCCACAGAAAACCCACGGGCCATACTTGTCAATTCGTCTATCGTTTCCTGATTCTCAGAGAGATAGGAAAACAAGCATAAAGCGATGACGGCCGGCTATGGCTCAACTGGCGTACTGTGCAGTACACAAGGGAGTCTCCGGCAGGAACGGCAGTTTGTACAGTGTGCCGCGCTGAGCGGTGGCAGTTTCGTGGAGCTACTCATCAAATCAAGCAGAGCCGAATTTGTTATGCGCATTGGCATTGATGCCCGATTGAGCTACCATCAACCGGCCGGCATTAGTCGCTACACATTGCACCTGTTGCGCGCTATTGCAGAACTCAACAAAGATGATGAGTTTGTTGTTTTTCAACACCGTAAGCAGCCGGAATCTTTGATTCAGCAGAGTAACTTTCAACGGAGCACGCTCTATGCCCCAGTTCACCGGAGTCTAGAGCAATTTATGTTGCCGTTGGAGTTGGTACGCTATGGATTAGATTTAATCCACAGTACCGATTTTATCCCCCCCCTTTATTCGCCGCTCCCCTCCGTGATCACTGTCCACGATCTGGCGTTTCTCCATTGGCCGAATTTTCTTACCAAAGACAGTGCAGCCTACTATGGACAGATTGATCGAGCGGTACGTCGTGCCCGCCATATCATCGTACCCAGTGAAAGCACCAAGCAGGATCTCATTGGCATTTTGGGCACACCGAATAACAAAGTCAGCACTATCTACGAAGCCCCCAATCCCAACTTTCAGCCGTTGCCATTGGAAGAAACACGCCAGGCGATTACCAAGCGCTTTGGAATTCCAGACTCCTATGTCTTTTTCATCAGCACCATTGAACCGCGCAAGAATGTCGACGGGCTGTTGAAAGCCTTTCGACATCTGCTTGATCACTACAGTGTTGCAGATACCGGGTTGGTGCTGGCGGGGAGTCGAGGGTGGCTTTATGAAGAGACCATGGAATTGGTGAGAAAGCTCAATCTGGAAGAGAAGACCTTCTTTCTGGGTCGCGTGTCGGATGAGGAGTTGCACAGCCTCTATGTGGGTGCTCGCTGCCACGTCCATCCAGCCCACTACGAAGGCTTTGGGCTTCCCCCCCTCGAAGCGATGGCCTGTGGCACCCCTACGATTGTGAGCAACGTAAGTAGTTTACCGGAGGTGGTCAGTGATGCGGCCTTGCTCGTCAATCCCAATGACACCGAAGAGATCGCCGTGGCCATGCACAGGCTCTTGACCGATCAAGATCTCCACAAAGAATTGCGCGATAAGGGCTTAAAGCGGGCCGGCTGTTTCAGTTGGGAACTTGCCGCGCGCAGCACCATGGATGTTTATCGTCGGGTTGTCAATCCCAGCGCCGTACCGGCCACATCGAATACATCGATCTCCTCACATAGTTAATGTCTATCCGAAAATTCTCTATTCCCGCTGGGCCACAATCGCCTTTTCGGATAGAGGTCTCGTGTCATTCGTGATGACGTCGTTTCTGAAATCAGAGGGAAAGGCGCCCACCGTGCCGAGACACGCAACAGACAGCCTCAGTTCTCAGGGGTGATGCGCAATCGAAATTCTACATGAAGATCCTGCTTTTTACACCACAGCTACCCTATCCCCCACACCAAGGGACCACCATTCGTAACTTCTATCTCATTGCGTATTTGGCCCGTCACCACACCATCGATCTCGTGACCTTTCTGGCGCCCGGCCAAAAATTGCAGGTGGATAGTCCCTTACACACCCTTTGCCGCATGATAGAAACCATCCCGCAGCCCACGCGTTCCACAAAAGAACGTGCACGCACGGCCCTCACCAGTTTGCTGCCGGATATGGCACTGCGCTTGGAGAGTGTGGCGATGCGCAACCTGGTCGCCTCCTTGGCCACCGATTATGACATTATTCAGTTTGAAGGCATTGAAATGGCGCAATATGGGCGCCAGGCGCGTAATCAAAGTCGGGCCGCGGGTCAACGTCCCCTTTTGGTCTTCGATGACCACAACTGTGAGTACCTGCTCCAAAAGCGTCATGCGCTGACGGACCTACGCCATCCCAAACGCTGGTTGGCCGGCGCCTACAGCCTGTTGCAGTGGCGCAAATTGCGCCGTTACGAAGGGGTGATCTGCCGCGATGCCAGTCTCGTCACAGCCGTCAGTGGACCGGACAAAGCGGCGCTGGAGGCGTTGGTTCCCGGACTCACGGTCACCGTGATGGCCAATGGCATTGCACCGGAGGAATATCAACCGGTCGAGCCGGCGGCGCAAGCGCTACAGACGCCGTGGAAGCTCGTTTTTACCGGAAAGATGGACTATCGCCCCAATGTTGACGCCATGCTTTGGTTTGCGGAAGAAGTGCTGCCCCTGATCCAAGCTAAGGAGGCGGCGGTGCGCCTGCAAATCGTGGGCATGAATCCCCACCCTCGTCTCGACCACTTGCGTGCGAATCCGGCCATTGAGATTACCGGCGCCGTTGCGAGCATTCAACCCTATCTTGCCGCGGCAGCAGTCTATATTGTACCCTTACGGGTAGGTGGTGGCACCCGCTTCAAGGTGCTCGAAGCCATGGCCCAAGGGCTGCCCATGGTCAGCACACCGCTGGGTGTGGAAGGCATTGGTGTGACCAACGAAGCTGAACTGTTGCTGGCTTCCTCGCCCGGTGACTTTGCCGCCGCTGTCTTGCGCCTCCTGACCGATCGCCGGCGAGGAGGGGTGCTCTGTACAGCCATTGGACGCCGGGCACGCGCATTTGTCGAGGCGCACTACAGCTGGGAATCAATTGTGCCTCAACTGGAGGCACGCTATATTGCGTTACAGGAGAAGTCATAATGGCAGAACAAGCAATTCGCGTCGGATTTGTTGGCACCGGTTGGGTGGAACGGGTACAGCTTCCCATGTTTCGACTGGCCGGGTTGACCGCGCAAGCCATCTGTTCAGGCAACCCAGCTAACGCCCAACGCGTTGCTGCGACGGCCAATGTACTGGAAGTCCACGAGAACTGGCAATCACTGGTTACGGCGGAAAATGTCGATGTGGTGAGCATTGTCACGCCACCGCAGTTGCATGCCGAGATTGCAATTGCGGCACTGCAAGCGGGCAAACATGTGATTTGCGAGAAGCCGACCGCGCTCAATATTGCCGAAGCAGAAGCAATGTTTGCCGCCGCGCAGGCCGCGCCGGATCGCCTGGCAATCATTGATCATGAATTACGCTTCAATCCGGCCCGCCGCAAACTGCGCCAACTGCTCCGCGACGGCTATGTCGGCACCGTGCTCCACGCCAACTTTGCACGCCACGGCGGTGAAAAGCTCAACCCCAGCCTGCCGTGGAGTTGGCAAGATGATGTGGTGCGCGGTGGTGGCATGTTGGGTGCGCTGGGCAGTCACTTGCTCGACCTGGCCCGTTGGACGATTGGACGGGTGGATGGGCTTGTGGCGCAGTTGCAGACTGCCCACCTGCTGCGCACCGATCCACAGAATGGCAGCCAACAGCGGGTAACGGCCGATGACTATGCGGCTTTGCACCTGCGCTTTGCCGGTGGTATTCCCGGCACGATCACGGTGAGCCGCATGACACCGGGCGACAGCGGCATGTCAATCTTGATTGTTGGAACCAAAGGAGCACTGCGGGTTGATGCCGCTGATCAACTATGGGGAACCCAGGGCGAGAATCTCTACATCAACAACTGGCAACCCATTGCGACAGACCCTCTGGCACCGGAACTAGCCAGCTATCGGGCGGTGAACCATTCACCGTTTGTGATCGGCACCTTTTACTTGGCACAGCAGGTGTTACATACATTGCGGGCCGGCCATCATGTCATTGAGGATGCCGCCAGTTTCTATGATGGCCTTGTGGTACAACGAATGGTCGATGGTGCGCGCCGCAGCCAGCAAGAACAACAGTGGGTTCAGTTTTAGAATGTAGCAGTAAGAGGGTACTCAATGTCATTAAGTTAACAGTCATCAGTTCCCAGTTTCCAGTGGGCAGTCTCGAATCACACACTGGAAACTGTTAACTGAACACTGATTCATTTGACACGATAAT
>Ga0116151_10003969_pt1 | contig 13091 bp, 16 predicted proteins | sample AD_UKC117_MetaG_FD_89893 | JGI IMG/M metagenome (GOLD analysis project Ga0116151, IMG submission 89893) | Active sludge microbial communities of municipal wastewater-treating anaerobic digesters from Hong Kong - AD_UKC117_MetaG | ecosystem: Engineered > Bioreactor > Anaerobic > Digestate... | reverse complement strand
GTTCCTGGCGTCCGGTCTCGATATTGAAGAGGTAGACGCGCGGGCGGCCCCCTTCATACGACATGTAAGTGATTTCCTGGGCAGACGGGCTGAAGCGCGGTGTCAGCACCGTGTTCTTGCCGGGGGTCAGGTACTGCTGGTTGGCGCCATCGGAATCCATGATGGCGAGACGCTTGACGCGGTTCAGCTTCGGCCCGGTCTCCGCAATATAGACGATCCGCGTGTCGAAATACGGGTCTTCGCCCGTCAGCCGCGTATAGATCGAATCGGCGATCTTGTGCGCGATCCGCCGCCAGTTGTCCGGCGTGGTCGTCAGGCGCCGCCCCGGCTGGCCGTTGATCCGCATGACTTCACCCGCATAGACATCCCAGAGGCGGAAGGAGACGGCGATCTTTCCGTCCGGCAGTTCCTCGAACGAGCCGACCACGAGGCCGTCCGTCTTGATGATCTTCCAGTCGGCAAAGCGCGGCTGGACATCGATCGACAGATCCTTCTGGATGAAGGAGGCGGGGTTCTGCATCTCGAACAGACCGGTCGATTCGAGGTCGTCCCGCACCACATCGGCGATCTGGCGGGCCAGCTCCGTATTGGTGCCGTTGACCTGGAAGTCGGGAATGGCGAGCGGCGTCGGCTTGAAATTGCCGGAGCCGTCCACGACCACACGCAACTGGGCGGCTGACGGCTGCGCAAACCCCATGGCGAGGCTGAAAGCCATCGCGAGGGCGAGCAGGAAACGGGTCATGAGCGATCTCCTTTCGGACTGGGTCTATTTCGCTGTCGGACCAATGGAAACCGTAATGTCCTTCCACTGGTCATAATCATCTTCGGGCAATTGGTAAGGGGCACATTTGCGAACGGCGCGCAGGGCGACATCGACGGCGATGCCGGACCGGCCAACCGGCCTCGAACGCGGCGTCACCAGTTCGACATTGCCCTTCAGGCTTCCGTCGCGGTTCAGCTCGACGCGCATTTCGACATCGATCTGGTCTTCCTTGGGAAGGTCAGACACGCCGCGCCAGCAGACATAGATCTGCCTGCGCATGGCCGCCTGCAGCGAGGCCGTATTGCCGCGCCGGTCGCCCGCACCCTGACGGGTCTGCTGGACATCCTTCAGCACGGGCTTGTCTATACGCGGCGGCTCTTCCTCGGGTGCAGCCCGGCGTTCCGTCTTGGCCTTGTCCTTCAGGATGTTCTCGAAGTCGTTGAGGAAATCGAGATTGTCGTCGTCCTTCTTGGGCTTCTGCTTCTCGATCAGCTTCGGCTCCTCCTTCTTCTTCGGAGGCTCCTCTTTCTTCGGCTCTTCCTTTTTCGGGGCCTCTTCGGGCTCTGCTTCCTCGTCCGGAATAACGACTTCTTCCTCTTCCGGCGCAGACACCTCATCCGGCTCAGGCGCCGGCGTCTCCTCGACTTCCTCGGGAACCGCCTCTTCCTGTTTCTCCGGCTCCTCGGCCTTCTGGATCGGGGCAATGTCGGTCACCAGCCCGATCTCGACGAAATCCACCGGCACGTCGATGACGCTGGCGCATTGCGGCAGGCGCATCAGGATGTCGACCGGGGCGAGGCCCGGTTCTTCCCGCTCGATACGTTCGATCATCCGTTGGCAGTCGGACTTCTTGTGCGGCCACGACAGCACCGCCATCGCCAGGACGGAGGCGTGGACAAGTGTGGAGACTGTCAGGCCGCGAAGCATCTCGGCGGTCCGCTCCTATTTTTTCTTCTTCTGTTCGGTCACCAGGGCGACGCGCGTGTAGCCGGCCGCCTTGATCTCCGCCATCACGTTGAGGACATCGCCATAGGGCGTCGCCTCGTCGCCGCGCACATAGATCGGTTTGTCATAGCCTTCGCCGATGATCGCCTGCACCTGCGGGCCGAGGTTGTCGATATCGACCTGCGTCTGCTGGATGAACACATCGCCATTGGCCTTCACGGTGATCGCCAGCGGCGCATCATTCGGGTCCGTCTGGATCGGGCCGGAGCGCGTCTTGGGCAGGTTCACATCCTCCCCGCGCACCAGCAGCGGCGCGGTGATCATGAACACGATGAGCAGCACCAGCATGACGTCCACGAACGGGGTCACGTTGATTTCGGCATTCAGCGCGCGGCGCCCGCGCCGCCCTGCCTTGCCGCCGGAGCCGAGGATCATTCCCATGGGCCTAGTCCCGTGTCGGATCGGAAGCGCGGCGCGACAGGCGCACCAGCACATCCTGCGAGAAGGTGTCGAGCTGGTCGGCGAAGCGCGTCAGGTCGCCGGTGAACTTGTTGTAGAAGATCACCGCCGGGATGGCCGCGACGAGGCCCATGCCGGTGGCGAACAGCGCTTCGGCGATCGGGCCGGCGACGGTGCCGAGGCTCGTATCCTGCTGCTGCGCGATATTCAGGAAGGCATTCATGATGCCCCAGACGGTGCCGAACAGGCCGATAAAGGGCGAAGCGGAACCGACCGTGGCGAGCACGCCGAGCCCGTTGCCGGCCTTGCCGAGTTCGCGGTCGATCGTGGCGCGCATGGAACGTTCGGCGCGGGTGACGAGCGCGGCGGCCTCGCCGGAACCTGGCGTCACGCGCCTTGCGTCAGACCATTCGCGGGCCGCGGCCGAAAAGACGCGGCTTGCCGCATCCCCGCCCGCCCCCGGCCGGAGGTCGAGATCCTCGGTGCGGCCGTTCCAGAAGGCGTCCTCGAACTGGCGGGCCTTTTTCCGCGCCCCGCCGAGCGAGAAAAGCTTCTCCCCGATCACGAACCACGACCACATGGAGGCGAGAAACAGGAAGAACATCACGAGTTTGACGACGGGGTCCGCGTCGGCAATGAGACCGAGGACGGAGATGTCGGCATTCGCCGCTGCTGTGCCAATCGCATCCGATTCCATGAGACGATTTCCGCTCCTTGAAAGAAACGCGCGCCGGCTGCACGCAATGAAGGGTTGCGCCCCGGTCACCCGTGCGCGTCAGGCCCCTGTTTCAACAACAATTCCGGCAGAAACACGGCAGAGCACCGGGATTCCGCAGCTGCCATCCGGGCTAGGCCGAAAGCGTTAAGATTTTATTCGATTTCATTAACCAGTTGGCTGCCAGATGCAGGCAGCCAGGTGCTCTGCCATTTCCTTCACCGGCCGGCGCGGACGGCCGTCGGCATGGATCATTACTGCCGTGATTTCGGCTTCGGCGATTACGTCCTCTCCGCGCAGGCAGGTCTGGCGGAACAGGAAGCGGATGCCGTCGAGCCCCACATAGCGCGTGCGGATGTACAGCAGGTCATCCACTTTCGCCGCCCGCTTGTAGTCCACCACCACGCGCGTCAGCGTGAAGGCGGCCGGGTCATCCCGGTTGAGCAGGTCCTGGTGAGAGACGCCCGCATCGCGCAGGCAGTCGGACCGGCCGCGCTCGAAAAAGCGAAGATAGTTGGCATGGTACACCATGCCGGTGAAATCCGTGTCTTCGTAGTAGACCCGCACGCTGATCCAGTGCTGGCGGTCCGCGTCGAAATTCCGGTCATTGAGGGCAGGCAGGCTCATGCTTCCCGCCTAGCAAAGGTGCTCCGGTCCGTCATCCCCGATTGCGGTCTGGGCGCGGCCCGGCCCGCAGCCTGGATCAATGCGAGGCAGGAATGGCGCTGCCGTCGCTACCACCGCCCGCGTCCGGTTCGTCCGCCTCGCGGGCAAGAAAGGCCCGCAGGTCCGCAACCGATTGCGTCGCCACTTCTTCCTGCGGCAGGTGGCCGGCATCCGGATAGGTGACAAGCTGCGCTCCCGGGATGGCCTCCGCAAAGCTATGGCCCGACGACAGCGGCACGAGATTGTCGTGCTCACCGTGCATCACAAGCGTCGGCACATGGATCGTTGCCAGCTTTTCGGGTGTGGCGTACTGGCCGGTGCCGCGTTCAGCGCTCAGCGTCATGATCGCATCGCGGTGGCAGGGGGCCCGGCCAAGGGCGACATAGCGGTTCACCATCTCGTCGGTCACGAGGTCCGGATTGGCAAAACTGTCCCGCAACCCGGATCTCACCAGCATCGTCGCATCGAGATTCTTCATCAGGCGGCGCGCGAGCGGGTTGGCCAGCAGCCTGAAAACCACCGGCTCCGACTTCCGGCTCTCCTGAGACGGCGGCCAGCCGGACGCATCGACCAGGACCAGGCCGTCCAGCCGGTCCGGATGGTCCAGCGCATAGGTCCAGGCGAGACGCCCGCCCATCGAATTGCCAACCAGCGTGAACTTGCCCACGCCGAGTTTCTGCGTCAGGGCGTCGAGTGTTTCCTCGAACAGGGGCATGCCGACCGGCTCATCATCGGCACAGTTCGTCAGGCCGTGCCCCGGCAGGTCGAGCGCAATGACGCGATAGTCTTTCTTCAGGTCTGACACCCAGGCGTCCCAGGTATCAAGGGAGGCCGAAAATCCGTGTACCAACACAATAGCGGGCGCCTTGCGGGGGCCGGCATCGCGATAGTGGACACGCAAGCCATGATCCAGGGACAGCATGCGGCTGTCCGCCTTGGCATAGACGATTTCAAGACGGTCGTAGCCGATGTCGCTGCGCTGAAGGGCGAACCAGCCCGCCGTCAGGGCAGCTGCCAGAGCCAATACGACATACAGAAAACGGCGCAGCATCCGCTTTCAACCTCCCCGGATTTTTCTGAATTTATGCAAGCGACTAAGCCGGTCCCGCCCTGTTGTGTCAAATACAGTTTTCAGTGTTTGCTGCAGACCGGGCAGGCCGGATCGCGCCGCAGCACGACCGTGCGTGCCTCGCCCGACAGGCCAGACAGCAGCAGGACTCTGCCGACCAGCGGTTTGCCTGCGCCTGTGATGAGCTTGATCGCCTCCAGCGCCATCGCCGCGGCGGTCATGCCTGTTACCGCGCCCACGACCCCGACCTCGTCGCAGGCCTCTGCATCAGGCGGCGTTTCGGGCACCCAGCACCGGTAGCATGGCGCGCCGCCGCCAAGTCCCGAGGCGAACACGCTGACCTGCCCGGCCCACCCTGCAGCGGCGCCGTGCACCATCGGCCGGCCGGTTTCGTGCGCGAGCTGGTTCAGGGCGTAGCGTGTCGGGAAATTGTCGCTCGCATCGATCAACACCTGCCCGGCGGGCGCGGAGCCACCGGAAAATCTCTCAGCGCGAGGCAAAGCCCGCAGTGACGAATCCATTGCGGCAAGCCGCGCGGCGAGCGCATCCACCTTGAGGTTGCCGATATCGGCCTCCCCGAACTGGACCTGCCGCTGGAGATTTGAGCGCTCCACCCGGTCGTCGTCCCAGAGTTCGATCTCTCCAGCCCCCGCCGCCGCCAGGTACAGCGCGCACGGACCACCAAGCGCACCGGCGCCGATAATGGATACGCGCGCAGCGCGCAGCTTCTGCACGCCCGGCCCGCCGATTTCCTTCAACAGGATATGCCGCTTGTGGCGCTCGATTTCTTCCGGCGTCAGGCTCATTCCCTGCCCTCCCGGATGGCGGTCGAGGAGGACGTGTCCAGTGGCCCTTTCAGGTAGACCCAGGCTGGCGGGATCATGCCGGGCAGCAGCGGCGCCATGCTTTCCGGAATCCTGTCCTTCGTGAAGGTGCGCATGAATTTCGAATTGCGCGCACCGGGCCCAACACCCGGCCGGGCGACAATCGCAATCGGCATCAGGTGCGCAATATCGCGCCAGCGCTGCCAGTAGTGGAAGCCGACCATATTGTCGGACCCCATCAGCCAGACCAGATCGGCATGGGGGGCGTGCACCGCGATGGTCAGCAGGGTCTGCCAGGAATAGGTATAACCAAGCTGCATTTCGAGATCGGTGACGAGCATGCGCGGATGGTGCGCGGCGATCGCCTTTGCCGACGCGAGGCGCTGGTCGAAATCTCCATGCGCCGTCTTCAGCGGGTTGCCCCGCGCGACGATCCACCAGACCCAGTCAAGGCGAAGCCGCTTCATCGCTGTCTCGGCCACATGCAGGTGGCCGGAATGGGCCGGATTGAAGCTGCCTCCGAACAATCCGATTCGCAGCCCGCTCGTCGGGCCTGGCAGCTTCACAGGCATCAAGGGCGGACCTGCCCCGTGCCGCGGACAAGATATTTGTAGGTGGTCAGCTGTTCTGCGCCGACGGGCCCGCGCGCATGGATGCGCCCCGTCGCGATGCCGATCTCCGCACCCATGCCGAACTCCCCGCCATCGGCGAACTGGGTCGAGGCATTATGCAGCAGGATGGCGCTGTCGACGTCGGCGAAGAACCTGTCCGCCGCCGCCTGATCCTCGGTGATGATTGCATCGGTATGCCCGGACGACCAGCGGGCAATGTGGGCGATGGCACCGTCGAGACCATCGACCACGGCCACTGCGAGGATCGGGGCGAGGTACTCCGTAGACCAATCTTCCTCGCGCGCAGCGACCATCGCGGGGACAATGGCGCGGGCGCACGCATCGCCGCGCAATTCGCAACCCGCCGCCACCAGCGCCCCGGCGAGCGTCGGCAGCAAGGATTCTGCAATGGCAGCATCCACGAGCAGCGTTTCCGCGGCACCGCAGATGCCGGTGCGCCGCATCTTGGCATTGACGGTAATGGCGACTGCCTTGTCCGGATCGGCCGCGCCGTCGACATAGACATGGCACAGCCCTTCAAGATGACCGATTACCGGCACGCGGGCGTCCATCTGCACCCGCTCGACCAGGCTGCGCCCGCCGCGCGGCACGATCACGTCCACCTGGCCGTCAAGGCCGGACAGGAGGTGGCCCACGGCTTCCCGGTCCTGCGTCGGCACCAGCTGGATCGCATCTTCGGGCAGGCCTTCGGCACCCAGGGCAAGGCGCATCGCGGCCACCAGCACCCGTGACGACCGCGCGCTTTCCGAGCCGCAGCGGAGGATCGCCGCATTGCCGGACCGCAGGCACAACGCCCCGGCATCGGCGGTCACATTCGGCCGGCTCTCATAGATGATCCCGATCACGCCCAGCGGCACGGCGACACGCGCAATGTCGAGCCCGGACGGCACCGTCCAGCGGGCCAGCTCCCGGCCAATGGGATCGGGCAGCGCCGCCACGGCCTCAACGCCTTTCGCGATCCCCTCGACGCGCGCCTCGTCCAACGCCAGCCGGTCCAGCATGGCCGCGTCCAGCCCCTTGGCGCGGCCGGCCGCCATATCGTCCGCATTGGCGGCAAGAATCTCCGGCGCGGCCGCGCGGATTCCAGCCGCAATCGCATTCAGGCCGCGCGTACGGTCCTTCGCGCCGAGCTTGCCAAGCGCACGCGAGGCCGCACGGGCCCGGCGACCCATGTCCAGCAGCGTTTCTGCAATGTCTGCGCTCGGAGGTGGCGTTTGAACGGTCATGCGCTTCAAGTGCCGCAAACGCGCCTGTCCCGCAAGACTTGGCTCAAGGCAGCGAGCGGAGGAAGTCGAGGGAGGCATCCGCCAAGGGGGCGCGATCGGCCTGTCCGCTCGCCTTCGCCGTCACATAGAGCGCCTCTCCAAAGGCCGTGAGATTGTGCAGACGCCGCAGGGCTGCCTCGGACTGGTAGGCGTTCTCCCGCAACAGGCCGTCATCCGGCCACAGACCTAAAAGCCAGGCCGGCCATGACTCCGCAGGATAGAAGTCGCGCCCCGCCAGATAGTAGACCGGCGCCGCCAGCCGCGCCGGCTCACCGAACACATAGGCGTGCGCGCTGGTTCCTGCCTTGGATGCGATGGCGGCGAGCATGATATCCGCATCCGCCTTCTCGAGCCGCTCGTTGAGCGCGAGCTGGGTGAAAATGTCGGCACTATGCGCAACGCCATGGCGCCAGCCGTCCGCATCGCTGAAGCCGCGATAATCTGCCAGCCGCGTCATGTAGACCGCTGCGGCGGCAACAAGACCGCTTCGCTCGTCCGGGTCCATCCAGGGCTCAAGCCGGTCGGTCCGTGCCACTTCAGACAGGACGAGCGCCGCAAACGGCCCACGAAAACCTTCCGGATCGCCCACTGCATCAGCCAGCTTTTCGAGCAACCTCCCTTTCAGCGCGCGGAGCGTGCCGGTGTCCAGCATGTTCCCCCGCATCATCGCGGCATAGGTTTCATACGCAAAGCCGTCCCGGACCTCCGGGTCCCGGTCTTCGAGGCAGGCCACCATGTCGAGCGCCAGCTGGTTGCGCTCCGTTTCCGGTAACGCCGCAATCGCATCGTTCCGCGCCTCGGGCGGCAGGACAAAGCGCTCTGCGGCGGCACACATCGCCTTCTCCCGGGCGGGCGGCATGCCGGCGCAGGCCGCCAGGCTCAGCAGGACGGACATCAGCGCGGCACGGATCATCGGTGGCTCCTTCCCTTTGGTTGCACAGACTTGCCCCCCGCTTGCGGGCTGACAAGCCGCCGGAAGGCACTAAACTCAGGCCAGACAAGATACAGATGCCGGAGGAAACCATGATCGACATCGAGGCGATGCCATTTCTGGCGGATGTGCCCCGCGTGCAGGCCGGACTGCGTCCGGACGACACGGCCTTCTGGTTCGAAGGCGAGGAGACGTCCTTCCACGAACTTGATGTCCGCTCGAATCAAGTCGCCAACGGCCTGATTTCGCTCGGTGTGCAGCCCCAGGACCGCGTCGGCTATCTCGCCAAGAACACCTCGCAATACTACGAGATGCTGTATGGCTGCGCCAAGGCACGAGCCGTGATGACCGCCGTGAACACGCGCCTTGCCGCCCCGGAAGTCACCTTTATCCTGTCCGATGCCGGCGCCAGGGTCCTGTTCGTCGGCAAGGATTTCTACGACATGGCCGAACAGATCCGGGACGAGCCGCCGGATATTGTCGAGATCGTCGCGATCGACGGCGGACATCCCGAATGGCCGGCCTATGACGCCTGGCGCGACGCCCAGAGTACCACGGCCCCCCGCCGCAAACCGCTGCCGGACGACGATGTCATCCAGCTCTACACGTCGGGCACGACAGGCCTGCCGAAGGGCGTGCAGCTCACCAATCAGAACTACCGCGCCCTGTTCGAACAGGCGCGCCAGCTCGAATGGTCGAGCTATGATCCGCGCGACGTCGTGATGAACGCGATGCCTCTGTTCCATGTTGCCGGCGTCAATCTCGGCATCCTCGGCTCCATCCAGGGCGCACGTACGGTCGTTGTCCGCGAGATCGAGCCGCAGCTGATCCTGAGGCTGGTGGAGGAGCAGAAGATCAATCACGCCTTCTGGGTGCCGGCGGTGATCCTGATGCTGACCCAGCAGCCGAATGTGCGCGACATCGACTGGTCGCACCTGCGCCAGGTCTTCTACGGTGCCTCCCCCATCGCCGAGAACCTTCTCCTCGAAGCGAAGGACATCATGGGCGCCCGCTTCACCCAGCTCTATGGCCTGACTGAGACCGTCGGCGCCGGCGCATTCCTGCCGCCGGAAGCGCACGACCCGGCCTGGGGCAAGCTGCGCTCCTGCGGCGTGCCCTATCCCGGCGCAGTGATCCGGTGCGTGGATGCCGACGACAACCCGGTGCCGACCGGCGAAGTGGGCGAGATCGTGATCAAGGCCGGCTTTGTGATGAAGGGCTACTGGAACCGGCCCGAAGCGACCGCAGAGGCGATCCGGGGCGGCTTCTTCCATACCGGCGATGCGGGCTATTTCGACGAGGACGGCTTCCTTTTCATCCATGACCGGGTGAAGGACATGATCGTGTCGGGAGGCGAGAACGTCTATCCGGCAGAAGTCGAGAATGCGATTTTCGGCCATCCGGGCGTTGCCGATGTCGCGGTGATCGGCGTTCCGGACGAGAAGTGGGGCGAGGCGGTCAAGGCGATCATCGTGCCGAAGCCGGACCAGAACCCGACCCCGGAAAGCATCATCGCCTGGGCCAGGGAACGCATCGCCAGCTACAAGTGTCCGAAGACGGTGGACTTCATAGACGTCCTGCCGCGCAACCCCTCCGGCAAGATCCTGCGCAAGGACCTGCGCGAGCCGTACTGGAAAGGGCAGTCCCGCCGCGTCGGCTGACCGCCGCGCCGCGCTCGGTGCCCGGCCTCTCCCCGCCGCGATCGGCAGTATGCTGAATCAATTGCGAATCTTACCGGGCAAAGTCGATTTGACCTGCGGCGGGCCTTGCCGGACACTGCCTGCCAGCAGGGAGACCTCACCATGAACGGCTGGAAACTCTTCTTCTGGATCGCCGCGGCCTACAACTGGATGGCCGGCATCCCGCTCTACATCGCGCCCGCAGCGATGGTGGATTTCGTCGGCGGCACGGCCGGTACGGCGGATCTTGCGCTGATGAAGATCACCGGCGCGCTGATCGTCTGCTTCGGCATCGTACTGGCGGTCGTTGCCCACGATCCGATCCGGTTCCGGATGGTTCTGTGGAGCGTCGTTGTCGGCAAGCTCGGCCTCGGGCTGGTCTATGTCGGCGACTGGTTCCTCGGCACCATCCCCTGGTCGACCATCACCCTGTCGCTCGTTGACCTTGCGCTCAACGTCGTCGTGCTGTTCTTCCTGTTCCGGCGGCCGCTGAAAAGCCAGCTCGCCGACTACCGGACTGCAGCTGCCTGAAGCAGGGCCGGCGTCTCAGTGCGCCAGTTTCAGCCAGTCGCGCGCAGCGGCAAGCGCCAGCTTGACCTCTTCTGAGCTCAGCAGATCGGCCATTTCCTGACGCTGGACCTTGGCATCGTCATGGCCCCTTGCGGCGGCCAGGTTGAACCATTTGTGCGCTGAAACGAGGTCGATGTCTGCATCAATCCCGGCCGCGCAGGCGAGGCCTGCCTGGTAGAGGTCTTCCGCGGCGGCTTCCGGACCGAGCAGTGCGCCGGGAGGAAGCGGTAAATCCGAATAAGGCATTTCATTCTCCTGTCACCCAGGCCCGCCTGCCGGACTTCGGTCCGTGTCCAGCGGGCTTTCCCAAGTGCCGCGCGGAATATCCGGCGACGGAGCAAATCGTGCCTCTGACGGTTTTCATTAAGGTTAACGGGAGGGGCCCGCACACGCGGCTTCGTTAAGATCGTGGCGCGCCGCGTTTACTTCTGCCCCGAAAACGAAGCCGCCCCGCAGGAAATCCAGCGGGGCGGCGTTGAATCCGGACTGTCAGCCGTCTGCCTTTCAGGCGGCGACCTTCTTCTTGGCCAGCGACTTGGCCAGTTTTTCCATTGCCACGGCCTTGTCGATGTTCTCGACAGCGGCGAGCTCGCGGGCCATCCGGTCCAGGGCGCTCTCGTACAGCTGGCGCTCGGAATAGGACTGTTCCGGCTGGTCGTCGCCGCGGTGCAGGTCGCGCACGACTTCCGCGATCGAGATCAGGTCGCCCGAATTGATCTTGGCTTCATATTCCTGGGCCCGGCGCGACCACATGGTACGCTTGATGCGGGCCTTGCCGCCCAGCGTCTTGAGGGCGTCGTCGACCAGTTTCGAGCCGGCCAGCGCGCGCATGCCCGAGGCTTCGGCGCGATTGGTCGGCACGCGCAGGATCATCTTGTCCTGGTCGAAGGCCACCACATAGACCTCCAGTTCCATACCGGCCACAGTCTGCTTCTCGACGCTGGTGATCTTGCCCACCCCGTGTGCGGGATAAACGACGCTTTGACCCACCCCGAACGTCAGTGCCGCAGTATCTGCTTTTTTCGCCATTTCGGATATCGCCCTTTTCTACGCATTTAGAGCCGAACGATCCCACCACAGTCCGCAAGGTTCACGGTCTGAGTAGGGAAATCCGGCTCTTTGTCATTTATTGCTCAAGACTGCTGTATATCACAAATCTGTATGAATTTCAACAGCTCGCCTCAGGGGTTAACCATAGGTGAAGCTAACGAAGCCCCGGAATTCGTTAACTTTTCTTCAGACCTGCAGCAGATACAGCGCCTAAGGAGATTTCCCTAGGCCTCAGTCGCCAGTGCCGGGATTGGCGCTGAAATACTTTTCCAGCTTTCCGGTTTCCTGCGCGAACTGTTCCCGGTCGGCCGGCGGCTCTTTCATCCGCGTGATGTTCGGCCAGACTTTCGCGTAATCGGAGTTCAGCTTCAGCCATTTGCCGTCGCGGTCGTCCTCGGTGTCGGGCTTGATCGCCTCGACCGGGCATTCCGGCTCGCAGACGCCGCAGTCGATACATTCTTCCGGGTGAATGACAAGCATGTTCTCACCCTCATAGAAGCAATCGACGGGGCACACCTCGACGCAGTCCATGTATTTGCAGCGATTGCAGGCATCGACGACGATATAAGTCATAGACGGAAGGCCTCTTTTCCCAACTCAGCAGGGGCGAAATGGCGCGCACGCAAGCCCATGTCAATGCGGCAGACTGTTGAGTTTCAGGCCTGCCGTGCCTCAGCGCGCTGACGGGCCTGTGCACGGGCGATATCGTCGACATAGAGCAAGGAGGCGACATGCCGGATGAAGGCGTCCTCCTCGTCGCTGCGCTGGCCGTCCGAAAGGGCCACGCGGTAGAGGCCCTCGATGATCGCCACACGCTTGTCCATCGGCAGTTTCTTGGCGTGCCGGGTGAAGTGGAAGGCATCCACCGCCTCTTCCGCCAGCGTCTCGCCCTCCGAGATCAGCTCATCCACCTTGTCGGCTTCGAGATCGAATGCCTCAAGCAGGATTTCGGCGATCATGTCGCTCTCGATATTGACGTAAACCCCGTCCACCAGCGCCGCCTCGACCAGCAGGGCGGCGGCGGCGAGGTGCGGGTCCATGTCCCGCTCTGCGGGGGTCTTGCTCCGGAAGAGGTCTCTCAGGGACTTGATCACGTTTCGCCCTCCAGGAGCCGGTACAGGTCCCGGGCCTCGGCCGGCGGGCCGCGCCGGGTGCCGAGGTCCAGGATTTCAATGGTGGATATATGTGCCCCCCGGGCGAGGGTGACAATATCGCCGGCTGTAATGGCGGTTGCGGGTTTGTCGACGCGGCGTGTGAGGCCGTCATGGGTGATACGGGCGCCGTGGCCTCGGATGTGGCCGGCGGCGAGGGGGCGTGTCTTGAAAAAGCGGGCCCGCCACAACCAGACATCGAGGCGCAGCGTATCGGCCATGCTCAGCGGAACGGCGTATAGGTAAAACCTGCTGCATCTGCTGCAGGTTTCGCGCCGCCCTTGCCTTTCGGCCTGCGCTTCTTCTTCGGCTTTGCCGGCTCCGGCGGCAGCAGGGCAGCGAGCGCCGCAAACGGGCTGTCAGGGTCGGGCT
>Ga0116151_10003967_pt1 | contig 13092 bp, 4 predicted proteins | sample AD_UKC117_MetaG_FD_89893 | JGI IMG/M metagenome (GOLD analysis project Ga0116151, IMG submission 89893) | Active sludge microbial communities of municipal wastewater-treating anaerobic digesters from Hong Kong - AD_UKC117_MetaG | ecosystem: Engineered > Bioreactor > Anaerobic > Digestate... | reverse complement strand
GTCCGCGTCGCCGATGAAGGTGAAGACCTGATCGCCGCTGGTATTCATATCGGCATCAACTCCTGACAGGTCGATCAGATCGATCGGGGCGCCGGGGCCTCCGACCTCGAAGTCCTTGATGATATCTTGCGTGCCTCCGCCGCGAAGGCTGTCCAGCACATCATTGTAGATGAACCTGTCTCCGCCGCCGCCACCAGTAAGCATATCCTGACCCGATCCGCCAAACAGGGCATCCTGTCCATTGCCGCCATTGAGCGTGTCGTCACCGTCCATGCCGGCGAGAGTGTTGTCCTTGCCATTGCCCACCAGAACGTCGTTATGGGCGCTGCCGTTCAGATTCTCGATCGAGATCAGCTTGTCGCCCTCTGCATCACCTCCAGACGTGACCCCGCTGGACAGTTTGACGGTGATGGCAGCCGCGGATGTCGAGTAGTCAGCCGTGTCCGAGCCATCGCCGCCATTGATGCGGTCCTTGCCGGCGTTTCCGGCCAGCAGATCGTTGCCGCCACCGCCGGAGACCTGGTCACGCCCTGCACCGCCAATGATGATGTTGGCATAGTCGCCACCGGTGAGCTTGTCCGATTTGCTGCTGCCTTCGATGTTCTCGAAGCCCCTGATCCTGTCGCCCTCGGCGTCGCCGCCAGAGGCCTCATTCGTGCTGAGATCGACCACGACGCGATCCGCAGACCCATCGTAACTGAGGAAGTCGCTTCCCGACCCGCCGCCCAGATCGTCGGCACCGGCACCGCCGCGGATCAGATCGTTGCCCTGCCCTCCGGCAATGACATTCTCACCCGCTGAACCGATCAGAATATCCGACGCATCGCTGCCTTCCAGATTCTCGAACCTGATGATCGTGTCGCCCTCGGCGTCACCGTCGCTGGCGGCATTGGCCCCGAGATCGACGGTCACGCCGAGCAGGCTTCCGACATAGCTCAACGTGTCGATACCGGAACCACCGTCGAGATCATCTGCGCCGGCACCACCCGAAATGACGTCTGCACCCCCTAGACCGCGCACACGGTCGCCGCCATTGCCACCTGCCAGCATGTTGTCGCCGGCCGAGCCGGTGAGGTTGTCATCACCATTGCCACCGGCGAGATTCTCGAAGCCGATGATCGTATCGCCGTCCGCGTCTCCTCCGGACGCCGCATTGGCCGACAGGTCGACGGTGACCGCGGTGGTTGAGGTTGAATAGACGAGTGTGTCGTCGCCGCCGCCGCCGTTGAGATTGTCGCCGCCGGCGCCACCAAGGATGGTGTCATTGCCGCCGCGGCCATTGATCGTGTCGTCGGCATCGCCGCCGATCAGCACATTGGCTTCGCTGCTGCCACCGAGATTGTTGCGGCCCCGGCCGCCGATGATGTTTTCGAAGCAGCCGATGATATCCCCCGTGGCATCACCGCGGTTCGCCGAATTGGTCAGCAGGTTGACGCTCACACCTCCCGCCGACGTTGCATAGGACACCGTGTCGTTGCCGGTGCCGCCATACAGGGTGTCGGCATCGGCGCCGCCGGTGATGGTATCGTTGCCGTCCCCGCCATCGATCGTGTCGTTTCCGGCTCCGCCATCCACGGCGTTGTCGGCGCTGTTCATGGTGATGTAGTCGAAGTCCGAAGTACCGATGATGTTTTCCACGCCATCGAAAGTGTCCTGGCCGTCGAACGTATCCGCAACCTGGATCACATCATTCACGGCCGTGACGATGATGTTGCCAAAGGGGCCACCCTCGTTGCTGTAATCAGCCGTGTCGCTGCCGGCACCACCGATGAGCAGATCCGACCCGTCACCGCCCCGAAGAAGGTCATCGCCAAATCCGCCTGACAAGGTGTTGTCACCGGCATCGCCGATCAGCGTGTCGTTGAAATCCGTACCGGTCAGGTTCTCGACGCCGATGAGCCGCGCCAGCCTGGTGAGCGAACCAAGGGCCGGATTGAGATCTGAGCCACCACGGGTCTGGACGGTTCGCGTCGCATTGCCGAGGTCAGCCAGAACCGCGAACCCAAACTGCGAGAAGTCGGCAGTATCGATGTCACCCCCGCCATTGAAGACATCGACACCCTCTTCGTAGGCATCGGGCGTCGACGGGTCGTCATCGCCGCCATACATCATGGTGTCGTTGCCATCATTGCCGAACATCGTGTCGTTGCCGGCATTGCCGTTCAGGACGTCATCACCAGCCTCGCCGCGCAGCACGTCCCGGCCATCGCCACCTTCAATCAGGTCGGCATCGTCACCGCCATACAGTTCATCGTTGCCGTCTTCGCCGAACAGCATGTCATGGCCTTCGTTGCCGTAGAGCATGTCCTTGGCGCCACCTCCGGCGATCACATCGTCGCCTTGGCGGCCTTCGATCGTGTCCTTGCCGCCAAGGCCGAACAGCCTGTTGTTATCTTCGCCGCCGCGGAGCACATTGTCGCCCTGCCCGCCCACAACATCCTCGATGTTGATGATCGTATCGCCATGGGCGTCGCCGCTGAACCCGCGGCTGAGGATCAGGTCCAGGGTGACGCCATCGGCGGAGGCGGCATAGGACAGCATGTCCTGCCCGCCGCCGCCGTTGATGACATCGGCACCCTGGCCACCAACGATGAAATCATCGCCCTCGCCGCCCGCTACACTGTCGGCGTCAGTGGTGGGCGAGTCGATGATGTCCGATCCCGCCGTGCCGTTCACGGTCTGGCCGGCCGCCGTGCTCTCGCCGCCCGGCGCACCCAAATAACTCAGGTCGAGACGGCCGTTGAAATCTGTCGTGTTGAACACAAAGTCGAGGCCATTGCCGCCGGCATTGAAATAGCCGGAGATGACGACGGACCCGCCGGCCGCATCAATGCGCAAATCGTTGCCCTCAAGAGAAAAGGACAGTTCGGCCATCGTCTGGTTGATGAAGAAGACTTTGCCTCCGCGATAGGTCTCGCCGGCGATCAGGTCGGCGCCCATGTTGCGGTCAAAGGCATAGAGATCGATTCCATCACCCCCGATCATGACATCGAGACTGTTGGCGCGGGAGACCAGAACGTCATCGCCCAAGCCGCCGGACAGGTTGCCGCGCACCGACCCACCGACCAGGAAGTCGGATGAATCGCTGCCGGTGATGTTCATGACCTCGATGTTCTTGAGATAGAAGAAGTCGCCGGAGCCCACTGCCGCATAGTTGTAGCTGGCCGTCTGGGCCATATAGGAGAACATGTCGGCGAGTTCGTTTCGCGTGTTGGTCCAAGCACCGAAGGCTGTCGTCAACATCTGATCGTTGACGTCATAGAATTCACAGCTGACCGCCGACATCAGCGTGTCAGCCGTAAAGGAATCGAAGCCGTTCCCACCATCGGCCTGCACGAGACCGGTGGTGAAGCTGATCTGGTCATCGCCTTCGCCGCCATTCAGCCTGTCGCTGCCGCTGCCGCCGAACAGCCAGTCATTGCCGTCGCCGCCATTGATCACATCATTCTGCGCGCCGCCAGAAATACGGTCATTGCCGCTGCCCGAGGTGACATAAAGACGCTCGAACCCGCCGAAATAAGTGCCATTGCCGATATCGTAGTGTGCGGCCTGCCCATTCGCATCGACGGCATCGACGTCAATCGTCAGGTTCTCCGTGACACCCGTCAGATTGCCCAGGAAGATATCGCTGTCGCCAATCGTTTCGCCGCCGCTGTAGAAGCCCGTGCCCAGATAGGCGACGAGATCGTCGTCCGCGTCGGAGCCCACGATATAATATTGTTCGAAGCCGCTGGCGTGGACATGGTTGCCGCCCACGTGGATATCGGCGGCGGCAACGAGCCCGGGCGTTCCCAGGTGGCCGAGTGCATCCAGCAGGTAGGTCTGGCTGGCCGTCGCGTCGAGGACGATGCCCACGGTACTCACCGAGTTGTAGAACTGTACGGCACGTGCCCCGGTGCCGGTCACGATCAGGGCATCGGAGCCCGCATCGCCGGTGGCGATGTCATTGCCTTCGCCGAACCAGAACACCTGGTCATTGCCGTCGCCACCGTGCAATTCGTCATTGCCGCCGCCGCCGTAGAGGATATCGTCGCCCATGCCGCCGTCGAAGTAGTCATCCCACCGGCCGCCCGTCAGCGTGTCGACGCCCTGGCCCCCAAGGATGACCGCGCGGTCTATGCCCTGGACGTAGACCCCATTCTGCAGCAGATGGCCGTCGACATCGTCGTCGATGATGTTGAAGGTGATGCCCACAAGCTGGGTGCTGAAGTCCGCAACGAAGGTATCTTCATCATCCGCCGATTCCAGGGCCATATAAGTGGCGCCGTTCTCATAGATCAGCAGATCGTCATGGAGCGACCCGTAGACGTTGACCGTTTCAATATTCTGATAGGTCATGAAGTCGCCCGGAGACGTCTCCCCGAACGCCACACCGCGCTGGTTGCCAGCGAGATCGGCCCCATTGACAAGCCCGAGGGCGATCAGGAGGTTGGCGAATGTGTCATAGGCCCAGTAGTAGGGCTCGGTGCCGACGATCGTCCCGGGTGTCCCCGCAAGGTAATCGCCGCCATTCAGGACCGCGTAATACAGACCATGCGTTTCAGTCCCGTTGCCGCCGATGACCAACATGTCATTGGCCGTGCTGTCGTCATAGAGGCCAAAGTCGCCATCGATGTAGTCTGCACCATTGTTCAGCCAATAGAAGAAGTCGCTGCCACCTCCGCCAACAAGCAGATCCGAAACCGTGTCTTCGCCGCCGTAGATGAAATCATCACCCGTCTCGCCCGAAATGAAGTCCGAATAGAGTCCGCCGACAATCACGTCGCTGAAGCTCGACCCCATGACGAACAGGCGCTCGAACCCGGCGATGTAGGAATTGCCGAAAGACGACGGCCCGCCCGCTCCGCTGTTTTCGTTGTTGGCAACGAGATAGACACCTTGGGTCGCCCCGACCGCACCTTCATAGCCGGTGAAGTCCGCTGCCAAGGTATCCGTGGAGGACAACGCGCCATCACCGGCGATATAGAACGTGCCGCCATTGAACAAGGCGAGGTCATTCGATGTGTCCGACCCGAACACGCTGACGTGTTCGACATCCTCGTCATAGAATGTGGAACCCTGCTGAACCGTGCCATTGATGTAGATGATGCCCTTGCCGGTCTGATCGTTGGCGACCTGCTGAGCGAGGGGGTGAACGAAGACATCCGTATAGCCGGCGGCAAACAACGTGAGATCCGCGAAGCTCGAATCGGTTCCCAGTCCATTGCCGCCATAGACACGGCTGTCGTTGGTGTAGCTGTCATCAAGATCGATGCGCAGCCCCTGCGCCGTTTGCTGCACGTGAACGGCAAAATCCTCGCCGGTGCCGCCTGAGACATAGTCTTGCAGGTCATAGCCGAGCGATGTGGCCCGTTCGTAGACCTCATTGTAGATCGTATCGCCGCCAGCCCCCGTAGAGATCCAGTCATTGAAGAAATCGCCATAGTTGCGGACATAGTCGCTGCCGCCATTGGTCTCGATCCAGTCATCGTACACGTAGGTACCGATGTCGTCGTCGGCATCGCCAGTCGAGATATAGAGCGATTCCACATTGCGGACCGTGATGCCGTAGGGGGTCGTGCCAGCCAGGTACACATCGTCGCCCGACGAGATGGCATCGTACAGGTCCCACGTCACGGCGACGGTCGGAGCGAATGATCCAATATCCGCGATGAAGACGTCCCATTGGTTGCCGGTGTTGGCCCCGCCATCGAAGAACTGCGCCTGGTTGCCGTGATAGACGAGGACGTCGCCCAGCGACTGGCCGACAACCTCCGGCGAGCCACTGGTGGCGAAGGTCTGCCCGGCATAGGTGAACGAGACGCCCTGAGTGAAGTTGTCTGCAACCTGATGAAGCAGTGCCGCCTTCTGAGCCTGGCTTGAATTGTAGTAAACAGTCGACGGCAGAATGCTGTTATAGGAATCGCTGCCGCTGTTGTAGGTATAGCCGATGAGGTTGGCGCCCAGATTGCTCACCGCCGGGATCGTCGGGTTGACCACCACATACGCATCAAAGAAGAAGTGCTGTTCGATCAGCAGCGTGGCGGTCCTGTCCCCACCCCACGTGAACGTCACATCGGACGATAGCCCGGCATTTTGGGTGCCACTCCATGTCACGGGTGCGATGGTCTGTGGTTCGGTCCACAACGAACCCACCGCGCCAACCGTCGCAGCCTCGTTCGCCGCCAGCGCATTTCTGTAGTCATCGATCGCCTGCTGGGCGTTGACGGCGTTCGGATTCCATCCTTGCGGCGCGACATCGGTGAAGAACACCGTGTAGCTGTCCTCGACGCTGTTGAAGGCGCTGTCGGTCAGCGTGAAGGTCTTGTGGTAGAAATCGAACAGCTTGGCGTTGAAACCGCCTTCCGGGAAGGTCAGATCGAGCAATGGACCGAACGAGAAGCCGGTGAGCCCCAGCACATTGAGTTCGGCCACCAGGGCCTGGATGGTGAAGGCCGCGCTGATGCCAATGCCCACATCGTGGGTAAAGGTGGCGTTCTGAATCTGATAGGTCGCGGTGTAGGTGACATTGCCATCTCCGGCGGCGGTCGGCGCCAGAACATCGATCGATCCGCCAAGCCATCCGGTGACGGCTTGCGGGTCGTCGAGCGTATAGCCCGGCGTGCCATTGTCGGAACGCACCGTGACCAGCACATCGGGGACTGAATCACCGCCACCGATATCGAGCTTCACGTCCTCGGTGATCGCCGCACCTGCCGAGGCCCCGATATCCAGCAGTGTCACATTGAAGGAGAATTTGTCCTTGGGAATAAAGCTCAGATAGGTATGAAGGTCATAAGAGTGCTCGGCGAACACCGTCTCGCCCAGGACCTTGGCCACAATGCCCGCCCCAGGAATTTTCTCCAGTAATTTCACCAGCAATTCGTCGAGGTCGGCCGACAGCTCGATGAAATTCGTGTCAGATTGGCCCGATGCCGAAACCACCACGCTCCCGCTCGACGTACCATAGGTGTCGGCACCGGTCGGCAGCGTGCCCTTCAGCGTCAGGCCGCTGATCAGGTCGAACTCGGCGCTGACATCCGGCTTGAGTTCGAGGAGCGTGATTTCCTGGTCGACATCAATCAGCGACAGATTGCCGGCATCGTGGCCTGTCCAGAACACATTGTAGTGGATATTCTCGATGCCGGCGCTGATGCCGAGGATGAGTTTCAACCCTGCAGAAGGGCTGAGATCGAAACCGTCGGAGGAGATTTCCGCGCTGCCGATCCTGTAATCACTGAAGTCGAAGTGGACCGTCTTACCCGGTCCGGTGAGGACGCCTGCGTCGTATTTGACGTTCACGCTCATGTTGTACGTCGCATCCCACGATCCGGCGTTGGGCAAAGATGCATAGGCAAGAAGTCCGATCTTGAAATCGAGATAGGCCTCGCCTGAGATGCCGAGGAAGCTCCCGCCGATCGAAAAATTATACGACAGCCTGTCCGGGTCGTAGATGAGCGCGTCGCCCGTATCGATGTAGGCTGTCAAGGCCGCCCCCGGCCCCCACAGTGACTGATTGACAGCTTCAAATGTCAATGTCGTTGTTTTGGTCGCCATCCCAAACCCCCGATCGAAGTGTAGCCCAACCCTCGCGAGGGGCCAGCATTCTGTCAATCAGAGGTGATGTCAATTCCCGAATTCCACCGGAGACAGTGTGCGGGCTTGCCAAGCCAAATCCCGCGGCCGGCTCCCACGCAGAGATATGATTATTTTCAAAGGTGTCAGACGTGCGTGAGGGCTCTGGCTTCACGATCACTGCCCTTGGGCAAAACCGAACTCACGCCACACCAGTGACCCATAACGGCAGAAGGTCGCCGGCAGCCATATGCATCCCACGACGGCGGCAGGCTGGCGGCAACCCTCGGTCAGCCGATGATACGATTGAACGTGGCTGACGGCCGCATCACGGCATCGGTCTTGGCCGCATCTGAGCGATAGTAACCGCCGAGATCAGCCGGGTGCCCCTGGCCTGCCGCAAGTTCCGAGACAATGACCTGCTCGTTTGCCGCCAAGGCCTTTGCAAGGGGTTCGAAGTGGCGCGCAAGCTCGCCGTCTTCGCTCTGGTTGGCAAGGGCCTCCGCCCAGTATTTGGCGAAATAGAAATGGCTGTCGCGATTGTCGGTCTGGCCGGCCTTCGGCCGCGGCGACTTGTTGTTGTCGAGAACGCCTTGCGTCGCGGCGTCCACAGCCTTGCCGAGAATTCTTGCCTTGGCATTCCCCGTCACGTCGGCCAGGAATTTCAGGCTCTCGCCGAGGGCACAGAATTCACCCAGCGAATCCCAGCGGAGATGGTTCTCTTCCACCAGCTGCTGCACATGCTTCGGCGCCGATCCGCCGGCACCTGTTTCGAACATGCCGCCGCCATTCATCAGCTTCACGATCGACAGCATCTTCGCCGAGGTTCCGAGTTCGAGAATGGGGAACAGGTCGGTGAGATAATCGCGAAGGACGTTGCCCGTGACGGCGATGGAATTCTCGCCCTTGCGGATGGTCTCGAGCGTCAGCCCGGTCGCCTCGTGCGGGGCGAGGATGAGAAACCTGTCCGTCGCACCCGCCGCGGCGAGCCCCGGCTTCACGTAGTTGATCAACTCGGCGTCATGCGGCCGCGTGGCGTCCAGCCAGAAGATCGCCTGACAGCCTTCCGCCTTCTGCCGTTCAATGGCCAGCTTGATCCAGTCTTCGATCGCCGCCTTCCGCGTCGACGCGGACCGCCAGATGTCACCGGCCGAAACCTCGTGGCTGTGCAGCACATCGCCATTCGCCAGCACCATGCGCACCGTTCCGTCAGCCGGAATCTCGAAGGTGGTGGGATGGGAACCGTATTCTTCGGCCTTCTGGGCCATCAATCCGACGTTCTGCACCGTACCGGCCGTCCTCGGATCCAATGCCCCGGTCGCCTTGAAATAGTTGATGGTGGCGTCATAAACCGGTGCATAGGAGCTGTCGGGGATCACGCAATTGGTATCGGCTGCCTTGCCGTCCGGACCCCAGCCCTTGCCGCCGGCACGGATGAGCGCAGGCATCGACGCGTCGACGATCACATCGGAGGGCACGTGCAGATTGGTGATGCCCTTGTCGGAATTCACCATGTAGAGCGGCGGACGGGTTTCCATCACGGCCTTGATATCGGCTTCGATCGCGTCCTTCTCCGGCAATTGGGCGACGCGGCCGAGGAGGTCACCGAGGCCGGAATTCGGATTGACTCCCGCCGCTTTCAGGATCTTCTCATGCTTGTCGAACACCGGCTTCAGGAACGCCTTCACGGCGTGCCCGAAGATGACCGGGTCGGAGACCTTCATCATCGTGGCCTTGAGATGAACGGAGAACAGAACGCCCTTGCGCTTGGCGTCTTCGATCTGCGCGGTCAGAAAGTCGGACAGCGCCCTGGCGGACATGAACGCGGCGTCGACGATGGTGCCTTCGTGATAGATCACGCCGTCCTTCAGCACGGCGATCGTGCCGTCCTTCTTCACCAGCTCGATCCTTGCGGCGCCGGCCTGTGCCGCGGTCAGTGTGGCTGATTTTTCGTTGGCGCGGAAATCGCCACCAGACATGGTCGAGACATAGGTCTTGCTGTCGCTACTCCAGGCCCCCATCGAATGCGGATTGGCCCTGGCGTAATTCTTGACGGCGACCGCAGCGCGCCGGTCGGAATTTCCTTCGCGCAGCACGGGATTGACGGCCGAGCCCTTCACGGCATCATAGCGGTTGCGGATGTCCTTCTCCTCCGCAGTTTCCGGATGTTCCGGATAATTGGGGAGATCGTAGCCCTTCGACTGGAGTTCCTTGATGGCAGCGACAAGCTGTGGCACCGAGGCCGAGATGTTCGGAAGCTTGATCACATTGGCCGTCGGCGTCTTCACCAGTTGGCCCAATGCACCGAGATCGTCCGGCTGGCGCTGCGCGGGGCTCAGCTTTTCAGGAAATGCCGCAATGATGCGGCCCGCCAGCGAGATGTCCATCGTGCCCACCGAAATCCCTGCCGGCGCCGCGAAGGCGCGGATGATCGGCAAGAGCGACGCCGAAGCGAGCTGCGGGGCCTCGTCGACCTTGGTGTAGATGATGTCCGGCGTGCTGGAGTCGGTCATGTGCAAATCCATCCTGATTTTTCGTGCAGCAAATACGGGACGGATCGGCCGCCGTCCATAGGACAGATTGCCAATGGCGCAGAACGCGGCTCCGGTCCTAGAAGATCGCCTCGTTCAGACGGCCCTGATCGCCATCCCAGCCGTTGCGGCCCCAATCTCATCGGCGGGACTGGGATGGACCATTGCGCGTCAAGCTCCGTCGCCTGCGGCGCTGGCCTCCACGGTGATCTTCACGACGTCGGTGCGGACCCACGACATGTAATAGTCGAACACCTTTCCGCCCCTCTTCCATGACACCGAGGTGATCAGCAGGAGCGGCGCGCCCACCGACACGTCCAGGAGCTTTGCGACATCCGCAGGCGCTGGTACGGCTTCCACGCTGCGGCGCGCGCCAAAAATCCGGTAACCCGCATCGCGCAGGACACGGTTCAGTGATCCATGCGGTTGCATCACGGCACTCTTCAGAACGACCTTCTCCAGTTCCGGCAGAAGGTAGTTGATCGAATAGAGCGCCAGCTTGCCGTCCAGCTTGCGGAGCCGGCGCAACTGGAAGCCACGCTCTCCCTTCTTGAGGTGCAGCGCATTGGCCGGTCCTTCGGGGAACGGCTTCAGCTTCGCTTCCAGAACGGTCGTTTCGACATTGCGCTTGTTGTAGTCGACTTCACCTTCGAAGAACCCTGCCGCCACCTGCAGCACCCATCCCGACTTGTCGGGATCAATGACGAAAGCGCCACGGCGTGGAACGACCTTGATCCGCTTGCGATCCTCCAGTGTCCGGAGCGTTTCCCGAACCGTGGAACGCGCCAGGTCATAGCGGCGGCAGAACTCGCTTTCACCTGGCAGCCGGTCCCCCGCGGCGAATTCGCCATTGTCGATGGCGTACTCGATCAGCTTTGTCAGTTGCAGGTAAAACGGCTCTGGCGATGCCCGGTCAATTTCCGTGTCCAGTGCCGATTTGGGGTTCATCCTGCCTCACCTCTCTTGCCGGAAGCCTCGGAATCGTCGTGCTCTGCAAAGAGCCTATCATAGGCCACCGCCCATTCGGCAACCGGCTCTACGGTGTTGATATCTTGCGGGCCAAGCGGGCTATCCGCCCGTCCGGTGGCCGCCAGGGCACCGAACTGTGCAGCACCAACCGCCGTCACTTCCATGTCCTTCACGACATGTATGGGCTGTCCGAAGATGCTGGCGCGGAGCTCCGTGAAGCCATGCGAGCGGGACCAGCCGCCGCTCGTATAGATGCGGCCTGGCGCAACGCCGACTCGATGCATCTGGTTCAGGAGTTTCTTCGCCTTGAACGTGACGCCTTCGAGAACCCGCCTCGCGTCGGTGGTCTCCGAAGCCATCGACTGAAAGTCGGCCGGCGGGCCACCAGGCAGTCTCTGCTGGCCGAGGAAGGCCCGGAATGCATCGCCTTGTTCGCGAACCGCGTGCAGGGCAGCCGACAGTTCCAATACGCCGAGGCAGGAGAGCGCATCACCGCCCGCAGGCGGAAGCGAGTAGGCCAGGCCCGGCGAACGAGGCAACACGCCACGGGCCGGCAACTCGCCATACAGCAGATTCGCTGTTCCAAGGGAGTCGACGATACCGTCAGGATCGAGCCGCCGAATGATGCTGGCAGAAACCGGATGGTCGTGACCTCCCGCCGCAACGACCGTCGCGGCCGACGCAGCACCTGACTCGCGCAAGCGTCCCATGCGGACACCACCCAGCGCGACGCCAGCGCCGATAATATCAGGCATTGGCGGTGCCCCTGCAAGTTCAAGCAGCTCCCCAATCCATTCCCGCTGCAAGAGGTCGAAGCATGCGGTTCGTGGCGCGAGGCTGGCGCTCATGAAGGGTTTGCCAGACCACCATGCGGCCGGAAAATCCGTCAGCGCGAGCCAGTGTTTCGCACGGATCAACTCTGCCGGACGGTGGTTCCGCAGCCAGCCCCATTTCGCCACTGTGCGGTCGGCTTCGACCGCAATGCCGGTTCGATCGGAAACATCAACGCGTTCGCGAAGCGCTGCAGCCTCTGCAGCGGCACGCCGGTCGAACCAGGGAATGGCATATCCAGTCGGGCGGAGATGGCCGTCGACGCCGATGCCGTCCTCACCGACGCCAGCGGTTGCGATACTGCGAAGCGGCTCACCGTTTCCGCACTGGCCCCAACCTTCGATGATCAGCGCTTCGAGACGGTCGACGAGATCGAGCGCATCCGTCACCGGGCCGATGCCATCATCCTTGCGCGGAGACGGAATGGAGCGGACATGCATCGTTCGCCCCTCCTCGTTCACCAATACGACCTTGAGGTTGGTGCTGCCGATATCTATTCCGCAATCAAGTGGCATCTATCCGTCACACTATCTGCATCACATGAAGCGAGGCCTCGTGAACGCATCGGCCTCTCTGGTCATCGCCGCACCCGGCAGGAAGCCACTGCAAATCCTTGCAGTGCACCGAATATGTACGTGTTGTACGTACAATATGGACTGAGAAACATCTTGGCAATCTCTTTTCGCAGGAACGCCCGGATGTGTTGGCCCCCCTCATGCCGTTCATACCGTGGTGCAAGCCAACGCCCCCTCCCCATCCAGTCTCTGCTTGACAAGGCGATCACCGGCGCCCTAAGCCCGCTACGTCCGTAATGTACGTACAAGATGGACAAACAAGATGCCCAGCTACACATCGCCCGCTTTCCGGCTGCCGCCACAGAATAGGATTCAAACACATGTCGATGGAATATCGTCTTCGCCGTACCCTGCCCAGCAATCGCGCCGCGATCATCATGCCGGTCGACCATGGTTTGATCTTTGACAGGATCGAAGGGTTGGAAACGCCATCCGCCCCCTTCGCCGCCTGGGCCGGCAACGACGTCACAGGGTTCATGATGACCCCCGGCCAGGTCAAGCAGACGGAGACATTCTTCGCCGCCCACCCTCATCTCTCCCGCGTCATGGCCATCGACACCTACTACGACTATCGGGTGCTGGAGGGCGGTTCCCATGGCCTGATCACCACGGTCGAGGATGCCGTGCGCATG
>Ga0116151_10003962_pt1 | contig 13100 bp, 13 predicted proteins | sample AD_UKC117_MetaG_FD_89893 | JGI IMG/M metagenome (GOLD analysis project Ga0116151, IMG submission 89893) | Active sludge microbial communities of municipal wastewater-treating anaerobic digesters from Hong Kong - AD_UKC117_MetaG | ecosystem: Engineered > Bioreactor > Anaerobic > Digestate... | reverse complement strand
GCCCTCACGGGCGACGTCGAGCCCACCGCGGACCCCGAGCCGGTGACGTGATGGTCGCGTACGCCCGCTCGGAGGTGCTCCGGACGTTCCGCAACACGCGGTTCCTCGTGTTCTCGCTGGTGTTCCCGCTGGTGCTGTTCGTGATCATCGCCGGGCCCAACCGCCACGAGGACATCCTCGGCGTGCCGATCCCGCTCTACTTCATGGGGGGCATGACCGCCTTCGGCTCGATGATGGCGGTGGTCTCGTCGGGGGGTCGGATCGCCGCCGAGCGCCAGATCGGCTGGAACCGCCAGCTGCGGCTCACGCCGCTGCGGCCCGGCACCTACCTCGCCACCAAGGTGCTCTGCGGCTACCTGCTGGCCGGCCTGACCATCGTGCTCGTCGGGGCGGTGGGGATCGCGCTCGGCGTCCGGCTGAGCGTGGGGGAGTGGGCCGCCACGATCGGCCTGGTGCTGGTCGGGTTGGCCCCCTTCGCGGCGTTCGGGGTGGCGGCCGGTCACCTGGTCAGCGTCGACTCGTTGGGCCCGCTCATGGGCGGCGTGACCTCGATCCTCGCCCTCCTCGGCGGCGCCTGGGGCCCGATCGCCAGCCGCGGCGCCCTGCTCACCGTGTCCAAGGCCACCCCGTCGTACTGGCTCACCGCGGCGAGCCGGACGGGGCTGCGAGGTGCGGGCTGGCCGCTGCAGGGCTGGCTCGTGGTCGCCGTCTGGACCGTGGCGATGACGGCGCTGGCGACGTGGGCCTACCGCCGCGACACCGGTCGGATCTGACCTCGGGGGTCAGGTCGGGTCGGCGAGGAGGGCGGCGCCCGAGCGCGAGACGTGGTCGTGGAGGCGGAAGGTGTGCGGGTCGAGCACGGCGGGACCTCGGGTGACGCGGACGAGGTGGCGGTCGATCTGGACCGAGCGCACCACGGACGGGTCCGCCGTGGCGAGGGTGAGCTCGAAGGCGAGCCGGGTGAGGACGGTACCGCCGGGCCACCAGCCGGCAGCGGCCTCGGGGTCGGCGGCGGCCAGGTCGGCCGCAGCATCGTGGTGGGCCCAGTCCCAGTCCTCGATGGCGTAGACCCCGCCGGGTCGCAGCCGCGGGAACAGGAGGTCGAACGACGTGAGCGTCTCGTCGTAGCGGTGCGAGGCGTCGTCGAGGACCAGGTCGAGCGGTTCGGGGCCCATCGGCGCGAGCGCGGCGAGCAGGGCGTGGCGATCGCTCTGGTCCACGCCGTAGACCGCATGCACCCGATCGCCGAGGCCGCGGGTCTCGATCAGCCGGTCGAGCGGCCCGATCCGCTCGGTGGCGAGGTCCACGGCCACCAGCTGGTCGGGCCGGGCGTGGAGGGCGAAGAGGGCGGCGCTGCCGCCCTGGGCGATGCCCAGCTCGACGATCCGCTTGGCGCCGAGGCGGTCGATCAGCCGCAGCGACGCCTCGAGCAGCGGCCGGGTCTTCCAGATGACGAAGCGCTCGTCGGTGGTGAGGTCGCCGCGGAAGACGGCGACGAGGAACTCGGTGCCGTCGACGCGCAAGCGCGAGCCGTCCCAGGCGAGCTCCCCATCCCCCATGGGGAGCGACGCTAGATCAATCGGCCTTCGCGGCGCCGGTGTACTTGGCCGAGGCCGTGGCCTTGGCGGGGGAGTCGTCGAGCTTCTCGGGCCAGTACGGCGGGGGGAAGACGGTGCGCTCGTCGCCGGTCTCCTCGGCGTAGAACTGCGAGTACCACTTGCGGAACTTCATGAACGGGCCGTCGGTGTCGGCCAGCGCCGGGCGCACCAGGTGGGCCTTGTGCTCCCACACCGGGATGTCCTCGACGAACTGGCGGTCGACCTCGGCGGCGAACGCGTCGCCCACCGACGAGTTGGTGGCGGCATCGCCCAGGTTCTTGACGTAGAAGTGGAAGCGGGTCTCGGTCTGGCCACCGGTGATCGGCGTCGAGGCGCTCACCAAGATGGTGTCGATGATCCCGTTGAAGCGCACGATGCTCGATCCGGGGCCCATCTGCTGGGCGTTGATCTGGCCCTCGACCACGCCGCGAGGCGTGGGGAACTTCTGGATCGACTCCATGAAGGTCTGGTGGGCCTCCATGTCGTAGCGGACGATCTCGGGCACCTCGGCGGTGTTGTGCACGTAGCGGAAGTGCGCCGAGTCGACGGCGTTCTCGGCCATCTCCTGGATGCCGGCCTCGACCACGTGGCGGGTCTTCTTCGGCCCCACGAAGTCGTCGGTGAGGATGTCGGTCACGGGCTCCATGGCCCACCGCGGCTCCTCGTCGAGCGGGTGGAACCAGGCGAAGATGAAGCCGTTGACCTCGGTGACCGGATAGGTCTTGAGCTTGGCCTTCTTGTTGGTGCGCTCCGAGTAGGGGATCGCGGTGTTCGCGCCCTCGCCGTCGAACAGCCAGCCGTGGAACGGGCACTCGATCTGGCACTGCTTCACCACGCCGCCGTGGCCGAGGTGGGCGCCCAGGTGCGGGCAGAAGGCGTCTTGCACGTGCGCCTCGCCCGTCTCGTCGCGCCACACCACGAGGTGCGTGTCCCAGTAGTAGGCGGCCTTGGCCTGGCCGACGGCCAGCTCGTCGGTCTCCGACACGGCGAACCACCCGAACGGCTTGGTGAACGGGTAGCGGTTGGCAGCGGCGTCAGCCATGGTCTCCCCTGCGGTCGGGCCGAAAACTAGAACGCGTTCTAGCGTAGCGGTCGGCGGTCCCGGTTGGAAGTGACGAAGGTCCGCGCTACGAGTCGAGCTTGAAGACCCGCATGGCGTTCTCCCGCAGGAACCTCGGCCAGACCTCGTCGCGGAAGGGCACCTCGGGGAGCTCGGCGAAGATGCGGCCCAGGTCGATCCCCATGGGGAAGTACCCGGCGTACATGACCTTGTCGGCGCCCCGGGTGTTGGCGAAGTCGACGATCGCCTTCGGGTAGTAGCGGGGGGCGAAGGCCGAGGTGGAGTAGTAGAGGTTCGGCCACTTCAACATGAGCTTGGCGGCGAGGTCGGCCCACGGCTCGGCCCCGTGGCGCATCACGAACCGGAGCTCGGGGAAGAACCAGCACACCTCGTCGATGCGCTCGGTCATCTGGCACGCGCTCGGCACCCGCGGCCCCGCGATGCCGGTGGTGCAGCAGATCGGGATGTCGAGCTCGATGCACTTGGCGTAGATGGGGAAGAACTTCTTGTCGTCGATCGCCACCTGCGGGTACAGCCCGGCGGGGAAGGCGATGGCCGTCTTGATGCCGAGGGTCTCGTAGGCCTTCGTGAGGTCCCACGTGGCGGCCATGCCCCGGTTCGGGTCCACGTTGAAGCAGCCGAAGAACCGGTCGGGGTGCTCGCGCAGCGCCCGACGGCTGGCGGTCTCCTCGAAGCCGCAGCCGACCATGGCCTTCTCGATGCCGTGGCGGTCCATGAGCTCGAGGGTGGCGGCCACCGGGTCGGGTGCCTCGTCGAGGTGGGGGACCGCCTTGAACATGTACTCCGCCGGCATCTCGTAGTCCTTGGACTCCTCGCGCAGCTGCGGCTTCAAGAACTCGTACCAGTCGCGCTGCTCGGTGGAGGGGATGTCGAGCATGAGGTCGATGACGCCGACGTCGGTGGGCATGGCCATCGGGCGACCCTACCGCCGAAGTAGAACGCGTTCTCGTTTCGGCCGCTACGGTGCCGAGCCATGGCAGAGGATCTGAAGCTGGGGTTGGTGCTGGGGTACTGGTTCGCGGGGCCGCCCGCTGGGGTGCCCGAGATGCTGGCCGCGGCCGAGGACCTCGGGTTCGACTCGATCTGGTCGGCCGAGGCGTACGGCTCGGACTGCTTCACCCCCCTCGCGTGGTACGGCTCCCAGACGACGACGGCCAAGCTGGGCACGGCCGTGTGCCAGATGTCGGCCCGCACCCCGGTGGCCACCGCGATGTCGGCGCTCACGCTCGACCACCTCTCGGGCGGCCGCTTCCAGCTCGGCCTGGGGGCGTCGGGCCCGCAGGTGGTCGAGGGCTGGTACGGCCAGCCCTATCCCCGGCCGCTCGAGCGCACCCGGGAGTACATCGAGATCGTGCGGCGGGTGCTCGCTCGAGAGGAGCCGCTCGAGTTCCAGGGCAAGCACTTCCAGCACCCCCGGTTCGGCGACGACACCACCGGGCTCGGCAAGCCGCTGAAGAGCATCACCCACCCGCGCCGCGCCGACCTGCCGATCCTCCTCGGCGCCGAGGGCCCCAAGAACGTGGCGCTCGCCGCCGAGATCGCCGACGGGTGGCTGCCGATCTTCCTGTCGCCCTCGCTCGACGTCCACTACCGCGAGTGCCTGGCCGAGGGCTTCGCCCGGCCCGGTGCCCGGCGCACGCTGGAGACCTTCGAGATCCCGAACCTGGTGAACATCGTCGTGGGCGACGACGTGGAGGCGTGCGCCGATGTGGTGCGGATGTTCCTCGGCTTCTACATCGGCGGGATGGGGGCCAAGGAGGTCAACTTCCACGCCAACCTGTTCGCCCGCATGGGCTACGGCGACGCGGTGGAGGAGATCCAGGACCTGTTCCTCGCCGGGCGCAAGGACGAGGCGATCAAGAGGGTGCCGCTGGCGTTGGTGGAGGACGTGGCCATGGTCGGCCCGCTCGACAAGGTCCGCGAGGAGCTCGACGAGAAGTGGCGCAAGACCGCGATGACCACGCTGCTCGTGAACGGCGGGCCCGACCACCTGCGGATGGTCAAGGAGCTGGTGCAGGGCTGAGCGACGGTCGCCGGCGCGACCGCTCGGATCAGAGGCCGGCCCACCGGGCGACGTAGGCCGGGTCGGCCAGCAGCTCGAGCGGCACGGTGCGGTACGGGTCGGCCTCGGTGAGCCAGCGGGCTCGCTCGGCGGCGGTGGGGAGCCGCCCCACCATGGTGAACGCCGCGGTGATCGGGCGCACGATGGGCGCCGATCGCCCGACGTGCTCGCTCGACTCCGACATCTGGGCCATGACCGTGCCGCGCGGCGTGCCGGCGCCGACCTTGCGGGTCCAGTAGCTGATGCCGCCCGGGTCGCCGTTGCGATCGAAGACGTTGCGGTACACCAGCTCCACGAACGCTCGGTCCGAGAGGGCCCCGTAGCGACGGACGAACTCGGACGAGCGGGCGAACCGCTCGGCCACGTCGACCAGCCGGACGCCGGCGGCCCGACGTCGCGCCCAGTAGTCGAGGCCGCCACGGTCGGGGTCGCGGAGGAAGAAGGCGCGGTAGAGGCGCACGAGCGGCTCGACGCGCTCGACGGCGGCGCCGCGGCCCAGGAGCTCGACCAGCTCATCGCCCGCGGTGCGCTCGCCGGTGCGGAGGGCGTCGATCAGGGCCTGGCGCGCCGGGCCCGTGACCGGCCGCTGGTGGAGGGTGACGACCTGGACGTCGACGAACGCCTCCAGGCTCGAGAAGGGCAGCACCGTGCGCACCTCGGGACCGGGCTCCTCGTCGTCGCCCTGCTCGTTGAACGGGATCACTGCGAACCCGAGCACGGGATCGTGGGGGAGCCCGGTGAGCGTCGCCGAGGTGGATCCGGCACCGTCGACGAGCGTCGACCAGCTCCCGGCCGAGGGGCCAGCGGCGACGACGCGGTAGCCCGTGGGCTGCTGGTTCGACCGCCCGGCGGTGCAGGGCGAGAACGTGACCTCCACGGTTCCGGGGGCCGTGGTGCGCACCGTCGGGGTGGGGAGGGGGCAGACCGGCGGGCTGGGCCGGAAGGGGAGGATGGCGCCGCGAGCTGACGAGGCGAACGTCGTGTTGTTGGGGTAGCGGCAGCACGCGTCGAGGTCGGCGTAGGCGACCTCGGTGCCGTCGCCGATCGCACGGAGATCGGTGACGCCGCCGCCGATCACGGTCCAGGGGAAGCTCGGGTCGCCTCCCGAGGTGGGGCGCGACGCCCCGAGCGCGGTGGGCCCGGCGGCGGTGAAGGCCGCGACCACCACGGGCGGTGATGCGAGGCCGGGGAACAGCGCCGGGCGGGCGGCGGTGCCCACCCACACCCGATCCAGCGCATCGACGGCGACCCGGCTGGGGAGGTCGATCGGGAGCGAGGGGTCGGTGCCAGAGGACGTCCACGCCACCGATCCGTCCTCGAGGTGGCGGGTCACCGTGAAGGCGGCGGGCGACCCGGCGCGGCAGGCGACGGCGAAGCCGCCGTCGAGCGCGGCCCCCACGGCTCCCGGAGACGTGCAGCCCGTCGACACCGTGAGGTCGTTCGGACCGCTCTGCGGCTGGCGGACGAGCTCACCGTCGACGTCGAGGGCCAGCAGGCGGCCGGACGCGTCGACGTCGGCCCCCTGGAGCTCGTCGACCGCCAGGTCGGGCGCATCGCGCCCGGCACCATCCGGGCCCACCCAGCCCAGCGGATCGCCACCCAGGCCGGTGAGGAACGATCCGTCGTCGAGGGCCTGGCCGATCGGTGGGGCGTCGGCCAGCAGCGCGGTGCCGCCCAGCACCGCCCCGCCGCCGCTCAGGTCGTAGCGCACCAGCCAGCGATCGCAGATGTCGCTCGCCGCGCAGCCCTCGGCTCGCCAGGCGGTGGTCACCGTCCCGGTGTCGTCTGCGGCGATGCGGCTCTCGATGCGCGCTGCCTCGGGCACCTCGGGGGACCGGGCGAGCGGCACGGCGGCCAGGCCCCGCCGGCCGTCGTGGAGCCCGTAGGAGGCGTCGGGGATGCCGGTGGCCTGGTCGCGCGCCACGAGCAGCTGGCCGCCGGTGCCGCCCTCGGCGGTCCAGCCCACCACCTCCACCTGGCGCCCGGCGCCGTCGACCCAGGTGACCGGGGAGAACGACGAGGCCCCGGTTCGGATGGCGATCGCGCCCGCAGGCGGCGCCACCAGCGGGGTCACCGCGAGGGACGCGACCGCTGCTGCGACCGCCGCCATGGTCCGTCGTCCCGTCCTGCCTCGCCGCGCGCTCGCCATCGGGCCACGGTACTCCGGTTCGTCAGCGCATCTTCGAGAAGCGCCGGGTGGCCAGGAGGCCGAACACGACGAGGATCGCCGCCGACCACAGCAGCGCGGCGACCGTCCAGTACGCCGTCGAGTGGCCGATGCCGAGCTGGTCGACGCCGCCCACCATGTGGGCGCGCACGGCGTTGATGACGACGGACACGGGCTGGTTGGCGGCGAAGGGCTGCATCCACCCCGGCATCGACTCGACCGGGACGTTGGCGCTGGAGATGAACGAGAACGGGATCACCAGCATGGACATGCCCTGCGCCGCCTGGGCGTTCCCGGACACGAGGCCGATCGTGATGAACACCCACGTGAAGCAGTAGCCGGCGACGAACATGAGCACGAAGCCGGTGAGGATCCCGAGGGCGGATCCGTCCGGCCGCCACCCGACGAGCACGCCGACGATCGCGGTCACGAAGATGCCCCACACCACGAGGGCGCCGTCGGCGAGGGAGCGGCCGGTCATGACGGCGCCGCGGGGGATGGGCAGGGAGCGCAGGCGGTCGTGGACGCCGGTGTCGGCCTCCTCGGCGACGCCCGCGGCCGCGCTCATCCCCGTCCAGAGGATCACCGTGGTGAGGAACCCGGGCACGAGGAAGTCGACGTAGTCGATGGGCAGGCCCCGGCCGATGGCGCCGCCGAACACGTAGCGGAACATGAAGAGGAACAGGGCGCCCTGGATCGATCCCATGAACAGGATCTGCGGGGTGCGGAAGAAGCTGAGCAGCGTGCGCCGCGAGGTGGTGAGCGCCGTGGTGGCGAACCCGGCGCCGGGGGCGTGGGCCCGGGGCGCGGCCGAGCGGGCAGCGGCGGCGTCGGTGGTCATCGTGGTCATGGTCGCCCTCCTCAGGCCGCGTCGGCCGGTTGGCCGGTCAGGGTCAGGAACACCTCGTCGAGCGTCGGTCGTCGCAGGCCGATGTCGTCGGCGGCGATGCCGCGCTCGTCGAGCATCCGCACGACCACGGCGAGCTGCTCGGCGCCGGTGACCGCAGCGGTCGCCCGGTGCGTGTCCTCGTGCACGCGAGGTGCCTCGCTGCCCACGCTGGCGAGCACCTCGGCCACCGCCCCGAGGTCCTCCGCGTCGCGAGGCCGCACCTCGATCACGTCGCTGCCGCCCATCGTCTTGAGCTCGTCGGGCGTGCCCGAGGCGATGACGCGTCCGTGGTCGATGATCACGACGTCGCGCGCCAGCTGGTCGGCCTCCTCGAGGTACTGCGTCGTGAGGAGCACGTCGGTGCCGTCGGACACGAGCATCCGGATCGCGTCCCAGAGCTCCTGGCGGCTCCGGGGGTCGAGGCCCGTGGTGGGCTCGTCGAGCAGCAGCAGCTGCGGGCGGCCCACCAGGCTGGCGCCGAGGTCGAGGCGGCGGCGCATGCCGCCGGAGTAGTCGCGCACCAGCTTGTCGCCGGCGTCGGCCAGCCCCAGGCGCTCGAGGACGTCGGCGGCCGCGGCCGAGGCCGACGCCTTGTCGAGCCCGAACAGCCGGGCCACCATCACCAGGTTCTCCCGGCCGGTCATGGCCGGCTCCACCGAGGCGTACTGCCCGGCGAGGCCGATGACCTGGCGGACCCGGGCCGGCTCGGCGAGGGCGTCGACCCCGCCGACTCGGAGCGTCCCGCCGTCGGGGCGCAGGAGCGTGGCGACCGCGCTGATGAAGGTGGTCTTGCCGGCGCCGTTGGGGCCGAGCAGGGCCGTGACCCGGCCGCCCTCGGCCACCAGGTCGAGCCCGGCGAGCGCCTGGGTGTCCCCGTAGCGCTTGGTGAGGCCGGTGGCCTCGATGATCGGTGGCATGGGAGCTCCTTCGGCGCGCTCGGCGCCCGGTCGGTGGGCAGGGGGATGGTGCCGGTCGAAACTGGCCACGGAGTGACCGGTTTCGACCGAACGTGGTCAGGAGGTGGACGGCTCCGGCCCGGCCGGCTCATCGCCGGGCGGCAGCGCGAGGGGGGAGGGCCACCGCTCGCCGCGGTCGGCGTCGTGCCAGGCGCGCCAGTGCTCGATCCCGTCGAGCGACCCCTTGGCGATCTCGGCGCGGAGGTCGGCCACGAACGCCCGCTCGGCCACGGCCACGGCGGCCGCGTACTCGCCCTCGAGCGAGAAGAGCCGTGGCAGGCCGAGCTCCTCGCGGAGCAGGCGCTGCTCGGAGCGGTGGCGGGCGATGGTCAGGTCGAGCTCGCCCAGGCGGTGGTCGAGCAGCTCCACGACGTCCTCGGGGGGCAGGGCGGGGAGCAGCGAGAGCGCGGCTTCGAACTGCGGCCACTCGGGCTGGGGCGTCGACACGAGCTCGGCGAGCCAGTCGGTCATCTCCCGCAGGCCGGCCTCGGTGATGCCGTACACGGTCCGCTCCGGCCGGCGCCCCTCCCGCACGACCTCGACCACCTCGAGGTAGCCGTCGCGCTCGAGCTGCTCGACGACGTGGTACAGCGACCCGTAGTTGAGCTTGATGCTCTCGTGCTTCTTGCGCTGCTTGAGCGTCGCCGCCACGTCGTAGGGGTGGCGCGGCTGCTCCTGGAGCACGCAGAGGATCGCCAGCGCGAGCGGGTTCGATCGCTGCCTCCTGCCCATGTCCGACATCAAATGCTCCATCTGGAGTATTTGTCAAGGCCCTCGTCGGGGCTCGATGGGGCCATTGGGCCGGCGGCAGGGCCCGTCGGTAGGCTCCGGCCCATGTCGGACACCCTGCAGCCCGTGTCGCTCTCCCGGAAGCCGGCGCCGGCCGTGGGGTCGCGCGACCCGCTGGGCGCCGACGAGGCCCGCCGGGCCATCCGGGCCGCCGAGGTCGCCCTGCTCGACGAGCGCCGCATGCTCACCGCCGACGAGCTGGCCGCGCTCGCCTACGTGCCCGACGCGTCGGTGCCGTCGCTCGCCGCCCTCGCCCACGAGGTGCGCCTCGCCTGGTGCGGTCCCGAGGTCGAGGTCGAGGGCATCTTGTCGGCCAAGACGGGCGGGTGCCCCGAGGACTGCCACTTCTGCTCCCAGTCGTCGAAGTTCGACACGGTGGTGAAGGCGACGCCGTTCCTCGACACCGACGAGGTGCTCGAGGCGGCGCGCGAGACGGCGAAGCTCGGTGCCTCGGAGTTCTGCATCGTGCTGGCCATCAAGGGCCCCGACGAGCGGACCATGGAGCGCATCCTCGAGCTGGTGCCGATCATCGGCGACGACACCGGCCTCAACGTCGCCGTGTCGGCCGGGATCCTCACCCCCGACCAGGCCAAGCGCTTCGCCGAGGGCGGCGTGCACCGGTACAACCACAACCTCGAGACGGCACGCAGCTACTTCCCCGAGGTCGTCACCACCCACTCGTTCGACGACCGGGTCGAGACCTGCAAGCTCGTCCGCCAGGAGGGCATGGAGCTCTGCAGCGGCGTGCTGCTCGGTATGGGCGAGACCGTCGACCAGCGCCTCGAGCTCATCGACGAGCTCCGCGCCGTCGACCCCACCGAGGTGCCGGTCAACTTCCTGAAGCCGATGGCGGGCACGCCCTTCGCCCACCTGCCGGCCGTCGAACCGCTCGAGGCCATCCGCTGGATCGCCCTGTTCCGCATCGCCCTGCCCACGGTGATCCTCCGCTACGCCGGCGGCCGCGAGTTCACGCTCGGCGACCTCCAGGCCATGGGCATGACCAGCGGCATCAACGCCCTGATCATCGGCAACTACCTCACCTACCTGGGGCGCTCGCCCCAGGAGGACCTGAAGATGCTCGACGACCTGCGCATGCCGGTCGGCGCACTCAGCAAGGTGCTGTGACCGCCTCGCCCGAGGCTCCGGCCTTCTGCGACGGCTGCGGACGCCCGTGCGCCGAGTGCGCCGGCTGCCGCTGGGCGTACGACCCGCCGCACTTCTGCGCCACCTGCGGCGTGCGCATGGCGGTCAACGTGAGCCCGAACGGCTGGCGCGCCCGCTGCAAGCAGCACGGCGAGCTCGCCAGCCAGCACCGCTGAGCGACGCTCGGTCAGTTGCCGCCGGCCGCCACCGTGACGGTGGTCTCCCGGCGGATGCCCGCCTCGGCGTACTGGCCGGTCACCTCGAGGTCGCAGCGATCGGCCGCGGCGTCACGCACGGTCTGGGCGGCCGCCTGGGCGGCCTCGAAGGTCGGCCCCGGGGCATCGGCCTGCTCATCGACCGGGAGGAGCTCGACCGGAACCTGGGCGATGCGGTCCACGAGCGTGCCCACCGGGGCGGCGAGCTCGGGCGGGGTGGCGTCGACGACGGCGGCGGCGTGGGCGGGCCAGCTCGCCGGGTACGGGCTGGTGCCGAGGTCCACGTTGCCGGGCGACGCCCACACGTCGGACCCGGTGCCGGGCCACACCAGCAGGTCGAGGGCTCGCACGTCGGGCCGGCCGGCGACGGCGCCGAACAGGTCGGAGCGCCGGTCGAGCTCGGTGATCACCTCCTCGGCGCGATCGGGGTCGCGGAGCTCGATCGAGATCGACGGGGGCAGGTCCTCGGGTCGCACGGCGTCGAGCATGGCGGACTGGTCGGCGAAGAGCAGGCGGAACCGCGCGTAGGTGGCGTCCCGGCCGACCGTGGCGGTCGAGGCCACCCGGTCGTCGGACCGCAGTTCGGCCTCGAGTGCGGCCAGGTCGGCCTCCGTGGCCTCCGGCCGCAGGTACGCGACCACGTCGCCGTCGGTGCCGGGCGCGACGGCGACCGGCGCGGCGAGGGCGGCGCACCACGCGTCGTCGCCCGCCGCCCGCGGGTCGTCGCGCCCGCCGATGGTCGTGGCGATGCCCGCGCCGAGGCCGGCGACGGCCAGGGCGGCGGCGGCGATGGCGAGGCCGCGTCGGCTGCGGGGGGCGCGCGTCGGCAGCGCCGCGGGCAGGTCGTCTCGGGCGCCGGCGAGGACGGCGGCGGCACCTCGAGGGGTGCCGCGCTCGGCGCGGGTGCGCAGGGCGGCCAGGTGGGGGAGGTCGGTGGTCGTCATCGGTCGGCTCCTTGGGCGAGGGTGCGGGCGAGGCGTCGGCGGGCGCGCGACGCCCGGGCGCGGGCGTTGGTGGTGGATGTGCCGAGGATCCGGGCGACCTCGGCGAGCGGGAGGCGCTCGACGTCGGCGAGGTAGAGCACGGCCCGGTCGTGGCTGCTCAGCAGGGCCAGGTCGTCGAGGTCCGACGGGTAGGCGGGCGGCGCACCGACGTCGTTCGACGCGGCGATCCGCTCGTGGGCCCGCCGCTCTCGGCCCCGCTGGCGGTCGTGGTTGGCGGCCAGGTGCGCCATGGCCGTGCGCAGGTAGGGCCCCGGGGCGTCGAGGCGGTGCAGCGGGCCGCGGCGCAGCGTGCGCACCACCGCTTCCTGGAGCAGGTCGTCGGGGTCGAGGTCGTCGGCGGCGACCACGGCGGCGAAGCGGCGCAGCGCGGGGTACAGCTCGGCGAAGAGGCGGTCGTCCTCGTCAGCGTCGGGCGTCGTCACGGGAGAAGGACACCGCAGCCGCCCGGAACGTGACCGGGAGGGCTCAGGCGCCTCGCTCGACCGCGGCGCGGAACCGGCGCAGCCGCTCGACCGCGACGTTGATGCGCCGGGCCCGAGGGGTGTCGGCGAGGTCGGTGGCGGCCCGGCGCAGATCGAGGTCGACGCCCGGGCCGCACAAGAACTGCGTCACCTGCGGCCCGGCGAGGGGGTTGTGGGGGAACGCGTCGGCCATGGTGGCCGGCAGGTCGGGTCGCAGCGGGCTCGTGGTCAGCAGCTCCACCAGGTGGGCCACCGCTGCTTCCTGCACGGGAGGTTCGGGCAGCGCGCCGATCGAGTCGTGCCACACCGTGAGGAAGCCCGACAGGTCGTCGATGCCCGCCGACACGTCGGACAGCCACCGGTGCGCGGCGTGCGCCGGCCGGGTCGGGTTGCGCAGCAGGCGCGTGAACTCGGCGAGCAGGAACCGGCCCATGGCATCGCGCTCGTCGGGAGGCCAGCTGCTCCACCCCGCGGCGCGCAGCTTGGTCCACAGCAGCGATCGGCTCACCTCGAGCCGGTGGTCGGCCGCGAGCGTCAGCAGCCGGGGCGTGAGGCGGCGCAGGTCGTCGGGGCCGCCCCAGGTGGTGCCCGCCTTTCGGACCAGCTTCGACGCGAGCGCGGGCGACAGCGCGGCGACCGGGCCCGCCGCGAGCGCCAGCTCCTCGGTGGGCACGCAGTGCGGGCAGTGCGCCACCTGTCTCTTCTCGGGACCTGGGTGACAGTTGATGTCGCGGG
>Ga0116151_10003959_pt1 | contig 13109 bp, 8 predicted proteins | sample AD_UKC117_MetaG_FD_89893 | JGI IMG/M metagenome (GOLD analysis project Ga0116151, IMG submission 89893) | Active sludge microbial communities of municipal wastewater-treating anaerobic digesters from Hong Kong - AD_UKC117_MetaG | ecosystem: Engineered > Bioreactor > Anaerobic > Digestate... | reverse complement strand
CCTTTGCTAGATACCACCGACATCACCTCCGAAGAACCACCCATCCCCGACTCCATCCGTGAAGACGGCGGCGTAGTCAAGGCCGCTGCCATTCTGGCGATGGGCAACGTCGCCAGCCGCGTGCTGGGATTGGCCCGCGAAACTGTAAAAGCCAGCCTGTTTGGCGCTTCCGGCTTGCTGGCCGCCTATGAAATTGCCGCCTACATCCCCATCAGCCTGTTTGATCTGATCATCGGCGGCATGGTGAACTCTTCGCTGGTGCCAGTGTTCTCCGACTATGCGCCCAAGGAGCGGCGCAGCGAGCTGTGGGGCGTGCTGAGTATGGTACTCAGCGCCGCCACGGTGCTGCTGCTCGTGGTGGTAGGCATCGTCGAAATCTTCACGCCGCAGATTGCCTGGTTGATTGGGGCGCGCAACTTTACAGACCCGGCGTTAACGGCCGTTTCCATCCGCCTCATGCGCTTAGCCGCCCCCGCCGTGCTGTTTATGAGCCTCGCCAGCATCCTCACCGGCGCGCTTTACGCCCTCAAACGCTTCGCTATTCCCGCCTTCATCGGCGCAGTGCTGAACGGAGCCATCGTCATCGCCGCCCTGCTGCGCCCCGACCACGTAGAAAGTCTGGTCTGGGGGTTGCTGGTCGGCTCCTTCCTGCAAATTGTCTTGCAACTGCCCGCCCTGCGCGATGCCCGGCTGCGCTGGCAGCTCGATTTGCGCCATCCGGCCATCCGCCGCATCCTCAAGCTATATGCACCCATCGTCGCCGGGCTGATCATCACCCAGCTTTCCATTGCCCTCAGCTACAATCTGGCTACCCGCACCGGCGACGACAGCGTGGCCTTCATGCGCTTCGCTACCACGCTCTACCAGTTTCCCCTGGGGCTGGTGGTTACGGCGCTGTCGGTCGCTATTTTGCCCACCCTCTCCCGGCAGGCAGAAAACCGCCTGGACGACTTCAAACAGACCCTATCCGACGGCCTGCGCCTTGTGGTTACGCTCATTTTGCCGGCCACGGCCGGATTATTTGCCCTGGCCCTGCCGATCGTGGCCCTGCTTTTCGAGCGTGGGGAATTCTCCGCCGCCGATACGCTCATCACGGCGCAGGTGCTGCGCTTTTATTTACTGGGGTTGCCCTTTGCGGCCATCGACCAGATGCTGGTTTTTGCCTCGTATGCGCGCAAAGATACGCTGCGTCCGGCGCTGGTAGGTGTGGTGGCGATTGTGGTGTATCTGGCCACGGCCGTTCTCCTCATCGGCCCGCTCGGTTTATACAGTTTGATGGTAGCTGACGCCGTCAAGCACATCGTCCACACGCTAATTATGTCCTGGCTGCTGAACCGTTCGCTCAAAGGCTTGCGCGGTTACGGCATTGCCACCTCGGCCGTCAAATCGTTCGGGGCGGCGGTGGTGACCGGGCTGGCCGCTTTTGGCGTGATGGCTCTGCTGCTGCCCAGCTTGCCGCTGGACGCCATGCTGAACCGGGTCATCCTGGTGCTGCTGGGCGGGGCGGCCGGAATCGCTGGTTATACGTTGATGGTCTTTGTGCTGGATATAAAGATCGCCAAGTCGCTGCCTGCCCTGCTGCGCCGCCGCAAAAAGGCAGACAGCACCTCGAACGCCTGACAGCGCGCTACGGTTCGCCGCGCGCCATCTGTTCGGGTAAAATGCGCCTCATCATTATTTGTTACGGGAGAAAACGGCCGTGTTAGAAAAAACATACCAACTCGTCATCCGCAAAGGTCCAAAAGCCGGGCAAACCATCCCGCTTACCGCCCCCACCATCACCCTGGGGCGCGATCCCATGGCCGACGTTGTGCTGGACGACGCCGAAGTCTCCCGCTTCCACGCCCGCATGGTGCAAACCGAAGAGGGGTACCGCCTGGAAGACCTGGGCAGCACCAATGGCACGTTTGTAGACGGGCGCAACATCGGCGCTGGCCCTCTTTTGCTGGAACCCGGCCAGGAAGTACAAATGGGCAGCAGCGTCATCCTGGATTACCAACTGGCGGAGGCCGATTCCGCAGAACCACTGGCCAGAGAAGAAGAGGCGGGGGAAACGGCCGTTCCTCCCACCATTGTCCCCACCGACCTCCTGGCCGAAGCTGAACCGCCAGCTTCCGAATCGCCTGATCCCATGCTCCCCCCCAGTTTCGACGAACCTGAGTATTTTGAGCCGCTGCCCACATTGCGCCAGCTTCAGGAAACGCTAGAAGCCACCCCCGAAGCCGAGCCGGAACTGCCCGATTTGCCGGAAATCCCCTCGCTGTCCGTATCCGATCTGAGCACCGAACCAGCTCCAAAAGCACGGCCGCGCGTTGTGCCAGCGGCCGAACCCGCTGCACCGCCCCCGGCGCGCGGCAGTTCCAACAGACGCATCGTCGGCATTCTAGCCGCCGTGCTGCTTATTTTGTTATGCTGCTGCTGCGGCTTCCTGATCTTTATGTATCAGTGGGGCGGCGATTGGCTTTTGCGCCAGATGCAACTGCTTCCCTAACCTTTACGTGCAGGCAGAGAAAGCTTTATAATCTTAACAGGCATCCATGAGATGGTAGCGGCGAAAAGCCGTTAGCGCAGTTCATCTACGGCCGTTCTGCCAAAAGGAGCAACCGCGATGGACAAGCCCTGGTTACAAAACTACGATACCCGCGTCACGCCCTACCTGGGTTATCCCGTCTTACCTCTGGATCATTTTCTTCTACACGCTGCCCACACATTTCCCCAGCGTACAGCCACCATTTTTGGCGCTCCGCTAGGAGGTCGCCTGGCTGCTGCCCGGCTTTCCTACCGACAGCTAAACCAGCTTGTCACCCGTTTTGCGGCCGGGCTGCAGCAGCGCGGCGTAAAAAAGGGCGACCGGGTGGCTGTGGCTTTACCCAACGGACCACAGTTTATTATCGCCGCCTACGCCACGTGGCGCATCGGCGGCATTGTCGTTTGCCTGAATCCCCACGCGCGGCCCGCAGACATGGCCCATATGCTCACCGACTCCAGCAGCGAAACGCTCATCATCCCAGAGCGCCTGCGACCGCACGTGCAAACCATGCGCAGCCACACCGACCTGCTGCAAGTGATCGTCTGCCGCACGTCGGACTATTTGCCCTGGACGGCCGTTCTCACAAACCGCCGCAGCCACACCGAAGCGCCGCCGTACCGGCCAAAAGGAGCCAGCCGCACATCTACGGTAGCTTTCAAGAGCGTGCTGCGCGAGAAGATGGCCCGGCTCCGGCTTATCGAAGTGTCGCCCCCGGACACGGCCGTTATCCTCTACCCTCACCCCAATGCCCATAATCAGCCCGGCGTCAGCCTGACACACCGGAATCTGGTCGCCAACGTCACCATGATCAACCACTGGCTGCCGCTCGAAAAAGGGGAAGAAACCACGCTGGCGGTGATGCCGTTTTACGATGCGTTCGGGTTAACGGCCGTTCTAAACGCCGCCATCGCCAACGCCGCCACCCTGGTGCTGCTCCCTTCCCGCGACATCGCCCAAACGGTGAAAGCGCTAGAGCAGTTTCGTGTCACGTTTTTGCCGGGCGTGCCCAAGCTGTTCGCTGCCCTGTTACAGCACAGCCAGCAGCACAAGAGCCATCCTCGCTCCGTCCGCCTGGCGCTCAGCAGCAAGGCCAGTCTGCCGCTGCCTCTGCGCCAGCAGTTTGAAGCCCTGACTGACGCCCGCCTGCTAAACGCCTATGGCCTGACAGAAGCCAGCGCGCTCGTGACCATAGATCCCTGGCAAAACCCCCGGCTGCGTTCGGCCGGGCTGCCCCTGCCAGATACGGAAGTGCAAATCGCTGATGCCGCTTTTGGCACCAAAGCCCTGACAATTGGCGAGGTTGGCGAGATTATTGTGCGCGGACCGCAAGTCATGGCCGGATACTGGCAGCGACCGGAGATCACGGCCGAAATCGTGCGTACAGGACCAGACGGCCGTTCCGGCTGGCTCTACACCGGCGACCAGGGCTATCTTGATGGCGCTGGCTACCTCCACGTTACCACACCTCGTCAGGCTCCCCTCGCCCGCGGCATGAACCGCATCCAGCTTTAACCGCCATTAGTCATAGAACCCAACGTGACCCCACTGTGACCATCAGCACATGCCGTGCTGCATGATTCCCGTTATCCTGAATAAAACTTTAGCATGCAGGCAGCCGGCGCTGCCCTACAGTAGGAGTTAGCTATGTCTGAACCGATTCTGATTACCAAAGACCTGAAAAAGACCTACGACGACTTTGAAGCCGTCAAAGGTATTTCCTTTAGCGTGCTGCGTGGGGAGATTTTTAGCCTGCTGGGGCCGAATGGCGCGGGTAAAACCACCACCATCTCGATGCTGAGCTGCCTGCTGACACCCACGAGCGGCACGGCCGTTATCGACGGCCGTAACATCCCCCAAGACAGCCTGGCTGTCCGCCGCGTCATCGGCGTGGTGCCCCAGGAAATCGCCCTGTATGACGAACTGACCGCCCGCCAAAACCTCCACTTCTGGGGCCAGATGTACAACCTGAGCGGCAAAGCCCTGAAACAACGCACCGATGAAGTGCTGGAGCAAGTCAACCTGGCCGACCGGGCCAACGACCGGGTGGAAACCTACTCCGGCGGCATGAAACGCCGCATCAACATTGCCGTGGGCTTGCTGCACAAACCCAAACTGCTGTTCATGGACGAGCCGACGGTGGGCATCGATCCGCAAAGCCGACGGCGCATTCTGGACATGGTGACAGAACTGCGCGACGAGGGGATGACCGTTGTGTATACCACCCACTACATGGAAGAGGCCGAGGAGTTGTCGGACCGGGTGGGCATTATCGATCACGGCCGTCTCATTGCCCTGGGCACGCAAAACGAGCTGCGGCAGGTAGTGGGCGAGCAAGAAACAGTGCGCCTCAGCTTCGGCGAAGGCCACGAAGCCAACGGCCACGCCGAACTCTTCAACGACGTGGACTGTATTCTGGCCGCAACCTCCCTGGATGGCGAAATTGTGCTATCCGTGCGAGAAGCGGCAGAAGCCCTGCCTGCCATCGTCACCCGCGCCAACGGAGCGGGGCTGCCTATTCGGGCCATCGAAATCGAAGAGCCGAACCTGGAAGCCGTCTTTTTGCACCTGACGGGCCGGGCGCTGCGAAACTGATCATCATAAATGGCGCACTGGCGGCAGCAAACTGGCAGTGCAGGATGAAAACCCATGAACAAGATTCTACAAATCGGTTGGAAAGATCTGATTATTTTATTTCGGGATAAGGGCGCACTGCTGCTGATGCTGGGCGCACCGTTTGTCCTGACGCTGGGGTTGGGGCTGGTGACCGGCGCATTTTCCGGCGGCAGCAACGGCCTGACGGGTATTGCGATGGTGGTGGTAAACGAGGACAGCGGGCAACTTGGCCAGGCATTGGCGGATATGTTTTTCTCGCCGGACCTGGAAGACCTGCTGGTGCCGCAAACGGCCGTTTCCCCCCAGGCCGCCCGCCAACTCGTAGACGAAAACGAAGTCGCGGCCGCCGTCATTGTGCCGGCAAGCTTTACAGACAGCATCCTGCCGGACAACAGCGGCCAGTTGGGCAAGCCGGTGAGCATTGAAATATATGCCAACCCCGCCCGCCCCATCAGTGCCAGTGTAGTGGACAGTATTGTGCAAGGCTTTGTCCATCAGGTGGAAACCAGCATGGTCAGCGTGAACGTGGCGATGACGCAGTTGGTAATGAACGGCCGTATCGCCCCCACCAATGCCGACGACTTAATGGCTCTGGGGCAGGAAATGGGCCAGCGCTTCATCACACAGGACAGCGCAGCGCCTATCATCCGTCTGGAGCGTGATGAAGCCGCCGCAGAAGCGGCCACCAACCCGAACTATCTGGCCTTCCTCGCTCCCGGCATGGCCGTGGCCTTTCTCATGTACACGGTCGCCCTGGGCGGCCGCAGCATCCTGGCGGAACGCGACAGCGGCACGCTGGCACGTATGCTCATTGCGCCCACCACCACCACCGAGGTGCTGGCCGGGAAAGTGCTGGGCATTTATCTGACCGGGGCAGCGCAGGTGAGTGTGCTTATTCTGGCCAGCAGCCTGCTGTTTGGGCTGCGTTGGGGCAGTCTACCCGGCGTCATTCTGCTGATTGCCACGGTCGCGGCCGCCGCTACCGGCTGGGGGCTGCTGCTGGCGTCGGTGGCTACCCGACCCAGCCAGGTTTCCAGTCTGGGTACGGCCCTGATGCTCATCTTTGGCATTCTGGGCGGCAGCTTTGCCCAGATACCCTTCAGCGGCATCCTAGGGCAGTTGAGCAAAATAACGCCGAACGCCTGGGCTATCGACGGTTTTACGACGTTGGGCCAGGGCGGCACGCTGGCCGACATCGCCCCGGCGCTGTTGGCGCTGGTGGTGATGGCGCTGGTGTTGTTTGGTACGGCCGTTCTTATCTTTCAACGCCGCTCCGGCGCCTTAATCGCCCGGTGAAGCAGGCGATGGGTAATCGCTCCCATCAGCACTGAATCCGAAATCTAAAATCCGACATCCGGAGGTCTCATGTTCCAAAAAATCACCGCTCTGGCGTGGAAAGACACCATCATCCGCTTTTCCAGCCGGACAGAACTACTTTTCTTCTTGATTTTGCCTATCGTGTTTACCTTGCTGCTCAGCGGCGGTGCGAGCAGTAACCAGAACGGCGATGTCGACAATCGCGTGCCGCTGCTGCTGGTGAACCGGGACGACAGCGAACCGGCAGCGATGCTGGTGGAAACACTGGCCTCGTCCGACGTGGTACGGATTGATGAACAGCCTTTGGCAGAGGCAGAGACGCTCTTTGCCGACGAGCAGGCTCCGGCGCTGCTGGTGATTCCGGCAGGTTTTGGGGAGGCGATCCTGGGTGGCGAAACGGCCGTGCTGGAGCTGCGGCAGCTGCCCGATAACAACAATGCCACCGCCGCCGATCGGGCTGTGCAGACGGCCGTAAGCGCCGTAAGCCGGCCGTGGGCCGCTGCCCGCGCCAGTGTCCAGGAAGCCGATCGGCTGGAAGCGTTCCCCGACGAAGCGGCACGGCGGGCCTACTTCCAGCAAGCCACCGCCCTCGCCGAATCGCTGCTGGCCGACGAGCCAGAGCGCATCGTCGTGACGCAGCCAGAAGCGGCTCTGGGCGAAGCCAGCACGTATGATCAGGCGGCCCAACAATCAGCCGGACAATTGATTACGTGGGTGTTTATTCCACTGCTGGGTACGTCGGCGCTGCTGGCTTTTGAACGGCGTTACGGCACGCTGCGCCGCCTGCTGGTCACCCCGACGCGCCGATCGACGTACTTGCTGGGCACAATTACGGGGCAATTTCTCCTGGGCGTCGTGCAGATGGCGCTGTTGATTGGCTTTGGCATTCTGGTGTTGGGCGTGAACTGGGGGCGTTCACCGGCCGGGTTGACCCTGATGCTGTTGGCGTTTGGGCTGGCGGCCGTGGCCTTTGGCGTGGCGCTGGGCACATTTGTCAAGACGGAGAGGCAGGCCAATAACCTGAGCATCATGCTGGGCATGTCGATGGCTCTGCTGGGCGGCTGCTGGTTCCCCATTGAGTTATTTCCGCCGGCGGTGCAAACGGCCGTGCACGTTTTGCCCACCACCTGGGCCATGCAAGGGTTGTCCGATCTGTTGATGCGGGGAGCGGGGGTGGCGGAGATTTTGCCGGAAACGGCCGTGTTGGGTGCTTTTGCGGCCGTCTTTTTTGTTGTGGGTATCTGGCGTTTTCGGTATGAATGAGAGGGAAAGGAGCAGCGAGGCTTCGCTGCTCCTTTGCTTTACAGCTTTTCGCCGAACAGGTGCTCGCTGCGGACAAAGACAATGTAACCAATGATAAGGATGATGACGGACTGCACTAATGTGCGGAGTAGATAGACGGGATTCATACTGACGGCTCCATCACTATTCATTGTGCCCCAGAGTACGGTGCGGTAGCCATCGATAATAGAGGCCATAGGGTTTAGCCAACGCATGATCTGCGCCGGGTTGAAGGTGATACCCATAAACGTGCTTTTTACCCCGAACAACGTCTCAAAGGAATAAAATACCGGGGTAAGGAAAAACCAGGCCTGCAAGACCACATCGAGAATAAGCATAACGTCCCGATAAAACGTTGTGATTGTGCTCAGAAAAAAGCTCAGTCCCAGGGAAAAGATAAGTTGGGTTAACAAAATAAGGGGTACCCAAAGAGCATAGCGCGTAAGGCCCAGATCAAACGCATACAAAAAGACGATGAGCACCAAGAAGCCAAACAAAAAGTTGATCAATTCCGAAAGCAGGGTGGAGATGGGCAGCAGCTCACGCGGAAAGTACACCTTTTTGATGAGATGGCCGTTGTTCAGGACGGTCACGCTGCCGCCCATGAGTGAATCGGAGAAAAATCGCCAGGGGATGATGCCTACCAAGACAAACACGGGATATTGACGCGGCGCATTGTTGCCGCTAAGGACGGAGAAAAGAATGGTAAAGACCAGCATCAGCCCCAGCGGGTTGAGCATGCTCCATAAAATGCCCAGAGCAGAGTTTTTGTAACGGGCTTTAACATTCCGAACCACCAGATTTTGGAGCAAGTAGCGATACTGCCCAAACTCGCGCAGCCGGTTTAGCCAGTGGATTTTCTCATCAGCGTCATAAGCATAAATTTGATCGGGTTTTGAAGAAGCCATAAATCGCTAAACGTACCTCATACGGTATATTGACGGGCAATTATAGTAGACTTTTCCGATTAGGGTGAATGTCGGAGGAGAGGCGGAGGGTCAGGCGAGGGGACGGGTACGTCTGGCCACGCGCCAGGGTGGCGTGGCTGGTGCGAGGGGAACGGCCGTTACCACGGACGGCCGTTTCCGCAAAGCCACGTGGCGCTGCCGCAGCGCATCCAGGCGGCCCCGAAGCGCCGCACTGCGACGCGTGCGCGTCGTCTGATACACCGCGCCCAGCCAGTCGTAAGCCAGAATCAGCGGGAGATCACGCCAGACACCAGAAGGATAGTTTTTGAGCAAGGTCCAGATCTTATTGCGGCTGATAAGATACAGCTTACGATCCGGCATCACCGCAGCGGTGGCAGAATGCCAGTGGCGCACCTCAGCGGCGGGCGCATAGGCGCAGCGCCACCCTGTCTGTTGTGCCCGCCAGGCCAGGTCTACATCCTCGTAGTAAGCGAAGTAGTCGTCATCGAAAAGGCCGATCTGATCTAGCATGGTCCGGCGGTAGAGGGCGGCGGCAGCCGAAGGGCCAAAAACGTGCCTGGGCGTAACGGCCGTTTCCACTTTCTGGCCCCAGCCCCGCTGCCAGGCGATACCGGCCCGATCCACGTCAATACCGGCAGAATCCAGCAAATGGGGCTGCTGCCACTGCACAATCCGCGAGGCCACCATGCCCACGTCTGGCGGGGAAACGGCCGTCACCAACTCGGCCAGCCAGGTGGGGGAGACCAACGTATCATTGTTGAGGGTAACGACGTAAGGGGATGTAGTAGCCTGGATGCCCCGATTATTGGCGGTGGCAAAACCCGTGTTGCGGGATTGGGTAAGCAGCCGCACCTGCGGCCAAAGGCGATTTAGCCAGGAAACAGAATCGTCGGTGGAAGCGTTGTCCACCAGGACAACTTCAAAATCCTGGCAGGTTTGGGCCTGGAGAGGGGGAAGGCAGGTTTCTAACCAGGAACGGCCGTTCCAGTTAACGATAACAATCGAAATAAGAGGCATAAAGATATAGGAGACTGGAGAACAGAGGGCAGGCGTCTCCAGTCTCCTAATCTCTAATTAATTTTCAACGGCGCTTCACTGCAGCGATAGGTGCTATTGTAGCCGTCGTTGGCCTCTATACAAATGTTATAAAGGCCGGACGGCACACCGCTTGTATTCCAGGCATAACAGGAATCGGCCGCGCAGCTGCCTGTTGCATTGTTCAGCAGGGTTGGCAGGTACACTTGATAGCTGCTGTTGAGGGCATCCGGCGCTTGTTCCGGAGAAAGAGCTTCTGCGGTCACGGCAGCCGAGCGGTTAACGGTGGTAATGAGGGTACGGCCGTTACCCGGGTTCATGTCCGTGTCATAATAGATCGCCAGATCGGCAGATCGGCTGGCCTGTACATTAAAACGAATGGGGAAGACACTGCCCACCCGTGTTTCATCAATCGCCGTCAGTTTCAACCAGTCCAGTTCCACAAAAGCAGGCAACAAATTCCGGTTCAACTCGCTGGGGTCCAATCTAAGACGATTGGGGGCAGAATTGCGCCACGAACGCTGCACAGGCGAAGCCTCATCCACCACGTCAGCCTGCCACAAATCCACTTTATAGGTTTGCCAGCCTTCCAACAACATGATATCCCGGCTCATGACTACGTCCTGAGTCACATTGCTGGCGTTTTGCTGCCACCAACCCAACCGTGCTACCCATCCTTCGGTAACGTTCTCCTCCCCGGAGTGTAGCATCCGGAAGGAAAGGTAGCGATACTTGCTTGTATCGATAGCCGGATCTGGCTCACCTGCGCGGTCTAAGTGACCGATATACAGCTTGGGATCCACGTAAGTGGTCGTACCAGCACTAAGGTCTGAGTGGTACACATTGTTAGCAAATGTTTCATTCGTCACGCCGCTGGCCCACCACGCGGGCATATTGTTGTTAATGTCTTGCGGGTTGCTCATGTCCCAGGCATCGCCTAATTCGGTGGTAGCATAATCGGCGCCGCTGGTCATGCTCGGTTTGGTGATTTCTAACTGCGGCGGGGCATTCAGTTTAACCGTCCCGGCGCTCCAGGCAGTCTGCTGGCCATTGGTAACGGCAATGTAATAGTTCCCGGCTTCCACCATGCCGGTCTGCCAGGTAAACGAAGAGCCCGTCTGGTCGGCGGCGATGAGAATGTCGTTGCTGTCTAGGGTCTTGTCGTTTTTGCTGGCATAAACGGAAACGGGCGAACCGCCGCTGCCGCTCCACTGAATGGTGAACGGCCGTACCGTCCTCGGATCTTCATGCGTCAGTCTGGCCCAATCCAACTTGATGGTAGAGCCTACAGCGCCGGCACCAGCGTACGGATGAATGACCAATTCCCGTATCGTACCCGTCCAGTTGCGCGATCCCTGCTGAATACCAATCGTAGCCAGGTCGAGGACGTATGTTTGCCAGCCGGCATCCGGTCCCACCAGATAAGCGTTAGAAAGGCCCATCACATCTGGAGTATAGGTATCTTCCGCAAACCACTGGATAAGGCCGGAATTGTAACCACTGTTGCTGCGGAACATACGAAACGTTAGATATCGGTAATAGTTGGCATCGATCGGAAACCTGTAACCGATTTTGCCGGCACGAAGGGCAGTGTTGTTGGTGGCCCCAGCCGTCAACAGGGTGATCCGTTCTGCACCACTGCCCTGCAGCATCTGAGCAGAATAATAGCCACTGGCAAAGGTGCTGTTGCTCATGTAGCTGTCCGTCTGCCGGTAAAAACTCAGGTCTGTGGCCTGATCCATGTCCCAGGGATCACCGAGGGCATTGGTGGCGAACTCGCCTATTTCTGACAGGACCACGCTGCCGGCTGCCGGGGCAGTGACGGTAAGACCATTGGTTGAATCGCTGCTTGCTTGTAGGGGGTTGATACACAAAATCGGCAACAGCATGGTTGCCAATACGATAAGTGATATCCGAGAGAATTTTTTCATACGGTACCTCCGGGGGAGAAGGTATACCTCATCCCAATACTGTTTCTAGCTAACACTACTTTCACTACCATTACAAAGAAGTTCGACATTGTTGTTAGGGCTAGTTAGCAGCAAGTATAAGATGAAAGGCCGTTTGGAGACATAGGACATGTGGCACATTTAACGGCCGTTTATAAACTGGCAACGGCGACAAATCTACAAAACGCACTAAAAAAACCGAATTACAGCCCCTCCTTTGCTTTTATGTAAACAGCACGAAACTTATCGGTCACAATATCCCAGGTATACTGCTGACACACTTTTTGGTAACCCGCGTTCCCCATCTGCTGGCGCAAGTCCGGATTACTGATTAGAGCGCGAATGGCACGGGTAAAGTCGGCCGTCTGCCGATATTCCGTCAGCAAACCATCTTTTCCATCTGCCACTACCGTGGGGATTGCGCCAATGCGCGCACCGACAACCGGCTTACGCGCCGCCCAAGCCTCTAAGAACACAATACCAAACGATTCGTGCCCGGAAGGATAAACCACAATGTCGCTGGCAGCATAAATGTCGGGTTTTTCCTCTTCGGCAAAATTGTTGATAAGGGCCACTCGCGCACGCAGGGCAGCGGGCAGCCCATCAGCCCAGCTTTTAATGAACGCCGAATAGGTGGTTTCAGACCCGGCAATTATCACACAGGCGTCTGGAACCTCCTGCCAGATTTGCTCCATCGCCTGCATGAGCATATCCACCCCTTTATGCGGCACCTGCTGACCAATGTAAGCCACCACAGGAGCATTACCCCAACCCAGGCGGCGGCGTAAGTCCTGCCCATCACCCCCGGCAAATGGTTCCACGTCCACCCCCACTCCGGTGACAGATACAAGTTCCGGCGGGATGGCACGCTCTTGCACCAGATAATTTTTTTCAAATGGCGTATAAGCGATATACGCGTTAGCCTGACGAATCGCCTTGTAGATCATGGGGCGGTTAAAGCCATAGTCGTCGGCCGTGTGGATGCCCCCGCAAAGCACGACAGGCGTATCGGCACGACGGCCGCCGCGCAAAGCATAGTGCATATGAAGCAGCGGAAAAGAGGAGGCCACAATCACGTCAGCCCCCGCATCGGCAATTATCTGCGGCATTCGCGGGATGAGTGGGCCATTGTGAAGCGCTCGTAAACGATCGTTAAATGGCAGTCTAAGTTTGTAAGCACTGCCTGCCAGCCAAAAGCGCAGCGTATTAAGCTTATTAAAAACGGGGAACCGACGGACAGTGACTCCATTGATGATCTCTGTACCGGCGGGCAGTTCCGGCTGGTCATCACGCCAGAATAGTTCACAGTTGTAGGCCGTGGTGGTGTAGACGGTCACCTGGTCCTGGTGGCGGGCCACCAGGTTTTCCGAGACTTGCTGGATAAGCCGCTCTGTGCCGCCAATGGCCGGCGTATATCCCTGGACAACGTGTAAGATGTGCATAGATTTCTGTTTT
>Ga0116151_10003952_pt1 | contig 13115 bp, 10 predicted proteins | sample AD_UKC117_MetaG_FD_89893 | JGI IMG/M metagenome (GOLD analysis project Ga0116151, IMG submission 89893) | Active sludge microbial communities of municipal wastewater-treating anaerobic digesters from Hong Kong - AD_UKC117_MetaG | ecosystem: Engineered > Bioreactor > Anaerobic > Digestate... | reverse complement strand
TCTCGGGGTGGCGAGCCTTTGGATCGTGATTGCGCCGGTGCATGCACTCATCACCGGCACGGGGCTGGGATTGCCTGCGGGCGTTGACATACTCGCCGCCCTTTCGGCAACCTTTCTTACCGCCTATTACTTCGGCACCATGGCGGCGCTGAAGTCTGGCGAACTTTCAATCTATTACCCGATCATCCGTTCATCACCGCTGGTGATCGTGGTGGTGACATGGCTGTTTGCGGGCGCTGTCTATTCGGCGGCAGTGCTGGTAGGAATCGTGCTCATCGTGGTGGCTGCGTTCGCCCTGCAGCGCCAGCCAGGTCGCCTCGTTGCGCAACCCAAGACGGCGGCGCTTGCCATGCTCGCCATGATCGGCTCGGCCGGCTACACGATTTGCGACGCCAAGGCGATGTCCGCAGTATCGCCGGCACCTTTTCTGTTCTGGAGCTACGTGATGTTGACGCCGGCACTCGCAGCCCTGACGCTGCTGTTCAAGCCACGCGATCGCAGCGCACTGGAGTATCTCACCGTTGGATGGCGGCAAACGCCCCTTCGCGTGGTTGCGGCAAGCATGGTCTCCTACCTGTCGTACCTGTGCATTCTCTACGCTTTCGGCTTGGGAGCGGGGGCAGCGCAAACCGCGGCGATGCGCCAGGCATCAATCCCGGTGTCGGTGGTTCTTGCTGCTGTCGTGGTCGGTGAAACCCGGTTCCTCAACCGCCTGGGCTGGGCAACGCTGATCGCGCTGGGCATCGTACTCATGACCCTCAACAAGTAAGAACACGACGCGTGACGGCTCGACAAGCTGAGCTGAGGCGTACACGCATGCGAGCGCCAACACGCCTTAGCCATTGCAACATGCACCAAGGGTATGAAGCCAGCGCGTTGCCAGCAGTGGGGCGGATCAAGGCGCCACAATGGCTTGCGGCGCCCTCCCTGCGCTATTTCGATTGGGTGAACTTGACCTCCGGCGGCATCGCCAGTGCCATTGCCGCGGCGCTGGGCCCGCACGTAAACAGCAGCACACTGCCTTGCGTGGTCTCTAGCCGCGCGGTGCTTCCTGGTGGGATCGGTGTGACCATCTTGGTCGACGCGGTTGGATTGGTGCCCTCCTTATCGGGGCTGTCGCCGATTGCAACAGTCAGGCTGCATAGGCCGCCTTCTGTTATGAAGGTTGTTATGCCGTGTTTGGAACCCATATAGAAACTGACGCCCTTACCGGGTGTCATGACCAACTGGCGCACATTCTGGGCAGATGCTGAACCCGACAAGAGCGTTAGCGCAGCCACCATGGCGCATGCGATCTTTGTTTTGCTCATGTTCCGTTACCTTTCGTTTGGGTGATGCCACGCTGGCGCAAGCCAGTCCCCCTGGGACATGTACGACAACCCCTGATGTTATTGCGCAGCTGATCTACGACAGATCTTGGTGTACAGCATTGCGTCAGAACAAAATGTCCGCAAAGGCGGCAGATGCGAGGCAAGCTGATGACGAAGTAGGTTGTGCCAAGCTTTGGGCTGCGCTTGATCGAGCGGTTGCGGTCATCGGATCGGATTGCCACATTTACCACCTCGCGCAGCGCGACGTGCCACACACTTTGAGCGGGAAGATTGAGCGGGCCGAGGACATAGGGCTGGGACCCCAAAACAGTGGGTTCAAGACAGGTTTCCGCCCCTAAGCGACACCCCATTTCGCAACCAAGAACCAGAGCATTGTCCGATGACGTGGATGCGGGTTTCTCGCAGACAATGCGACAAACCAGACAACCAAGGCGCCAATCCCTATCCATCGGCTCAAAAAGCGCTTTAGACTGCGCCGCAACTGGGTGCGAGCACCGCTCACCAGCACCGCCCCCCAACCACAGGAGAACCTCAACGATGCCCATGTCGCGCAACGAGATCGAGACCTTGATCAAGGCCGGAATCCCCGATGCCACGGTCGATCTCAAGGATCTGGCCGGCGACAACGATCACTGGGCCGCACACGTCGTCTCGGCCAGTTTCAAGGGTAAGAGCCGTGTTCAACAACATCAGATGGTGTATGCCGCATTAGGTGGCAATATGGGCGATGTGCTGCATGCGCTGGCGCTGACAACGGGCGTTCCGCCTGATGCATGACGTGGCCTGATGCCTGAAGCGGGCAATGCCCGACCACACCGGCATATTGCCTAAATCCCACAATTTGTTCGCGACATTGACAGCGTGTCGCCCTCAACCCATGTTGCGGTTATACCCCGATCCCTGAACGAGTCCCGGCAACGTGCTTGGCCGCCGGGCGCTGCCGAGGAAGGAATATTGATATGAGCCAGCAGGAAATCCATGACTGGATCCGCAAGCAGATCGCCAACAACGATGCCGTACTGTTCATGAAGGGAACGCAGCAGTTTCCGCAGTGTGGTTTTTCTGGCCAGGTAGCGCAAATCCTCGGCTACCTTGGCGTGCAGTACAAAGACATCAATGTTCTGGATGACGCGGCTGTGCGTGACGGGATCAAGAGTTTCACCAACTGGCCGACCATCCCGCAGCTCTACGTGAAGGGTGAGTTTGTTGGCGGATGCGACATTGTTCGTGAAATGTTCCAGAATGGCGAGTTGCAACAGCTGTTTGATCAAAAAGGCATTGCTTACGACAAGTCGCGCATGACGGCCTGATATCGTAAGGGTTTTGTCCACCTATCAGGGGACAGGCGATCAAGGGTCTCGCCTTGGCCATGCTCAGACATTTAAATGGACGGGGTTCGCCAGTCGCGGCGGGCCCCGTTTCATTTTGAGGGCATGGGCCAAGGGCCAACTGAGGCCAAGGTCGCAGGGCCGCTGAGAGGAGAAAGTCACGCCATGCGGCTCGGCGGACGGCGCTTCTTGTTGAGCTTTGCCATTATCGGGGCGAGCGTATGCCTTGCCCTTGGCGTATCGCTGCCGATCATCAAGCTCACCAAGTATGTATTCTGGTCGACCGAGCATTCGCTGTTATCGACCGTCTATGTGCTGATCCACGACGGGCAGTACTTTCTCGGCATTACGGTGGCGTTGTTTTCGATCTGCTTCCCAGTCCTGAAGCTGCTTTACCTGCTTGCCGTCTCGACGCTTCCGGCAAGCGAGATCGCGCGTCAGTCGCGCCGGTTGAGGGCATTGGAATGGCTTGGCAAGTGGTCGATGCACGACGTGCTTGTGTTGGCTTTGACGATCTTCTTCATCAAGAGCACCGGCCTTTACGATGCAGCAAGCCTTGCTGGCGTCTACTTCTTCACGGCGGCCGTCGTCTTGATGATCCTGGCCTACGCTTGGCTGCGCAGCGATGAAATGGGACTGCGCGCGCCGGCAGAGGAGACCATGCAGCCCATTGGCGCAGATCCACCTAACGGACGGCTGTCCATCGTACGTAACTTTGTGCTTTCGCTCTTTATCATCCTGGCGACGATCTTCTTCGTGCTGGGCGTGATCCTGCCGGTGATCCGTTTCACCACCATCTACGTGTGGACCAACGAGCACTCCATCGCGACGATCATCTATGCACTTTATACCGACAAGGAATTCTTCTTGTGCGCGGTGCTGTTCGTCTTCTCGATCCTGTTTCCGTTTTTGAAGCTGTTCTACCTGATGACGCTGGTGGCCTCACCTGATCTTTCTCCCGAGTTCCGGGCGCGTTCGATTTCGACCATGGAATGGCTCGTGCGTTATTCGATGACCGACGTGATGGTGCTTGCACTGCTGATCTTCTACGTCAACTCCTCGGGCTATACCGAAGCAACCGTCCTGCCGGGTGTCTATTTCTTTGCCGCCTCGGCGATTATGACAATGCTGGCCTACGGATGGGCCAACACGGTAGCGCCGCGCCGGCATGAAAAGCACGCCTCTGGCCAACCCCCTAAGCCAGCAGCGTTTCAGAACGGTTCGCAAGCGTCAACTTCACCCAGGCCATTGAACAAGACGTTTTAAGCCAGAAAGGTTTGGGGTGCGGCATAAAGTTCACCTGCCCAGCCAAAGTGGTATTTTATCTGGTCCGGCGCTTTTATTCGGGCCGGCGAAAGGATCGCAGGGGGCAATCGGTAAAATCAGAACTAATAAACGAGCTTATTTCTTACCCAGGTTTAACGGGCAATCGCTTACACATGCAATTACCGCTACAGCGCCCGCCCTGCGAGGAGCCTGTCAGGCTGGAATGTCTTCATGTTTTGTCGTGAGCGTGAGGTTGCCAAGCTTGATGCATGCTGTACCGTCTTCGAGAAAAAAGCCGTGAACGCTTTTGCCACCACGACACCGATCCGTCGTTCCCCTTACATTTTATCGAGGAAATCAGCACCGCGCCCACGCGTGACAAACTATTGTCCGTCGTTGCGCAATGGCTGCCTTGTATTTTTCCCGCCCACCGGGCAAGCCTCGCTTTGCAGCTTGACGACAAAAATCTGACTGTCGTTATCTTCGATGGCAAAGACGCAATTCCGATAGACAGCACGCTGCCCATCGCAACTTCCGCAGCCGGTCAGGCATTTCTTCGCCAGGAAATCTGGATCACTTCAGATACCCGCACGGATGACCCAACCAAATTCGACCTTCAACTGCTTGCCAACCATGGTTTGCACTCATGTATCAATGTTCCGTTGATCATGGCGGGGAAATGTTTTGGGTGCCTCAATCTTGGTCATCAAGATTGTGGCGCCTACGATCATGCGGATATTCCCAAGTTCCGCGCCCTGGCTTTCTGGATCGCCTCGCAACTCAATCATTATGAGAGTTTGAGGATCATCTCCGCTGCCATGCAGCGTGAACGCTTGAACCTGGCAAAACTGGATCGGATGGCCAAATATGACTATCTCACCGGGCTGCTGAACCGGCATCAGTTTACAGCTGAATTGATGGAGCGCATGGCTCGCGCCCCCGAGGGTTCAGAAATCAGCCTGTTGTACCTCGACCTTGATGGGTTCAAGGCGATCAACGACACGTTCGGCCATGTTGCCGGTGACAAACTGCTCAAAATGACCGGCGAGCGCATCACCGCAAATGTCCGCTCCAGAGACCTGGTGACGCGCTTGGGCGGCGATGAATTTGTGGTCGCCATCGGGCCCGAACAGGGCGGAACGGGAAAAATCGCGCACGAAATCGGTGCCAGACTCGTCAATGCAATCAATAATGCTTATGAATTCGATGGACACGTGGCCTTTGTATCCACCAGCATCGGGATAAGGGTCGCAAGCACTTCCCAGGCAGATCTGGGCACCATCCTGCGTGACGCGGATCTGGCACTTTACCAGGCCAAACGGCGTGGCGGCAGTGGCATCCGCTTTTTCGATGACGAAATCGGCGAAGATGTCCGTCGGGAAACCGAGTTGGCAAATGACCTGATGCTGGCCATCGAGCGCAATCAGTTCGAGCTCCACTATCAGCCTATCGTGAATGCGACAGACCAGCATATCACTTCATGCGAGGCCCTTTTGAGATGGCGCCATCCGGTGCATGGCTATGTGCCACCGGCGCGTTTCATCGCGACGGCCGAGTCCTCATCCTTTATCGCCTCTCTGGGCGAATGGGTGCTGCGTACAGCCTGCATGGAAGCAGCAAGCTGGCCTCCGCATGTTTCCGTCTCGGTCAACGTGTCGCCGCGCCAGTTCCTGATCGGTGATTTCGTTGCCCAAGTTGTCAGCGCTCTGCAGGAAAGCGGTCTGCAGCCCGGACGCCTTCAACTTGAGATCACCGAAACAGTCATTCTCAATGAGTGCAAGGAAACCAATTGCGCGCTTGAGCAACTGCAAGCCATGGGTGTGTGCATTGTGCTCGATGATTTTGGCACAGGCTATGCCTCGTTCAATTACCTCAAGCAGTTCCAATTCAAGAAACTAAAAATCGACAAGTCGCTCATCGACACCCTCGGCGAAGACGAAAGGACGTTGACGATTCTCGAAGCCGTGGTGAAGGTGGCCAAAGGCTTGTCAATCGGCATCGTCGCAGAAGGCGTCGAAACCGAAGTCCAGCATCGAATTTTGGCTGAGCTAGGTTGTGATGAGCTTCAAGGATATTTGTTTTCCAAGCCTCTACCCCGGTGCGATATGCGCGCAATGCTGACCTCGTCGTGTCAAACAGGAGAAGCGCACGAGGCAAGGAGTGGCGCAGATCCGGCGCTGGCCACGTTGACGTGATCCTCCCGATATGGGCTCCGCACTCCTGGCCCGACCAAAGCAAAACGGCCGGGTGTGAAGCCCGGCCGTTTTGAAAACAAAGCGCAACGTGGATCAGCGCGAATAAAACTCGACCACCAGGTTGGGTTCCATCTGCACCGGATAAGGCACATCGGAAAGCGCGGGAACGCGTGTCATCTTCGCGACCATCTTGGAGTGATCGGCATCGATGTAATCGGGTACATCACGCTCGGCGCTCTTGGTCGCTTCGAGGACGAGCGCCATGTCGCGCGCCTTGTCGCGCAACTCGATCACGTCGCCTATGCGCACCCGATAGCTCGGGATGGTGACGCGGCGGCCGTTGACCTTGACATGGCCGTGGCTGACGAACTGACGCGCGGCAAAAACGGTCGGCACGAACTTGGCACGATAGACGACGGCGTCGAGGCGGCGCTCCAGGAGGCCGATGATGTGCTCGGAGGTCGAACCCTTGAGGCGGGCGGCTTCGTCATAGATGCGGCGGAACTGACGCTCGGTGATGGAGGCGTAGTAGCCTTTCAGCTTCTGCTTGGCCTTGAGCTGCTGGCCATAGTCAGAGGTCTTGCCCATGCGCCGCTCGCCGTGCTGGCCAGGGCGGCTCTCACGCTTGTTGAGCGGGCTCTTGGGACGGCCCCAGATGTTCTCTCCGAGGCGACGATCAATCTTATGCTTGGCGCGTAGGCGCTTGGTCATGTCTGGCACTCCAGCAAATGTTGCATATCCCAGCAAGGCGGCCTGATACTGCCCAGCGAGGGTTGGGAGCGCCCCCTCCTGTGCCGGCTCCACCCAATTGCTGGGTGGCGGTCCGGCCGACAGGCCACGGGTGTTTCCCTCCCGTAGCCGCGGGTGCGCAGAAAAACGCGGGCCTTTCGGCCCGCGCGAATGAGCGTGAAATACCTGGGCCAAGCGCGGGCGTCAACCCGCAAAGGGCTATTTTTTGGGTGCCTCGGTCGTCACATCGGAGGCCGGCTTCGGGCCATCTGTAGTGGCCTCGGCTTTCTCCGCGCCTGGAAGTTCCATCGCCGTCGAGATCGGTGGGCCGGATTTCACGTATTCGGCGATCACCTGCTTGACCTTCTCGGCTTGCTCAGGCGTGCACGTCTGGACCGGCGACTTGCGCTCCTCGACGACGACCTGCTTGTCGCCCTGCTTCTCGACCAGCTTGATCTTGCCGGTCAGCAGCATGACCGTCGTCAGGTGCAGCTGGTTGATGTAGATCATCTGCTGCTCGGTCCACTTCTTCTTGTCGCTTTCGCGCTGCATCATCGAGCGGTAGTTGGCGACCTGGTCAACGGGCAGATTGCAGACTTGGGCATGGGCTGAAATACGACCAACGCGGATGATCTCGCGCGCCACATCGACCGGCACCAACACCTCGTCCTTCTTCTTCTTGTCGACCTGGACAATCTCACCGCTCGGCTTGGTGAACTGCGCGGGCACCAAAGACCAAGCGTACTCCATGAAGGTGCGAACCGACTTCTCGCTCAATTCCTTGGCATCGGCGCTGCTCACGGCCCCTGCGCTGGCCACCGCCAGCGCCAAAGCCAATGCCGGCAAAGCCCCGAATGTCCACGTTTTTGGCATGTTCCGCATCTCCACCTTCCCGTATCGGATGGGGCCCGGGCTCAATCGGGCCAGCTTCCGATCAGGTGTTTATAGAATTCTTGACCGGAGGGCAGGCCCCCCACGCCGTTCTGTCCACAACTGCGCGTCCCACCACACATTGAGGCAGCATCGCTCGGCTGAAAACGTGTCGCCAATAAGGCGGTCTATGTGGACGACTGGCTTGAGTTGCGCCTGCCACGCGTCAGCGTTGCAACAATACCACGCAGTGTACGCACCTCCTGGGCTGTCAGGCCTGCGCGCAAAAACATGGTTCTCAGATTTCGTACCGTGACGTGGCGCCGCTCGGGGGGGGTGAAAAAGCCCCCGGCCTCAAGCTCCGCCTCGATGTGCTCGAAAAAGCGCTCGATTTCCTCGTGCTTGGCGGGAACGTCGTGGCCAAGATGGAGGCCGGAGGAAATGCGCCGGTCATGGGCTGTCTTGCGACCCAGGGTGGCGTCCTCACCCGAGCGGAGCCAGGCGTAGCCCTGCAGCAGGACCGCCTGGGCCAGATTGAGGGAGGCAAACTTTGCGTTCACGGGGATCATGACGACGCCGTCGCATTGGGCGATCTCGGGCGTCTCCAGGCCGTTGCGCTCGCGGCCAAACAGCATGGCACAGCGCTGGCCTTCACCGATGCGCCGGCGCATCTCCTGTGCGGCCTCCTCGGGCGTCAGGATCGGCTTTCGCAGATCGCGCTGGCGTGCCGTGGTGGCGACAACATAGTTAAGATCGCCGATTGCCGAAGAAAGCGTGGCATGGAGGGCGGCACCGTCGACGATCGCGGCGGCGCCTGAGGCGACGGCACGTGCTTTTTCGCTTGGCCATCCATCACGCGGGTTGATGACGCGCATTTCATCGAGCCCGAAGTTGGCCATGGCGCGGGCGACCATGCCGACGTTCTCGGCGATCTGTGGCTCCATGAGGATCACGGCCGGGGCCATCTGCGCGGCGAAGGCCGGATCGAACAGCTTTTCCGTAGTGCGCAGGCCATAACGAACCTTGCGCAGGACACGGCGGGCCCAGAACCAGTATTCCTCGCCTATGAAGGTGCGGGCCAGATGATCAAGTGAAGGCACCTCGCACTTCGCCTCACCCTCTCCGCCGGTAATTGTCAGCGCGCTCGTGGTCGAATGAATCTGGCCGAAGCGCTGGCAGTAATCGTCAAGAGTCGTGATGGCGTCCTTCACTGCAGCCAGTCGGCAACCCACGCAGACGGCGCCGTCGGCCTCACAGCGGCGTTCTGCGCAATAAATCATTACCTGTTCGAGATCATCGCGCGTCAAATCGGCGGGCGTGCCAGGACCTAGCACGCTATCGATGCCGTCCTCGTGGGCCTGATGAACGAGGTCGCCGACGCTCGGCAAGCCGGCGCCTGAGCCCGCACGGGCAGGCTTGCCGGCCGCCAGCGGACGGCCTTGGACGATAAGGACGGGCGGCACAGACACGTGGAGTTCGTCTCCGTTCAGAGGAATTGATCAAGCGCCATAAAGGCGAGGCTGTCCCGATAAAGACCAGCGTGCTGCGCCATGCAAGCCCGTCGGCGTTGTGCGCGAAGTGTTTTTTGCGCACGGGATCGCTGTGGAACGGGCCAAACTGAGGCGGTCCTTTTAGCGCCGGTACGCGATTGCACCCCTCATCCCTTCCGCCGACTTGTTGCATTGCGGCAACCTGTCTATGGTGCCGCCGCTTAACGAATTCACACCGATTAGCCGAGGTTGACGCCAATGAAGAAGATCAAGGTGGAAGGTACCGTCGTTGAAATGGACGGCGACGAGATGACCCGGATCATCTGGGATCTCATCAAGAAGAAATTGATCCACCCCTACCTCGATATCAATCTGGACTACTACGATCTCAGCGTCGAGCATCGTGACGCGACCAACGACCAGGTGACGATCGATTCTGCCAACGCCACCAAGAAGCACGGTGTGGCGGTCAAGTGCGCGACGATCACGCCCGACGAAGCGCGGGTCAAGGAGTTCAACCTCAAGGAAATGTGGAAGAGCCCCAACGGTACGATTCGTAACATTCTCGGCGGTGTCATCTTCCGCGAACCCATCATCGCCAAGAACGTACCGCGTCTGGTGCCGGGCTGGACGCAGCCGATCATCGTCGGCCGCCATGCCTTCGGCGACCAGTACCGCGCCACCGACTTCAGGTTCCCCGGCAAGGGCACATTGACGATCAAGTTTGTCGGTGAGGATGGCGCGGTGATCGAAAAGGAAGTGTTCAAGGCGCCAGGCTCCGGCGTGGCAATGGCCATGTACAATCTCGACGATTCGATCCGCGACTTCGCGCGCGCCTCCTTGAACTACGGCCTTAACCGCAACTATCCGGTCTATCTATCGACCAAGAACACGATCCTGAAAGCCTACGATGGACGTTTCAAGGACCTCTTCCAGGAGGTGTTCGACAAGGAGTTCAAGACCGAGTTCGACAAGCGCGGCCTTGTCTACGAACATCGCCTGATCGACGATATGGTGGCCTCGGCGATGAAATGGTCGGGTGGCTACGTGTGGGCCTGCAAGAACTACGACGGCGATGTGCAGTCCGACACGGTGGCGCAGGGCTTTGGCTCGCTGGGCCTGATGACGTCGGTGCTGATGACGCCCGATGGCAAGACCGTCGAAGCAGAAGCTGCGCACGGAACGGTAACGCGCCACTACCGCGAGCACCAGAAGGGCAAGGAGACATCGACCAACTCGATTGCCTCGATCTTCGCCTGGACGCGCGGCCTTGCCCATCGTGCCAAGCTTGATGGCAACGATCAGCTGAAGCAGTTCGCCGACACGCTCGAGAAGGTTTGCGTCGATACGGTTGAGCAGGGTTTCATGACCAAGGATCTGGCGTTGCTCATCGGCGCCGATCAGAAATGGCTGTCGACCACGGGCTTCCTCGACAAGGTCGACGAGAACCTGAAGAAAGCGATGGGAGCCGCGTAGGCATTCTTCTCTTGCAAAGAAGTTCTACTGAATTGATGCGCCCGCCCGTTCAAACGAACAGGCGGGCGCAATAGTTCGTGGACATGCATAAAACAACGTCTGCGTTGGTTTTTTTACGAGCGCATTTTTTACGTTCGTTTGAAGCAGTCGATGTGCGGGTGGACAGAGCGAATGTTCAGTCTTCTGTTGTTGTCAAATCTAACAACAAAAGACATTTCGCACGAGTGCGAATGGCGTAGAACTTTTTTGTCTCGTTCGCGTCAGAACAGCACATTCGAGCGCGCATCATTGCTGCATTCGTAACACTAAATCGCAATCCGTGCACGGCTCGAAAAAAGTCAACGCGCGTGTGCTTTTTCATTTCATAAAATATCAACAATTTCCGCCTGTTTTCATGTGAGTTCTCAAATGCGGGCAAAAGAAATGTCTCTCTCATCTCCCAAACATCTGTCTGACGAATCCGGCTCCATCGCAATGCTCACAGGGCTGATGATGGCGATACTTCTAATGGCCGTTGGCTTGGCGATTGACTACACGCGGATCATCCGTGATCGCCAACACGGCCAGCAGGCGCTCGATGCGTCCCTTCTTGCCGCTGCCGTTGCCTATCAAGGTGGAAGCACGAAAGATGAGGCGAAGAAGGCGGCAGAAAATTATCTCAATGCGAACTCCGACCCGACACTCCCGTTCAGTGTCACCTATGAGTTTGGTGGCTCGAGCGTGAAAGGACAGCTGCGCTCGCAAACATCCACTCCGATCATGTCCATTGCCGGCTATCGCCAGGTCAAATGGAACGTTGCTGGAGAGGTTGGCTACTCTGCTCCGCCGGCCATCGATTATGCACTGGCTTTGGACATTTCATCGTCAATGGAGGCAGGTGGACACATGGAGGCGCTCAGGAGCGCGCTTGAGGAATTCTCAAGTACCGTCTTCAAGACCAGCAAGGCTGGCGATGTTTCCGTCTCGCTGGTTCCCTTCGCCAATGGCGTTTCGTTTCCGCCGAAATTTGCATCCTGGGTGAGCCCGGCCAAGGGCTTTGTTTACGGCCCATTTGTCGGCTGCTTCTTTCCTGAAGCGCGCATTCCGAAAGCCAGCCTGACCACCACCTGGCCAGGAAGCTATCGCGCCGCACCAGACCTTGTGCAGGCTGCCCAGAACAACATCTTCTGCCCTCGCCCTGGTACGCAGATCAGCTTTTACGCTCAAAACGCTCTAGAACTCGACGGCCGGATCAGAACGCTGGAAAGCTTTCAGGGCACCGCGACCGCCGATGGATTGTCATGGGCGTGGCGCACGCTGGAGCCAAACTGGAAATCGTTGTTTGGCGAAAGCTCAAAATTCCCTCGCGCGCACAGCAAGGAATATAGAAAGGTGATCATCTTGTTCACCGATGGGTTGCCCTACTACAAGCCATGGAACCAGCCCAAACAATCCAAGGACGACAAGCAAAACCTGAAAAGAATTGCGCTGGATGACTTCAAGGCGGTGTGCGCCGCCATCCAGGCCGATGGACGCTTCGATCTGTTTATGATCGGTTATGGCGACAGAATGGCACCTGACGAGCTGGCTTCGCTTGAGGGATGCACCGCGGGCAAAGGATCGTTCCTGCGTGCGGACAAGGCCAACATCTCTGAAGTGTTCAAGAGCATTGCCGCAACCACCGCGCAAATCGCCTTGCGGCGCTGATGAGACACCATGCGAAGTTCGTGATGCCTCAATGTTGATGTTCAATCCTGCACAGATGTGGGATTGACATCGACGCTGACGTCAACTGTGTGTTTGCCACCACCGAGCAGAACGCCGCTGATGGGAGAGACATCGTTATATTCTCGACCATTGGCGATAATGATGTGCTCCTCTCCCGCGGCAATGCCGTTGGTCGGATCAAGGCCCTGCCAGCCATATTCGGGCGACCAGACATCAACCCAGGCATGCGAGGCATCAGCGCCTTGCAGCTTGGGCTGTCCGGGTGGTGGATGCGTGACGATGTAGCCGCTGACATAGCGCGAAGGCACACGCATGGCGCGCAGGCAGGCAAGTGTCAGGTGTGCGAAATCCTGGCACACGCCGCGCCGCTCATCAAAGACCTGCGTGATGGGGGTCGAGATGTCGGTGGCAGTCGCATCAAACGTGAAGTCGCTATAGACCCTGCGCATGAGGTCGCAACACGCCTCCATAATCGGGCGGCCGGCAGGAAAGGAGATGCTTGCATAGTCGGCAATGTCAGGACTTGCCGTTGTCAGAAGAGAGGCGCAGCGGAATTGCACAACATCAAGAGCGATTGGTTTTGCACCTGAATAGAGTACGTCGTCGAGCCGATCCCACGGTGTCGTCGCAGCCGCCTCCACGGACATTGCTGGCAAGGTGTCAATGATGGCGCGCGAATGGATCACCAGGTCCTCGTGCGGCAGCTCGATCTCGAGGGTCGTT
>Ga0116151_10003951_pt1 | contig 13116 bp, 11 predicted proteins | sample AD_UKC117_MetaG_FD_89893 | JGI IMG/M metagenome (GOLD analysis project Ga0116151, IMG submission 89893) | Active sludge microbial communities of municipal wastewater-treating anaerobic digesters from Hong Kong - AD_UKC117_MetaG | ecosystem: Engineered > Bioreactor > Anaerobic > Digestate... | reverse complement strand
CTTCAGGAGGTCGTCGACCTGGTGCACCGCCTCGTCGGTCGCCTTCTGGACCTCCTTCTCGGTGCGCTCCTTCTCGTCATCCGATACGCCCTCGACCTTCTTGATCCGCCCCATCGCGTCGCTGCGCGCCTGGCGGATCGCGATCCGGCCCTCCTCCGCCAGCTTGCCGCAGACCTTCACGAGGTCGCGCCGGCGCTCCTCCGAGAGCATCGGGAGCGGCACGCGGATGAGGGTGCCCTGGCTGGAAGGATTGAGGCCGAGCCCGCCATCGCGAATCGCCTTCTCGATCGCGGACGTGAGGCTCTTGTCGAACGGCTGCACCGTCAGCATCCGCGGCTCCGGCGCGGAGACCAGGGCGACCTGGGTCAGCGGCACGTGGGTGCCATACGCCTCGACCCGCACGGTGTCGAGCAGCTGGGGCGTCGCCTTGGCGGTGCGGATGCCGGAGAGCTCGCGGCGGGTGTTCTCGACGGCCTTGTGCATGCCGTCGCGGGCCTGGGTCACGATCGCGGGTAGGGTCATCGGACGAGGGTGCCGACGCGCTCACCTGCGAGCACGCGCGCGATCGCGCCGGGCTGGTTGATGTTGAGGACCACGATGGGGAGCCGGTTCGCCTGGCAGAGGCCGAACGCATTGGCGTCCATCACCGCATAGCCCTTGACCAGGGCGTCCTGGAAGGTGAGCTCCGGAATGTGCTGCGCCGCGGGATCCTTCCGCGGGTCGGCCGTGAACACGCCATCGACGTTGGTCGCCTTGAGGACGACCTCCGCCTCCATCTCGAGGGCGCGGAGCACGGCGGCGGTGTCGGTCGAGAAGAACGGGTTGCCGGTCCCGCCGGCAAAGAGCACGAGGCGCCCCTTCTCGAGGTGTCGCATCATGCGCCGGCGGATGTAGGGCTCGGCCAGCGACTCCATGCGGATCGCGGTGAGCACCCGGGTCTCGACCCCCATCGCCTCGAGGACGTTCTGCATCGCGAGGGCGTTGATCACCGTCGCCAGCATCCCCATGTAGTCGGCCGAGACCCGGTCGAGGCCCTGTCGCGAGGCGGTTGCCCCGCGCACGATGTTCCCGCCGCCCACCACCAGCCCGAGGGTGACGCCCTGGGCGTGCACCTCCTTGATCTGGGTGGCGAGGGACTCGACCACGCCGTAGTCGAGCCCGGCCCCCTGCTCCCCGGCGAGCGCCTCGCCGGAGAGCTTCAGGAGCGCGCGGCGGTAGCCCGCCATCAGCTCTCGCCCACCTTGAAGCGGGCGAACCGGACGACCGTGGCCCCGGGCACGGTGGCGACGAGCTGGGCGATCGTCTGCCCCTCGTCCTTCACGAACGGCTGCTCCACCAGTGCCCGCTCGGTGGCGAACTTGCGCACCTTGCCGTCGACGATCTTGGCGCGGATCGCCTCCGGCTTCCCCTCGGCGGCCACCTGCTCCTCGGCGATCCGGCGCTCGCGATCGAGCAACTCGGCGGGGATGTCGTCGATCGTGACGGCGATCGGATCGCTGGAGGCGACGTGCAGCGCGACCTCGCGCGCCATCGCCCGGGCCGCGTCGCCACTGGCGCCCGAGAGCTCCACGAGGACGCCGACCTGGCTGTTGTGGTGGCGATACTCCCCGACCGTGCCACCGAACTTCGCGACGCGCTTCAGGGTCATCGCCTCACCGGTCTTGCCCGAGGCCTCCTTGATGGTCTCCTCGATCGTCTTCCCGTCCATCGTCTCGGCCAGGAACGCCTCGCGGGTGACCCCGACCGGGGACGCCGAGAGCGCGTGGGTCGCGAGGCGCTGGGCGAGCGCCTGGAAGGTCTCGTTGCGCGCGACGAAGTCGGTCTCGGTGTTGAGCTCGATCATCGCGGCCGTGGCGCCGTCCGGGGCAACCTCGATGACGACGAGGCCCTGCGCGGCATCACGACCGGCGCGCTTCTCCGCCTTCGCGATCCCCTTCTTGCGCAGGATCTCGCCCGCGAGGTCCATGTTCCCCTCGGCCTCCTCGAGGGCCTTCTTGCAATCCATCATGCCGGCGCCGGTCCGCGCCCGCAGCTCGGCAATGTCCTTGGTGGTGATCGTGGTGCTCATGGTCCCCAATATCCGTCGTGAAGGAAGACTCGAGATCCGTCGTGAAACCGCCGCCCGTGGCCCGAGGGCCAGCGGGCGGCGGCAGGAGTGCGCGTGGCCGGGGCCGACGCCGACTCAGCCCGTCGCGTCGCCGGCCGACTCGCCCGCCCCACCGGCGGGCTCGTCCGTCTTGAGCCGCGCGGCGATCGCCTCGGGGCGCGGCTTGCGCTTGCGCCGCGGGCGCCGCTTGCGCCGATCGTCGTCGCTCGCACCATCGCCCTCGCCGGCCGAGTAGGTCTCGGCCTCGTCATCGAGGTTCACCTCGCGCACCGGCATCTGCGCCCGCGCCTCGCGGATCGCGTCGCAGAGCGCCGAGGTCAGCAGCGAGACCGAGCGGATGGCGTCGTCGTTGCCGGGGATCGGCACGGTGATCGGGTCGGGGTCGGCGTTCGTGTCGACGATCGCGACGACCGGGATGCCGAGGCGCCGGGCCTCCTGCACCGCGATCTTCTCCTTCTTCGCGTCGACGATGAACAGCGCGCCCGGCAGGCGCCCCATGTTCTTGATGCCCTCGAGGTTGCGCGAGAGCTTCTCGCGCTCACGGGCGAAGAGGAGCTGTTCCTTCTTGGTGTAGTTCTCGAAGTCGCCCTCGAGCGAACCCTGCTCCAGCTCGCGCAGCCGCCGGATCTGCTTCTTGATCGTCTGGAAGTTGGTCAGGGTGCCGCCGAGCCAGCGCTCGGTGACCCAGTGCGCGCCCGCGTTGCGCGCCTCGGCCTCGACCACCGCCTTCAGCTGCCGCTTGGTGCAGACGAACAGCACGTTCTCGCCCTTGAGCGCCACCTGCTTCAGCAGGTCGGCCGCCTTGGTGAGCTGCGCGAGCGTCTTCTGGAGGTCGATCAGGTAGATCCCCGAGCGCTCGGCGAAGATGAACCGGCGCATCTTGGGGTTCCAGCGGCGCGTCTGGTGGCCGAAGTGGGTCCCGGCCTCGAGCAGGTCCTGCAGGGAAGGCGTTGCCACGTGTCCCGCTCCTCGATCATTCGGTTGAATGCGTCCGCGTCCGTCGCGCGCCGGTGGCACCCCGGTGGGGACCAGCCCCCGGCATCAGGAGGCGTGCGTCTCCTCGCGCCACCATGGCGTCGAGGGTGTCCTGCGTGGTCGGGTGCCCCCGACCGGGGTCCTGCGGTGTCCCCCGGCCGAGCCGGGAGACCTGGCTGCGCTGTACTTCAGGAGGTCCCTCGCTCCGCTCGGGACGGTGCCCGAGCCTTGCTGCACTTCAGGAGGTCCCTCGCTTTGCTCGGGACGGTTCCCGAGCCTTGCCGCACTTCAGGAGGTCCCTCGCTCTGCTCGGGACGGTGCCCGAGCCTTGCCGCACTTCAGGAGATCCCTCGCTCTGCTCGGGACGGTGAGGCGCCGATGGGGCCAGACCGTCCCGAGGCAGGGATGCGCCTCTACCGCTTGCTGAACTGGAACCGCTTCCGGGCGCCGGCGCGACCCGGCTTCTTCCGCTCCACCGCCCGCGGGTCGCGGGTGAGGAGCCCGGCGGTCCGCAGCTTGGAGCGGTGCAGCTCGTCGGCCTTGCAGAGCGCCCGCGCGATCGCGTGGCGCAGCGCCCCGGCCTGGCCGGTGACGCCGCCGCCATCGACATGCGCCTTGACGTCGAACGCGCCGAGGGTGTCGGTGGCCGTGAACGACTGCTGGATGTGCTGCACCAGCGAGGGCCGCGGGAAGTAGTCACCGAGCGTGCGGCCGTTGACGTCCCACTTGCCCGTGCCGGGGGTCAGGTAGACCCGCGCAACGCTCGTCTTGCGGCGGCCGATGGCCTGCCAGCGGAACTGGTCGGTGGTGCTCATCAGGCGCCCTTCGCGGTGGCGATCGCGTACGGCGTCGGCGACTGGGCCGCGTGCGGGTGCTCCGCCCCGCCGTACACCTTCAGCTTGGTGCGCAGCTTCTGCCGCGCCAGGGAATTCTTCGGCAGCATCCCGAACACCGCCTTCTCGATCACCCGATCCGGGTGCTCGGCCAGCAGCTTCTCGGCCGGGGTGTGGGACTCATGGCCCATGTACCCCGTGTGCTTGAAGTAGGTCTTCTGCTTCATCTTGTTGCCGGTCAGCCGGACCTTCGAGGCGTTCACCACCACCACGAAGTCGCCCCCATCCATGTGCGGGGTGAACGTCGGCTTGTGCTTGCCCCGGATCAGCTGGGCGACCGCAGTCGCCAGCCGGCCCAGCGGCACGTCCGCAGCGTCCACCACGTGCCAGTCGTGGGCGATGTCGGTCGGCTTGGCGCTGAACGTCTTCATTGCAGCTCTTCCTGCCGCGTCGGGCGGCGATTCGTCATTTCGGGCACAGACACGAAAGATAGGCGCTGCAGCGCCGCGCCGTCAATCCACGAACCGCCCCGCCCCCGGGGAGTTCCCCCGGGAGAGGGCCCCGGGGCTCACCCCCGGAGGGTCGCCGACAGGGTCATGGGGACCGCCGCGAGGGCGCGGGAGATGATGCACCCGGTCTTGGTCTCCTCCGCCAGCCGCTGGAACTCGGCTTCGGCCAGCCCGGGGATGGTGGCCTCGGTGACGAGATCGATCCCGGTGATCGCCATCCCCCCATCGACCTTTCCGAGGTGGACGGTGGCCGTGGTCTCGATCCGGGTCGCGACGTGCCCGGCCTGCGAGGTCGCCAGGGCGAGCGCCATGGAGTAGCACCCCGCATGGGCGGCGCCGAGGAGCTCCTCGGGATTGGTCCCCGCGCCATCCTCGAAGCGGGACTGAAAGGAGTAGGGTCCCTCATGGGCGCCGCTTCCGAGGGCGACCCGTCCCGTCCCGGCCTTGAGGTCTCCCTGCCAGGTGGCATTGGCGGTCCGCTTCATGCGTTGTCCTCCTCGTGTTCGAGTTGCAGTGCGCGTTCCGCGCGGCCATCCGGACCGCTCGCGGACGCGGTGAAGTGGGGAACCCTCCCCACACGTACCCGGTTCCCCGGAGGCCTCAAGGATGCGGCCACTCCGGCGATACTCCCCCGGAGAGTCTCCATCCCGGCCCCGGCCGATCACGACTTCCCTTGCCTGGTGACCAACGTGACCCATCGCTCCCGACCTGCCGCGATCCGCATGGCCTCTGGCCTTGCCTTCCTGGCCCTCGCGGCTGGCGGGTGCATGGCCGGGGGAGAGGATCCCGCAGGCACCGGTCCGGTGAACACCGCCACGCTGACGGTGACCCTCGAGGCCGAGGTCAGCGGCCTTCCCGCCGACCTGACCATCACCGGGCCGTCCGGGTTCGTCGGCTCGCTCACCGGCGAGGGGAGCCTGACCGGGCTGGCCGCTGGAACCTATCAGGTGCAGGCGGCTCCCGTGACCGTGGCCGGCGACATCTGGGATCCCGAGCCGGCGAGCCAGACCATCACCATCGACCCGGCCGCCTCGCCCGTCACCCTCCTGCCGATCCGGTACCGGATCCGCACCGGCTCGCTGGGGATTGCGGTCTCGGGACTTCCCGCTGGTGCCGCCGCGGACCTCCTCCTCGAGGGGCCCGGCGGCTTCACCCAGCACCTGACGAACAGCGGCACGATTCGCGGCCTCGTGGTCGGGAGCTACCGGCTCACCAGCGCGCCCGTGACCGCGGGTGGCGGAACCTACCGGCCGACCCCGGTCGTGCTCGATGTCCAGGTGAACCCCTCGCGGACGCCGAGGCAGGCGGCCGTCAGCTACGCCCGGGTGGTGGGGGCGCTGGCGATCGGCGTCACCGGACTCCCCGCCGGCGTGCCCGCCGAACTGACCCTGAGCGGTCCGGGCGGCTTCACCGCCAGCGTCACCGGGTCCACGACACTCACAGCGCTGGACCCGGGGACCTATCAACTCCTGGCGGGACCGGTCTCGGGTCAGGGGAACACGTGGGCCCCCACGCCGACTTCCCAGACGATCACGGTGGCCGACACCACATCCTCGGTGGCGGTCGCCTACGCCCCGACGCTCGGCGGCCTGGCGCTCTCCGTTGCAGGTCTCCCGGGGGGCACCGACGCCGCAATCAGCATCACGGGTCCGGGCGGGTTCAGCGCCACCGCGACCGGCTCGCGCAGCTGGACCGGGCTCACGCCCGGGAACTACACCGTCACGGCGACGCCCGTGGCGACCGGCGCGGGCAGCTATGACCCCTCGCCCGCGAGCCAGGTCGTCGAGGTCATCGCCGGGGTGACCCCGGCGGCCGCGGGGATCAACTACACCCTCGGCAGCGGGATCATGGCGGTGACCATCGTCGGACTGCCGACCGGTGCCGCTGGCGCGGTGACCGTGAGCGGGCCGGCGGGATACAGCCAGCTCGTGACGGGCTCGAGCACCCTCTCCCCGCTCGCACCAGGGAGCTACACCGTGTCGGCGGCGAACGTCACCGACGCTGGCACCACCTGGGCCCCGACCCCTGCGTCGCAGGTGGTCGTGGTCCCCACCGGTGGGGCGGCCTCCGCGACGATCACCTACGCCGCAAGCACGGGTGGCCTCTCGCTCGCGATCACCGGCCTGCCGGGTGGCACGAATGCGAACGTGACGGTCACGGGGCCGGGCGGCTTCTCGGCCGCGGTGGCGAGCACGACCACGCTGACCGGCCTCGCACCCGGGAGCTACACGATCGCCGCCGCTTCGGTCACCGCCGGGGGGAACACCTACGCGCCGTCCCCGGCCTCGCAGTCCGCGACGGTGACCGCGGGGGCGACCGCCAGCCGCAGCGTGACCTACGCGGTCAACGCCGGTTCCCTGGCCCTCACCATCAGCGGCCTCCCCGGTGGCACCGCCGCCGCGATCACCGTGACCGGGCCGGGCGGCTACTCCAGTGCCGTCACGTCGAGCACGACGCTCTCGGGCCTGGTCCCGGGCAGCTACACCATCACCGCCGCCGCCGTGAGCGCCGGCGGTGGCAGCTATGGGCCCACGCCGACCACGCAGTCGGCAACGGTGAGCGCCGGATCGACCGCGTCGCGCAGCGTCAGCTACGCGCTGAGCACCGGGTCGCTCGCGATCACGGTGAGCGGGTTGCCCGGCGGGACGAATGCCGCGGTGAGCGTGACGGGACCTGGCGGCTACAGCGCGGCGGTCACCGCCACCACGACCCTCAGCGGCCTCGCGGCCGGCAGCTACACCATCGCCGCGAGCGCGGTGAGTGCCGGCGGCAGCAGCTACACCCCCACGCCGGCCTCGCAGGCGGCGTCGGTGACGGCGGGAGCCACCGCGACGCGGAGCGTCACCTACGCGACGGGTGGCGGTGGCGGCGCGACGCTCAACCTGCGCATCGACGGGATGTACCTCACGCAGGCGGCGCAGCGGTATGACGGCACCGTGCCGCTCGTCGCGGGCCGGGACGCCTACCTGCGCGTCTTCGGCGTCGCCAATGAGGCGAACTCGGTCGCCCCCGCGATCCGGGTTCGTCTCTACCACGGCGGCAGCCTGCACCGGACCTACACGATCCCCGCCCCGACCGCCGCGGTGCCGCAGTCGGTGAACGAGGGTTCGCTGCTCGGCTCCTGGAACGTGCTGGTCGACGCGGCCGACGTGGTGCCGGGGATGACGGTCCTCGCCGACATCGATCCCGGCAACGGGATCGCCGAGGCCAACGAATCGGACAACAGCTTCCCGACCAACGGGACGCCCGGTGCGGTCGACGTGCGGACCCTGCCGACCTTCACCGTGCGGTTCGTCCCGGTGCAGCAGCAGGTGAACGGCCTGCAGGGGGATGTCACCCTCGCGAACGTGCCGCAGTTCATGACCGATCCGTCGAAGATGCTCCCCATCGCCGGCTACAGCGCCGATGTGCGCAGCCCGTATGTGACCACCGCGCCGGTGCTGCAGAGCAGCAACGGGAACGGCGCCTGGGGCACGATCCTGAGCGAGGTGCTGGCGCTGAAGGCGGCCGACGGCAGCTCGGCCTACTACTACGGCGTGGTGAAGACGACGTACAGCAGCGGCGTCGCGGGCATCGGCTACGTCGGCGGCGGCGCGCGGACGGCACTCGGCTGGGACCGCCTGCCGAGCGCGTCGGGCGTGATGGCCCACGAGATCGGGCACAACATGGGTCGCAGCCACGTGGCGTGCGGTGGCCCATCGAATCCGGACCCGAACTTTCCGTACGCGAACGGCTCGATCGGCATCTGGGGGCTCGACGTCCCGGCGCTCTCGCTTCGGAATCCGTCGACGTACAAGGACCTGATGAGCTACTGCGGCCCCGAGTGGGTGAGCGACTACACCTGGGCCGCGATGCTCGGCTACCGGCAGGGTGGGCCGAACAACCTCGTCGCGGGCGGCAGCGCGTCGCGGCGCGGCCTGCTGGTCTGGGGCCGGATCACCCCGAACGGCCTGGTCCTCGAGCCGGCGTTCGCGGTCGATGCCCCGCCGACGCCGGTGCGGCCCGGTCCGCATCGGGTCGAGCTGCGCGCCGCGGACGGCACCGTCCTCGGGTTCCGCCAGTTCGCGACCGAGCTCCACAGCGACCTCCCCACCGGGACCGAGGAGGCGTTCGCCTTCGTGATGCCGCTGGAGCCGGGTCTCGAGACGCGCCTCGCGAGCGTGCAGGTGCGGGCCGGCGGTCGGGTGCAGGAGCGGCGGGTGGGCACCGGTGCCAAGCGGCAGCCCGCGCCGAGCCTCCGGGCCCGGGGTGCGGGGGCGTCGACCCTCGAGTGGGACGCCACGGACTATCCGATGGTGCTGGTGCGCGAGGCCGGCTCGGGGCGGATCGTCTCGTTCGCCCGCGGCGGGACGCTGGCCGTTCCCGCGCGGACCGGTTCGCTGCGGCTCACCTTCTCCGACGGCGTCCGCACCGTGGAGCGCGCCGTCGACGTGCCGTAGCGGACCTCAGGCCGGCGGGCCGAGTTCCACCAGCACCGCCCCCTTGTCGACCGCCGCGCCGGTGGTCGCATGGAGGGCGGTGACGATGCCGTCAGCCGGGGCCCGCAACTCGTTCTCCATCTTCATCGCCTCGAGCACGACGAGGCCCTGCCCCTTCTCGACCGTCGCCCCGACCTCCACGAGGACGCGCACCACGAGGCCGGGCATCGGGGCCTTCACCGACCCGCCTGCGGCCTGTACGCCACTGCCTCCGGCCAGCGACCGGATGTGGGCGGTGCGCTCATCCACGACCTCGACCTCGTGGACGGTGCCCGCGGCGACGAGCTGCCACTGATCGGCCGTCCGACCCTCGACCGCGAGTTCGACCGGCACGTCGTCGAGGACGAGCCGCACCGCCGGGGTCCCGGGGATCCTCCCGAGGTGCGCGGTGACCGGGGTGCCGTCAACGCGGACTCCCTCCCCCGCGATCTCGACCTCGATGCGGCGTTCACCGATGGTGACCAGGTACTTCATCGTCGCTCCAGGGTGGCCACGCATTCGACGTGCGCGGTCTGGGGGAACTGATCCCACGCGGTGAGATCGGCGAGGCGGTACGCGGGCGACAGGCGGCCGATGTCGCGCGCCAGCGTGGCCGGGTCGCAGGAGATGTACACCAGCCGACCGGCGCCACTCTCGCGCAGCACCGCGGTCACCGACTCCTCCATCCCGAGACGCGGCGGGTTGGTGAGGACCAGGTCGGGCGCGGGCAGGCGAGGGGCATGATCGGCGACGTCGCCGACGCGGCGGTCGGGCCCGGCAGGCCCCACCCCGACGGCGTGCCGCACGGCGCGCGGATCGCGCTCGACGCTCGCCACCTGCGCCCCGGCGTCGGCGAGGGCGCCCGTCGATTCCCCGATGCCGGCGTAGAGGTCCCAGACGCGCGCACCCGAGACAGGCCCGAGCGCATCGAGCGCGGCGCGCCGCACCGCGCCGGCCACCGCCGGGTTCACCTGGGCAAAGACCGTCGCCGGGAAGGGATCCGCGCTTCCCGCGACCACGCGCGCCGCGCCGCCCGCAGGGTGCCACCAGAGGTGCACACCGTCGGGGAGCTCGGCGGCGAGCGCCGCCGCATCCGTCCACGTGCCCTCACCCGCCGTGCGCACCACGACGTGCAGGCCGCCCTCCGCATCCTCCCTGAGCGAGACCTGCTCGGCGTCGCGAGGCAGGTGCCGTCGCCCCCGGCGGACGGCGGCGTGCAGGGTGCGCACCGGCTCGGACGCGAGCAGGCAGGAGGTGATCTCGATGATCTGGTCGGGCGCGCCGTGGCGGTGATAGCCGATCACGCCGTGCCGCACCGTGAGGGTGATCCGCGCCCGGTAGCCGAACGGTGGCCCGTTCCCGAGCATCGGCGGGTCCTCCCGGTCGAGTCGGGCGATCCGCCGCATGGCATCGCCGACGATGGTGCGGCGCACGCCCTGCTGGCTCGCCGAGTCGAGGTGCTGGAGCTGGCAGGAGCCGCAGCGATCCCGGAGGTAGTGCGGACACGGTGGATCGACGCGACCCGGCCCCGGCTCGACGACCTCGGCGATCTCGGCGCGCGCGAACCGCGCGTGGCGCCGCACCGAGCGCAGCCGCACCGTGTCGCCCGGTGCCGTGCGCGGCACGAAGACGGTGCGACCGTCGGGGAGCGTCCCGACGCCGTCGCCGCCCGCCGCCACCCCGCGAATGGAAACCGTGTCGGACGTGCTCACTGCCTGGCGTCGGTGCGCGCCGCGGCCCGCCAGCGGGAGGCGCGGTCCGGTTCGCCCCCGTCGACGCGCACCACCCGTCGCGCCCGTCGCTCGTCCTCGAGCAGCGCGGCGGCAACCGCGAGCTGGCGGAGCATCGCCTCGTCGGGAGCGGGCGCGAGGAGGTCGGGATGGCGCTCGAGGTACTGGATGTCGATCTCGCCCGAGGTGAACCCGGGGTCGTCGAGGAGCGCGCGGTGGAACGGCACGTTGGTGGCGACGCCGACCACCACCAGCTCATCGAGGGCCCGCCGCATCGTCGCGAGCGCCGCCTGCCGGGTCGGCGCGTGGACGATCAGCTTGGCGAGCATCGAGTCGTAGAAGAGCGTGACCTCGCTGCCGCTCTCGACCCCGCTGTCCCAGCGCACCCGCGGGCCGGCCGGCGCGCGGAGCCAGCGGATCGTCCCGCTGCTCGGCAACAGGCCGTTGGCCGGGTCCTCGGAGGTGATGCGACACTCGATCGCCCACCCGCGCGGCACCAGCGCCTTCGCCGGGAGCGACATCGCGGCCCCGCCCGCGATCCGCAACTGCTCGCGCACGAGATCGACCCCGTACACCAGCTCGGTCACCGGGTGCTCGACCTGGATCCGCGTGTTCATCTCGAGGAAGTAGAACGCCCCGTCCGCCGCGAGGAGGAACTCGCAGGTGCCCGCCCCGCGATAGTCGACGGCACGCGCCGCCGCGACGGCGGCCGCCCCCATCCGCTCGCGCAGCACCGGGTCCACGGCCACCGACGGGGCCTCCTCGACCAGCTTCTGGTGCCGTCGCTGGATCGAGCATTCGCGTTCGCCGACATGCACGGTGCGGTGCGCATCGGCGAGCACCTGGATCTCGACGTGTCGTGGCCGCGTGATGAACTTCTCGAGATAGACCGCGTCGTCGCCGAACGCCTTGAGTGCCTCGCGCGCCGCCGTCTCGAGGGCGGCCGCGAGTTCCTCCGGGCGATGCACCACGCGCATCCCCTTCCCGCCCCCACCGGCCGCGGCCTTCACGAGCACCGGATAGCCGATCTCCTCGGCGACCTTCGCCGCCTCGGCGGGGTCGGTGAGCGCCGCCACCGCCCCAGGCACGATCGGCACCCCCGCCTCCGACATCAGCCGGCGCGCGGAGGTCTTGTCGCCCATCGCCTCGATCGCGCTCGAGGGAGGGCCGATCCAGGTCAGCCCCGCCTCCTCGACCGCCCGCGCAAAGGCCGCACGCTCCGAGAGGAACCCGTATCCCGGATGGATCGCATCCGCACCCGTCGACTGCGCGGCCTCGATCAGTGCGTCGATGCGCAGGTAACTCTCGGCCGGGGTCGGGCCGCCGATGGCGACGGCCCGGTCGGCGGCGCGGACGAACGGGGCATGGGCATCCGCGGCGGAGTACACCGCGACCGCCTCGAGGCCCTCGTCGTGGCACGCACGGATGATCCGGAGCGAATCTCGCCCCGGTTCGCGATCAGGACGCGCCGAAGACTCACCTCGGGCAGGCGGCGATCGCGGGAATCGGCGGGGCGAGGTCGCCCGGCATGAAGAGGGTGCGGCAGAGGTCGCGATTGCGACGGGCCGCGAGATCGTACACGTCGCGGGCCGCCTCGCTCCAGACCGAGCCGGCCAGCCCGGTGAGCGCGAGCTGGTGGACGGACAGCACCCCGCTGTCGCCGGGGACCGGCTCGGGACCCGCCGCCAGCACGAGTCGCACCGGGCGCCACGTGAGTTGCGGTGCGGTGAGGGAATCCACCGTCGGGGACACGCAGAGCGGCCGCTGGCTGGCGACCTTCATCAGCGCCACCGGCAGATCATCGTCGAGCGGGACGCCGAGTTCCTCGGCCATCCGCACGCGGTAGCGCGGGTCCCAGGTGTAGAGGTCCGTGCGGAGCAGGATCAGGTTCCGCCGACCCTCGGGGTGGAGCAGCCAGCGGCCCCACGCCGCCGCGGTCTCGACCATCGACCCGGTCACCAGCACCCCACCGGCCGGACACGAGGCGAGCAGGTTCTCACCGAGCTCCCCGAGCACGGGCGGCAGTGGCAGTTCCTCGGCGGAGACGGGCTGGGCCACCGCCGTCGCCCATCCCTCGGTCTCGACGCGGTAGGTTGCGCGCTCGACCCCGACGAGGACCCGATAGACCGTGCCGCTGTCGGCCAGCAGGTGCTGCGCCTGCTCGAAGGCGGCCCCCGCGAATTCCAGGAGCATGCCGCCATCGGTTCCCTCGGCGTGTCCGTCCCGGTGCCAGCGGCGGGCGTCGTCGAGGTGGATCCGTCCGAGATAGTGCCACGCGCGCCCATCGGTCGGGTGCTCGGAGAGCCACTTGCCGAGGAGGTCGGCGGCATCCTTGCGCCGCCCATCGCGCAGCAAGGCCTCGGCGAGCGACATCACCGAGGTTCCCGGCGAGATCGGGCGCACCACCGCGACGTGCTGCGCCGCGGCCGGGGCGCCGATGGCACTGAGGCCCGCTAGCAGGAGGAGTGTGGCGCGCGTGGGGAGCATGCGATCAGCCTCGCCGGT
>Ga0116151_10003950_pt1 | contig 13117 bp, 11 predicted proteins | sample AD_UKC117_MetaG_FD_89893 | JGI IMG/M metagenome (GOLD analysis project Ga0116151, IMG submission 89893) | Active sludge microbial communities of municipal wastewater-treating anaerobic digesters from Hong Kong - AD_UKC117_MetaG | ecosystem: Engineered > Bioreactor > Anaerobic > Digestate... | reverse complement strand
TTTACAAAGAGGGTCGGGTTCTTCGCCTGGAAGATGTTCCTTCCTATTGATAGTCCCCCGCCGCCGACGTTTATCGAGTCGAAGACCATCTCCAAAACCTGGTGCTCGGTATCCATCTTTGGGCCGCCCGCGATAACCACGGGGACGCTGCAGCCCTTGACGACCTCCTTGAAGGTCTCGGGAGATCCGGTGTAGTTGGTCTTGACTATGTCGACCCCAAGCTCCGCACCGATCCGGGCGGCGTGCTTGACGTACTCGACGTCGTGCTCGGACTTGACCTTCGCCCCTCGCGGGTACATCATGGCGAGAAGCGGCATCCCCCAGCCGTCGCAGGTCCGGGCAACCCGCCCCAGGTCCTGGAGCATCGTGGCCTCGTCGTCGGCTCCGACGTTGACGTGGATGCTGACGGCGTCAGCTCCGATCCGGATGGCGTCCTCCACCTCGGTGACCAGGACCTTGTGGTTTGGGTCGGGGCCGAGGCTGGAGCTGGCGGAGAGGTGGACGATGAGCCCGACGTCCCGGCCGTACCCCCGGTGGCCGAAGAGGGGGAGCCCCATGTGGCCCAAGACGGCGTTCGCCCCGCCCTCGGCCACCTTGTCCACCGCCTCCTGGAGGTCTATCAGCCCCTCGATGGGACCCACCGTCAGGCCGTGGTCCATGGGGACGATGACCGTCCTATTCGTCCTCCTGTTGAAGATCCTCTCCATCCTGATGGATTTTCCGACGTTCCTCATGGGGGAAGGGGATCGAGGAGTCGAGATTAAAAGGTGGTGGTCAGATCCGAAAAATACCGGTTCATTTAATTACTTTCGAATCTATAGTTCATGGGGTTTTTTCATGAAGATATTCGAAGCCCTTCTGCTGGGAATTTTGGTGCTTTTCGCGTCTCTAGGCACATCTCTTGGAGATAACTACGGGTACGAAGACTTATCGACGCTGACCGTCTCGGGGACGGGCAAAGCGACCGCCGACGCCGATATGGTGACGATAGTCCTGGGGGTTGAGACGAGAGACGAGAGCGCGACCGTCGCCGTCGCAGAGAACGCTCAGATGATGGCCGACTCCATCGAGGCCCTGTTGGCGGCCGGGGTCTCAGAGGACGAGATCAAGACCTCGCGGTTCTCGATCTACCCCACCAGGGACTGGATCGACGGCGAGCTATCTGATGAGGTCTTCTTCGAGGTCACAAACCAGGTCACCGTCGCCCAGAACCTCACCGATGATGTAGACGTGGGCGAGATCATCGACGCCGCCGTGGGGGCGGGAGCAAACAGCGTCGAGAGCGTCACCTTCGGCCTCCGGGACCCGACTTCGGTCCAGGAAGAGGCCTTGGAGAACGCCGTCGTCAACGCCATGGGGAAGGCCCAGGTTATCTCCGAGGCGGCCGGGGTGAATCTCGGCCGGATCTTATCGATATCCGAGAGCGGTGCCTCGCCCGAGCCGTTGGCCGAGAGCAAGGTATTCTTCGCCGCCGATGCTGGAGCTTCGACGCCGATCGTGCCGGCGGACGTGGAAGCGACGGCGACGGTGACAGTCACCTACGAGATCGAAAACTAAGTCTAGACCCAAATCCGAACCAAAAAGGTAACCAGGCAGGTCCGCCCCCGGGCCTGCCTGCCAAATTTCTCTCGAATATTGAACTCTTTTTTATGGCCTCGTAAACCTATTAATACGCCAAACCCGGAGATTATCGCTCATGAAGAAAGTCGTCATTTCAGGCCTCGCCGCCGGGGCCCTGATGCTCGGCGCGTCCCTCCTCCTATCGCTCATCATCTCGGCGGCATTTCCGGAAGCGGTGGCCGAGTACTCGAACTCGGAGATCTTTCGGCAGATGGACGATCCTCTCATGCGCTACATGTTATTCCATCCCTTCGTCATGGGCGTCATCCTCTCTTTCATCTGGCCGAAGGTGAGAGAGCAGATCGGCGGAGAGGGGATTAGGAAGGGCCTTGCTTACGGGTTTACGTCTGGCTCTTCTTCGGAGTCCCCGGGATGCTGATCTCCATCAGCACCTTCCAGGTCTCGCCGTTTCTGGTGGGGACGTGGACGGTCAGCGTCCTCGCTCAGGACCTTGTGGCGGGTGTCGTCATCAGTCGGATGGTTGGGTAATTGAAATTGATCGAAGAGCACCAAAATAGATTTGCGATGGCGTGATAAAAAAAATAAAGTTGCGGGACGGGTCTCTATTCATCCCGCATCGTAGTAGCAGACCTCGTCGACGTCCAGGACCGTCGGAGACCCCAGCTTGAGGCTCTTCACTCCCCTAACCCGGCCGTGGCCCACCATCGCGAGCTGGACCCGGGCCGCCTGGGCCTCCCTCTCCTCGTAGAAGTCGGCTCCGGCCTGGACCGTCTTGTGGGTCACCACCTGGATCTCCCGGATCCGGGTCAGCATCCCGCCGGTCCCCGTGACGATGTCGGGACCGCTCGCCTCAGTCAGGAATATGACGTCTCCAGGGCTGAGGTGGAGGAGGGTGAGGAAGTTGTGGGGGCTTCTGATCTCCAGGGTCCTGATGCCGTTTGCCACAAGCTCCCTGATAACCTGTCTGGATATTCCAGTAAGTGCAACGCATTCCATAACCATCGCCATCACCCATACATCGGGAACTGTAGCTCTTTTTTGCCCGGAACCTCTTCTGCGGAGGTGGTCTTCACCTGATCTGCGAGCTTCTGCATCTGAAGCTCGATCTCTTCCGCCCTCTCCTCAAGCTCCTCGGTGTCGGCGTCGAGTCCGTAGAGGGTGTTGAGCATCTTGATGGTGACGACCGCAGCTCTCGGGTCGGGGGCCATGCTGTGGGTCTCGCCGAGGAGGCATATCGCCGGCACCTTCCGGAGGAGGCACTCGTTCATGACGGACCCCGATATCCCCGATATCGTCCCGATCTCGAAGACCTCCACCTTCTCCTTTATCTTCTCCAGCATCTCCTCGGTGGTGGCGGCGCCGAAGACCCGCTGCTGGTCGCTCATCACCGTAATCCCGGCAAGACAGACCATCTCCCTCGCCCCGATCGACTCCGCCCACGATACGATCCCCCGAGCGACGTCGTAAGAGGCCGCGGGGTGGACCGGAATGTCGGAGCTTATCACCACCACCCCCAGATCCGCCTTCTCGTATATCCTCACGGGCATGTGGGCGACCCCGCCCACCAGGACCGATAGGGGCGGAAAGAACCTCGAATCGATGGCGCCGAGGTAGTCCATCTCGAGCTTGTTGACGATGTACTGGCTTGCGATGTTTCCGATCAGCCCTATCCCCGGGAACCCCTCGATGACCACCGGGTTCTGGGATTTGGGCCTTTCGGCTATGACCTGGACTTCGTCAGTCATGAAAATATCTTTACCATCTGATGGGTGATAAGAGCATCGGTCACCTCATACGAAGATAAATGGCGAGACCCACTGGATTGCGGCCGGCCGGTGGGGGATATTTTGTGGAGGATTTTACGGCGGAGGTTTGCGGACATTGGCACAAAACGAAAGGAATATACGGCCGCAGAACATGAACCATATCGGAAACCGGGATATCTCTTCTCAGGCGCTGGGGCGGGTCCTGCCCTGGTCGATGCCACTGTTGGCCGGAGAACCTGGAGATGATCATATGTCAGAACACACAGAAGAAAGGGCAGGCGAAAGGGAGGCTCACGAGAGCGAATCCTTCAAAAGCACCATCCTTCCGGTCCTTCTGGGACTGATAGTCAACCTCATCGTGGACACCTTCTCAGGCCTCACCACCCCCTCCAAGATGATCGTCATCATCGGGCTGAGCGTTGTATACTCGGGGGGCGAGATCATCGGCAAACGCCCCAAGCGGTTCGAAATATCATCGAGGGCGAAGAAACTGATGACGATAGCGTTCATCATCGCCGTCCTTCTCATCCTGGCGGCAGCGTTGATCCTGGGTTTGAGCCTGGAGGCCACCGTCTTCTTAGTGGGATGGACGATCCTCATGGCCCTGGCCTTGCAGTTTGCATCGAGCATCCCCGAGGGTAACGTCGTCGCAAAAGTGGCCATGACCCGGATCGCGGCCTTCACCCTCGGAGCGGCCCTCGCCATCGGCGGAGCTCCGGTGGTCGATGTGGCGTTGGGCGGTCCAGCTTACCTGACGGTGGTGAACGGTTGTGACCATGATTTCAGATACTCTGCACCGGGGATCGACATCGACGTCCCGCATGGTGGGTCTCAACCTCTGCCAATGCCCCGCATCGCCATCGATGTAGAACGTCACGGGAATCAGATTACCGTCGGTGGGCCATACGGCCAACTGGCGGACTTCGAAGTACCCAAAGGCATCAAAATAGCCATCGACGACCAGCCCCTGGAACCTGGTTATTCGAGAAGGGTAGATCTGGGGGACAGCGAAAATCACACGCTGACCATAAGCTGCGGGTAAAGCCCCGATACCGAAAGCCAGCGCTCCATTTTTTCCGGCGGCGATGCCGATATGATACCGCCGTGAGAACTTATTAATCCGATCAGTTTCGTATCATTAATAAAAATGGCGAGGGTGGTTTTTGCCGATGGGATTCGAACACGTCAAGGGAGAGAACCGGGGGAAGATCCTCCTCTACGCCCTCAGCACCTGCGTCTGGTGCAACAAGACCAAAAAGCTCCTGGCGGACCTGGGGGTGGAGTACAGCTACATCTACATCGATCTTCTCGAAGGAGACCAAAGAGATAGAACTATAGAAGAGGTGAGGCGGCACAACCCGAATATCACCTTCCCCACCACGGTCATCGACGACGACAGATGCATCATCGGATTCAAGGAGAAGGAGATAAAGGAGGCATTGGGACTATGACCGATTTTGAGCCGTCTTCCGAGGAGGTGGAGACCTTCGCCGACCAGCTTCTCCGGGAGGCTGAGGGGATGGGCTACCATCTCAACCCCGATCCCGACTTCACAGAAGGCCTGGTCCGGGGGCTTCTGGTGAACGAGAGGCGGTACGGATACCACTCCTGCCCCTGCAGGCTCGCCTCCGGAGATAGGGATGAGGATCTGGACATAATATGCCCCTGCGACTACAGGGACCAGGATCTGGTCGAGTACGGCGCCTGCTACTGCGCCCTCTACGTATCCGAGGAGGTCCTGGCAGGCGAGCGGGAGCTTGGACCGGTTCCCGAGAGAAGGCCATCCCCCGAAGAGCGGGAGAGGGCGGCGAGGGTCCTCTCTGCTGGGTCGGCAGTGCCCCTATCCTCGTTGCCCTACCCGGTCTGGAGGTGCAGAGTCTGCGGATACCTCTGTGCAAGAGAGGAGCCGCCGGGGGTCTGCCCCATATGCAAGGCCGATATGGACAGGTTTGAGCGTTTCATCTGAAGGTAAGATCTGAATCCGAAGGCAAGGCCTGGAAATGGGGGAACGGAGCTTTGGACAAAGAGGATCAGAAGCAGGAGAAGAAAGTCGAGCTGAAGATATCGGGGATGACCTGCGCGTCCTGCGCCTCGACCGTCGAAGACGCCCTCCTGGGGGTGGAAGGGGTCGCCGGGGCTCAGGTGAACCTGGGGAAGGAGACGGCCTCCGTCGAGTACGACCCGTCGAAGGCGAAGCTCTCGGAGATGGAGACGGCCGTATCGGAGGCGGGATACGGCGTCGTGGACGAGAGGGTCGCCCTCAAGGTTGGGGGGATGATGTGCGCCACATGTGTCTCCACCGTGGAGGAGGCGATCGGCGAGGTCGAGGGGGTCGTCGACGTCATCGTCAACCTGGGCTCTGAGAAGGCATACGTCACCTACAACCCGCGAGCAGCCTCCGTCGCCGAGATGAGGGCGGCGATCGAGGAGGCGGGCTACCAGTATCTCGGCGTCGCCGGAGAGGAGAGCGAAGAGGACGAGAGGAAGGAGCGGGAGGCGAGGGAGAGGGACCTCCGGGATAAAAGACGGCGGATTCTCGTCGGATTTGCCGCCGGAGCCTTCCTGATGGTTCTGGGGATGAGCCGCCCCGCCCTTCCGGTTCCGATGCCCCTTCTCATGCTCGTATTATCGACGCCCGTCTTCGTTTACCTGAGCCAACCGATCTTCTCTGCCGGGATCCGAGCCCTCCGCCACGGGAACCTGACGATGGACGTCATGTACTCCATGGGGATCGGTGTCGCCTTCGTCTCAAGCCTGATGGGGACCTTCGGGATCGTCCTGACGCCTCAGTTCACCTTCTACGAGACCGCCGTCTTTCTTGCGGCCTTTCTGACCCTGGGAAGGTATCTTGAGACGAGAGCGAAGGGGAGAACCTCCGACGCGATCAAGAAGCTTGTGGGGCTCCAGCCAAAGACCGCCACCGTCCTCCGGGACGGCCGGGAGGTGGAAGTGGCTGCCGCCGACCTTCTGGCAGGGGACGTGATCTTCGTCCGGCCCGGAGAGAAGGTCCCCGCCGACGGCGTCGTCCTGGATGGAGAAAGCTACGTCGACGAGTCGATGATCACCGGAGAGCCGATCCCAGCCCTCAAGAAGCGGGGCGACGCCGTCGTCGGAGGTACCCTGAACAAGAACGGGGCCATCAGGTTCCAGGCAACGAAGGTGGGGAAGGAGACGGCCCTCGCTCAGATCATCGCCCTGGTGGAAGAGGCCCAGGGCTCGAAGCCATCGATCCAGAGGATGGCGGACAGGGCCGTCGCCCTCTTCATCCCTGCGGTCCTGACGATCGCGGCACTGACCTTCGTTCTTTGGCGTTTCGTCTTCGCAGACCTCGTCTCCGGCGACCCGCTCCTCTTCGCCCTCACCGCCTCCATATCGGTCCTGGTGGTGGCCTGCCCCTGCGCCCTGGGCCTCGCCAGCCCCACCGCCATCACCGTCGGGATCGGCCGGGCGGCGGAGCTGGGGGTCCTGGTGAAGAGGGGCGAGGCGCTGGAGGCTTCAGAGAAGCTCAACGCCGTCGTCTTCGACAAGACGGGGACTCTCACCGTGGGAAGGCCCGAGGTGACCGACGTCATCGGATTTGGGATCGACGAGCGAGAGCTTCTCCGAATCGCAGGAGGGATCGAGGCGAACTCGGAGCATCCCCTCGCCGAGGCGGTGGTGAGAAGGGCGAAGAGCGATGGGATCGCTGTGGCAGAGACGGCATCCTTTGAGGCCTTTGGGGGAAAAGGGGTCATCGCCAGGGTCGAGGGAAGAGATGCGGCCGTCGGAAATCGGGTTCTCCTCCGAGGGATGGGAATCGAGATCCAAAAGGAGGCGGAGAATGCCTCCCACCGCCTCGAAGAGGAGGGGAAGACCGCCCTCCTCGCCGCCCTCGAAGGCCTCGTCGTCGGCGTCATAGGAGTTGCCGACGCCCTCAAGGAGAGCTCCATAGAGGCGGTAGCAAGGCTCAAGAAGATGGGGTTTGAGGTTCTGATGATCACCGGCGACAATCCCTCCACCGCCGGGATCGTTGCCAGAGAGATCGGGATCGAGAAGGTCCTCGCCGAGGTCCTCCCCTCGGAGAAGGCCCGAGAGATAAAGCGGCTCCAGGAAGGAGGGTTGGTCGTCGCCTTCGTCGGTGACGGGATCAACGACGCTCCGGCCCTCGCCCAGGCCGACGTTGGGATCGCCATCGGGAGCGGGACGGACGTCGCCATCGAGAGCGGCGAGATCGTCCTGATCAGAGACGACCTTCTGGACGCTGTGGCGGCGATAGAGCTCAGCCGGAAGGTGATCGGGAGGGTGAAGCTGAACCTCTTCTGGGCCTTCGCCTACAACTCGGCCCTGATCCCGGTGGCGGCGGGCGTTCTGTACCCATCGTTCGGGATAGCGTTTCGGCCGGAGCTGGCTGGGCTCGCCATGGCCGCCAGCTCCGTGACGGTGGTAAGCCTCTCCCTGATGCTGAAGGGGTACGTCCCTCCAGCCAAGAGGGGTAGGGGATGAGATGCGAGATGATAGATGACTAGAGTGATAAAGCGATAAAGTCCGTTGTTAGGAAAAAAGTATTGGAGGCGAGAGATTTGGCGATAGATCCGGTATGCGGTATGACCGTCGACGAGAAGACTGCAAAGTTCAAGACCGACTACAAAGGGACGACTTACTACTTCTGCGCCCCTGGGTGCAAGAAGGCCTTCGAGAAGGAGCCCGAGAAGTATCTGAAAAAGTGAGCGCCCAAATTTCGAAATGCCAGGTGTCATTTCATGAAAGAATACGACCTCATCGTCGTCGGTTCCGGCGCAGGGATGATCATCGCATCGCGGGGGGTCAGGGCGAAGATGAAGGTCGCCCTGGTGGACGCCGGCCCCATGGGCGGGACCTGTCTCAACAGCGGCTGCATCCCATCGAAGGTGCTCATCTACCCGGCGGATGTGATCAGGACCATCGAGGCGGCGAGGGCCGTCGGGGTGGAGGCCCGAATCGAGAGGATCGACTTCGACCTCATAATGAGGAGGATGCATTCGGTCGTCGACGAGGGGAGGCTCGGGATGGAGCGGTCCGCCGCAGCGGCCGAGAACCTCGACTGGTTCAGGGGCTGGGGCGAGTTCGTCGGCGATCGCGAGATCCGGATCGGCGATGAGACGATCACATCCCCCAAGATATTCATCGGCTCGGGGGCGAGGGCAGCGGTTCCGCCGATACCGGGGCTCAAGGAAGTGGGCTACATCGACAACGTCTCGGTCTTCGCCCTCAAGCGCCTTCCAGAGAGCCTGACGATCCTCGGCGGGGGATACATCGGCTGCGAGTACGGCCACTTCTTCTCGGCGATGGGAACCGAGGTGACGATCATCGGGAGAAGCCAGCGACTTTTGAGCAATGAGGACCCCGAGATCTCCGAGATCGTCGAAAAAAGGCTCAGAGAGGTGATCGACGTCAGGACCGGCCACGAGGCGGTGAAGGTCGAAGGGAAAGGGGAAAAGAAGGTGGTCTCCGCCCTCGACATCGACGCCGACGAGATCCGGGAGTTTGCGGCGGAGGAGGTGATGGTGGCCCTGGGACGAAGATCCAATTCCGACATCCTCAAGCCGGAGAAGACCGGGGTCCAGCTAGACCGCCACGGCTGGATCGTGGTGGACGAGTATCTGGAGACGACCAGGCCGGGCATCTGGGCCATCGGCGACGCCATCGGAAAAGACATGTTCAGGCACGCCGCCAACCGCGAGGCTAGGATAGCCTGGAACAACGCCTTCGGCAAAGATGGGGAGAAAGAGACGGAGAAGGTGAAGGTCGACCGTCACGCCGTCCCCCATGCCATCTACACATATCCGCAGGTCGGCGCCGTCGGGATGACCGAGGCGGAGGCCAAGGCCGCCGGATACAAGATCCTGGTGGGGAGGGCGAAGTACGGGGACGTGGCCAAGGGGTATGCCATGGCCGAGGAGGAGAGCCTGGTAAAGGTGGTCGTCCAGCAGGAGACCGGCCGGATTCTTGGGTGCTCGATCGTCGGGACCGAGGCCCCGGAGCTGGCCCAGCAGGTCGTCTATCTGATGAACGCCGGGCGTCAGGACGTCGGCCCGGTGGCGAGGTCGATGGTGATTCACCCGGCGCTGAGCGAGGTCGTCGCCCGGGCCTTCGCCAACCTCATGCCGCCGAAGGAGGACATAGTCGGACCCAGTCCGACGGAATAATCTGACGGACGGCCGGATGGAGAAGATGAACGAGTTTCTGGCTCTCGCCCTGGAGGAGGCGAGGGAGGGGATCGAGAACGACGACGGCGGCCCCTTCGGTGCTGTCATCGTCCTTGACGGAAAGGTCGTCTCGCGGGCCCACAACGAGGTCCTGAAGCGAAACGACCCCACCGCTCACGCCGAGATCCTGGCGATCCGGGAGGCCTCCTCGGTCCTGGGGAGCTACGACCTCTCCGATTGCGAGATCTACTCCACCTCCGAGCCCTGCCCCATGTGCTTTGCCGCCATATTCTGGGCGAGGATCAAAAGGCTCGTCTACGGGACGACCCGGGAGGACGTGGCCGAGATCGGTTTCGACGACAGCCTCATCTACGAGATCATCCGGGGCGAGGCGGAGGCTGAGCAGATGGAGGTGGTGAATGTGGACCGGGAGGGATGCAGGGAGGTTTTGGAGGAGTGGGAGAGAAAGCCGGGGAGGAGGGTGTACTGAACCGTTTGTTTGCCTGTCGCACCATCGGCGGGTCCGACTGTCGATTCGCACCCGCCCTAACCTAAGGCGTTCTGGCACTCGGCGGGATAAACGCATCTCGCAGTCTCCAGACGGCCTCCATCGTCAGGGCTTCGCCGTCGAAGATGATCTGGCGACTCTCTTTATCCTCCCGGTTTTTGAGGTAGCGCGTCACGTTCATCCACCGGATCGTCTCTCTGTCGGTTCGTTCGTCAGTTTGGCGGATGACGAGATAGACGTCGACGGGCTGACTGACCCAATATTGCAGGTGGCGGTCTTTTTTGACGTCGAAGATTTCCCGACCGTCGCTCAGGCGCGTCCGCAGGTAGGAATTGCCGCTCTTGAGCTGCACATAGATCTTCTTACCGCTGGGCTGGCCGTCGTTGTCCCTGAATTCCACCTCGCCATCGATGCCGTAGTCGAACATGCTCACCGGGCGGAACACCTGGTTCGCCTCTCCGCAAATCGCCATCATGTGAGCGATCAGGATTTGCTCCAGTGACTGCGCGCTTTGTTTCTGCTTGGCCGTCTCTTCCATGGCCAGGATCTTTCTCGCCACCGGGTCGCTCTTCAGCCGCTGTTCGATGAAGTCGATCAACAGCACCCTTTCGTCGCAGTTTTGGCAGGTGATGAAATCCTTTCCCGACTCCAAGCGCTTTCGCACTATGTTGAGATCGGTAACGGGCGTGCCGCAATTGACGCATACATATCGCCGGTCCCGGCTAACGTTGCAGGCATACCGGGCTAGGTGCCGGTGGACGTATTCGATGAAGAGCGCCTTCAACTCATCCGGCACATCCTTGTCGAAGTAGAGGCTGATTGTGGCTTCGCCTTCGCCTTGCTTGTAGGTGAGCTTCAGCCCGAGAGTGTTATTCTTTGGTGAGACAAACTCCGCCGCATTTCGCCAAAGCTCTTTCTGCTCGAACTCCTGGCTGTACCACAACCGCACTACTAGCGTCGTCCAGATCGTCTGCCATTCGCCGTTGAAGGTATAGGAGACGAAAATGTTTGGGTCGTGTGGAATATCCTTTTCTCGGCGGTACTGTGAAGGGAAGACCAATTCCCGCCCTTGCGGCGTCTCTTCGGCGATGCAAAGCGAGTGATCGAGGAAGGTCTGCACCATCGCCCGCAGTAGCAGTTCTTCGTCTGGCCTCGGCAGTCGGTCGACGCCCGTGAAGTCGAAGTCCGGCCGGTAGATGTCCGCCTCTAAAACACAGCCGATCTCGTCGACATGTGAGCGGGCGGCGCGGATGATCGCCCCGGCGTAACCGTTCATAAGCTCTGGCTGCAGCAGCACGAGGTCGCCGAACTTCAGCGGCAGGGCCAGCCCGTGATTGGCAAGGAGCGTTACAGCTGTGCGGACGTCGGACTCGTCGAACTGCTCGCCCGGCAGAGTATTCTCCAGCCGCTGTGCCAGCTCCGCGAAGCGCAGCAGGCGGATATCGGACGAATCACGCATCTTCAGCAGGGCGCCCTTCAGCTCCGCCAGAAGCTGTGGCGTTGTGGTCCAAGGCAGCTTATCCCATGGGATGTTTTCTGCAATGAGCTGTTTCAGCTTCGACGGCTGTCCCCCGTTCGCCCCATCCGAGCAGTTCTCGCCGGTCTTGGCGCTGGTGGCCAGCCAGTCGACGAAACGGTGCTCTCCGGCAAACCTTTCGATCTTGGCATCGCTGAGCTTCATGTACCCGACATCGACCTGCGAGAATACCAGCAGCCGGGAAGCCTCGCGTTTCGCTTCGTGGTTGCTAGCGGCCATGTCGAGCGCCTTGAGCCAGTCTCCTGCCTCGGCGAAGGGATCGTCCTTCTGCGGATTGATCAACAGCAGGGCCAGCGCGGTCTCGTCGAGGAAGAGACGATGGATAAGACGGTAGTCCTCCTGCCCGGCCAAGTCCCAGAGGAGGGCCTCGCGATCCATCGTTGCGTCGGGCGGCAGTGGCAGCTCCAGCGGCCAGACATTCATGCCGTGGGTGCGGTCTTTCACCACGTACTCGTCTTCAATCAACCGGTATGCCAGCGAGGTCTTGCCGACTGTCCCTTCGCCGAGCAAGACCACCTTGGCGTTGACGTAGCGGCGGGTGGGTTCGGCAGACGGTGCGGCGCGGATGCCGGTGATGCGGTGGACGTACACTTTTCCGCATGTAGTGCCCACTACGAGCCGCACTCCATCGGGACTGAAGCAAACTGAAATTGGAAATGAAATTCCATCGAGCTCGATCACCCGCAAGCACTCCCCTGACCTCCAATCCCAGATCCGAACCGTATTGTCGATGAATCCCGTGGAGGCGATCAAGTTGCCGTCGGGGGAGATGGCGACCGAATACACCTTATTCTGATGGCCCTCAAGCGTTCCGACGCAAGTTCCTGCTTCCAGATCCCAGATCTTAACGGTCTTGTCATCCGACCCAGAAACGGCAAACCGTCCATCTTTAGTGATCTGGACGGACCCCACACTTCCCGAATGGCCTCTCAGCGTCGCCAGACATTCACCTGTTGCGAGATTCCGTTGTGTCAGACTTCCGTCCACATGGCCAACGATAAACCACTTAGAATCGGCGCACACATCAAGCGAACGAACGCCAGCGCTTGTAGGCACTGCCCACAGTGATTTCAGTAACGGAAATTGAAAAAGTTGCAGCCTTTCGCTAGGAGATATAAGCCCGACCAAGACGCACCTAGCCGAATTATCAGTCACCAATGAACTAACGGGACTGTTATTCTTGGTCTGAGTGATGTCCAACTTGGCTCCACTGATCAAATCCCAAACGCAAATAGTCGCATCCTCCGACCCCGACAAAATCCGCTTTCCATCCGACGTGATTGCGACATAATATACTTTATCTGTATGTCCTTTCAGCGTCGCCCGGCATTCGCCGCTCTCCAGGTCCCAAATTTTAACTGTCTTGTCATGCGAACCGGATGCCGCCCAAGTTCCGTCCGGGCTGACGGCCACGCTATTTATCCATCCTTCATGTCCCGTGAGTTTGCGTTCCAGCACGGCCAGCGGCTCGGCTTGTTTCAGCAGCTCTGCCAGCTTTGACTTCCACTTCGCCGTTTTCTTCTTCGGCTCGGGCTGTGGAGCGGTCGGCGCCGCTTCCGCC
>Ga0116151_10003949_pt1 | contig 13118 bp, 10 predicted proteins | sample AD_UKC117_MetaG_FD_89893 | JGI IMG/M metagenome (GOLD analysis project Ga0116151, IMG submission 89893) | Active sludge microbial communities of municipal wastewater-treating anaerobic digesters from Hong Kong - AD_UKC117_MetaG | ecosystem: Engineered > Bioreactor > Anaerobic > Digestate... | reverse complement strand
TCGACGCTTTCATGGTGGTCGTTCTCGGGGGTGTGGGACGCCTGCCGGGAACGATTCTGGCGGCGCTGCTCATCGGCGTAATGAACACCGTGTTGGAATTGGGGACAAGTGCCACCGTGGGCAAAGTGCTTGTCCTTTTGCTGATTATTGCCTTCTTGCAGTGGAAACCGTCAGGGTTGGCCGCCCTGCAGACTCGATAATGTTTGACTAAGAACCTATCCGAAACTTCGGTTGTGGCTCCCGTGAGTTCCGCTCCACCCCACCGTTGACACAGAGAGTTTTCGGACAGATATTAAATGACTGGATGCAAGATGACAAGACGTTGTCGTTGATGGGTGCCGCTCAGTGTCATCTGGTCATCAATAGAGGATGGAATGGATCAATGCGCAAGCGTGGAATCAACCTGATGGGTTTGTTGCAGTGGCTACCTTTTGTGCTGTTATTGGTTGCCCTGTTGCTCGCCCCCCAATACCTCTCCGATTTTCGCCTCAGCCAGTTGGGCAAATTCTTAACCTACGCAATTATTGCTGTCGGCCTGGATCTGATTTGGGGCTATGGTGGCATGTTGAGCCTTGGACAAGGGCTCTTCTTCGGGCTGGGCGCCTATGGCTTTGCCATGTATCTTAAATTGCAAGCTTCGGGTGGAAAATTACCCGACTTTATGTTTTGGAGTGGCCTGGAAAGCTTGCCCTGGTTTTGGGCACCTTTTCAAAATCCACTCATTGCCGTGGTGGCAGCTCTCGTGATCCCGGCGCTCATCGCCGGCGTTCTCGGTTACTTTGTCTTCCGCAGCCGGGTACAGGGCGTCTATTTTTCCATCATTACCCAAGCGCTCACCCTGTTGACGAGCATCTGGTTTATCGGACAACAGGCGTACACCGGGGGCACCAATGGGATCACCAATCTCGGCGGCGCACAGCTCTTTGGTAAGTCGTTGCTTTCGCCCGAGGTGCAACATGGCTTTTACTATGCATCGGTTGTCGCCTTGACCCTCGTCTATCTTCTCACCTGGTGGATGACTAATGCGCGCTTTGGCCGCATGTTGGTGGCGCTCAATGCCAATGAGGCACGGGTACGCTTCTTGGGCTACGATCCGGTGATGATCAAAACCCTGGTCTTCGCCACATCCGCAGCCATTGCTGCGTTAGCTGGCATCCTCTTTGTACCGCAGGTCGGCATTATTTCCCCATCGAGCATGGGCGTCGTTCCCTCAATCGAGATGGTGATTTGGGTGGCAATCGGCGGACGCGGCACACTGTTTGGTGCCGTGATCGGTGCGTTGGCGGTGAGCTATGCCCGCAGTTATTTTAGCGAGACCTATCCGGAGATCTGGCAATATTTCTTTGGTTTGCTCTTTGTGGTCGGTGTTCTCTTCTTCAAAGCAGGCATTGTTGGCACGCTGATCAATCTCTTCAACCGCCTGCGGGTACGCTTTTCGAACGAAGAGTTGGAGATGTCCGAGCATGGGCTTTCCTACTATCGCGCACCGGCCAAAGCAGTTTCTGCCATATCCAGTGACGGAGGCACCCAATGACAATCGTTGCTGAACCAATAATCAACAGTCCGCGGTTAACCCCAAGTGCATCTGCAACCGGTAAGATTATCGAAGCCCATGATGTGACCGTCAGCTTTGACGGTTTTAAGGCGCTCAACAATCTCAATTTTGCCATGGAACGCGGCGAGCTACGCTTTGTTATCGGACCGAATGGCGCCGGCAAAACTACCTTTCTCGATGTAATGACCGGCAAGACGCGCCCGCAACGGGGCACGGTGACCTTTGATGCGAAGACCAATGTCTTGCGTACCGCTGAACATGAATTGGTCCGGCGGGGCATTGGTCGCAAATTCCAGACGCCCACCGTCTTCAATTCGCTGACCGTCTACGAAAATTTGGAAGCTGCTGCCGGCTTTCGTGACGGTACGCTGGGCCTCTTCAAAGATCCGGCCCCCGAAACCGATGACAAGGTCAACAGCGTGCTCGAGCTTGTCGGACTGTGGGAGCGTGCCTTTGTGCGGGCCGGCATTCTCTCCCACGGCGAAAAGCAGTGGTTGGAGATTGGCATGTTGTTGATGCAAGAGCCCAAATTGCTGCTGCTCGATGAACCGGTCGCCGGCATGACTCGCCGTGAGCGCGACCACACCGGCGAACTCGTGCAGGAAGTCGCCAAACGTTGTTCCGTCCTCGTCGTTGAGCACGACATGGAATTCGTGCGCAACTATGCCAACACCGTCACCGTGCTGCACCTGGGCAGCGTCCTCACCGAAGGTCCCGTGGCCCAAGTGCAGAGCGACCCCGAGGTGATCGAAGTTTATATTGGACGTAGCCGGGGGGAATAGAGACGAAACGAGGGGCGGCGTCTCCTACCTAATCTACTTGCCTACCTAATCTACTTGCCTACCTAATCTACTTGCCTACCTAATCTACTTGCCTACCTAATCTACTTGCCTACCTATCTATTCACCTATCAAGAACAACCATGCTAACCATTTCCAACGCTGCCGTGAATTACGGCGAGAGTCGAATTTTACGCAACATTAATCTACAAGTGCCCGACGGCCAGGTGATCTGTCTCATGGGGCGCAACGGTGTGGGCAAGACGACATTGCTCAAAAGCATCATGGGCTTGCTCAAGTTGCGCCGGGGCGAAATGCACTTTCATGAGGAAAATATCACGCATTGGGCCACGAGCAAACGGGCGCGCGCCGGCATTGGCTACGTGCCGCAAGGGCGTGGCATCTTCCCGTACCTCACGGTCTATGAGAATCTGCTAATGGGCTTCGAGGCAACCGACCCCCGCAAGCCGGACGAAGAAGCAATCGCCGAAGTGTACACGACCTTTCCGGTGCTCAAAGAGATGCGCAGACGGGTGGCCGGCACGCTGAGTGGTGGGCAGCAACAACAACTTGCCTTTGGCCGCGTCCTCGTCCGTCGCCCCAAGCTCTTGTTGCTCGATGAACCAACCGAGGGGATTCAGCCTTCGATCATGAAAGACATTGAAGAGGTGATCCTGCGACTGCGCGAACAAGGGACCATGTCAATTCTATTGGTTGAACAATTTTTGGATTTTGCCCTCAATGTGGGAAGCTACTTCTATATGATGGAGACCGGCAACATTGTCCTTGAAGGCGCGGCCGGTGAATTTGATGCTAACCACGCCAAAGAGTATCTGGCAGTTTAGCCGGCTCTTGCTGCAAAACGCAGGAAAGCCCTCGCAAAGTTTACGCTGAAAGCCCCTAGCGAACTTGGCGGGCTTTACGAGAAAAATGGCGTTTCGCAACAGGAAGAAGGGTGCTCATTCATGGCGCTGGCAGAGGCAATTGATATTAATTAGAAACAGGATAATAATGACCCAACAAACCCAACGTGCCATTCGCATTGGGGTGGCCGGCCCGGTGGGCAGCGGTAAGACTGCGCTGGTACAGTGTTTGAGCCGTGAATTGGCCGACCGTTACAACATGGCCGTCGTGACCAATGACATTTATACCAAAGAAGATGCCGAGTATCTGATCCGCGAAGGTGCGCTGGAAAGCAGCCGCGTGCGCGGTGTGGAGACCGGCGGCTGTCCCCACACCGCCATCCGCGATGACGCTTCGATGAATCTGGAAGCAATTGCGGACTTCGAAGCGACGCTGCCGGGGCTACAGCTGATCTTTGTGGAGAGCGGAGGCGATAACATTGCCGCCTCGTTTAGCCCAGAATTGGTCGATGCCTGGATCTACGTGCTCGATGTGGCCGCCGGCGAAAAGATGCCACGCAAAGGGGGGCCCGGCATTACCCGTTCCGATCTGTTGCTGATCAACAAGATCGATTTGGCTCCCTACGTTGGCGCATCGCTTGATGTGATGGCGCACGACACGAACCTGATGCGCCCCGACAGGCCCTGGCTCTTCACCAATTTAAAGGATGGCACTGGACTCGATGAAGTAATCGCCTGGGTGGCCGGTCTGGTTGATACACCGATCGAAGCGCGCCACATGCATTGGGATGGACGGCTCGCCTTTGATGGCACAGCTGAGCAATTGCACCACCATTGAGCATAGCGTAATATTTTTGTAGATAAGATATCCACACCGTCATGAATGGACGCCACAGGGGCCACAGAGAACCCAGCGCAAAAGCGCTGGGTTCTCTGTAGTTTTTGTGGTTTCGAGAAAATCTGTCAGTCATCAGTGTACCGGCCACCGGATGTTCTACTCAGACAAGTCAAGCGCTTTTGTTGATCCATCCTCTTTGGCCTTCTCCGCATTTCTCCGAACACCCAACGGGTACGCAGTCTTCGGTAAGACCTGGTGCTGGTGTAGCCGGGCATAGTAACCATTCAGTTCCAGCAACTCGGCGTGACTGCCGTCCTCGACAACTTTTCCGCGCTCCATCACGATAATGCGGTCGGCATTGCGCACGGTACTCAGGCGGTGGGCAATGACGAGGCTGGTTCGGGAAGAGAGAATACGCTCGAGCGCGTCTTGAATCAGGGCCTCGGTCGCGGTGTCAATGCTGCTCGTTGCCTCATCGAGTACCAGCACGGCATCGGGACTCAAGGCCAAGGCCCGGGCGAGTGCCAGCAACTGGCGCTGCCCTTGTGAGAGATTGGCGCCACCGGCAATCAATTCAAAGTCATAGCCGCCGGGTAATTGATTGATGAAGGCCGCGGCGTTGCTAAATTCGGCAGCCTTGATTACCGCTTCGTCGTTGATATCATCGCGAAAGAGGCGAATGTTGTGGCGGATCGAGCCGGCCAAACAGATCGGATCCTGTGGCACCACCACCACGGAACGGCGCAGGTCGGTGAGGCTTAACCGGCGCAGATCAATGCCATCCAATTTGACAGAACCGCTGATGGGGTCGTAGTAGCGCGCCAATAAGCTCGCGAGGCTCGACTTACCGGCGCCGGTCGCCCCGACAATCGCAACAGATTGGCCGGCGGCGATGTGTAAGTTCACCCCACGCAACACCGGTTCATCAGGCACATAGGAGAAGTGCACCTCTTCAAAGTCGATTTCCCCACGCAAATTGGTCAACGGCACGGGATCGGTGGGGGTGACGACAGTCGGTTCCGCTTTGAGCATGCGATAGATACGCTCGGCCGCGCCGAGGGCAATTTGGATGGCGTTGTACTGTTGCGACAGGTTGAGGATCGGCTGAAAGGCCCGTTGCGAATATTGAAAGAAAGCCACCAACATGCCCAGTGTGGCCCAGCCGGCAATGACCCCACGACCGCCGCCGTAGAGGAGGACACCGGTGCCGATCGCCGCCAAAACCTCCTGCACGGCCAAAAAGACAGCACTATGATAGCGCAAGTTAACCAGCGCTTGACGATAGCGACTGTTGTAGGCGTCGAATTCTTCTTCACTCTCCTCTTCGCGACCAAAGAGTTGCACAACGGTCAGGCCGTGCAAATGCTCGTTGAGAAAGGAACTAATCAGCGCCATTGCGGTGCGTTCACCGGTTGAGGATTGACGGATGCGTTGGCGGAAGTAGCGCGTGACCAGGCCGAGCACGGGCATGACCACAATCGCCAGCAGCGCCAGCCGCCAGTTGGTCGAAAACATCACCCACATGATGACGATAAAGGTCAGCCCTTCGACCAAAATGACCACAATGCTGCTCGACAGCACCTGATTGATATTGTCGATGTCGCTGCTGAGCCGCGAAACCATATCACCCGTTGGTGTGCCGATGAGAAAGGAGTAATCCTGCTTGAAGATGTGATCAAAGAGGCGCGTGCGCAGATCGGCCAGGGCTCGCTGCGCGGCAAATTGGAGATAGTAGGTATAGGCAAAGGTCACCACAAAGATGCCCAACGCCGTGGCACCGTAGAGAATCGTGATCCGCCAGAGCGCCTGCATATCACCGCGGGCAATGGGGCCGTCAATCGCCTGCTGCAACAGATAGGGGGGGACCACATTCATGCCGGCCACCGCAAACATGAGCAGAGCTGCCACTGACATCGATGGCCAATATGGGCGCAACGAGGAACCGAGCAACTCAAAGAGCGCTGTATCCTGGCTCAGCTCTTCGGCTTCGGACTGCTCCGCCGTGGCTGCTGCTTTCTGTTCCGCGATGGGGTCGACTGCACCGGGAACTTCTTCATCCTTCGCACCGGGCAAATGGCTAACCGTGGGGCGAAAGCGGATCACTTCTGCTTCTTCGGTTTCGGGCGCGGCTTCCGCGTCAGGTGTATTTCCAGTCCCGGCACCGTTGCTCGATTGATCGGCCTGTTGACGGATCAACTCTTTGTTATCTTTTTCGTCGCTTGGATTAGCCATCGATGAGCTCCTCTTCAGCCTGTTCGATCTCTCGTTGGTACATTTCCGCGTAGATCCCGTTGCGCTCCATCAACTCTTCATGATTGCCTTGCTCAGCGACGTGTCCATCCTGCATCACAATAATTTGATCGGCATAGCGCACCGCCGCCATCCGTTGGCTGACGATAATCGCCGTGCGCCGCGCATCTTCCGAAGTCGATTCGCGCAGTTCATTGATAATTTCAGCAGAGGTATGCATATCGACGCTGGCCAGCGCATCATCGAGGATCAGCACCTTGGGATTGCGTACCAGCGCCCGGGCAATCGCCGTGCGTTGGCGCTGGCCACCGGAGAGCGTCGCCCCCCGCTCGCCAACGATACTGTCCAGTCCCTTGGGCAACTGGGGCAGATCATTGGTGAGCCGTGCCTGTTCCATTGCGCGATAGACCTGGGGATCGGGGGTGGTTGGTGCGCCCAGCGTAATGTTACCCCGTAGGGGCATGCTGAAGAGCAATGTCTCCTGTGGCACGTAAACCACATCATGGCGCAGTGCGTTCAGCTGAATCTGACGTAAGTCGAACCCGTCGAGACGAATGGACCCTTCATCGGGGTCGCGGATGCGGCCAAGCAGGCTGATCAACATGCTCTTGCCGGCGCCCGTCGGCCCGACAATGCCGACCGTCGCGCCGGCCGGCAGGTCGAGATTGACGTGACGCAGCACCCAGCGATCCTGGTCCTCGGCATAGACGCTGACATCCTCAAAGCGAATGTTGCCCTCGAGTTGTTGGGGGACAATGGCATCGGGGGCATCGTTGATCTTGGGCAGCAGGTGCAACACTTCGCCAATGCGCGCGGCCGCGGCACTTCCCTGTTGCAGCCGTTCAAAGGCGCCGGTAATCTGGCGGGCGCCGTTGTTGAGCAACTCCAGATAGACGATAAATTGTACATATTCCCCAACCGTGAGTTGATCGTTAATGATGTACATGCCACCGATTAGAATCACCACGGTTGTTGCAATGCGCACAAAGAGACTCGGCACCGGTGAGATCAAGCCGGAACGCACGACAAAGTGCATATTTTTTTCCACAAAACTACGATTGGTGGTGCGAAAGGCGTCGCCGACCGCCTGCTCCTGGGCATAGGCGGTCAACATGCGCGCCGCATTGAGATGCTCCTGTACAAATTCAGAGATTTTGCCGGCTTCTTCTTGGACATGGACAAACGACCGCTGCATCATGCCCCCGAGGCGCATCTGGAGAAAGATGCTCACCGCCAGCATCACAACGACGAGCCCCGACATGGCCGGACTGGTAATCGCCATCAACGCCGCCCCAATAATCAGCAGGAAGAGTGCGTGCATGGTCATCTGAAAGCCGGCGCTGTAGAAACGCCAGATGTAGATGAAATCGTTGGTGGCGCGCGAAAGCAAGTCGCCGGTGCCATACTGTTGGCGGGTCTCGTAATCGAAGAGAAGTAGACGATGGAAGAGATCCTGGCTCATGCGGTAGGAGACGCCGGCGGCAATATCTCCGGTGAGCATGCGCAACAGATAGCGGAAGAGCGCCATCGTTGCCGAGAGGGCCACCAGGCCCAGGGCATAGAGCGCCAACTTTTGCGCCGTGACATTGCGTGTCAATTCATCGATACCCCAGCCCAGTAGTGTGGGGCTAAAGGCGCTGGCACCGGCACTTAACAGCGCGTAGAAGGTGCCCAGCAGCAGTAAATTGCGATACGGCCGCATATAGGGCAACAGAAATCGCAAACCATTATCTCTCATAACTTGTCCTTAATCAATGCATATACTCAACTTGCTCATAGACGAGAATCGCGCACTGCTGTACTTTGTGCATTTTTCTCATCTATGGCAGTTGAGAGTATAACAAGCCTTACGCACTGAGAATGAATGATTAGAGAGAAACAGTGACCAACCAGGTGCTCGTTCTCAGAAGGCCGCGTAAGTCTTATCGAAGATGGATTTCCCTTACGAATTATTGTACATAGATAGGGGGATTTGTCCAACGCACTTGGCGACTAACCCTCCCGGGCTGTACCCGTGGATCAGATGTGGAACGCACCTGGATCGAATAGGTAGATTGGCCAACGGCCGTTGGCGCGCTATAATCAGGGAATTGAATTTGTGCAGGCATGTGGTGAAGGAATGAACCATGAAAAGTCAAACGGCGGCATTATCCAAGGCGCAAGCGGCGACCTCGGCGGAAGCGATACAGGAACTGCCGCCCACAGAAAAAGCGAAGTCTTCATCCCTTTCTCAGGCCGCGGCCCTGCGCATCCTTTACAGTCTCATGGTTCCCACAATGATGATGCCGCTGCTCTCCTCGATGTCGCGCGTGGCGTTGCCAATTGTGCGCAACGACTTTCAGATCGCCGCCGATATGACCGCCTGGGTCGATGCCATCTTCACGCTACCTTTTATGTTTCTCATGCCGGTCTACGGGCGGTTGAGCGATGGGGTGGGGCGGCGCCGCCTGATTCTGGCCGGTATCGTGATCTTTGCCATCGGCACCACGATGACGGTGACGGCGGCGAATCTGGCCTGGCTCATGGCCGGGCGCGCCATTCAGGGGGTTGGCACGGCGGGGATGATGCCCTTGGCAATGGCAATGATTTCAACGATTTTCCCTCCGACGGAACGGGGCAAAGCTTTGGGCACGTGGAGTTCAGTTGGTCCGACCACCGCCTTTGTTGGTCCATTGATCGCCGGATTTCTGGTAGACCACTATGGGTGGCGCGCCGCTTTTGCACCGCCATTGCTCATTGCCGTCATTTCCTTGGCCGTGGTCTACAAAAATGTCCCAGCCGGCTTGAGCACCGTGAAACCACGCTTCTGGCGCACCTTCGATTGGCTAGGCGTGACGTTGCTGGCCGGTGCGACGACGATGCTGCTCTTCTTCCTCTCCAGCCGACCGATTACCGGTGTCGAACCGCTGCAAGATTGGCGCTTGGGCCTTGGCATGGTCTCGCTCTTTCTCTTCTTTTACCTTTGGGAGCGGCGACAAAGGACGCCCTTTGTGGACCTGAGCCTCTTTCAAAATCGCATGTTTACCTTAGGCTCGATTTGTGGTGCCATGCGCATGGTCGTGATGGCGGGGCAGGGCTTTTTGATTGTGCTCTATCTAGTGGATATCCACGGGGTGAGCGCGGCGAATTTGGGGACGATCACCATGATCAGTGCGGGGTCGATGGCCTTGATCGTGCGTTTTGGGGGGCAGGTGGCGGATCGCTGGGGCAGCCGCTGGCCGACGGTCCTCGGGATCGGGGGGCAGGGCACGGTGATGGTCATCTTTGCGTTTTTGCCGCCGACCACGCCACTTTGGGTGATCGCACTGGTTCTTGCCTTTTACGGACAGGCCGCCGGCTTTGTGTTGGCCGCGCTCCATCGGGCCGCGATTGGCAATATCTCCAACATGCAGATGGGCTCCGCCACCGGTCTCTACAGCATGATCCGTTTTGCCGGCGCTATGGTCGGCACCGCGCTCTGTGGCGTGATCTTGCAACACTATCTCAATCAAGGCTTGCCGGTGTTGGCCGCCTATCAACGGGCCTTCTTGTTCCTGGCCTGTGCGGCGCTGGTGGGCAGTTCGTTGGGCTTTACGCTGCGGGAGCCGAATAAGACGAAAACGCAGATAGCGCCGGCGACCTCTTGACCGCTTGTCGCCGGCACATAGTTTGCAATGGCTACAGGTGGGGTTAGAGACGGTAGATCCGCTTGAAATTCTCGCCAAGGATCTGCGCTTCCGCCTCTGCCGCAAAGCCAACGCGCCGAATCCCATTGACGCCGTGTGGCGCGACCCCCGCCGGGCTGTTGGAGCCAAAGACAATCCGCTCCGCGCCGATCTGCCCACTGTTGACGATCTCCTTGATCATCATTGGTTCAGCCGCGGCAATGAGTGTCGTGCCCAAATAAATATTGGGATTGGCAATCGCGGCGTCAACGGCCTGTCCCACCCACTCGCGGTACCCCATGTGATCCATGATAATCGTCACATCGGGGTGGCGCTGCGCCAAGGCGCTGATATAGACCGGCGCACAGCCGCTCAGTTCAGAACCGGAATGAATCGTGGCCGTGATGCCCAACTCTTTGGCCAACGCCAGCACCGGATCAACACAGGCCGAATCCAGTCGATATTTGTGGCGGGCTGCCATCAGCTTAACCGTGCGCGCCCCTTTGTCCACTGAACGGCGCAGATCATCCAATGCCAACTGCCCCATGGTCGGGTTGACGAGGCAGCCGGGCAGAATTCGTTCCTCCCCGGCCACAATCTCCAACATTTCGGCATTGAGCGGGCGCGGGTCATCGGGCACCCCGCCGACAAAGAGCACACACGCATCGATGCCCGCTTCATCCAACGTTGCCAGCACCCCAGCTTTGCCGTAGGGTTGCTCATTGAAGGTGTGGGGCATGTAGGCTTCAAAATCACCAACAAAGCTCATCGGTTCCTCCTTGATCGGTTGGGCTCATTCGAACCAGGAATGGGTAGCTGCCCACGCCACTCCTAGGAAAGACGTATAAGAAAGAAGCCCTCGCAAAGGTGCATAGCGTATAAAGAAAGCATGCAAAATCCCTTGCCGGTCTGGCGCCTTTGCGAGGAATTTCCGTCATTGGGGGCGTTGCAGGTACGGTCCCTGGTTCAAAATTGCCACACAGTGGTTGTAAAATGGGTGAGCACGAATCCATCGCAGGATCTTGGGGAGGTCGATGGATCGAGTAAATCCCGGCCTAAGTAAGACAGGGAACGGTGCGACAGCGCTACTGTCCACTGTCTCACTGACCTACTGCTGTTTTCTTTCTGCCAAACTGTACTACCCTATTGTACTGCATCATCGCTGTTGCCACAATCACTGAAAAGGAAGAGTGTGTACCAGCCCGGATTTACTAGTACCAGTGGGCAGAAGTCAGTATACAGTTGTCAGTCTATGCGCCCACTGATTACTGCTGACTGATAACTGTCCAGGTATTTACGCCAAGTTGTACTAGTTCGCATCAGCCTGCCGCAGGGGCTTGACGTCTGTTGGTAGACAGTGATATGATAACCGCAGGCTCACAACCGAATTTTCGATAGATTCCAGACTTTTTGTGAATCAATCCCTCATGTTACGCAATAACTCAAGGGCAATAAGGTAGGGATTCTTCGTCGTTCCTTCTCCGAATGACAAAACCCTGTGCAACATGAGTTAAAACGATGATCGTCAACTCGATCAGAAAGGAGGTACAGATGCAAAAGCAGACCAATCGTTGCCGGCTGGTGTCCCACACTGTGTCGTTGATTGAAATTGCAAATCACGCTGTACCTCTGGTGTGGCAGCGTCCATGGTGAATCGGTAACTGTGGATCTTGCCAAAGGCAAAGCGCCTTTGCTTGCCTTCTTCTACGCCACGAGCACAGCGCGCTCGTGGCTTCTTTTTTGCCCCAATTCTTTCTGCGATCGCAGGACATGGACAACCTGCAACAGGCTGTCTTGTCGCCTTTCGTACGTGCCAATGACAGTACACGCATCACGTACAGTACACGCATCACGTACAGTACATGTATCACGTAAAGCGCACCATTGATCGCAGGAGAACAATCAAGTTATGCAAACAACCGAATATGAATATCGTGGCATGATGGCCGAGTTTTGGGACCTGTTGCGCGGGGATACCACGCATTGGGCGGATCGCTTTTTCTTTAAAGATGTTGTCGCACAATCGGGGGAACCGGTTCTGGATGTGGGCTGCGGTACGGGACGGCTTCTGCTCGACTTTTTGCAGGATGGGATCGATATCGAAGGGATAGACAATTCCCCGGAGATGTTAGACCGTTGCCGTCAGAAGGGGGCAGAACTGGGCCTGACCCCGAAGCTCTATTGCCAGACAATGGAGCGGCTCAAGTTGCCTCGCAAATATCAGACCATCATCGTGCCCTCTAGTTCCTTTCAGTTGGTGGTCGAGAGAAAGATGGCATGGCAGGTCATACGCAACTTTTGGCGCCATCTCCATCCAGGTGGCCTGCTGGTGATGCCCTTCATGGCCCTATACACAGGGCAAAGTCAGGCCGTGGAAGTGATCGAGGAGTCGACCCGGGAAGTTGTGCGGCCCGCGGATGGCGCAACAATTCGGCGGTGGACACGCAGTCGCGTGGACCGGGTCAACAATCTCGAACACACCGAAGACCGCTATGAAGTGATCGTCGCTGGCCAAGTGGTCGCGTCGGAAGCGCACAGCCGCTCGCCGGCTACCCGTGGCTATACCCAAGCTGAGGCCATCAATCTCTACTGGGAGAGCGGCTTTATCGACATCCGCGTGACCAGTGAATTCACGCAAGAACCAGTCAAGCCGGATGATTCGATCTTCTGTCTGTGGGGCAGCCGGCCACGGTAAAAAGTCAAAAGAGTGCAGAAACAGTACAAACACAATGGAACTACAAATTTGTGAGTGGCAGGCGGGCCATCCCCGACTACACCAAGTGTACAAGGTGATAGAGGCATTGGGACAAACTAAGTGGGTGGAATGTCTCTTTGCATGGCATCAAAGCAGCCATCTCCTTGTTGCAACAAGCGATGACGTCGTTGTTGGATTTTTACGCTTGGTCACACAGGAGATTGGTGCGGATGATGAACTACCGCCAACGGTCTTCGCCGGCAAACCATTGGTCGAAGCCAAGGTCATGGCATTTGGTGTACCCGCATCCTATCGTCGTCAGGGAGTCGGTTGGGCTCTGCAAGAGGCTGCGATCGAACTGGCGCGCCAACTTGGCTGTTATCAACTACGTTCATACAGTAGCGGCGATAAGGAGGCCAACCATCGGCTCAAAATTGCCATGGGTTTTGCCATGCATCGCACGGTGCGGGGCAACGATCAGCAAGGCGCCTACT
>Ga0116151_10003947_pt1 | contig 13120 bp, 11 predicted proteins | sample AD_UKC117_MetaG_FD_89893 | JGI IMG/M metagenome (GOLD analysis project Ga0116151, IMG submission 89893) | Active sludge microbial communities of municipal wastewater-treating anaerobic digesters from Hong Kong - AD_UKC117_MetaG | ecosystem: Engineered > Bioreactor > Anaerobic > Digestate... | reverse complement strand
GGTAGGTTTTAAACTGGAAGAAATTTAGATGACGCCAAGTCCTATCGATTGTATCATGAACATCGCATTCAGAGTTGCCGCATCTAGGACATGGAAATTTGCCACCACGTTCGAAATCTATGTAGATGTCGAGTCGCTTCCCTTCCACGTCGAAGTCGATTGAGTCGATTAACCAGGGAGGCTGTAGGTTCAGTGCCTGCTTGAAAAGATCCTCTTGTGAGATTGACATGCTTTTTATTCGATAGCATGAGATGATAAATGGCTATCTATTACCCACACGGAATAGCGAAGAGCCGAAAAGGAGAAACAAAAATGATGGTACTCCCATTGTCTCCAACCCAAATTAATAGGTTAGAGTATCTGTTGGGAAAATACAAACTTGAAACTCTATCTGATCTAGAGATAGACGAATTAAGATCGTTGATTCTGCATTTTCCATCTGCATCGTCAAGCATGGATATGGATCAATTAGTGGATATCGCACTTCTATACGTAGGAATCAATACAATAAGAGATTATAAAATAAAAGTTGGTAGTATTGAATATGAATTGGAGACTTCTAAGGTTGAACTAAGGAAGATTGACCGCGAAATCCGTGAAATAAGATGTAAAGCTCATAAGTATTTTATTTTATCAGTAATACTAGCTATAATCTGCGGAATTCTAGCCGTTATCGCATTTATTTCATCGACTCAATCCTGATTTTGAAGAGAATCTGTAAATTATTTTGCCCAATGTGCCCACTATGTGCCCACTATATGCCCACTATATGGGCACACTATGAAGCACACTTCTATCAAGTGTTCACAGTCAAAGCACGACACCTCCAGGCCGCAATGGTGGAGTGGGAAAGATCTCATCATTAACTCGGAAAAATTCGAGAATCTCAATTTTTCGTGCTATTCGATATCTAAGTCTTCCCTATGCCAGCTAAAGCCCCCAGTCCGGACTTATGAACTCTGGAATACGGACGTTATCCGATGGATTTTTTAGCTTGTCCCGACATGTCATATCCCAGGTTGTCAAAAACCTGCATTGAAGAAAGGGAGTTGCAATGAAGATGAGATCGATAGTTTTGCTGGTGCTGGCGGCCACGCTCCTCTCGACCGCGGCGGACGGCTGCTGCTGTGGAGGCGGGGGCGTGGACGGAGTAGGGGTCCCTAAGATGATGGAAATCGCCCCCATCGATGACGCCATCCTGAACCCCTCCATGACTTTCCAGGAGGACGGCAGGTTCGGAGTGGCAGTGATGAAGGGCCCCACAGGCGCGGTCAGCATGGAGTTCGTAAATGGCGATGAGGCAAGAGAGATTGAAGCCCCGTGCCCGTGTGAAAGGGTCGAGAGCCTTACCTTCGATCAGGAGGTCGCCGCTCACCTGAACGAGGTTCAGTTTGATTTGGAAGCATACCGAGGAGCATGGGAGGCCAATTAGTTCTAAAATGACTTAGAGTCCGTGAGTTTGAGCAAACTTGCAGGGCTTCTGGAGGGCGGATCACCCAGGACCTTGGCGCTCATAAAGGTCCTCTCGGAGGTGCACTGGAAGGCGGGGGTGTTTCGACGAGATGATCGTCCCTCCAAGCCTTCCGTCCTCGATTCGGATCTCTCAATTTTCAAGATGGGAAACGTATATCAGGAGGTTTGGGCATAGCCCTCGCCAGGTGTTCTGATTTGGCTCCATCCGAACTTCCCATACTCGTAACCTGCGGACTGCCCTACGCCAACGGCCCCTGTCACATCGGCCACCTTAGAACCTACGTCCCCGCCGACATCTACGTCCGGGGGCTGAAGAAGATGGGAAAAAAGCCCATCTTCATCTGCGGCTCCGACTCCCACGGGACGCCGATCGTCGTCAACGCCGAGGAGAGGGGGACGACCCCCACGGAGCTTGTCACCCGATACCACGACCACTTCGACGACGTCTTCCGGCGGATGGAGGTGGAGTTCGACTACTTCGGAAACACCGACGACCCCTCAAACCACCACCGGACACAATCGATCGTCGAAGCCCTGGTGAAAGAGGGGTACGTCTACCCCCAGGATATTCAGCTCGCCTACTGCCCATCCTGCGATCGTTTCCTCCCCGACAGATACGTCGAGGGGACCTGCCCCTACTGCGGCTCGCCCGCTCGGGGCGACGAGTGCGACCAAGGCTGCGGCCGCCATCTGGAGCCCGGCGAGATCGAGGAGCCGGTCTGCAAGGTCTGCGGCAGCGGAGCCGAGTACCGGACCCAGAAACACTACTTCTTCCGGCTCTCGTCCTTCAGCGACTTTCTCATCGAGTACCTCGAAGGGCTTGGAGGTACCCAGAACGCCAGAAACTATGCCCTTGAGTGGGTCAAGCAGGAGCTGAAGGACTGGTGCATCACCCGAAACCTCGACTGGGGGGTCAAGTTCCCAGGCTCTGAGGGCCTGGTAGTCTACGTCTGGGTGGACGCGCCCATCGGCTACATCTCCTTCACCGAGGAGTGGGCCCGCCGGGCGGGGGGCGATTGGGAGAGCTACTGGAGACGCCCCTCTCGAATCGTCCACTTCATCGGAGGAGACATCGTCTACCATCACTGCATCTTCTGGCCGGCGATGCTGCTGGGGGCTGGCTACACCCTACCCAGCGCCGTCGTCGCCAGCGGCATGCTCAAGATCGACAACAAGACATTCTCCAAGAGCAGAGGGTACGTCGTCTGGGTGATCGACGATTATCTGGACAAAGGGCTCCACCCCGACCTCCTCCGGTACTACCTCGCCTCCTATACATCCCACACCAAGGAGCTGAACTTCTCCTGGAAGGTCTTCGGAGAGAAGGTCAACGGCGAGCTGGTGGGGGCCCTCGGCAACTTCGTCAACCGGGCCGTCACCTTCACCTCCAAGAACTTCGACAGGTCGGTTCCAGAAGGCGAGATCGACCCCGAGGTGACGGCGAAGATCGAAGCGACCCTCAACGAGGTGAAGGCCGCCATCGCAGAGTACGAGTTCAAGAAGATGGCCGACGGGGCGATGGCCCTAGCCGACTATGGGAACACCTACTTCCAGGCGAACGAGCCCTGGAAGCTCGCCAAAACCGATCGGGCCCGCTGCGGCGCCGTATTGAGAAACTGCCTTTTGATCGCCAAAGCCCTCTCGATCATCCTTCAGCCGGTTATGCCGGCGAAGATGGAGTCGGCCTGGAGACAGCTGGGGCTTGATGGAACCGCCGCAGAAGCCTCCTTCGACGACGCCCTCGCCCCTATCGAGGCGGGAAGGCGACTTGGGGCTCCAGAGCACATCTTCAACAAGATGGACGACTCGCTGGTCTCAAACCTCGACGACGTATTCAGGGAGAGGATAGCCGCCATCGAGGCGAAGAAGGGCGGAAAGACGGGTGAAGAGAAGATGGAAGTCATAAAGTTCGAAGAGTTCAAGCGCCTCGACATCAGAGTCGGGGTGGTGCTGGAGGCCGAGGGGATCAAGGGGTCTGATAAGCTCCTCCGCCTGAAGGTCGACATCGGCTCAGAGAATAGGCAGATCGTTGCCGGGATCGCAAAAACCCACCGTCCCGAAGATCTGGTGGGCCGACGGATCGTCGTCCTCGCAAACCTCGAGCCTGCAAAGCTATTCGGGGTCGAGTCCCGAGGGATGCTCCTGGCCGCAGATCTGAAGGACGCCGCCGTCCTCCTCGGCCCGGAGAAGGACGTCCCCCCGGGGACGAAGATCCGGTGAGCCCTCCAGACAGACGACGGACGGCGCCCCCGGCCGGGTCCACCGCCGATCCGGGCCGTTCGCTCCTTTGAGCTCTGTACCGAGCGCCGATATCGTCTGAAGCCTTTGCGGAGGAGATGGGCACGGAGCGGTCGGCTACGCGAGACGGGCGGGCGAGAGAACGTGTATATGATTATATATTTGACTATATGAAAATAAAAGGAGGTCCTGATATTGCTCCAGGTTGAGAACCTATCCAAAGTCTATCAGCTCAAGGATCGCGAGGTAAAAGCCCTGAAAGGCGTGAGCTTCACCGCCAAAGAGGGCGAGATCCTGGGAATTGTGGGGAAAAGCGGCAGCGGCAAGAGCACTCTCATGAAGATCCTGCGGGGCGTCGAGACCTTCGACTCCGGCAGAATCGAGATCGACGGCCTCGATATATCGCCCGATGCGGGGCCGGAACTGGTGCAGAAACAGAGGCAGATCACCGCGATCCACCTCCAGAGGGACTTCGGCCTCTGGACGGAGTCGGCCCTCAACAACGTGGCCAAGCGGATCTACTCCCGGAAGACCGGTTACGAGACGATCCCAACGGAGTACAATCCCGAGTATGAAGAGGTGATGGCCGAGGCGATGGGGTACCTGAAGCTCGTGGGCCTGGAGAGGAAGGCGAAGCATCTCGCCACCATCCTCAGCGGCGGAGAGAAGCAGAGGCTTCTTATCGCAAGGCAGCTCGCCAAAAAGCCGAAGCTTCTCCTCCTGGACGAGCCCGCCACCATGGCATGTCCGGCTACAAAGCAGGAGGTTCTCGACGCCATCAAGAACGTAAACCGGGAGCTTGGGATCACCACCGTCGTCGTATCCCACCTCCCCGAGGTTCACAGGTACCTGGCTGACAGGCTGATCTGGCTTGACGGAGGAAAGATCCGGGAGGAGGGGAAGCCCGATGAGATCTTATCGAGGTTCTTATCCCTCCTCGGCGAGGCTGAACCCCTGGCGCCGAGGCACGACGCGCCACCCGCCATCAGGATCGTGGACCTCTACAAGAGAAACTACATCGTCGGCACCGGCGAGGTTCTCAGGATCGAGGACCTGAACCTGGAGATCCGGGAGGGAGAGATAACATCCCTCATCGGGGCCAGCGGCGCCGGAAAGACCACCCTTCTCAAGATCGTTCAGGGGATAGCAAAACCCGACGAGGGCTCAGTCTTCTACCGGCTCGGCGACGGCTGGGTGGACATGGTGGAGTACTCGCGGGAGAGGATGGCGGTCCGGAGGAATATTGGCATAATGTACCAGGAGTTCGCCCTCTACCCCAATGAGACGGTCCTGGAGCAGATCGGCTACAAGCTGGGGGTGAAGGGTCAGGACGTCGTCGATCACGCCAGGAAGAAGGCCGAGGAACTCGAGATCAGCGACAAGGTCCTGGACGTCATCTACACCCTCACCGACATGATGGAGGAGGAGGCGAAAGCGGTTCTGGACAAGCTCGGCCTCACCAAAGAGGTATTCGGCGAGCTCTTCCCCCGGTTTCCGGCGACGGAGGCGAAGAAGTACGCAGAGCCGGTATTCAGGGTTCTGGACCTCGACCTTTCGGTCCTGGACAAGTACCCCCACCAGCTCAGCGGCGGGGAGAAGGTGAGGGTCTCCATCGCCCTCCTCATGGCCTCAAACCCCAAGATCCTCATCCTCGACGAGCCCTTCGGGGACATCGACCCCATAACCCTCAGAGGAGTCTCAAACGCCATGAAGAAGATCAACGCCGAGTACGGGACCACCATCCTCATAGTCAGCCACCACGTCGACTTCGTCCGGGAGATATCACACAGGGCGATACTCATCGAGAACGGAAAGATAGCGTCGGACGGCGACCCGAACGAGGTCTGCGACATCTTCGTCACCCGGTGCGACGCCAGCTACCTCCGGCCGCCAACCGGGACGTCGGCCCCTGCTGGGAAAGCCTGAAGGTGGATATCGTGGACCGGGAGATCGGAGAGATCTACGACTCGATATCCGGTCAGATCTCGGCCGAGGAGTTCGAGCTGAAGGTCGAAGAGAAGGTCCAGCTGATGGGCGAGCTCTGCGACCGGAGGACGGCGGCGATGCTCGTCGCCCGGGAGTTCGGCGAGGTGGAGCTGAAGATCGAACGGGTCAGGCCCGAGACCGGAAAGGTCACCTTCGTCGGCAAGATAATTTCCATCTCAGAGGTCCACGAGTTTCCCCGAAGCGACGGCTCCGCCGGGAGGGTCGCAAACCTCACCATGGGCGATGAGACCGGCACCGTCAGGATCGTCCTCTGGGACGAGCTCTCGGAGCCCGTGTCCCAGGGCGAGCTGCGTCTCGGTCAGACCTTCAGAGTCCGTGGCTTCACCCGGGAGGGTTACTTCGGGACCGAGGTGACGGTGGACCGGGGCGGCCTTGAGGAGGTGGAGGTCGAGATCAAGATCCGGATCGAGCCCTTCAAGATCTCGGAGGTCAGGGCCGACATGGGGGAGATCAACATCCTCGCAAAGGTCGTCGACGCCGGAACGGTCAGGGAGTTCTCCCGGCGAGACGGCTCCGCGGGCCTCGTCAGGTCCGTCGTCCTGGGGGACGGTTCGGGGAAGATCAGGCTCACCCTCTGGAACGAGAAGGCGGAGATGGAGATCGCAGAGGGAGATACCCTGGAGGTGACAAACGCCGTATCCCGGGAGAGGTACGGTCAGGTGGAGATCCAGGCCGGCGGCTACTCGGCGGTGAGAAAGAGCGACGTTGCCGTCTCCTACGAAGAGAAGATCACACCCATATCGGAGATCGCTCCCGGATCGATCTACAGCATATCGGGTTTTGTCACCGGCCTCGGCGAGATACGGGAGTTTGAGCGGGATGGCGGGACCGTCGGACGGGTCGCCAACATCTACGTCTCAGACGACTCCGGAAGGGTTAGGGTCACCCTCTGGAACGACCACGTCCGGCTGATCGAGAGCCTCGACCTCGGCTCCAAGATCGAGCTATTCGACGGCATGGCAAAGGAGGGGTGGAACGGCGAGGTGGAGGTCAGCTGCGGGTGGAGCACCAGGGTTACTTTCGCCCCGCCCGAGTAAAGGGGTTAAAGCCGAAGGGCTCCATTAGGGGTTGGTGAAATATGGCTGAAGTATTACTGGAAGATCTCTCCGGGGTGGGCCCGGCAACGGCGGAGAAGCTGAGGGAGGCGGGGTTTGCCAGCGTCGAGGCCCTGGCGGTGGCCTCGCCCGCAGAGCTTGCGGCCTGCGCCGACGTGGGCGAGTCGACGGCCGCGAAGATCATCGCCTCCGCGAGGCAGGCTGCGGACATCGGTGGGTTTGAGACCGGCGACCTGGTGATGGAGAGAAGGAAGCTCGTCGGGAAGGTGACAACGGGGAGCGAGACCTTCGACGCCCTGATGGGCGGCGGGTTTGAGACCCAGTCGATCGTGGAGCTGTACGGCGAGTTCGGCTCGGGGAAGACCCAGGTGGCCCATCAGGTGGCGATCAACGTCCAGCTCCCCCTGGATCTGGGCGGCCTCGACGGCTCCGTCATCATAATCGATACCGAGAACACCTTCAGGCCCGAGAGGATCGTCCAGATGGTCGAAGGGCTCGCCCCCTCCGAGGACCCGGACCAACCCTGGGAGCCGGAGGAGTTCTTGAGGAACATCCACGTGGCGAGGGCCTACAACTCCAACCACCAGATCCTCCTCGCCGAGAGCGCCCTCGACCTCGCCGAGAAGCTCAGAAAATCGGGAAAGCCGGTGAGGCTTCTGATCGTCGACTCCCTGACCGCCCACTTTCGGGCCGAGTACGTCGGCCGGGGGACCCTGGCCGACCGGCAGCAGAAGCTGAACAAGCACCTCCACGCCCTGATGCGGTTTGCGGACCTGAACAACGCCGTAGTCCTGGTGACAAACCAGGTGATGGCCAAGCCCGACGCCTTCTTCGGCGACCCCACAAAGCCAGTGGGAGGTCACATCGTCGGCCACACCGCCACATTCAGGATCTACCTCCGAAAGTCCAAGGGCGAGAAGAGGATCGCAAGGCTCGTTGACTCGCCGAACCTCCCCGACGGCGAGGCGGTCTTCTCGGTGACCACGGCGGGGCTATTGGATTGATCCGGGCCGTCGCCCTCGACATCGACGGGACGATCACCGACGAGAAGAGGCATCTGTTTCCGAAGGCGTTGGAGGCGATATCAAGGCTCAACTCCCGCGCCCAGGTGATCCTGGCGACGGGGAACGTCCACTGCTTCACCAGGGCCGTGGCGGTCATGCTGGGGACGAGCAGGACCTTCATCGCCGAGAACGGCGGCATCATCTCCTGGGGGGAGGGGGAGATGGAGCTCTTATCCGATCCCGCGGTCTGCCAGGAGGCGTACCGCCGCCTCAATGAGGTCTACCCCTTATCGAAGATGGACTCGCGGTATCGGATCACCGATCTCGTCGTCGAGGGGAACTTCAACGTGGCAAAGGCCGCATCCCTTCTTGAGGCCTGGGGGCTCGAAGCCGACCTCGTCGACAGCGGATTTGCGGTCCACATAAAAGAGAGAAAGGTGAACAAAGGCAGAGCCCTAAGGCTGGTGATGGACAGGCTCGGCCTCCGTCGGGACGAGGTCGCCGCGGTGGGCGATAGCATCAGCGACCTTCCCATGTTCAGGGTCGCGGGGTTCCGGGCGGCCGTCGCGAACGGTGTCCCTGAGCTGAAGGCGGAGTCGGACTTCGTCTCAGATCTCGAGTTCGGTCCGGGGTTCTGCGATATCGTGGATTACATGGTGGACGAGAAGATTCTCTGACCGTCCCCCAAAAAAGTGATCAATCCGGTTCGCCATCCCGTCCTTCGGAGCTGATCATCCTTCACTCCGCTTCACTCCGGCTGATATCATCCGCTCCTTCCGCCTCATCCATCTCCTTGAGGATCCGGACCCAATTCGTCTCGCAGACGATCCACCACCCCAGAGTCTCTTTGACAAACTCCCTCGCCGCGGGGCAGAAGGCGTCGACGGCAAGGTTGTACGGCATCTCCTTCAGAGGCGGGTGGAGGGGGTAGCGGGTGCAGGTGAGGGGCCTTGCGGGATAGATGGTGCACCCTTTATCGGGGTCGTAGAAGGGGCAGGGCTGCTTGAGAGACCAGGTTTTCGTCGCCCTGTCGCGCCTGCAGAGGCTGAGAAGCCTCTTTCTCGACCAGCCCAGGTGGCGGCAGATCCGATCCATGTCCTCTTTTTCGAGGTAGAGCCCCGCCCCCGGGGTATAGCAGCACCTGCCGCACCCGGTGCATCGAAACCGCTCCCAGAACAGGTCTACTCCCTTCGAGGTCTTCTCGGGATCGGCGCGGTCTTTGGCCGGGAGGGGGATGGCGATATCGAAGGGCTCGGTCTCGCCCCGGTCGATGGTCCTCTCCTGCTCGTCTCTTTTCAGAACCGACCAGTGGGGCCTCATCTCCAGGAGCTTTAGATGAAAGCCCTCCCTCTTCAGAAAGACGCAGCCTTCGGCGCAAGATGCGTGACAGAGCCTCTTCGCCTCGGCCAGCTTCTCTTCAGGTGATAGCTTTGGAAGCCGTCTTCGGGTCATGGCCAATCGCCACCTCTGGTCCGTGGATCGTCTCGGCGGTTACTGGGATTTTGGGCGATCGTCTTCTGAAATCCGGAGGGTCCGACCAAGCTCGTAGCTCGGCTCATCTCTTCCAGACGATCTTATCGCCCTTGATCTTGATGACCCCCTCCTTCTTCAACGCCTTCGCGATATCTTCGGCCACCGCCGTCCCGTCGACCGTCATGACCAGATTTTCCATATCCTCTTCGAAGACGAGGAGGGCACTGAACTCGTCAATATCGATCTTGTTCGAATCTCCCGGCGGCTCGAGGAGCCGTTCGACGGTCATGCCGATCGAACAGATCTTGTAGTACTCCTCGGGGTACTCATCCGCGAATTCGTCATCTACATCTTTGGCGAGCGGGGTCGTCAGCTCGTCCAGCCGGACTTCGACCGTCTTTTCGAGGTGGACCGAGAGGACTGCCTTCGTCAGCTCGTCTTCGGGGTCGCAAGAGTCGGATTCAACGGCTATCCTCAATAGCGGGTCGTCGCCGAGCTCGACATTGGCGCCTTTTCCGATCTCGATCTCGTTCAGCTCGATGGCCCCATCCAGAAATTGGAGGGCTTCGAGCATCTCAAAAAGTTCGGCCGCTCGATCGATAATCTCATCGGGCGATCCGGGCTCCCCCTCCAGGGCAATGGAACCCTCTCCCATGAACTCGGCGATCTCGTCCATCTTCCCCTTCCAGGAAGGGTCCAGGTGGCAGAGGTACCGATCCGTGAACTCCTCCCCCTCGAGCCCCTCAGCTATGGCGGTCTTCAGAGCTTCTATATACCGATCGTAGACCTCAAAATCCTCGATCCTCTCCACAAGCTGGCTTTTCCTCCCCTCCAAGTAGACGGCGCTATCCATGACGGCGGAGATCGATGGTCTCAGATCGACCTTCACCCCAGCCTCTTTGAGATAGTCAGCGATCTCCGCAGCATCGAACTCGTCGTATTCTCCGAGCTTGAACATGGCGAGATATTATGGCGGAATTTCATTTAATATCTTTCGCGAAACCCTGAAAAGAGAAGATATGGACCGCCGGAGCGGGCCAGGAAAACCAGGAAAATATCAGATCAACAGAACCGGATCGCGGCTCGGCATGGACGGGCCGGGGTGATGCGGCGCCCATCGCCGCGTCCTCCCCGGGGCTCCAGCCATCGGCCTGTATCTATCACCTCCATTCTCTTTGATGGCGAGATCACTCCTTCGCCACGGGGGGCTTCATCATGAGGAAGGCTATGACGATTCCAGCAGCCGCCAAGAGGATAATATACGGGAAAACTCCGATGAAGCTTCCAGTTGCGTCTTTGATCCAACCCGCCATCATCGGACCCACCAGGGCCCCCGCACCGTAGGCCAGGAAAACCACGCCGTAACACCGAGGATAATCGCCCGTCCCAAAGAAGGATGCTGTGGAGGTGGGCGCTATGGCGAGCCAGCCGCCTAGACATCCCCAAAGGATGGCGAATGCCAGTATGTACACCGGGGCGGTCTGCATCTGCCTCATGATCAGCGACGCAAAGATGATCAGCACGAAGGAGACGATCGCCGCGTTTCTGGGTGTCAGCTTGTCGGTGAGGGTTCCGAAGACCGGCCGCCCGCCGCCGTTGAATATGGCGAAGAACCCGACGGGAGAGAATCCCAAAAGCAGGGCCGCCACTGCATCTGTCCCCACCTCTGCCGCCACGTCGGCGGAGATGGAGATGGCCATAAGACCGGCCAGGCATCCTATGAAGTAGCAGAGCCATAGGCCGTAGAAGGACTTTTCTTTGAGCATCTGCTGCCGCTTTAATTCACAAGAGGCTCCAGCACCGGGCTTCGGCGCCGGCGGCGTCCAGCCAGCGGGCTTCCAGCCAGCGGGCGGGAAGACTAGGGGCGTCGCCAGAACCACCATGATTATGATGAAGGCTATCCCAAAGATCCGGAATGTCTGCATCACACCGCTGGAGGCGATGAGGACGTTCGCTATATTCGCGGTGAAGAAGGCCGAAAAGCCGAAGCCAAGAACGGTGAGCCCCACCGCAAGCCCACGCTTGTCGGGGAACCATCTGCCGGACATGGCCACGGGGACGCCGTAGGCTATCCCGACGCCGATCCCGCCCACTATCCCGTAGGTCACGGTCATTATCATTATCGAACTTGCCATGGATGCCAAGAGCCATCCAAGGCCCGTCAGAACCCCGCCGACAATAACGACCTTGCGAGGACCGTACTTCTCGATAAAGCCCCCAGAAAGGACCATTGCCACCGCGAAGAACGCAAGAAAGATCATAAACGGCAATTGCAGCTCTGAAGCGCTCACCTCTGGACCAATGGTCTCAAGAAAGGCTTTAAGCGGCGCTTTAAAGACGCTCCACGAATAGATACTACCTAAACAGAGGTTGATTATCATGCCGATGATGACAAATAGCCATCGGCCCTTTTCAGCCTCCATACCCAGTATGTGTCCACTTTCTCCCATCTATTTAACACCCCGTATGTCAAAAGCTAGATTTTCGAGATAACATCATTCGTACATACGAACTGCTGAAAGATACTTCCCCAATTGGCGCCTCCCTCCCAGAGGACGTCATACCAAAGATTTGTGGGGCTATTTTATAGGAGCGTGCTATCTATTTAAAATTACCGCTAACTATCCCGATTATCCGTTACCTATATAAAATACAGGCCATTGACTGACGCTCAAAAGACGACTATCCTGCCTTCAGTTGGCATTATTGGTCCGGAAGTATCCCTAATAGGATGGTGATTATCAGAGATTTATATTATTTAGTTCGCGGTGGCGTTTTTATACTGATCTGACCCATGATAATGGCCACGGTCTTTGATGATAATGCCTTTTATCTTAGAAGGTAAGTTAGAGGTCGGTGAATTTGGATGATCAGAGCCAATCCGAGAACTTCCTGGAACGATGCCGAATCGATGCCCACCATCGCCAGAACAGCTTACGTCGATGAGGCAGCTTCGGTCATTGGAGACGTGCGGGTCGGAGAGAGGGTCTACATCGCCCCCGGGGCCTCCGTCCGGGCCGACGAGGCGACGCCGATAACCATCGGGGACGAGTGCAACGTCCAGGACGGCGCGGTCTTCCATGGCCTCGAGGGGACGAGCATAAGGCTGGGACGACGGGTATCCATCGCCCACGGCGCGGTGGTCCACGGGCCTCTGGAGATCAAAGACGAGAGCTTCGTCGGCTTCAACGCCGTAGTTCACGCCTCGACCCTGGGCAAGAAGTGCTTCGTGGGCCATCTCTCTCTGGTGGTGGGAGTAAAACTCGCGGACGGAAAGTTCGTCCCGCCTGGGTCGGTCGTCGACTCTCAGGAGAAGGCCGACGGCCTGGGCCCCGTCCCCGAGAACCTCTTGGGCTTCAACGACGAGGTGGTCGGGGTGAACACCGAGTTCGCCAGAGTCTACCTGTCGATGAAGAAGTCGTGCTAGCCGCCGTTGGATTAAAAGAGAAGAAAGATGGGAGGGCGCTAAGAGATGATCTAGATGATCTCCAAGCGCCCAAATTTTATGATGATCAATCCGAGCCCATCACCGGGTTGATCATCTGGAAAAGGACCTCGGCCATATCCGCCCTCAGCTTGACCATACCGTCCTCGCCGTCATCGTACTCCAGTAAGTTGGCCAGGATCAGCTTATCCGGGAATTTGGGGCAGCTTCCCCGACGGCAGAGGACGAGCGACTCTTTTCCGACCGCATGGGCGATCCCAAGCTCGTACATCACCATGGGGTCAGCTCCCGTCAGGTCGACAACCACCATCCTGGACCTGCATACGTCCCTCCAGATGGCCTTCAGCTTCTCCTCATCGTCGCCGAACTCCAGGGCCCTCCGGGGGATGAGCCCCGCCCGTTCCAGGGCCGGTTTCACCGCATCG
>Ga0116151_10003944_pt1 | contig 13128 bp, 11 predicted proteins | sample AD_UKC117_MetaG_FD_89893 | JGI IMG/M metagenome (GOLD analysis project Ga0116151, IMG submission 89893) | Active sludge microbial communities of municipal wastewater-treating anaerobic digesters from Hong Kong - AD_UKC117_MetaG | ecosystem: Engineered > Bioreactor > Anaerobic > Digestate... | reverse complement strand
GGCATGACCGCGCACGGCAAGATCCGCGTCTACGCCCAGAAAGGCGAGCCCATCCCCGAAGGCTGGGCGACCGACGCCCAGGGCAACCCCACGACCGACGCCGTGGCCGCGCTCGACGGCCTCATCCTCCCCGCCGGCGGCCACAAGGGCATCGGCATCGGCATCATGGTGGGCCTCCTCTCGACCCTCCTCGCCGACGCCGGCTACGGCCTGGAATCCGGCAACATGGAGGAGGGCGCCTATGTCGGCCGCGACGGCCAGTTCGCCATGGCCATCAAGATCGACGCCTTCCGCCCCGCCGCCGGCGTCAAGGCCCGCGTCGACCAGATCGCCCGCGAGATCCGGAACAGCCAGAAACGCCCCGGCGTCAAGGCCCTCCACCCCCCGGGCGGCCTCGAAGCCACCCTCGAGGCCGCCTACCGCCGGGACGGCATCCCCCTCAACGACATCACCCTCGCGGGCATCGCCGATGCGGCGCAGGCGCTGGGCGTTGCGGTCGACCTCGGCTGAGGTCAGGCTCCGCCGATCTCGACCTTGTCGCACCGTGCGAGATAGCCGTCGTTGAGCTCGACGCCGAGCCCGGGGGCCGTCGGCGCTGCGAGCCGCCCCCGCTGCATCTTCGTCTCGTAGGCCTCGGTGACGATGTCGTAGCGGCCGTCCGGCCAGTAGGGGAACCACTCCATGATGATGAAGTTGGGGATCGCGAAGGCGATCTGCACGGCCGCCGCCGTCGCCACCGGGCCGCCGCAATTGTGCGGCTGGACGTGCAGGTTGTAGACATCGGCCATGGCCGCGATCTTGACGGTCTCGCTGATCCCGCCGGTCAGGTTGATGTCCGGCTGCAGGATGTCGATCGCCTGACGCTCGATATAGGGGCGGAACTGGTAGCGCGTGTAGAGCCGCTCGCCGCCGGCGATCGGGATCTTCACGTTCTCCATGACCTTCACGAGCGAATCGACATTGGTCGTCTCGACCGGCTCCTCGTAGAAGAAAGGCCTGGATGCCTCGAGCAGGCGGCCATAGGTGACGGCGTCGCTGGTGCCGAGATTGCCGTGGATGTCGAGGCAGATGTCGAGATCGTCGCCGACCGCCTTGCGGATCGCCTCGACCCGGCGCACGCCGAGCATGGCCCAGTCGCGCGGGATATGGCGCGGCGGGAACTCGAAATCGCCCTTGAGATTGCGCTCCCAGGGGTCGAGCTTGACGGCACTGTAACCCTCCTCGGCGATCTGCAGCACCCGCTCGGCATATTCTTCGGGTGCGCGCATCGCCACGTTCCAGCCGTTCGCGTAGAGGCGGATGTCGTCGCGAAAACGGCCGCCCAGCAGCTCGAAGACCGGCACGCCCAGCGCCTTGCCCTTGATGTCCCAGAGCGCTTCGTCGATGGCGCTGATCGCACCGAACAGGACCGGCCCTGCCCCCTGGCCCCAGAAGGTCTTGCGATAGAGCCGATCCCACATCGCCTCGATGCGCAGGGGATCGGCGCCGATCAGATGTCGCTCGGCCAGGACCTCGACCATGCCGATGCCACCCGCCTGGGCGTCGCCATAGGCGAGGCCGACCTCGCCGGCACCGTAGATGCCTTCGTCGGTGTCGATGCGGATGGTGATCGGGCCCTGGTGCACGTTGAGCGAGGCGCCGAAATCGGTCTTGAAGATGGTGACCTTGGTGATCTTCATCGAATGGCCCTCAGCGAACCTGGATCTGATCGAAGCGGGCGAGGTAGTCGTCGTTCAGCTCGACGCCGAGCCCCGGCCTGTCGGGTATCCTGAAGCGGCCCTTTTTCTGCTGCGGCTCGAGCGCTTCGGTGACGATCGCGTAGCGGCCGTCGGTCCAGTAGGGAAACCACTCCATGATGATGAAGTTGGGGATCACCGCGTCGAGCTGCACGCCGGCGGCGGTCGAGACCGGCCCGCCGCAATTGTGCGGCTGGACGTGCAGGTTGTAGGTCTCGGCATAGGCCGCGATCTTGCGCGCCTCGGTGATGCCGCCGCAGAGCCCCATGTCCGGCTGGAGGATGTCGAGGGCACCGCTCTCGAGATAGGGCCGGAACTGGTAGCGGGTGTAGAGGCGCTCGCCCGCCGCGATGGGGATGCGGACATTGTCCGAGACCTTCTTCATCGCCGCCGCGTTCATCGGATCGACCGGCTCCTCGTAGAAGAAGGGGCGGGACGCCTCGAGCATGCGGCCGTAGATGATGGCGTCGGTGGTGCCGAGATTGCCGTGGATGTCGAGCAGGATGTCCACCTCGTCGCCGACCGCCTTCCGGATCGCCTCGACGCGCCGCACGGCGAGCATCGCCCAGTCGCGGTCGATGTGCCGGCGGGGATATTCCCACCTGCCGTCGGCCGTCGTGCCGAAGGGGTCGAGCTTGAGCGCGTCGTAGCCGTCGGCGACCACCTTCAGCGCCCCCTCGGCGTAGTCCTCGGGCGAGACGAGGCCGGTGTACCAGCCATTGGCGTAGACCCGGATCTCGTCCCTGACCTTGCCGCCGAGCAGCGCGTGGACCGGCTGGCCGAGCGCCTTGCCCTTGATGTCCCAGAGTGCCTCGTCGATGGCGCTGATCGCCCCCGTGACGATCGGCCCGGCACTCTGCCCCCAGAAGGTGCGGCGGAAGAGCGTGTCCCAGATGGCCTCGATGCGAAAGGGATCGGCGCCGATCAGATGCCGCTCGGCGAACGTCTTGAGCATGCCGATGCCGCCCTTGGCCCCGTCGCCATAGGCGAGCCCGATCTCGCCGGCGCCGTGTAGGCCCTCGTCGGTCTCGATGCGGACGATCACCGGGTTCCAGTTGGTGTGGAAGTCGCGGCCGTAGTCGACGTCGTAGATCGTGACACCGGAGATCTTCATGCTTCGAGTCCTTGGTGGGTCACGGCCGGATCAGGCCGAAGGCGCGCGGCAAAGCGAGCGTCAGGTCGGGCCAGAGGCCGATCAGCAGCACGACGGCGACGCCGACGCCGATGAACGGCACGAGCGCCCGGCTCAAGGCGCCGATGCCGAGCCGGGCGACATTGGAGACGACGAAGAGGACATTGCCGACTGGCGGCGTGATCAGCCCGAGCACGCAATTCACGATGAGCATGATGCCGAGCTGCACCGGGTGCAGGCCGGCCTTGAGCGCCAGCGGGAGCACGACCGGCGCGAAGAGGATGATCGAGATGCTGGCGTCGAGCCAGAGCCCGCAGAAGAGGAAGAAAGCCGTGATGATGAGCACGACCGTCAGCCGGTCCTCGGCGACCCCGGCCAAGAGCGAGGTCACCAGTGCCGGCATGTTCTCCATGGCGAAGACCCAGCTCACCGCCGAGGCGCCGGCGATGATGAAGAAGAGCCGGGCCGTGTCGAGCGAGGCGGTCGAGAGGATCGAGGGGAAGTCGGCGAGGCGGATCGTGCGCAGGAAAAGGGTGCCGACGACCAGCGAGTAGACGACGCAGATCGCCGCCGCCTCGGTCGGCGTGAACCAGCCGACGATGATGCCGCGAATGATGATGATCGGCATGATGATGGCGAAGAAGGCGTCGCGAAAGCCGATGGCGAGGCCCATCGGTGTCACCTCGACATGGACCTTCGGGTATTGCCGCTTCCAGGAGAGCCACTGCACCACGCCCATCATGGCGACGCCGAGGAGCAGCCCGGGGAAGATGGCGGCGGCGAACATGGCGCCGACCGAGACGTTCATCACGGCAGCGTAGATGATGATGATGGTGCTCGGCGGGATGATGGCGCCGATCAGCGACGACGCAGCCGTGATGGCGGCGGTGAAGGGCTTGTCGTAGCCCTGGCGCACCATCGCCGGGATGAACATCTTGCCGAGCGCCGCGACGTCGCCGAGCGCCACGCCGGTGACCCCGGCGAACATCACGCTGGCCAGCACGTTGACCTGGGCGAGGCCGCCCCGCAAGCGGCCGATCAGCATGTTGCAGAAGGTGAAGAGCCGGTCGGTGAGCTGCGCCCGGTTCATGATCTCGCCGGTGAGCAGGAAGAACGGGATCGCCATCAGCACGAAGACGTCGATGCCGGCGAACATCTTCTCCGGCAGCATGCGCAGGAAGAGCGGGTTGCCGGAGAGGAGGAAATAGGCGGCCGACGAGAGCAGCATGACGAAGCCGATCGGCAGGCCGACCGCGAGCAGGGCCAGGAACAGGACGATGAACTCGACGATGCCCATCAGGCGTCGAGGCCCCGCAGCCGACGGAGATCCGCCCAGACGTTGAAGGCGCCGAAGACGAGCATGAGCAAGGCCATCACCGGAATGGCGGCGTAGGCCCAGGAGATCGAGACGCCGAGCGCCGGCGCACGGGTCGTCGCCCGGGCGATCGCCGTGAGCCAGGATTGCTGGAGCAGCAGGGCGAGAAAGGCCAGGACCGGCAGCCGCAGCGCCAGGACGAGGCCGACGCGAGCCTTGGAGGGGAGGGCGTTCGGCAGGAGGTCGAGGGCGATGTGGTCGTCACGTCGCAGCAGGACCGCGGCACCCAGCATCGACAGCCAGACCAGGAGGTAGCGGGTCAGCTCCTCCGACCAGGCATAGGAGAAGCCCATGAAGTTGCGGGTCGTGACGAGCATGACGATCACGCCCGTCATGATCACGAGCACGACGTTGCAGACGATCATGACGGCCGAGCTCAGGCCGTCGACCAGCCGCTTGACGCGGTCGTACATGGTCACGGACTCCGGGAGACGGGAACGGCAGGGCGGCAATCCCGGCGAAGGGATCGCCGCCCGTCACGGCGCGCTCAGCGATAGCCGTAATATTCCTCGGCCTCGGCGACCGCGGCGAGCATCTCGTCGATCAGCACGGGATCGATCTGGGTCTTCAGCCACTCCAGCGCCGGCGGCTGGGCGCGCTCGCGGAAGACCGCCTTCTCGGCCGCCGTCGGGTCGTAGATGGTGACGCCCTGCTCCTCGAGGAAGGCGCGCCCCTCGATCTCGTTGGCGATCGAGAGGCCGCGATTGGTGGTGCGCGCGATCACCGCCGCCTGGTCGACCGCCGCCCTGAGATCCTCGGGCAGGCTCTGGTACCAGGCCTCGTTCACGACCACCGTGTTGATGCTGTAGACGTGGCCGTCGAGGATGATGTTGTCCTGCACCTCGTAGAGCTTCGGCAGGAGGAAGGTCGGGATCGAATTCTCCTGACCCTCGACCACGCCGGTCTGCAGGGCGGTGTAGAGCTCGCCCCAGGCGATCGGGGTCGGCGACATCCCGAGGCTGCTGGCGATCTCCATGTGCAGCGGATGGTTCATGGTCCGCATCTTGATGCCGGCCATGTCGTCGGCGCTGCGCAGCTCGCGACCGACCACCGAGTAGTGGCGAAAGCCGCCGTTCTCCGTCCAGAAGAGCGGGCGCAGGCCGGTCGCCTCGGCCATCTTGTCGCGCATCATCTCGCCGAAGGGGCCATCGAGCACCCGCCAGGCGACCTCGCGGCTGACGAAGACGTAGGGAATGCCGAAGACCTGGATGTCGGGGAAAAGCGGGGCGAAGTGGCCGTCCGCCGGGTCGGCCGCCTGGATGATGCCGTCACGCACCTGGTTGACCAACGATTCGATGCCGCCGAGCTGGCCGCCCGGATACATCTCGACCTCGATCTGGCCGCCGGAGCGGGCCTCGATCTCCTGCTTCAAGACCTTGAGGTGGGTCCAGGCGAAGCTGTTCTCCGTCTCGGGCGTGGCGCTGGAGAACTTCATGGTGAACTCGGCCGCGTGGCCGAGGGCGGCACCGACGGCCCAGGCCGCGACGGCAGAGACGGCGAGCGCGCGGGACAAGCGAATGTTCATGTCGACCTCCCGTTCGACGATGGCGGCGGGGCGGACATGATCCTCCCTGCTCGTTGCGCCGACCCTAGCCGGCTTGAATGTAACATACAAGTGCGTTAGTCATGACGTCGAAGCGTCGGGTCGCCGGATGCCCGGCGGCGGCTCGGCCATGGTCAGGAGCAGATGAGGCAGCAGGCAGTGGAGCTACCGCGGACGGCCGCGACCGACGACGGCTCGCCGGTGCGCCGCGTGCGGCGGCCACGCTCGCTCAGCGCCATGGTGGTGAACCAGCTCCGCGAGCTGATCATCGAGGGCCAGATCGACCTCGGCGAGCAGCTCTCCGAGAACGTGCTCGCCGAGCGGCTGGGGGTCAGCCGCACCCCCGTCCGCGAGGCCTTCATGAAGCTCGCGGCCGAGCGCCTGGTCGAGGTGCGCCCGCAGCGCGGCACCTTCGTCTTCACCTGCACCGCCGACGAGGTGCGCGAGATCTGCGAGCTGCGCGCCATTCTGGAATCCGGCGCGCTCCGGCTCGGTGCCGCCCGCGATCGGGCCGGGCTAGTCACAGCGCTCGCCCGGGCCGCCGACGCGGCCGAGCCCGCCCTGCTGCAGAGCGCCCAGGCCTACCAGCCGCACGACAGCGCCTTCCACGACACGCTCATGGCCTTCGCCGGCAACGCCCATCTGGTCGAGGCCTACCAGCGCATCGCCGGCCGCGTCAGGACGCTGCGCTGGCGCTACACCCGGACCCTCGACGAGGTCGCCGAATCGCAGGCCAACCACCGCGAGGTGATCCGGCACATCGCCGCCGGCGACGACGAGGCGGCCGAGGCGGCGCTGCGCGACCACGTGCACAAGAGCCATCGAGGATTTCAGCGCCGGCACGAGGCCGATGCGGCCGCCGGCATCACCAGCTCGACCAGGGGAGGCCCAGCATGAAGATCACATCCGTCAGGGTGCGCCAGGTGACCGGGACCATGGCGACCGATGGGCCGTTCTGGGAGGACCGCCTCCTGCGGCCCATCGACATCTACCCGGAGTATCGCCGGGAGATGCCGCCCTGGGGCGGCGAGCAGGTCGACGACACCCATTTCCGCCTGACCCAGTGGTTCGTCGTCGTCGACACCGACGACGGCGTCAGCGGCACGGCCGGACCGCTCTGGCCGGATGCGGCGCGCCTCGTCCTGACCCAGCTCCGCCCGCTCCTCCTGGGCCGCGACCCGCTCGCCACCGAGCTCTTGTGGGACCAGATGCACAGGAGCCAGGTGCACGGCCGCCAGGGCGACGCGATGATCGCCCTCTCGGCCGTCGACTGCGCGCTCTGGGACCTCAAGGGCAAGGCCATGGGCCAGCCGGTCTGGCGGCTGCTCGGCGGGCCGACCCGAAGCGAGGTGCCGGCCTACGCCTCCATGCTCGGCTACAAGGTCGAGGATCTCGGCCGGGTGCGCGAGCGGGCGCTGGAATTCAAGGAGCAGGGCTACCGGGCGCAGAAATGGTTCTTCAGAAACGGCCCGATGGACGGCCATGCCGGCATGAAGCTCAATGTCGGCCTCGTGCGCACGCTCCGCGAGACCCTCGGCGACGACTACGACATCATGCTCGACTGCTGGCAGAGCATGAACCTCGACTACGCCGTCGACCTCTGCTCGCGCATCGAGGAGTACCGGCCGCGCTGGCTCGAGGAGGCGTTCATGCCCGATCGCATCGACAGCTATGCGAGGCTCAAGGCCAGGACGCGCATCCCCCTCTCGGGTGCCGAGCACGAGTACACGCGCTGGGGCTTCAAGCGCTTCGTCGACCAGGCGGCGCTCGATATCCTGCAGCCCGACATCTACTGGTGCGGCGGCCTCTCCGAGACGCTGAAGATCACGGCGCTCGCCACCACCCACGACCTGATCGTCATCCCGCACGGCCACTCGACGCCGATCGGCATCCACTACTCCGCCGCCCAGTCGCCGATCCACACGCCCTACCAGGAATACCTAGTCAAATGGAACGAGATCAACATGCACTTCCTGGCCACCCCCATCCGCCCGAGGAACGGCATGATCCACGTCCCCGACGGCCCCGGCGTCGGCATGGAGCTGGACCCGGCGAGGATCGAGGCGGAGGTCGAGGTCGTTGTCTGAGGAAAGCGGCCTCGGCGGCAGCGGCGGCCGGCCCATCCTCGAGCGGATGCTCCGCCTCGAGGAGAAGCTGAAGGCGGGCGGCCACGTCAATGCGCCTGGCTCTCCCCGACCGACCCGACCGTGGCCATTTGTCGGCCAGACTCCTAGCTGTTCTTCAGCCCGCTGACGCCGGCGCCCCTTGAGACGAGGCGCACGAGCACGTTCACGAGGATGATGATCAGCACGAGCAGCAGCGTCACCGCGCTGGAATGCTGCGGCATGCTCTGCTCCTGATAGTAGAAGATCACGCCGGTCAGGACCATGTTGGCGGGCGAGAGCAGCAGCACGATGAGCGACAGCTCGCGCATCGCCGTGATGAAGGTCAGCAGCATCCCCGAGACGAGGCCGCTCATCGACAGGGGCATGATGATGCGCGCCATGCGGCGGAACCAGCCGATGCCGAGGACCCGCGCCGACTCCTCCATCGACGTGTCGATCTGCAGCATCGCCGCGATGCCGGTGCGCGACGTGAACGGCAGGTTCTTGACCACCGTGATCAGCACCAGGATGGCGAAGGTGCCGTAGAGCGCCGGGATCGGCCCTATCGGCGCGGAGAACATGCCAATATAGATGGCACCCAGCGCTATCGACGGGAAGATGTAGGGGGCGAAGGCGATGCCCTCCAGCCCCCTCGACAGGCGCGTGCCGCGCCCGCGCACCACGGCGTAGCCGACCAGCAGGCCGAGCACGCCGTTGAACAGGGCAGCCAGGGTGGCGAGCTTCAGGCTGTTCCACAGCGCCGTCAGGATGCCGTTGTTCAGGAGCACGCCGGCCTCGCCATAGGCCAGCCGCACATTGCCCTGCCCGATCCAGAAATGGGTCGTCAGGTTGTCCAGGCTGTAGTCGCCGGCGACCAGGATCAGGGATTCCCAGAGCAGGATCGACAGCGGCACGAGCACGGTCGAGGCGACGAACAGGCCGACCGCCGCGGTCAGCGGCAGGCGCCACAGGCCGAGCCGGATCTCGCGCCGGCGGAAGCCCTTGCCGGTCAGCGTCACGAAGCTCTTGCGGATGCCGATGATGCGGCTGTTGATCCAGATGAAGCTGATGGCGATGACGATCAGCACCAGCGCCAGGACGAAGGCGTCGCCATTGTTGCGGGCGTTGATCGAGGCGTAGATCTGCGTCGCGAAGGTGAAGAAGCGCACCGGCAGGCCGAGCAGGGCCGGCGTGCCGAAGGTGCCGAGGATGCGGATGAAGGTCAGCACGATGGCCGAGCCGAGCGCCGGCATCAGCAGCGGCAGGGTGATGCGCCAGAGCCGCTTCCAGCGGCCCATGCCGCAGACCGCCCCGGCCTCCTCCAGCTCGGAATCGACCGTCGCCAGGGCACCCGACATCAAAAGGTAGGCATAGGCGAAGTAGTGCAGCGCCAGCGTCACCACGATGGGGAAGAAGCCGTAGGAGACCCAGTCCGGCGGCTGGACGCCGAGGAAGCTCGCGACGAAGCCCTGCGTGCCGCCGATGCGGTCGTTCTTGAACAGGCTGATCCAGGCCAGCGCCATCACCCATGACGGCATCATGTACGGGATGACGATCAGGGCCCCGAGCAGGCCCTTGCAGCGGATGTCCGTGCGCACGAGCAGCCAGGCCAGCAGCGAGCCGATGCTGACGCCGATGGCGGTCACCCAGAAGCCGACGGCCAGGCTGTTCAGCAGCGGGCGGAAGAACAGCGCCGGCGAGAGCGGGCTGGCGAACACCCGCTCCAGGTGGAAGAGCGAGAACGACCCCACCACACCGTCGGGGTGATAGGCCAGGTCGTAGGGCTGCAGGGTCAGCGCGTCGCGGACGATCTCGACCAGCGGCCCCAGCACCAAAAAGCCGAGCGCCACGAGGCAGACATAGCCGATGACGAGGTCGGGCCGGTTGCGGAGCCGAACCGTGTGATAGCGCAGCCGGCGCGCCGCCCCCGGGGAAGTCATGCTCGCCACATTCCCGCGGCGCTACGGCGCCGACACGTTGCCCTGGGTGTCCGGATCGAAGAACTCGATGCTGTCCGCATCGAAGCCGATCCAGAGCGGGATGCCCGCCTCGATGCGCAGGAAGCCCGGCCGCACCAGCCGCAGCCGGGTGGCCCCGGCGCAAACCTGCAGGATGGTGGTGGCCCCCGTCGGCTGGACATTGTCGAGGCGCACCTCCTGCCAGCCCGCCACGGGCACCGTCGACAGCTCGATATTTTCCGGCCGGACGGCGGCGACCAGCCGCTCGCCCTTCGCCGCCCGCGCCCGTTCCGCCGGCAGCCGGACGCCGTCGCCGACCAGATAGAGCGTGCCGGCCTCCCGCGCGAGCGTGCCGGGAACGAGGTTGATCCGGGGCTCGCCGATGAACTCGGCCACCTGGAGGCTCCTGGGATGGTGATAGACCTCGTAGGGCGACGCCTCCTGCATGACCCGCCCGCGATCCATGACGACGATGCGGTCCGAGAGGGTGAGGGCCTCGGCCTGGTCGTGGGTGACATAGACGGTCGTCGATCCGAGGTCCCGGTGCAGCTGCAGCAGCTCCGCCCGCATGTCCAGCCGCAGCTTGGCATCGAGGTTGGACAAGGGCTCGTCCATCAGCAGGATCTGGGGGCGCAGCGCGATCATCCGTGCTACCGCCACCCGCTGCTGCTGGCCGCCGGAAAGCTCCGACGGATAGCGCGCCCCGAGCGCCGTCATCTGGACGGTTTCCAGCGCCTGCGTCGCGCGCGCCTCGATCTCCGCCCTGCCCAGGCCCTTTTCCTCGAGCGCCAGCGAGACGTTGCGCTGGACCGTCATGTGCGGCCAGAGCGCATAGCTCTGGAAGATCAGGCCGACCCCGCGCTTCTCCGGCGGCACGATCACGCCCCGGCGGCGCGAGAAGACCAGTTTCTCGCCCAGGTGGATGTCGCCGTCGTCCGGCTCCTCCAGCCCCGCGATGGCCCGCAGGGTGGTGGTCTTGCCGCAGCCCGACGGGCCGAGGATCGTCAGGAACTCGCCCGGCCGGATGGTGAGGTCCAGGTCATGGACCACCACCTCCCGGCCATAGGCCTTGCGAATGCCCGAGAGGCCGATCTGCGCCACCGCGCCCGGCTACTGGCTGGCGTGCAGCAGCCAGAAGTCGCGCAGCCTGGGGCCCTCGCTCTGCATGAAGTCCGCCGAAACGGTCCAGCCCTTCATCTCGCCCCATGCCTCGCCGCCGGGCGGCAGGGGCACGTCGTTGCGCGGGCTGACCGAGCCCGGGTCGTAATACGGTGCGAGGCCCTGCAGCAGCTCCATGCTCCGGCCCTCCGTGAAGGGCTTCTCCAGGACCGAGGACTCGTTCAGCTCGAGGCTGCCCAGGAGGTAGGCGGTGAACACCTTGGCCGCGTTGGGGTGGGGTGCCCGGTTGGCGATGGCGGTGAAGGTCGGATAGACCCACTTGGCGACGGGATCGAGGTCGGCCAGGTACGCGTTGACGAAGCCGTCGGACTCGTTCTTGCTGATATAGGTCATGTAGGCGAAGGCGAGGAGCGGCTTCTCCTGCCCCGGCTGGCCGGAGGCCTCGACCAGGCTCGATCCCGACTTGAAGATCACCACGTCGTTCTGCAGCAGCCGGGCGACGAACTCGTAGCCCGCGTCGGGCACCCCCTCGCCGAGCTCGATGTCATGGCCGGTGTGGCGCTTGTAGGCCGCCGCCATCTCGTCCGCGTGCTGGACGATGGTGGCGAGCCCCATGAAGCTCGAGCCCGACGACATCGGGTCGATGATGCCCACACGGCCGTTGAACTCGGGCTCGGTCAGCTCCCAGATGTTCGTGGCCGGGGGCGCGTCGGGATAGGCCTCCTTGTTGTAGTAGATGACGATGGCCTCGTTGATGCGGATCAGCAGCGGCTCGCGGTTCTCTTCCGGAATCCGGCTCTTGTACGCCTCCGGCACGTAGTTGAAGATCAGCCCCTGGTTCAGCATCTCGTGGATGACCGCCCCGGAATTGCCGGTGCTCACGACGTCGGCGTTGAAGATGCCGGCCTGCTGCTCGCGGATCGTCTTCTCGACGGTCTTGACCGACCCCAGGTCGAACACCGTCAAGACGATGCCCGGATAGGTCCGGGCGAAGGCGTCGACCAGCATGGCCATGCGCCCGGACGAGGAATAGACGACGACCTCGCCCTCCTCCTGCGCCTTGGCAACGATGGCGTCCCAGCCCTCCGTCGCCGGCGCGTGCGCGCCGAGCTCGGCCGCCTTCAGCCAGGCCTCCGTCTCGGGCGACACCTCCTGGGCCGTCGCCGCCACCGGCAGCGCCGCCAGCCACGCCAGCGCCAGAGCGCCCGCGGTCGCGCGCCAGTATCGAGCTGATCTCGTCATGTCGGCTCCTGCCCCCTGTCGTTGCGGCGCGGTTCCGGCCGAGCCCGGCCCGCCACCCTTGTCATCCAGCGGCCGCAATCGGACCGAAGCGAGGCGCCAAAGTCAACCGGGATCGCGCCGCCGCTCGCCGAGCCAGGCATCGGCCTCGGGCAGGAGCGCCCGCAACGCGTCGCTGCCCTCGGCGACGAACCGCGCACCGTGACGGCGCAGCACGTCGGGGCGGCTCGGCCGCGGGTCCCCGGGCTCGACGAAGCCGATCGCCAGCATGCCGGCCGCCACCGCCGCCTCGATGCCGTGCGGGCTGTCGTCGATCACCACGCAGCGCGCCGGGTGGGCGCCGAATTCGGCAGCACAGAGCAGCGGCAGGTCCGGTGCCGGCTTGGGCCGGGCGACGAGGTCGGCGCTGAAGACCTGGCCAGCGAACGCCTGCCAGAGGTCGAGCCGGCCGAGGCTGCGGGTCAGCCGGTAGAGCGAGCTGTTCGACGCCACGCAGCGCGGGCAGTCCAGCGCGCGCACGACATCGCCGATGCCCTCGACCTCGCGCAGATTCCGAAACCCGCCATAGAGCCGCTTCGCGTAGAGCGCGAAGAACTCGTCGAGCGCCGTCGTGCCCAGCAGCTCCCGGCAATGCGCCCGCGTGTCCTCTTCGGCGCCGCCGGTGAAGCGCGCATGCGCCTCGTCCGGCGTCATCACGACCCCGAACTCGCCCAGCGTCTCGGACAGGGCGAGGCTGGCGATGGACTCGCTGTCGATCAGCACGCCGTCGCAATCGAAGATCACGAGCTCGACATGCGCCAGCCGGATAGGCGATCGGCCGGCCCGGGCGTCAGCCATGCAGCCGTTCCTTCGCCGCGACAGCGAGGTCCGGGCGGTCCGTGGTGATCGAGCGGATCGGCTGCCGCAGCCAGTGGTCGATCT
>Ga0116151_10003941_pt1 | contig 13137 bp, 9 predicted proteins | sample AD_UKC117_MetaG_FD_89893 | JGI IMG/M metagenome (GOLD analysis project Ga0116151, IMG submission 89893) | Active sludge microbial communities of municipal wastewater-treating anaerobic digesters from Hong Kong - AD_UKC117_MetaG | ecosystem: Engineered > Bioreactor > Anaerobic > Digestate... | reverse complement strand
TGCGGCGATACCAGCACATACTCGCCGGTGAGCGCATTCAAGCGCCGGTGGGGATAATTGCTTACATCAAAGTCCATGTGGTTGTGGTCCTCCTGGTGTGCGGGGCTGCCCGCGCCGGTCATCCTGGTCCGCAGGGCGGCCAGCGTCACTGAATGATAAGTTTGTGTGGATGCGTTGTCAAAAACCGGTGCGTCGGCCGCCGCGCCAATTGTGACGACTCTACGAAATACGACTATAATCTGGCACTGGTATCAGGAGGAATTTTGCGCCACGTTATGCGCCCATGTTTCCCCGCGCAAATCGCATCCTCTGCACCGGACGATTTTCCAACCACAGACTTGGAAGCTCTTCCGGTTAACCTACTGGAGATAGGCACAACATGAGGACGATTCTCACCATCATCAAAACAGTTTTCCGTTTCTTACTGCTCTGGTTCGTGGATGGCATCTCGTTGCTTGTAACGGCCGTCATTTTTCCCGGCATCACCTTTGCCACCGGGGCAGACAGCCAATCGATCTACGTGGAGGCATTTGCCGCGGCTTTTGTGCTGAGCATCGTGAATTTACTCATCCGGCCGATCGTGCTGCTGCTGGCACGGCCGTTAGGCTTCATTGCCGTCTTCATTCTCGGGTTTCTGGTCAATGCCGCCGCGCTGCTCATCACCGCTTCGCTGCTGCCAGTGTTTACTGTCAGCGGCTGGCTTAGCGCCATCATAGGCGGCCTGGTTTTTGCCGCCATCAACATCATCCTCACCGGCGTTTTAGAAGTCAACGATGAGGGCTCGTTTTACCAGGGCCTCATCGAGCGGCTGGCCCGCCGCCGGACGTTCGCCGACATTGACCCCGAAAAACGCGGCCTGGTGATGATGGAGATTGACGGTCTGAGCTATCATCACCTGAAAAAGGCGCTGGCCGACGGCCGTTTGCCCACCCTCCAGCGCCTGATGACCAAAGAAGGCTACCAGCTCACCCGCGTCGACTGCGGCATCCCGTCGCAAACGTCCGCCTGCCAGGCGGGCATTATGTTTGGCGACAACAGCGACATTCCCGCTTTCCGCTGGTACGACAAGGACCGGCAAAAATTGTTTGTGTCGGGGAATGACGCGACGGAGTTGAACGGCCGTTACGCCCAGGGCCACGGCCTCATGCGCGGCGGCTCCAGCATCAACAACATGCTCAACGGCGACGCCGACAAATCGCTGCTCACTCTGGCCGGCCTGATGGACGCCGACAGCGAAGAGAAAAAACGGCGCGCCGAAGACGTGTATTTGCTGATGCTCAACCCCTATTTTCTCACCCGCACCATCGTCCTGTTTCTGGTCGACGCAGCGCGAGAAGTGTGGCAGGGTTGGCAGCAGCGCCGCCGCGACGTGCAGCCGCGCCTGAACCGGCTGGCCCACGGCTATCCTTTTGTGCGCGCGGCCACCACCGTGTTTATGCGCGACATCGCCGCCAACCTCACCGTCCTGGACATCATTCGCGGCGCGCCCAGCATTTATGTCACCTGGCCCGGCTACGACGAAGTGGCCCACCATTCCGGCCCCTGGACCAGCGACGCCTTCAAGACCCTGGCTTCTTACGACACGGCCGTTGCCCGCGTGCTCAAAACCATCCGCGAAAAAGCGCCACGGCCGTATGACCTCATCATTCTCTCCGACCACGGCCAATCCTTCGGCGCGACGTTCAAGCAGCGTTACGGCATCTCGCTCAAAGAATTCATCGAACAGCAGCTGCCGCAAGGCACGAGTGTGGCCCAATCCATGGGCGGCGACACCGGCGTCATTTCGTTAAACGCCGCCTCAGGCGAGCTAAACAACATTCAGCAGTCTGGCGTTGGCGGCCGGGGCGGCCGGGCCGTTGTCAAGCGTGGCCAAAAGCTCTTGGAAAAAAGCACCCAGCGCGAAGAAGAACGGGCCGGCGACCCCGGCCACGACCAGCCGGCGCAGGTGACAGCCTACGGCAGCGGCAACCTGGCCCAGGTCTATTTTGATTTGTACCCACGCAAGATTAAGCTGAGCGAACTCAATAAGGCATATCCCGGCATGGTCGAGGCGTTGGTCCAGCACGAAGGCATCGGCCTGGTATGCGGCTATGCCGATGACGGCGCGCCGGTAGCCGTGGGCAAAAAAGGCCAACGCAACCTGCACACTGGCGAAGTTCGCGGCGAAGATCCGCTGTGCCAATACGCCCCGGCCGATCCGGCAGCTTACGGGCATGCGGACATCGAGACCCGGGTCTGGCAGGTGCGCCGGGTGATGGATTTCCCCCACGCCGGCGACCTGATGGTCATCAGCACGGTGTATGAGGATGGCACGGTGGCCGCTTTGGAGGAGTTGATCGGCAACCACGGCGGCCTGGGCGGCGAGCAGACGGACGCGTTTCTGTTCCACCCGGCGGACCTGGTGGTGACGCCAACGCGCAATTCGGCCGACGTGTTCCACATTTTGAACGGCCGTCGCGGTTTGCCCATTGCAGAAGCGGAAATGGAAACGGCCGTGCCCGCCAATAACCCCATCAACCCCTGGTCGCCCGCCAATCTATGGTCCGGGCTAATCGCGTTGCGCGCCTGGCTCCCCCTGTCCGCCAGAGCCGTGGTCTTGGATCGCACAGCCTACGTCGAAGCTGCCCATAACAGCAAAATGACCGGGCCGGCGCTCCTGTTGGGCCTGGTTCTCTCGGCCGTTCAGGGATATGTCACGGCGAATCCGGGCCAGGAGACACTTTCCTTGCTCATCAGTCCAATCGGCTGGCTGTTTGGCGTCTTGGCCGTCTACCTCACCGGGCGGCTGCTCACCCGCAAAGGCGCCTTCGTGCAAACGCTGCGCGCCCTGGGCTTTGCCCAATCAGCCCGCATCGTCTTGCTGGTTTCGATCATCCCCGCCCTGGCGCCCCTCGCTTTGTTTTTATCCACCATCCTCACCTTTATCGCCACCTGGATGGGCGCGGCGGCGGCGCATCATACCCGAGGCTGGCGCACCATCATCCTGCCCCTGGTTTTGCTGCTCATTATCATCCTGATACCGCTGATGCTGCTGTTAATGGTTGGCGGCGTCGCCTTAAGCGTAGAGTCTATTTTTGGCCAATTGAGATAGACAAAGCCCTTGGGGCGATGAACCCGAAGGGCCTACTCATCGGCCACCTGGATGTTCTCCAACAGAACGGGATATACCAAAGTCGGATTGCCATCCTCACGGGTGGGCGTAATCAGATCATGCGGCAGGTTCAAGACTTTCTCGAACTCATAGGTGCGCAAGTATTCCTCGCCGTGATTTTGCCAGGCGGCGACGAACTGGGCGGTAACTCCATTGTTAACCGACACGTCGTTGGCGTTGGTAATGACCACGATGGACCGCACGCCGGGAGGGTTGCTGCGGGCGGCTTGCTGGGCGGCAAAGCCCAGGCGCAAGTATTCGGCCAGCGCATGCAATGGATACCGTGGATAGGAATAATAGGCAGTAAACGGGTTCTCCGCCTTCGTTTTCGGGTCCCACCACATCCAGATATTGGGAATAATATCCAGAAGGCGGGCCACCGGCCGATTGAGCAGCGTGGGAATGAAGCCAATGCCCAAAAATGGCGCGACCACCACCACCCGGTCGACGTCTTCGTGCTGTTGGGCTATCCAGGTGGCTATCGTGCCGCCGCCAGACAACCCGCCAACGATGACTTCTTCGCCCAGTCCTTGGGCAATGTCCAGCGAAGAGGTAGCAAAAGCCGCTAGTTCTTCGGCCGAGGTGTCCAGCATGGCGTTTGTTAACTGATCGGTGTGCCCATGATAGGGCAGCCGCGGGATGTAGACGTTATAACCCTGGTCAAAAAACTGTTGGCCCAGTTCGCGGAATTGTTCGGGGCAGCTGGTGAAGCCATGATAAAACACGATCACCTTGGCTGTTTTTTGCCCGTGGGTCATCACGTTGGTCAGGCAGACGGGATTCAAATCGCCGCTGGCTTCTTCGTCAATGCGGATGGCGTTTACGCGGGCAATGGCTTCGTCGTGGGTGGCGGCGGGATTGGAAACGGCCGTGTCCTCAACGCGTACCGGCAGCAGGATCAGCAGCGCCAGGGCAATCAGCAAGACGTCCACAGCGATAAACAGCCCCGTCCACACAGGATGCCGCCGGAACCAAGATCCGGCCGTGCGGCCGGTAGCGTCTGGTAATTCGTTCATTGTTGCTTTACTCCCAAAATACAATCGCCCTTATGGCCCGATTTCCAATACGTCATCTTTACGCCTTTTACTCACGGGCCATCTGGCGGCGTAGCTGCCACCAGGCAAAGGCAAAGAATAACACGCCCAAAAACAGCAGGCCGGCAAACGGCAGCGGGTTGATGGTTCGGCCGCGCAGCATGACGTCTTGCAGCAGCGTGGTGCCGTAGGTGGCCGGCAGCAGCCAGGAGACCAGGTGAACGCCGGTTAGCAGCCGGTGAAGGGCGATGAAAAAGCCACTAAAAAAGATGCTGGCCAGCAGCACGATCATGGAAAACTGTACCGCCTGGCTGTCCGTCTGGGAGATCACGGAGATGGCAAAGCCGAGGCTGAGCGAGGTGAACAACAGGGCTAGCACAACGGCCGTATACCACCACCAATCCCCCAACAGCGGCGTTTTCAGGCCGAAGATGATGAGCAAGGTGAGGATGGCCGCGAGAACGGCCGTTAACAACAAAAAGCTCACCATCTTGCCCAAAACGGTCTCCAGCGCCGTTAGCGGCGCAGCGCGGAACAATTCGATCGTCCCCCCATTCCGCTCGCGGACAATGGAGAGAGCAGCCAGCGTGACGGCCATGTGCTGCAAGAGCAGGGCAATGACGCCAGGCACATAGAAGTCGATGGGACCCAGGTCTGTCTGGGTGAAGGAGATGGTTTTGCCACTAAACGGAGAAACCAGGACCCGGCTGTTCATCCCCTGAAACGTTTCAAAGAAATTCTTGATGGCTGCCAGTTCCTCGTCGATCAAATCCAGTTCGGCAATTTCATCGGTAAAACTGACCCCGTCCGGATTCAGCAAGGACAATGCATTTAATTCCTCCTCAACCAACGCCAAGCGATCTTCAAGCGCCACAGAGGATTCATGCTGCGCTTTCTCCAGGGAGCGCACACCTTCAAACATCGAAAGACTGGCAGCAATGGAGAGATTCAGCGCCTGAAAATCAGTCAACAGCTTCCCGGTGTCGCGCAAAGCGTCGGCTCCATTGCCGGCCTCTAAATCGGCGCGAATCACGGCCGTATCCGCCTGGGAAACCACCAATTTTTCCTCGATAACCGCCGCCCTTTTCTGCGCCTGGTCCATGGCTTGAATCAACACCTGTTTGTTGATTTCCTGCACGTAAGCCCGCTCCAGGGTATTCACATACAAAACTTCCAGCGGATCAATCTCGTGATGAATCACCTCGAACTGAGCCTGCTGGCTTTGCAAGATTTCGTTATAGGGATCGGCGGGCGTTACCAGCACCAGATCAACTTCTTGATGGTCCAGCAGGGCCAATGCCTCGCTTTCATCGCTCACCATGCCCACAATTTCCAGCGAGCCGGTCAGGCGGTTCACCAGGTCGTCGATTTCCACTTTGATGCGGCTGTCTTCGGGCACGACCAGGACGGTGCGCAGCATACGCGGCGAGTCGCGGTAGCCAACTCCAAATAGCAGCAAAATGAGAAATGGGCCAAGCACCAGGATGGCCACCAATCGCGGCTGGCGCAGAATGGCCATCATTTCCTTGCGCACAAAGGCAGACATGCGAATAAAAAATCCGCTCATGCTGTTTTCTCCTCTTTGGCTGCTTCGTCTTCCATGAGCTTTACAAACACATCGTCAAATGGCGGCACAAATTCGTTAATAGAATCAATGGCCACCTGATTATTTTCGCCCCAGTGCAGCAGTTGCGGAATGGCCGTGCTGGCTTCCTCCACCAAGACCTGGACAGATTGGCTGCTTAACAGCGCCGGCGGCTCTTTGACGCCGGGAAGGAAACGTATTCCGGCCAGGGATTCGCCGCTGAGTGGCGAGTCGGTGTGAATTCGGACAATTTCGCCGCCCAAGGCGCGCCGGCGCAGCCCATCCGGCGTTTCAACCATGAGCAGTTTGCCCCGGCGCATGACGCCGACATAATCGCAGTAGGCCGCTTCGCCGACGTATTGGGTGGTGACGAACAAGGTGTGCCCTTCATCTCTTAGCCGGCGAAAGTGATCCCAGAACTTGCGGCGCAAAACGGGGTCTATGCCGGCGGTAGGCTCATCGAGGAAGATAAGCTCTGGGTTATGAATGAGGGTGGCCGCCAGACTAAGCCGGCGCTGCATGCCGCCGGAGATTTTCCGCGCTTCTTTTTTTTCGTGGCCGGCCAGTTCTACCAGATCCAGCAGTTCGGCGAAACGGGCTTTACGGCCGTATGGGTAGCCGTAAATGGAAGCGGCAAAGTTCAGATTCTCCCAGATGGTCAGCTCCGGATAGAGAACAAAAAGCTGGGTCATGTAGCCGATGCGCTTGAGGTCGCTGCGCGAAAATTTTTCCGGTTCGCGGCCAAACACCTGAACGCGGCCTTCAGTGGGCTTGTAGTTCCCTACCATCAGGCGGATGGTGGTGGTTTTGCCACAGCCGCTGGGACCGATGAAGCCAAGGATGGAGCCTTTCGGCACGTCGAGGGTGATGTCGGCAACGGCCGTTGCCTCCCCAAACCGCTTGGTTACCCGCTGCATGTGGACGAGGATTTCTTCGTCAGGGGCAGTTATTGCCATACTAAATCTCCGCTGTTTCTGGGCGATGCCGCCGCTCGCGCCAAGGCTGTGACCAGAGAAGTTTTTCACGCATCACGTATCACGAATCAAGGCAAACCCAATGAGATCCCAAAGACCTGTTGGTTAAAAGAGATTCACCGCATAGACACCGCCCCACTTTCAGAGCGGTATCTATGCGGTTTGGGGATTGAGTCTAGACCAGGAGACCCACCAGCCAGCCAATCAGCCAGTAAACGACGCCAATGGCAATGGCTGCGATGAGTGCGCCGGTAAACCCGGCCACGCGCATTCCTTTTAGCAGCCGGTCGCTAACCATCAGCACAACGGCCGCCACGATCAACTGGATGATGGCTCCCAACCAGCCGCCGCCGATGGTGATGCCCAGGGCGCTTAACAGCCAACTGATCACGCCGCCGACAACCGCAATGATAATGGCGGCGATGAAGGCGCTGCCGAAACCATCAACCTCTAACCCCAGCCCTAATTTGCTCACAATCCAGATAACAAACCCGGATATCAGGGCCCCAATCACAACACCAATCAATATCCCTATCAAACTCATGTTTACCTCCTTAAGGTATGAAAATATGATTACGGACTGCGACGGGTGTACCCGGCAAGATCCGCTTGACCACGATTGAGAAGCCTGATGGAACTATCCAGGCTCAGAAAACTCTGGTTAGTTTCCGGACGATGAGTAATTGGTTTGCTTCGGGATTTTGGGCAGCAGCCAGGCCAGGAAAGAATCCTGACTGCGGCTTTGCAGGGTCATTTTCCCCGGCCCAGATAATTCCGCGACCAACCCTTCGCCGCTGAATAGGGTACTTTTCCAGCCGGCCACTTTTTTGACGGTGTAATTCATGTTTTCCTGGAAGGTGACGAGATGGCCCGTATCGACCACATAGCTTTGTCCGGCGGCCAGTTCTATGGGATGAATGGCGCCATAGCTGGAAATAATCAGCGTGCCCGTGCCGCTAACCCGCAGCATGATCAACCCTTCGCTGCCAAAGAAGGTTTTGGCCCCCGACCATTTGGTGTCCACGTTAACACCCAGAGACGAGGCCAGATAAGAGCCAGACTGCACCAGCAGCTCTTCATCCTGCAGCTCGATGACGGCAATGTCTCCGGGCAGCGGCGGGGCCAGAGCGACCGAATCGCCGGCCTTTTGAGCCGTGTAGGTGTTCATAAAGAAACTTTCGCCGCCAAACATTTTGCGACCCAATGATTTGAATAAGCCGCCGGAAGCGGCCGTTTCCATCGCCAGATCAGGCGACATGCCCACCATAGCGCCGCCTTCGGTTTGAATGGACTCCCCGGCGTCGAGCGTGACCAGCGCCAGGGCATAAGATGGTTGATAGCGAACTTCAACTTTCATTTTGCAAATTCTCCTTTTATTCGTTTATTTTTTGACCACATCGGCTAAGTAAATCGCAAAAAGTTTTTGGGATTAGACCCGAAGGGTTTTGCACCAATTGAGTCGAGTATCCTAGGTTTCAAACCCTTCGGGTCTTCTGAAAACTTTCTACTGATCACTTAACTGCTGCATTGTAACATCCAAATTAGGCGAAACGCGGGCTTGCGTTGCCTGTTCGTAGGCATACCCTACGGCCAGCAGTTGTGGTTCAGCCAGGAAACGGCCGACAAAAACGATCCCCTGCGGCGTGCCGTCGTCTGCGTAGCCCGAGGGCACCGTGAGCGCCGGATAACCAGCCGGGGCATATAGCTGTCCCACGTCCGAAGCGATGACGTCAAGGTCGTAATTCTGGAAGATGAGATCCAGGGCATTACGCGCCAGGCCGTTGTCTTGCTGGGAAAGGGTGGCAAATTCGGCAGCGGTAACGGCCGTTCCCTGCGCCCGCTCCAAATACCCTTGCCCATACGGCGCGCGGTTGGCCAGGTCTTCGTTGTTAAACGCGATAATCTCCTCCAGCGAGGCCACCGGCGCGTCCGGGCCTAAGCCCGCCAGGAATTCATTGATGGCCGCTTTGTAACCATACTCCAAACGCTTCGAGATATCCGTTGCCCCTCTGGGAATATTGGTTATCGGGAATTCCACAACCGTTAGCCCAGCCGCAGATAAGACGTCACCCTGCGCCCGAATGGTTGCGTTCTGCTCTTCAAACAATTGGCGCAGATTGTTCTGTTCTGCGGTGTCCGTTACGCCTAGATTGGCAAAATATTCGGCAAACGCCTGGTCATTCCAAACCGGCAGCCCCACACGCAAACCGGACACGCTTTCCGGCGTCAGGAACTGGGTAAAGTCCGTGTCGGCCAGCGTGTTGCTGCTCGTCGTGAAGTCATTGGGGTCCACGCCGGTCAGGGCGTTGAGCAGCACGGCCACATCGATCACCGTGCGCCCCATCGGGCCGGGTACATCCTGCATTGGCAGCAGAGGAATGACGTAATCGCGGCTGACCATGCCCATCGTCGGCTTTAGAGCGACGACCGAATTGATACCCGCCGGGGCAATGATGGAACCCTGCGTCTCTGTGCCAACACTCACGGCCGTCAGATCTGCAGCCACCGCCACCGCCGAACCGCTGCTGGAGCCATACGTCTCAAACGGGCCGTACGGGTTCCGCGTCTGGCCGCCGTTGGTGCTGAAGCCATTGGGCATGCATGGGTCCATGTAATTGGCCCATTCGGACATATTTGCCTTGCCCAGGATGACTGCCCCGGCATCACGCAGCTGGCTCACCAGGAATGCATCTCTGGCCGGATCCCAGCCCAGCATGGCAGCAGCGCCAGCGGCCGTGTGCAGTTGGTCGCCGGTGGCGATGTTGTCCTTGAGTAGCACCGGTATGCCGTGCAGCGGGCCGCGCACCGTGCCTGCTGCCCGTTCTGCGTCCAACGCCTGAGCAATCTCCAGCACGTCGGGGTTCAATTCCAACACTGAATTCAGCCTGTCCACGTCGTAGCGCTGGATACGCTCCAGATAGTAAACGACCAGATCCACGGAGGTTAGTTCCCCGCCGTCCATCAGCTCTTCCAATTCGGGGATTGTACGCCCGCTGACCAGAGCTTCCCGCACGGCGGCCTGATCCGGGGTATAGGCGGCGAGAACGGCCGTAAACGGCGTAAAGTCTCGCGCCAATTTGCCGGTATAATCCGGTTCCGGCCGGGGAAAGGATTGGTCCGTGAGGGGGCAAGCGCCGCCACCTGCGCTGGAACCGCCCGCACCGCAAGCCGCCAACAGCAGCATGACCCATACAGCCAGCAAAAACAGATTCATCCGTTTCATCATGATTCTCCGTACCCCATCACCTCATTACGCCGGGCTACCTGGAGGTAACAAAGTTCATCACCCCGGCACGGCCGTCGGGCAGCGTGTAGAACAACTGGCCCTGGGTAATCACCTCGATGCCGTTGACGATTTCCGAGCGCCATTGGTTGCCGGTAAGGGCCGCGAGTCCCGCCAGAAACGCCTGCTCTTGTTCCATGACCCCAGCCGGATCGGCGCACGCCTTTTGCGTCGTTAGGATGTTGTTGATGGTGAAATAACCGTTGGCCGGCATGATCGCGCCAGAGAAATTGTTGCACCCGGCAAAACCGGAGGCCAGGTCATCGGCCAGATTCCCGGTGATGGTTGTGCCGGGAAGGACCGGCTGTGGGGCATCCGCAGCGCCAAAGGAAACCAGATAGAAGGTGTGGGCGTCAGCTTCTTCAACCGGAGATTCTGGTTTAGGCACGGGCGCACCCTGGGCGACAAAGCGCATGGTTCCCCCATCAGCCATTTGATCCAGGTAAAGATTGCCGCCCTGAATTTGGAAAACGGCCGTGCTGGCTAACTGCTGCAAGAAGGCGTCGGCCTGGGAATCTGGCGGGCAGGCAGCTCTGGTGGAGACGCCGGGGGTGATGGTGAGACTGCTGCCATTCAGTGTGTAAGCGGCCTGGACGTGGTTGCAGTCTGCCTGGATGGTGGCGGTGTTGTCGTCCTTAAAGAGGATGACGTACCGGCTGGGGTCGTTGACGTAAACCGAACCTTGCACAGGGTCGGTGGTCGATACCCACTCCCAGGGAATGCCGACCAGGCTTAACTCCAGGGCGTGGGCGGCGACGACCGGCACATTATCGCCGTTTTGTACCTCCGCAAACTGGGCCGCCACCCACACCTGGCCGCCGGGCAGCTGGGGCGCGGCGGCCAACCACCACTGCCCGTCCTCGCTGACGCCGATCACTTCGCCGGTTTCGCCAAACGGGGCTGCCCCAACGTAGGGGTAGTTGATGCCGGGACCGGTGCGCAGGAAGACGCCATCGGGCGCGATGACTGTGCCAACGGCCGTTTGAGCATCAGGCGGAGGCGCGGGCAGGTCGACGGCCGGGGCATCCAGCAGGCTGAAGAAATCCAGCGGTCCGCCATCGGCCCAGGCCAGGATCAGCACGTTGCCGTTTTCGATGAAACTGAAATTCTGCACTTCGCCGAACAGCTTCATCATTTCGTCGGCCAGGGAGCCGGGCGGGCAGGCGGCCAGCGTGACAGGACCAGGCTGCATGGCGATGGCGTCAGGCGGGGTGGTGGCGTAGCTGCCGGCGGCGACGTTGCAGTCCACTTTGGCGCTGAACGTGCCGTCTTCGTTAAAGATGAGCGTGTAGTTTTCCGGGTTGGGCACGTCGAGTGTGGCGGCGTCACTGCCGTTGGGGTCGCGCGCTTCCCAGGCCCAGGTTTTGTCAATCAGGTCTGGGTCGGGGACGTGTCCGGGCGTGGCCGGGGTGGGGGAAACGGCCGTTTCCTCCGTCGGCTCAGCCGCTACCACGGCCGGCGGGAGGGTCGGTTCCATCGTTGCCGCCGGTTCACGCGAACCACCCTGACAGGCCGCCAGCAGCAAACCAATTAGCATCACAACAAACATAACGGTTGATTTTTTCATCGTCTAATCCTTCGGAAATAGCTAGAGATAGAGTCTTTCACGGCTTCTTCCTCTCGCTCTTGCTCTAGCTTTTATTTACGGTGTTGAGACTACGCTCATGGCGTTTTCTTAACCTTGCTCCCAGCCGGTTGTTTCGTTTTTAAGCAGATTGCGGCCGAATATGAGAAACAAAACAAACAAACTCATTTCGACAATGAATGCGTCAAAGTTAATGTCGCCAACAAAGCTGGGTAAAGCCGCCCCTGCCTGGTAAGGACCGCTTAAGAGGAAAACGGCCGTATCGTAAAAAGCGTGGATAAGAATCGGCACGATCAGGGTATTGGAGACCCTTCGGGCCACGTAATAGATGGTCCCACCGGTAAATTGCAAAATAATTCCCAGAAAACTCCCGCCGCCAATCATGTTAATCAGGTGAAGTAGGGAAAACACAATGACGGTAATGGCGTACACCTTCCACTCAGATAACTTGTCATGGCGCAAACCGACCAGCAGGATGCCCCTTGTCACCACTTCTTCGTTGAAACCAATGGCCAGGGAAGCAATCAGGACCAGGGCAATCGAGCCAAAGGTCAGCAAACTGTATTGAACATTGAACAGCGCAATCATGGCAATGACCACTTCCGCCAGAGGAATAGCCCAGTAGAGCCGGGAAAGATTAAAAGCTGCCCTCTCGAAGAAAATGTCCCGCACGCTGTCTTTGAACAGGACAAAACAAACGAAGAGCAGGATAAAGGTCATGATGAGATTCGCAATGAACCCGGACCCCGTATAGCTTTCGATGTTGGTCTTATTTTCAGCGCCGCCGCCAAAAACGATCGTGGTGATGAGGTTGAGAATAATGGAGCCAATGAAATAAAAGGCGACAACGGCCGTTGCTGTTTTTGTATTTAGCTTGATAGATTTCATCGTGGTTTACCCGTATTGATGATCTGAAGTCTGGCGAAAATTAAAATTCAGTCGGTAGTATGAGGCGTTTTGGAAACGCCCCCTACTACCGGGAGAAATTTAAAAGAACGCCAATCCCCAGTTGTTTAATACCAATAGCTCTTTGGGAATTCAGGGGCTGATCCCATATGTAGGGGCGACCCTTGTGGTCGCCCTGGATGGGGCGGGTACAAGACCCGCCCCATCAGCGGATACCCCACGAAACCCTAAAGACCCTTACCAATTATTGCAGTGAAACATAGGTAAAGATTAGCGTGCCGCCGTCCGCGGGCAGCTCGATGAGCAGGTTGCCGTTGTTGAAACTCCAGGATGTCGCCTGGCTGAGATAATCTATGAACTGCCCGGCCGGGGAATCATCAGTACACGTCCAGGAAGAATCGTCCATATCAAAGCTGATGTTACCCATCCCCATGCTCGTATAGGTACCGTATGCCTCTCCACACGCTGCGCTGCTAACGGCCACAGTGCTGTTCTTGCTAATGACTATGCTCAGGGCGGCAGCTTCGTCAATGTCCACTGCCGCAGCAGGGTTCGTGAATTGTTTCCATGTCCATGTTGTGCCTAATAATTCACCAAGGGGGGTCAATGTCCAGGGGCC
>Ga0116151_10003931_pt1 | contig 13165 bp, 20 predicted proteins | sample AD_UKC117_MetaG_FD_89893 | JGI IMG/M metagenome (GOLD analysis project Ga0116151, IMG submission 89893) | Active sludge microbial communities of municipal wastewater-treating anaerobic digesters from Hong Kong - AD_UKC117_MetaG | ecosystem: Engineered > Bioreactor > Anaerobic > Digestate... | reverse complement strand
GCTTGTCGTCGGTAAGGAGGTTGATGCCGCGGTAGTTGGCATCCTCGAGAACGGCCTCCATCTGCCCCATGATCGTATCGAAATCTTTCTCCATGGCGGCGATCTCGGAGTCGGTGGCTGCGCCGCCGCTGTTGAGATGTTCTTTTGCTTGGGTGACGATCGAGTCGGCCTGTTCCATCAGCCGTGTCATCGCGGTGACGCCGTCGTCGGCAGCCTTGACGGTCTGGATCGACTGACCCATGCCGTCGAGCAGGCGGCCGAGGTCGGTCGCGCGGTTCGTCAAGCCCTGGGCGGTGAAGAACGAGCGCGGGTCGTCGAGCGCACTGTTGACCTTGCGGCCGGTTGAGAGCCTGAGCTGCGATGTATCGAGAAGGCTATTGGTCTTCTGCAGCGACAGGAGGTTGGCGCGCATCGAAGCGCCGAGGGCGACTTTGTCAACCATGGCGGGGATGTCCTATTGAATGCGTTGGCGCAAGAGCAGCTCAGACGGCCTGGCCGGCCGCAGCGGCGGCGGCACCCGGCGCGGAGACGGCGGCACCAGCGCGGCTCATCAGACCAGCGGCGATCGTGCGGTTGATCTCGATCAGAGCGTCGACCTTCGCCGGCTCGGGCCTTCCCATCAATTCGAGGGTCCGCTTGAAGACGAAGATCGCGATGCTGCCGATGTTGTTGCGCAGGTCGTTTGGCAACCGCCCGGCGCCGTCGGCGGCTTCGGCGGCGAATACGGTCCACAGCTTCCTGTTGTGCAGGAGCGCCGCTTCGAGCGGCCGGTGCGGCTGTGGCTCGCGGCAGGCCGCGTCGAGAAGATTGGCTGCCTTCAAGAGGACGTTTGCTTCGAGCTGCCGCTGATCAACGACGGCAGCGCCCTGATGCATATACGCCGTGGCTGCGCGGGTGTGGGGGTCGTGCATGATCGATGAGCCTCGTCTCGCATTGAATGCGCCTGGACGCGCCTACGAGGATGAAGGAATACGCCATGAGTGTGACTTTTCCCTTAAATGTCGCGAAAAAAAACGCGACCGGCGGCAGCAAAGCGCCGGCAAGGTCGTCGCATCGCTTTGGGGCATCGCTCAGGCAGGCTAATGTTCGCCTGCAACTGCGCTGGCGTGCCAATGGCGCAAGAGCCGCCGCGACAGCGCGGTCATTAGGCCGTGCAGGGCAATGCCGGTGAGCGAGAGCAGCAGCAAGGCGGCGAACAGCCGCGGGATCTGTAACCGGTAGCCGGCCTCCAGGATGCGATAGGCGAGCCCGCTGGCGCTGCCGCCGGTGCCGGCGACGAATTCCGCCACCACCGCGCCGATCAAAGCGAGGCCGGTGGAGATCCTCAGACCCGCGAGAAAATAGGGGAGCGCGGTCGGTGCCTGCAGGTGCATGAGCGTCTGCCAGCGCGAGGCGCCATAGAGGCGGAACAGGTCCTTCAACCCCGCATCGGCGCTGGCGAGGCCGAGCGTGGTGTTGGCGACGATCGGGAAGAAGGCGACGATCCAGGCGCAGATCAGGAGAGCTGCCCACAGGCTGTCGACCCAGATAATGATGAGGGGCGCGATTGCGACGATCGGCGTGACCTGCAGGGCAACGAGGTAGGGATAGAACGCCCGTGCGAGCAGCCGCGACTGGGCAAGTCCGACCGCGATCAGCGTGCCGAGCGCGGCCGCGGCGAGCAGCGCCATCAACGTGATCCGCATCGTCACCAGCCAGGCGGCGGCGAGGACGGCACGGTCTTGCCAGAGCGTCTGCGCGATCACGCTCGGCGCCGGCAGGACGTAGGTGGGCACGGCTTCGATGCGTACCCAGGCCTCCCAGACGGCGAGCAGCGCCAGGGCGACCAGTGCCGCGGGCAGCGCCCGGCGCAAGCCTGCCAGCCGTCTCATGCTTGAATCGCCTCGACGAGCGCGCGGCTGACGGCAGCGCTGAGATCCTCGAACGGCCGGCTGGTGCGCAACGCGGCTGCGCGCGGCTGCGGCAGTGCCACCGGGACTTCTGCGACAACGCGCCCTGGCCGCGGGCTCAAGACCAAGATCCGCTCGGCCAGATAAACGGCTTCCCCGACGCTGTGGGTTACGAACAGGACCGTGCAACGCCTGAGCTGCCACAGCCGCAACAGTTCGTCGTTGAGCCGGAAGCGGGTGATTTCATCAAGCGCTGCGAACGGCTCATCAAGGAGCAACAATGACGGCTCGGTCACCAGCGCGCGGGCGATGGCGACCCGCATGCGCATGCCGCCGGAAAGCTGCAACGGATAGCGGTCGGCGAAGGCATCGAGGCCTACCAGCGCCAGGGCATCGGCCACCCGGTTATCGGCTTCCCGCCGCGGCACGCGCGTCAGCTTGAGCGGCAAGCGAACGTTGGTTCGCACATCCGCCCATGGCATCAGCGTCGGGTCCTGAAACACGTAGCCGATGGCGTCCGGACCGGGCGTGGTGAGTGTGCGGATCACCTGGCCCGCCGTGGGCGCCAGCAAGCCGGCGGCCAAGCGCAGGAGCGTGCTCTTGCCGCCGCCGGACGGCCCTACGACCGCGGTGAAGGTGCCATGATCGAGGTGGAACTCAAGGCCCGCAAGGGCGCCGGTGCCGTCGGCAAAGACTTTTCCCACGCCCTCGAACGTCAGCGCCGCCGGCATGGTTTGCTCAGCGGCCAGCCGGCCGCCCCGGCTCCCGGCCCGTGAATTGGAGTGTGAACGCGCGCTGCCATGCCATTTCCTGCGGGTAGAGGCCCTGGCCGGCCATGATTTCGAAGAAGCTCCGCCAGCGGGACTCGCTCATCGCGCCGATGCCGTTTGCCACCGCATCGCCGGACTCGACAACGCCGTTGGCTTTCATAGTGTCAATTGCGTAGGTGAGGAGTGCCTCGGTCATCTCCGGGTTTGCCTGCTTGATCAGGGCATTGCCCGGTGCCGGGTCGCCATGGAGGTAGCTCTCCCAGCCCTTGATGCTGGCGGTGACGAAACGCTGCACGATATCGGGGCGATCGTCGATCAGCCGCTCAGATGTCATGATCAAGGCACCGTAGGAGCCGTAGCCGGCATCCGCTAACAGCAAGACGACCGGCTTGACGCCTTGACCCGCGGCGAGAAACGGCTCCGAGCCGAGGTAGCCCTGCTGGATCGCTTGCGGATCGACGAGGAAGGGGGCGAGGTTGAAGGTGTAGGGGCGAATCTGGTCGTCCGTGTAGCCAAAACGGCTTTTCAGGAACTGCCAGGAACCGGCACGGGTGTCCGCCCCGATCATGATCGGTTTGCCCTTGAGCGCCGCCAAGCTGTCGTTGCCCTGGCCCGCGTGCGCCATCAGGATCGCCGGATCCTTCTGGAACACGGCGGCGACGGCAACCATCGGGATGCCCTCGCGCACGAAGTTGAGCGCCGTGAAGGAGTTGGACGCGAGGCCGAAATCGAGCCGGCCGGCCGCCAGCAACTGGCTGTGGTTGATCTGCGGCCCGCCCTCGCGAATGCTCACGGCAAGGCCAGCCTGCTCGTAGTACCCGAGCGCGAGTGCCTGGTAGAAGCCGCCGTGCTCCGCCTGCGCCCGCCAGTCGGTGCCGAACGTCACGCTGTCGAGCCCGAACGCTTCTCGCGGTGTCAACCCGGCCAGCGCGAGCCAAGCGCCCACCATCAGGACGATGCGCAGCATCAGGCGGTTGGGCCGGCCGCGGTGGCGCACGACCAAGTGGCCAGTTCGTGCGCGGTATCTCACACGTGAGTCCAGCAACCCGTCATGCGCGCCCGCGGACTTGCCTCGCGGGTCAGGTCCGCGCATCCACGAGTGGAGCCGTCCCCAACCGTGGATGGCCGTGACAAGCACGGCCATGACGGGGAAAGGGGTGGGTGGCATGATGCGCCGGCCATGACGACAGAGCGAACGGCAAATTATCTTTTCAAAACTGAACACTAGCTCGCGCGCTTCAGCATTGGACCGAGCGGGCGGCCGGCAAAGATATGGACGTGGAAGTGCAACACTTCCTGGTTCGCGTCGCGGCCGTTGTTGGCCAGGATCCGGTAGCCGCCTTCGCTTAAGCCCAATTGCCGCGCCGTCTCGCCGATCGCTCTGAGGAAACCGCCGAGGAAGTCCGGACTCGCGGTGGCGGTGAGGTCATCCAGGCTGACGTACGGGCCCTTCGGGATCACCAGCACGTGTGTCGGCGCGAGCGGATTGATGTCGTGGAAGGCGAGCGCGTAATCGTCCTCGTAGACCTGCTTGCAGGGGATCTCGCCTCTCAAGATTCGCGCAAAGATATTGTTGGGATCATAAGCCATTGCCGCTCCCCTTCACGTCAGCCTTCAGGTCAAGCGTCACGCGTCGCTGTTCTGCGCCGCCTTCAGCGCGTAGCCGGACATCCCTTCCCGTCGCTCGAGCTCGGCCCAGACATCGGCCGGCTGGACGCCGTTCGCAGCCCACAGCACCATGAGATGATAGAGGAGGTCGGCGCTTTCGGAGGCGAGCCGGCTCTTGTCCTCTGCAAGCGCTGCAATCACCACTTCGGTCGCCTCTTCGCCAACCTTCTTCGCCATCTTCAGGCGGCCTTTGGAGAACAGTCGCGCGGTGTATGACTGCTGCGGGTCAGCGCCGCGGCGGCCGTCGATGATTTGGAACAGCTGATCGAGACACCCGTTGGCGGTGCTGCCATTCTTCGCGGATTTCGCCATGCTGCACGTCCCTCCTTGGCCTGCTTATGGTTTGCGGAAAAGCGCTCCCCACCGATTAGCAATCGACTTCGCGCACCGGCACGCCAGCTGCGCGCATGTGCGCCTTTGCTTGGGCGATTGTAAAGGTGCCGAAGTGAAAGATCGAGGCCGCCAGCACCGCCGAAGCGTGCCCTTTCAGTACCCCCTCGACCAGGTGATCGAGCGTGCCGACACCGCCGGAGGCGATCACTGGCACCGGCACCGCATCGGCGATCGCGCGCGTCAAGGGCAGGTCGAAGCCCACCTTGGTGCCGTCGCGGTCCATCGAGGTGAGCAGGATCTCGCCGGCACCGTTCGCGCACATCTGCTCCGCCCATGCGACGGCATCGATGCCGGTCGGCCGCCGGCCGCCATGGGTGAACACCTCGAAGCGGCCGTCCGACACACCCTTGGCGTCGATGGCGACGACGATGCACTGGCTGCCGAACTTCTCCGCCGCCTCCGCGACAAAGGCCGGCCGCCGTACGGCTTCGGTGTTGATCGAGACCTTGTCCGCGCCGGCGAGCAGCAGCCGGCGGATGTCGTCCAGCGTCCGCACGCCACCGCCCACCGTGAGGGGCATGAAGCAGACTTCTGCCGTGCGCGCCACGACATCCAGCAGCGTGTCGCGATTCTCGTGGCTGGCGGTGATATCGAGGAAACACAGCTCATCGGCGCCGGCCTGGTCGTAAACGCGCGCCTGCGCCACCGGATCGCCGGCATCGATCAGATCGACGAAGCGCACGCCCTTGACCACTCGGCCGTGATCGACATCAAGGCAGGGGATGATGCGGACCTTCAGCATGGCTGCCCTGATCCTGCGGGAGCTGGTGCCGCATGTTCGAGCAGACGGAGCGCGCTTTTTGCATCGATGCGGCCGTCATAGAGCGCACGGCCGCAAATAACGCCCTGCAGGCGGCCGGAGGCGGCATCCCGCACCTGTTCCAGGTCGGCGAGCGAGGAGATCCCGCCGGAGAGGATCACCGGCGTCCGCACAGCATCGGCAATCGCCAGCGTGCCTTCGATGTCGGGGCCGTTCAGCACGCCATCGCGGCTGATATCGGTGACGATCAGGGCCGCAACACCCAGGTCCTCGAACCGCCGCGCAAGATCGAGAGGCGTTACCTCGGTCGCTGCCGCCCAGCCGTCGGTCGCCACCCGGCCGGCGCGGGCATCGATGCCGACGGCGATTTGGCCCGGAAAGGCACCGCAGGCTTCGGTTACCAGCGAAGGCGTGCGCACGGCAGCCGTGCCCAGGATTACCCGCTCCACGCCGCGCGTGAGCCAGGCCTCGATGGTGGCGAGATCGCGGATGCCGCCGCCCAACTGCACCGGCATGCGGACGGCGGCAAGGATCGCAACGACGGCGGCAGCATTCATCGGCTGGCCGGCAAACGCGCCGTCGAGATCGACGACATGCAGCCAGCTGCAGCCAGCAGCGGCAAAGCTCGCCGCTTGGGCCGCCGGGTCGTCGTTGAACACCGTTGCGGAATCCATTTCGCCCTGGCGCAGGCGCACGCAGCGGCCTTCCTTCAGATCGATCGCCGGGAAGAAGATCATGGCCGCCACTTGAGGTAATTCCCGATCAGCGTCAAGCCGACACGCTGGCTCTTCTCGGGGTGGAACTGGGTGCCGACGATGTTATCGCGGCCGACCACGGCCGTGACCGGGCCGCCATAGTCGACCTGCGCCAGGACATGCTCCGGCCGCTCAGGCTTCAACGCGTAGGAGTGGACGAAGTAGGCGTGCGCGTTGTCGCCGATGCCGGTCAGGACCGGGTGCGCCGGCTGCACAAGCACGAGCGCGTTCCAACCCATGTGCGGGATCTTGAGACCTTGCGCGCGTGCCTCAGCCATCAGAACGACTTCGCCCGGGATCCAGCCGAGGCCGGGGTGGTCGCCGTGCTCGCGGCCGACATCGGCCAAGAGCTGCATGCCGACACAGATGCCGAGGAAAGGCCGGCCCTCCTCCAGGACGGCACGGCGAAGCGCTTCGACCATGCCGTCCAGCGCATCGAGGCCGCGCCGGCAATCGCCGAAGGCGCCGACCCCCGGCAGCACGATGTGGCTCGCCGCCCGCACGGCACGCGGATCGCCGGTGACTTGGACCGCCATCGGCAGATCCAGCGTCCTGATGACGTGCTCGAACGCCTTCGCGGCCGAACGCAGGTTGCCGGAGCCGTAATCGATCAGCGCGACACTCACGCTGAAAGCCCCGCCAGCAGGTGCGGGTAGCGCTCGCCAAACCGTTGCTGCGCCTCGTCCGGGCTGTGGGCGGCCACCAGCGCCACCTCGGCATAGCCCCTGCCTTCCATGGTCCAGCGCCGCAAATCGTTGCCGAACATCCCCGCCAGGACGGCGAGCGCGAACGAGATCACGCCGCCGCTGGCTGGGCCAAGTCCGATCCAGCCGGTCACCAGCGTCAGCAGCAGTTCGAGCGCGATCAGAGCGACCGCCACCAGCCACAGCCGGTTCCACAGCGCCCACAGGACCGAGACCAGGAAAGCGCCCCACGAAAACCCTTCGCGGACGAGCACGACGTCGCGCTCGGCATCGCGCACCGGCTGGCGCAGGTGAACCGTGTAGACCTTGAGACTCACGTTGCGCCTCGCTCATTGCCGCTGCCGCCGAGCGTGCCCTTGGTCGAAGGAACCTCGTTGGCGCGCCGCGGGTCGGGTTCGATGGCAGCACGCAGGGCCCGCGCGAGCCCCTTGAAGCACGCTTCTGCGACGTGGTGCGCGTTATCGCCCGCGAGCGCCTCGACGTGCAGCGTCAGCCCCGCATGCTGGGCGAAGGTGTGGAACCAGTGGCCGATCAGCTCGGTGTCGAGATCGCCCAGGCGCGCCTGGCCAAAGCGGACCTTGAACACGCACCAGGGGCGGTTGGAGGCGTCGAGCGCGACCCGGACCAACGCTTCATCCATCGGTGCCAGCGCCTCGCCATAGCGGCGGATGCCGCGCCGGTCGCCGAGTGCCGCCGCCACCGCCTGGCCGAGGACAATCGCCGAATCCTCCGTCGTGTGGTGGCCGTCGATGTGGAGATCGCCGTTGGCGCTGAGCGCGATATCGATCAGCGCATGGCGGGCAAGCTGTTGCAGCATGTGATCGAGAAAGCCGATTCCGGTCGCGATCTCGGCTGCGCCGGTGCCGTCGAGCGCGACGGTCGCGGTGATCGTGGTCTCGAGCGTCTTGCGGGTGATGGTGGCGTTGCGCATCGGCCGCCTGTCGTTCTTCAATCGACCCTACTTAGCAGGAAGGTCGCCGCAGCAACACCCCGAAGCTGTTCCAATGCCGGAGCTGTGCCGACATCGGCCGCGATATGCGCGAAATGGAGCTGCGCCTTGAGACGAAGATCGAAGGCGGCAAGCCTGAGATCCTGAAATGGCTGTTCGGCGCGATGGCCGCACAGGCCGGGCTGATCGTGGCGCTGATCGAGCTGCTGCCACCCTTCCTGATCGGCCGCTAATTCGCTGTTTTTATTGGTGCGCCCGGCGGGACTCGAACCCACGACCCCAGGATTAGGAATCCTGTGCTCTATCCGGCTGAGCTACGGGCGCTTCACGCGGCCACAAGTGATGTACGCGGGCCGACTGAAGTCTCGTGTTTATAGACAATCCCTGGATTTGCCGCCAGTAACGAACGCGCCGATGCAGCGAGACCATTTTTCGGCTGCTGCTTCCTGCTGCGGTGGTTCCTTAAGCGCGGCGCTGTCGCCGGTTACTCTGCGGCCACGCCGGCAGGCGCGCCGCGGCAGGCGTTAAGTTCGCTGCGCGCCTGAGCGACGACTTGCCATCCACCGCTTAGGCCGAGCCCACCCATGATTGCGGCAACGATCAGATCGGGCCAGCCTGTCCCGCTGCCGAAGACGCCCATCGCCGCGAGCAGCACCGCCGCGTTGCCGATCGCGTCATTGCGCGAGCAGATCCACACCGAACGCATGTTCGCATCGCCGCTGCGGAAGCGATAGAGCATGAGCGCCACGCCGCCATTGGCAATCAAGGCAGCGAGTCCGACCACGCCCATGATCTCGGCCTGTGGCAGCGTGCCGTGCCAAGCGTGCCACGCCGTGCTGCCGAGCACGCAGACCGCAAAGATCATCAGGGTGCCAGCCTTGACCATGGCCGCGCGGGCCCGCCATGCCAGCCCCATTCCCGCCACACCGAGGCTGATTGCGTAGTTTCCGGCATCGCCGAAAAAATCGAGGGCGTCAGCTTGCAGGCTCGCCGAGCCGGCGGCGACTCCGGCGACGATCTCAGCGACGAAGAAAGCCGCATTGACGATCAAGGCAAGCCACAGCGCGCGCCGCCACTTGGCGCTGTTCAGCCCCTCTCGAAGCGGGGCAGAGGAACACTTGTCATCATGGCAACAGCCCATGCAGGCCCTCGGCAATGCGCGACAAGGCGTCATCTAAACGCGGCAGTGACGACGCGGTCAAGGTTCGGCCGATGAACGCCGCGGAGGTGGTGCTCGCAACGAATACAAGGGCGGAAGCGATCCGCTGTTACGCGCGCATCGGTTTACTGCACCGTTCCGCCGGGTGCCTGAGCGATCCTTGATGCTGCGATTGGCCGCGACGATTTGTGGACACCGTCTTAGCATCGCCGACCAGCCCTGGGTCTACGTTCGGTCGGTCGGGGTGGCCGTGAGGCGTACTGCGGCGGATGCGGCGGATTGCGCTTCGCTCAGAAACCGCCTTGGAGAGTGTGCCATCGTGAACCCGACCGACGCGGCCGTTATCTGCTTGACTGGATCGGGGATGGAAGGGAAGAAATCAAAGCTGGCGAGCTTGGCGGCTGAAGGCATCCGTCGGAATTCGGTATGGGACTATTCCGAGCTACGCGGACTCGGCCTTCGCATTCAAAAATCCACGCTGAAGTCCAAGGTCGCTTATTTTCTGAACTAAGTCGTCTCCGAACAGAAATAGTGACCAGCATACATCCGAGAATTCCTGGGCACAGAATCTAATCCGCTGTCCGATCGAAAACGATTTACAGGTGTCGTGAAAGCGTATGCTTATTATGCTCCCTTTTTCAACTCTTGCGCCGATCTGGAGCGCCTTTTCACCGCCTTCGTCGTTTAGGAAAAAGCACATACTGCGCCATGTCACCTCCATCTCATTATTTGTGGTGACGTCACGCCCTGATACGGTTCCGCCTCTGTGAACAAGGCAGTTCCTGGCCTTATTGATGCTCAATAGATAAGAAGAAAGGCGCTCGTCTAGAAATAATTCATGGTTAAGACGCAAGTTGGATAGTTTATCAGGAAGACCGAGCCGATGGAAATGTTTGTCTCCTTCTATAAATAGAGCGTTCCATTCTGCTCCGCTCAGTTTGCACTGGCTGTTTTCGTCTAGAAAACTCCAAAGTGTCAACACCTTGTGAGCCTCTTCCAAGGCCGCACCTACGGCTTCGATTGCATCCCGAAACCCATTGCACAAAACCCACTCGCAATAGTTTTCTTGTGCAACTCCATCGCTCCACATCAAGCCATCGTCAAAAACAGTTTTGAAGGGTGTTGGAAGTTCCAACGTTTCCGCATTTATTAACGCTAAATTTTGTAAGCCAGCGGAAACAAGAAATATTATTTTCTGCAGCGAGCGCTGGAGCTGCCCGCGGAGGCAATCCAAGTTTACGGAGATGTGAATATGCTGCTCTGACATGGAAGATTTACGCCAAGACTCTCCGCCTTATGGGATCTTTCTCGGCTACTGCGAACTGACGAATGCTTTGTGCCGGGGCGAGGGAATCCATTCAGCGGGTAAGACTTCGCCTTGAATCCGCTACGAGGCTCTTGCACCCGGTCGGATGTGGGATCGAGTCATGGTAACTACAATGGGCCTGGACACAATATTTCGGCCTCCGTGTACATATAGACGGGTAGGGGAGAATAGCCGATGGCGTATTCTGCCGCATTCTGATCGGCCCGACGATCATCCGACTTTAAAGCGGCAACCCAGCGCCCGGTCACTTCCCAACCAATCGCTCGCCTTGCACATCGTCGTTGATGGCGTCGTCCGCTATAGTGTGAATAGCAAGCGGGAATTTCGCATGTGGCATTAGGCGGGCGGAGGAGTAAAGCTTGCGACGCCCTCTCCCGGATTGCGCTTTGCTTCATCCGGTCTACCCGTTTCTTTACCTATCGTTGCGTGCACAGGCTGGTCGAGGGCGTAGCGCGCGATCGGCTTGACGTTACGCGCCCGGCGAGGCATTTTCTGGACAAATATTCTGGCCAGAAAGGAAGTGTCATGCTCGGGTTGCTGTGGTCGGTGCAACAGGCCAAGAACCGGTTCAGCGCCCTTGTCGAGGCTGCCCGGCATGGGCCGCAAACCGTGACCAAACATGGGAAACCGGCTGTGGTTGTTGTGGACGCGGGCGAGTATCAGCGCCTGCAGCGGCTGGAGCGGGCACAAGCGCCGTCCTTCGCTGAAACGCTGCTCGCCATGCCTCAGGACGACGCAGAATTTCCTCGTGTCAGCGTCAGGCCGCGCGATCTCGTCTTGTGATGTTTCTGCTCGATACGGTTGTTCTCTCGGAACTGCGCAAGCGGCAGCGAGATCCCTCCTTGGTGACATGGATCGCAGCGCAACGCTCGACGGACCTCTTCGTCAGTGTCATCAGCGTCGGGGAGATCGAACGCGGCATCGCCCGCCAGGAGACGAAGGACGCGGGCTTCGCCACGGCACTTGGCCTTTGGCTCGACAGAGTGATCGCCCTTTACGGTGATCAGATCCTGGCGTTTGACCTGCAGGTGGCGCGTCGCTGGGGGCGATTGAGTGCCGCCATCGGCAATGACAGCGCCGACCTGATGATCGCGGCAACCGCACTCGAACACGGCCTCACCGTGGTCACCCGCAACGTCAGCGATTTCTCCCCCACCAGCGTGCCTTGCTTCAATCCCTTTGGTGCGGCGCGGTGACGAAGGTGCCGCTGAGCGGAGAGTCAGCGCCAGCTTGTAGCAACCGTTAAGCTTGGCCGGTTGTTCGGTCCACGGCGTGCCGCGGGCGACGACGGCATTGGGGAAGTTAAGGAGTTTGCGGGCGCGCCCTCTCTAAGCTTCCAGGTCGAAGCGTGCCTGCCTGCTTAAGCGGGCGTGTCACCCAGCGTTTTTGCCGATCAGTGCAACTCCCTCGGTCCTGGCCGCGTTCGCGAGTTGTTGATCAAGGGTTGCAAGCGGGAGGTTCTCCCGTCGCGCCAGTTCCAGATAGGCGGCATCGTACACAGTGAGCCGATGACGTCTGCCGAGAGTGAGCGCGTCTTCATGGAGCGTACGGTCAACAGTGATCGCGAGACGCGCTAGTGCGCTGAGAAAGGTAGCCGTGTCGCCCTCGGTAACGCGCCCACGGCGCTCGTTTACCAGAAGCGTGTTGCGTACCTCGAACCACCACAGGCTCGGCACCAGCGCTTCGTCGGTGCGGATGCGGGTGAGCGCTGCTGCCGCATGCGGATGCTCTTCATCGTCGAACAGCCAACACACTGTGATGGAGGCATCGAGGACAAAGGGCATCAGTAGCGGTGCCCTTCATGACGAGCGGAGAGGAGATCATCGAGGGTAACCTTCCCGGTGCGCTTGCGCAGTCCCTTGATGGTCTCGATCGCGGCGTCGACTTCCTCCTGCCGGCGCCCTGCGTCCGGCACGATGCGCGCAATCGCGCGGCCGTGGCGGGTGATGATGATGGTCTCACCGCGCTCGACGTCATCGAGCAACTGAGCGAGACGCGCCTTCGCGTCCGATGCCTGCACAGCACGCATGACTGGTCGCCCGTTTGATACACTGGTCAGATTGACTGGTCAGTGTAGCGATCCGGCAAGCGAGGATCAACGGGAGGCACTGCTGAGCCTCAGAACCTCCGATCGCCCCCTCTAAGCTTCGAGGTCGAAGCTTTCCGGGGCCAAGCCGGCCGCGGCGCGCTCGACCATGCGGACATAGACCCGCTCCAGCGAGCGGGCGAAGCGGGTGCCGTCGAACAGGATGTTGCCGACGCGGCAGCGGGCGATCTTTTCGCGCAAGGCCTTGAGCGCGTCCGGCGCCAGGCCGAGGCTAATCGCCTTGGCGACGAAGTCTTCCGCCGAGCTGGCGATCAGCTCATCGGTGCCGAGATGGTGCAAGATGCTGGCGCAGACGCGTGACGCAAAGGAATCCTCGCCTTCGATCGTCAGCACCGGCGTGTCGACCATGAGGTACTCGCTCGCGGTCGTGTGCGAGGTGTAAGGGAAGGTATCGAGCACCAGGTCGGCCAGGTGCAGCCGGCCGAGGTGATGTTCCGGCGGCACCCGCGGCGCGAACACGATCCGCATCGGATCGATCCCGCAGTCGCAGGCGGCGCGCTTCAGCGTGTAGCGGCCGGCTTCCGTCCGCGGTGCAAGCAGCCACATGACCGAGCCGGGCACCGCCGCCAGCACCCGCATCCACAAACCGAAGCTCTCCGGATTGATCTTGTTCATCTGGGCGAGATTGGCGAATACGACCCCGCTTTCGGGCAGGCCGGCCTCCTTGCGCGTCGGCTTGGGGTC
>Ga0116151_10003928_pt1 | contig 13169 bp, 10 predicted proteins | sample AD_UKC117_MetaG_FD_89893 | JGI IMG/M metagenome (GOLD analysis project Ga0116151, IMG submission 89893) | Active sludge microbial communities of municipal wastewater-treating anaerobic digesters from Hong Kong - AD_UKC117_MetaG | ecosystem: Engineered > Bioreactor > Anaerobic > Digestate... | reverse complement strand
CCAGGGGCGTGTCGGGTTCCGGCGCCAGGGCCAGCACGCTCAGTTCGTTGAATGTGCCGGGCTGGATGGGGCCAAAGGCGTGCAGCGTGCGCTCGATGGCTTCTTGCACGGCCGTACGCATTTTCTGCGGCAAATAAGGGGCAGCGCGCTGCCAGCACAACAGGCTGTACTGCTGCGGTTTCTCTCCGCCGATTAGCGGCGCGCTGTGCAGATTGGCCTCCGCTCGGGCTGTTACCCGTTCCAGAAAGCCGGGCGGTACGAGGGTTTGGTAGCGATGTAAATAGCCCACCAGTTCTGCGCTGGGGTTGGGCCAGATCCCTTCGTCTGGCGGCGTTGGTTTTTCGCCATCCATGTGCCACCAGAAAGCGTGAGGGGCATCGTTGACGTTGGCATACGTCGCCGGCCAGTAGTCACTCGCCAGGTCGTAGGTATCCAGCAGATAATGTACTGCTCGCGTGATAATGGGGTGGTCGGCGGGGGCAGCCACGGCCGTCGCATACTGCAGCCCTACGGAAGTAGCCATCGGTGACGACGCAGCCAAACGAAAGTCAGGCTCGATGGCCTGCCCAAAGCCGCCATCAGCATTCTGATACGCGGCCAGCGCTGTCAGCACGGCGTCGGCCGGGCCATCATAAAACCTGTAGGCAAACAACGCCTGGTCTAACGGCCGTGCGGTCTGCTGAATAAACCGTTCTGCTTGCGCCAAACGGGCCGGGGACAACGTGATAGGGGCCATTTCATATTCTCCTTGATTGTGGACCAATGAGAGAGCGCCCTGGCTGGGTGCTTCCTCTGCCGCCGCAGAAAAACCCTGGCGGCGGGCTGATTACGCCTGACTTTGCAGGTAGCTGGCAACTTCGTGGCTGCCTCTAGCCTGGGCAAGCGCCAGCGGCGTCTGGTGTTTGGCGCTTTCTGCGTGCAGATCCGCGCCGTGAGCCAGAAGCAGTTCGGCCATAGCTGCGTCGTTGCGGTCGGCGGCCGTGTGCAGGGGGGTAAAACCTTCTTGCTGGCGGGCGTTGACGTCTGCGCCGGCAGCCAGCAGAGCACGCAGCATTTTTAGGCTGCCGCTGGCGGCGGCGGCGTGGATGGGCTGAATTTTGAACGCGTTTCGGGCGACTGCATGCACGTCGGCACCGTGATCGATGAGCCAGAGCGCCATATCTTCATGGCCGAAGTAGCAGGCTAATTGCAGCGGGGTAAACCCATCGCGGCTGTACTCGTTTACATCTTCGGGCCAGGTGGTCAGCTCTTCTTGCACCAGGTCGAAGCGGCCAACGGCCGTTGCCGCGAATAAGTCTAGCCGTGCCCCGGCCTGCTGCAGGACAGCCGCAATTTCCGGCTGTCCGTTGTAAAGGGCGGTAACGACGACGGGAAGGCGCTGGTCGTTAAGGGTGTTCACCAGCCGGGGATTGGCAGCGAGCAGCGCGTTTACCTCTGCGAGATCGCCCTTGGCTACGGCCGTAGCCATCGCCCGGTTCTGGCCCACCACCTGCGCCACCTCTGCGGCGCGATTTTGAATGGTTTCTGCCAGCGCCTGCTGTTCTGCCAGGCCTAAATCTGGCGCGCCAATGGTCGCCGCTTCCACTTCGGCCAGCGCCTGATACATCAGCCGCAGCAGCTTGTGGGCTTCCGTAGGCGGCTGGCCCAGCTGCTCCAGCGTTTTTTCCACCTGAATGGTGTGCTGGCGGAGGTGCGCGTCGAAGCGGTGCAGGCGGTGCTGTAGGGAATAGGGTTCGCCTTCCCACCACAGCGAGGGTCCCTGGATTTCGGCGTTTGTCATGTCGGCGAATTCGGCCAGAGTGCGGCGGTGCAGGTTGTCGTAAAAGGTGATGGCGTCCTGGCGGCTCTGTTCGAGCAGCAGAATGTGGAGTTGGTCGAGGGGGATAACTTCGCGGTCGACTTCGTCTGGGGGGAAGGCTAACGGCCGTTCTTCCGGGCTGCGTAGTCTGTTCAGGCCATAACGAGTGAGGGCAAAAAAAGTCACCTGGGTGCGAATGGTGTGCCCTATCACAGTTCGCAGGGGCCACTCTGCCGGAGCTGGTTCGTGCTCGTAGTTGGCGTCATTAACGCCCAACAGCACAGCCTGAAAGTCCCGATAGGCCGCCAGATACTGCCCTAATGCGCGCTGGGCCAGGGTAAGCGGGGGACCGTCGGCCTGCCGCCGCTGTCCCAGGGAAGCGGCCAGGTCACGAAGTTCGTGGTAGGTGCCGAGGAAGGCGAAACGCACGCCTTCTTCGTGGGCAAGCCAGGCCCAGTCCTGCCCCAGGTCGGCTTCGCTGAAGTTGTGGGTAAGGGTGGCGAAGTGGGAAACGGCCGTATACAGAGATAAAGATGTCATCGGATCACTCTCCAACCGGGCCATCGGGCGCTACTATCCAGTTTGCGCTAAGCGAACTTTTCGACACAAAGAGAAGGACATAATGGGGCAGTTTGTGGCGAGTTTTTAAAGCCGCCGAATCTGGTTTTTAACTTTGGTAGTTTGGGGCGGAATGCGGTCTGCATAGAGTGGTAGAAGGTAGCACTTTTGTTCGGTTTTGTCAAAAATAAAAACCGGAAACGGCCGGTCTGTGTGACCCGCTATTTCCGGTTTAACTGCCAATACAGAGGACAGAACTAATTAATCGAACCAGCCGCCCAACAGCGCGCCAATGCCGCCGATAATCAAAAAGACGGGCCAGATAATGCTCCACGACCATTCAAAGATGAAGGTGAAGGCGATGAGCGAGAGGATGAGACCGCCGGTGATGGAACCGCGCCCGGATTTGGTGAGACGGCCGTGTTTCCGGTAATTGTCCCAGGCACTGCCAAAGTTAGAGATGGCGGGAATCAGGATGAACAAGGCCCACCAGTTATTGAGATGGAAGTGGCCCAAGTTGGTGAAGAGAAAAATAACGCCAATGGCGATCAAAATGACGCCGCCTATCCAGTTTTTGTGCGTGTCGACTGTGTTAGCTGGCTGCGAGGAAAGTACCGGACCATTGCCAGCAAGGTCTTCTTTGTGAACTTCTACGACCTTTTCTCTTTCTTCTTCTTTCAAACGTGAAATATCGTCACTCATGGGTTAAGTACTCCTTCCTGAATTGTCTGACTCATTACGACAGGCTATACGGACCCCCGGCGAGAAAGTTTCAGGGCTTAAAGGCTTGCTGGCTTTTCCAGCGCCGGTGTTCCACCATCATGCAGGCATCCATGACCACATCCATGTTGGCGGCGCGGGCCAGCGCGGCGGCTGCTTCATGACGAATGCCCGACTGCATCCAAACGGCCGTTGCCCCCACAGCCACAGCCTCCTCCACAAACGGCGGCACGTTCTCACTGCGCTGAAAAATCAGCACCAGGTCGATGGGTTCAGGAACGGCCGTTAGCGTCGAATACGCCCGTTCGCCCAGCGCTTCCGTCAGATTCGGATTCACCGGAATAATGCGGTAGCCCTCCGCCTGCAGGTAGGCCGGCACATAGTACCCCGGCCTCATCTCGCTAGAAGACAGCCCAACCACCGCAATAGTCCTCGTGTTTTTTAATAATTTCGCCTTCGTTTTATCTGTCATTTTCATTTCCTTACCTTTATAATGTAACCATGTCCTCAGTCCTCAACTGCATACTGGGCGATTAGTGCGCTTTTGCTTTGTGACAATTTTCACAAATAATTTGGGAAAAGATTTGGTCGCTTATGATTTGTCTTTGTTGTACTCCACAAGTACACTAATTAGCAAGCAAAAAAGTGTAATCGTTCAGGACAAAAATAGGAGAAAACCATGCAAAACTTTGGCCCTTTTGTCAGTAATTACGGGGTAGAAAATCACGGAATCAGCAATCCGGGAACTGTCTACTGGAATCTGTCCACCTCGATGCTGTACGAGCAAATTATTCGCCGGCGCGAAGGCAACATCGTTCATATGGGCCCAATTGTGGTTAGCACAGGCGACCATACCGGTCGTTCACCTAACGACAAATTCATTGTCAAAGAAGAAACAAGCGAAAATGAAATCTGGTGGGGCAAGGTAAATCGGCCGTTCCCTCAGGAAAAATTCGATACCCTGCATCGCAAAATGATGGCCTATATCCAAAACCGAGACATTTTTGTCTTTGACGGTTACGCGGGCGCAGATGCCCGTTATCGTATGCCGGTGCGCATTATCACCGAATATGCCTGGCACAACCTGTTTGCCCGCAATATGTTCATTCGTGAACTGGATAAAGAGAAGCTGGAGTCCCACGTGCCTGAGTTTACGGTCATCGATATGCCGCGCTTTAAGGCCGAACCCAGCATCGATGGCACCAACAGCCAGACGTTTATCCTGGTGGACTTTGGGCAGCGCCTCGTACTAATTGGCGGCACGGAATACGCTGGTGAAATCAAGAAGAGCATCTTCTCGGCAATGAACTACTATCTGCCTAAAGAGGGTGTGATGAGTATGCACTGCAGCGCTAACTATGGCGCCGACCGGGATGACACGGCGCTCTTTTTTGGCCTCAGTGGAACCGGTAAAACGACCCTGAGCGCCGATCCTTCCCGCACCCTGATCGGTGACGACGAGCATGGCTGGAGCGATGATGGCGTTTTTAACTTTGAAGGCGGCTGTTATGCCAAGGTTATCCGCCTGGACCCGAAAGGTGAGCCGGAGATCTACGAAACCACACGCCGGTTCGGTACCATTTTGGAGAACGTGATCTTCGATAATGAAACGCGCCGTATTGATCTGGACGATGGTACGCACACGGAAAATACCCGTTCCAGCTATCCCATTACCCACATTGAAAACGCCGATCCGGAAGGGTATGGTCATCATCCGCGTAACATTATGTTCCTGACGGCCGATGCGTTTGGTGTGCTGCCTCCCATCAGCAAACTGAGCAAAGAGCAGGCGATGTACCACTTTCTCAGCGGTTATACGGCCAAGGTTGCGGGGACCGAACGCGGTGTAACAGAGCCGCAGCCCAACTTTAGCGCTTGCTTTGGCGCGCCGTTTATGCCTCTGCACCCTGGCGTTTACGCCAAACTGTTGGGGGACCTGATTGAGAAGCATGGTTCTACGGTTTGGTTGGTGAACACGGGTTGGACGGGGGGTCCGGCGGGTGTGGGCAGCCGCATGAAGCTGGCTTATACGCGGCGCATGGTAACGGCCGCTTTAAATGGCGAACTGGATGAGGTGGAGACCAAGACGGAGCCGTTCTTTGGCCTGCAAATTCCGACCAAAATTGAAGGCGTGCCGGGCGATGTGTTGAACCCGCGCGCCACCTGGGCGGATGGCGAGGCATACGATGCTCAGGCAAAGAAATTGGTGCAGATGTTCATCAACAACTTCAAGCAGTTCGAAGACGGCGTGACGCAAGAAATCAAGGATGCTGGGCCAAAAGCTCAGTGATCGGTGAGTATAGTTGCGTTTCGAGGTTGTAAAATTGTATAGTATGAAACGGGGCGACTCTGTCGTCCCGTTTTTTGTACACACTGGTAGACTAGGGGGTTTGCATGTTTGAGTTACCGTTGTTTCCACTAAATACAGTTCTGTTTCCGGGTATGCCGCTGCCGCTGCACGTGTTTGAAGAACGTTACCGGGAGATGGTACAGTTTTGTCTGGAAGATAAACGGCCGTTTGGCGTGGTCCTTATTCGCAGTGGTGTGGCAGAAGGGGGGCCAGTGGCGGATCCCTACGACATAGGCTGTGTGGCGGAAATTGTGGAGGTGCAGCGGTTGGAAGACGGCCGTATGCTTCTGATGATCATCGGCACCGAACGTTTCCGCATCCTCTCTCTCAACCACGAGCGCTCCTACCTCATGGGCACGATGGAGGAATTCCCCTTCGCCGCCGAAGCCGTTGCTGAGTTAGACCAGTCCGCTGCCCGTTTGCTGCCTCTGGTAGCTGAGTATCTGCAAATTTTGGCAGACAGCGGCAATGTGGAGTTTGACCCTGAGCAGATGCCCACCGATCCGGAAGACCTCATTTTCCTGGCGGCCGCTGCTTTACAGGTGGAGGCGGAGCAGAAACAGGCTTTTCTTGAAAACGACAAAGCCAGCAGCGTATTAAACGAACTGGTACGCACTTACAACCGGGAGCTGCTTTATTTGCGCCTGATGCCCAAAGAGGATCAGGGTATTTTCTCGCTGAATTGAACGGCCGTTCCCATCCCACCATAACAATCGCCCAATAAAAAAGTCCGCGTGTTCTAGATTTACGAGAACACGCGGACTTTTTTTGTGGCTTCACACCCGCTTACTGCTCGGCGTCAATCCGAATAGCGCCAACGCCGCCGCTGACTGTAATGTCCAGCTGCACATCGCTCTGGCCGTACTGCTCATTGGTGTAAACATCTCCGTTCCGGATCAGGCCATAAACGTCAACCGAACCCAGTCCGGTTTCGGTCGTCACACGCACGCCCACGTTGTTGGGCAGCTTCATCGTCGTGGAACCAACGCCGCCTTTTACCGCAATAGACGCATCTTCGCGCCAATTGCCCGTAAGATCCAGATTTGTTTCGCCTACGCCCACATTAACGTCGAGATTGGTCAGGTGAAGATCACCCAGAACCAGATCGCTCTTGCCTGCGCCCAGATCAACGGCCAGCGTCATGGGCACGTCGTTGGCAAAGGCCAGATCCCATTTATAGTTAATATTGCCGTCCGGGATGCCATTGATGCTGGTGACGTTTTCCGGTTGGACGATGTCGAGCTGCCCTTCACCCTGGCGAATGTCGTAGGAGACCTCTGGCCGCCACTCTTCGATGTTATACGTGAATTCAGCGTCCATCAGGTTAGCGGCGCCTCCTCTGACTGCCAGTTCGCCGACGCCCATTTTAACGGTTACTTCGGCCGAGTCTGCATCGCCGAGTTCAATGCTCTGCGTGTCTGTCTGGGTAGGACCGACGTTGAAACTGCCGCAGCCGGTGATGGTGAGAAGAAGAACGGCCGTTAACCCCAAAATAACCCACATGCCTTTCATGGTTAACCCTCCAGTTTGTATCAAAAGATTTGCACATTAATACGCGCCCCCATACTGAATGTTGCGCTCGTGTAAAACATTATACAAAAAAAGCCGGTCAAACAGTTGACCGGCTTTTCGCACTTGCTTGATTTTGCAGAGAGAACTCAGGCCAGATGATACAGATCGCCAAATTTCGTCCGCAGATAGCGAATGTACGGGGCAATTGCCAGTGGCGCGCCAGTTACCTGCTCGATCAGTTCGTTGGCCGTAAACTTGCTGCCGTGCTGGTAGATATTCTCTTTGAGCCAGCCATGCAGCGCGGCAAAATCTCCCTGGCGCATGTCGGACAAAATCGTGGGGCGTGCTTGCACTGCCTGGTCAAAAAAGGCCGCGCTCATAATATTACCCAGTGTATAACCCTGGAAAGCCCCGCCGATAAACCCGCCATACCAATGCACGTCTTGCAGCACGCCATCCCGGTTGTCTGGCGCTTGTAAGCCCAGGTCGGATTGGTAGCGTGCCTGCCAGGCATCTGGCAAGTCCTTGATGTCCAGGCTGCCTTCCAGCAGCGCTAGCTCCAGATCAAAGCGGATCATCACGTGCAGGTTGTAGGTCACCTCGTCGGCATCGGTGCGAATGAGAGAGCGTTCGACGCGGTTGATGGCCCGGTAGAAGGTGTCCGGCGAGACAGCGTTCAACTGCTCAGGAAAAGCGGCCTGAAGTTCAGGATAGTAGTGGTCCCAAAACGGACGGCTGCGTCCTACCAGATTCTCCCAGAGGCGGGATTGGCTTTCATGGACGCCGGAAGAGGTCCCGTTAGCCAGGAGCGTGCCATCCAGCTCTGGTTTAATGCCCATTTCGTACATGGCGTGGCCAGCCTCATGCAGGGTACTGAAGAGCGCCTCGCTGAGGTCGTTGGGCTTTACGCGCGTGGTGATGCGAATGTCGCCAAGCGCAAACTTGGTCATAAAGGGGTGGTGGGTCTTATCCTGCCGCCCGCGTTGAAAATCGAAGCCATAGGCTTTGATGACTTTTTGGCCGAAGGCCAGCTGGTCGGCTTCGGGGTAGGCTTGCAGCAAGCAGCTGTTGTCGGCCGGGGGCTGGGCGACGATGGCCTGGACGATGGGCACCAGCTCGGCGCGCAGTTCAGCAAACAGGGCGCGCACGGACTCTGCTTTCATGCCTTCATCGGAAAAGTCGATGAGGGGGTCGGCGATGTGATCGTAGCCGGGGAAACAGTCGGCGATCTGGCGGCTGTAGTCGAGGCTTTTTTCCAGATAGGGCTGCACGGCCGTAAAATCATTGGCCGGTCGTGCTTCGGTCCACTTCTGGTAGGCGGCCGCTGAATGGGCATAAAACGCGCCCAGCAGTTCGGACGGAATTTTGGTGGATTTGTCGTATTGCCGTTGGGTGACACGAATGAGGCTGGCATCGTCGCTGTCGTAGGGCAGGGTTTCGGCATACGGCCGTAATGCCTCCAGCAATCGTCCCACCTCCGGATCGATGAACTTCTCGTGCGCCAGTTGGCTTAGAGTGGCTAACTGCCGCCCCCGTGCCGCTGCGCCGCCCGGAGGCATGTAGGTGGTCTGATCCCAGTTCAGAACGGCCGTGGCCGCATTCAAGTCATCAATTTCCAGCAGACGCCGCTTTAACTCCGCCAGTTTTTCTTTCATGCAAATTCTCCTCGTTTAAATAAGCCAGAACATGGTTATTCTGCTGCAAATGCTATCCCAAACAAGCCAGAAGTCAATCAGCCCCCCGAAAAAACCGCACCTCAAAGAGCCCGGAGTATCGGGTATGCTAGTCTGAGGCGGTCGTTAGACTGTGTCTGTTTCTTCCGGTTCGTCGGCTTCGGCGTGGCGCGCTTCGATGCGGGCCACAATGATCCGGCCGGCAATCAGCACGGTAACAGCCAGCACGCCAATGCCGAACCAGGTGGTACGGCCGAATTCCAGACCATATGCGCCAATCATGGTGAGCATCAGAGCGCTGGGGAATCGCCCTAAGATGTTGGCCGCCAGAAATTTGATGCCCGAAATGCCAGACAAACCGCCTACAAAGTTCATGGCGTCGGTGGGGAAAACGGGCAGCACAAACGCGATAGAGAAGAAAAGGAAGCCCTGTTTTTCACCGATGCGATACCAGCGATCTAGAATGTCTTTGTCTACCAGACGTTCGACTAACGGCCGTCCCATCCAGCGCGCCAGCGCAAATGCCAATTGGCTGGCGGCCACAATACAAACCATGTTCAGAAGCAGCGCCGGCCAGAACCCGTACACGTACCCGGCAGCAATCAGAAACACGTGTCCGGGAATAAAGGCCACCAGCACCTGGATCAGTTGGGCGGCGGCCAACACCAGCGGCCCCCAGGCGCCATAGCTTTTCAGATAGTCGCTAACCGCTTCCTGATTTCCAACCAACGAAAGCAGCTCCCAGATGGGTGCGCGAAAGATCCACAGCACGACGGCCGTTACCAGAGCGCCGCTGATGATAAACAACCGACGGCGGGTTGATGAACCAGTACCTGCTTGTGTCGTGGAGGGGGAGGATGAAGACAGCGACGTGAACAGGCGACCTATTTTTTCCCGAAAGGCTTGCATATTTAACTTGGTCTCGGTTGTGGCGGCCATGATGCTCTCCAGAAGTCTAAGAAACGGTAGGAAGCTGGCCGCACGATTGCCTGCAAGTCGTTGGACGATGACTTTGCCAGCCGCTTAGCCAGTACGAACACAAGGGCCAAAAGTTTCCCCGAGGTCTGGGAATGCTATCTTTACCCTTTGTGGGAGACAACTATTTATCTTGTTTGGCCCGCGTATCACATGGGCGGCTAATCCGGGCGGCCGAGGCTGGCTTCATGTTGCGGATCGGCGGGCCGCAGAAAAAACTCAATGGCGAGTGGCAGCCGCCGCTCCCAGGCGGCTTCGTTGTGAGCGGCCCACTTTTCCTCTATATGCAGCAGATCGCGCTGTGGGCGGTATCCTTTATTTACCAGGATGCGCTTGAGGCGGCGCACACTGGCGTAGTAGCGGCGCGAGTCGGCGCGTGGTTTGTTGGTTTCGTGGTTGGCGTCGCCATATTCACGAGTGCCAGCGTCCAGGTAAAGGCGGCCCGGATTAAAAACGGCCGTTTTCACCACATTCAGCACCGCGTAATTGGCAAACCACAGCGAGGGACTCATCACCCCCGCAAAGCCGAACACATCCGGGCAGTGGAAAAAGGCATACAGGCTGATCAGCCCACCCATAGACGAACCCATGATACCGGTGTGGGCCTTGTCGGGCAGTGTGCGAAAATCCTGATCGATCAGCGGTTTCAGCGTGTGGGTGACAAACTCCAGGTAGTCATCCCCCCGGCCGCCGCCGTAACCGGGATGGTGGAACGGACTGTACTCATCCATCCGCTGCTGCCCCATGTTAGGAATGCCCACGATGATAGCTTCTAGCCCCCGTGCATACGCCAGCCGCTCCATCGTCTCGTCCACCCGCCACTCCCCGGCAAAGCTGAGACCGTTGTCGAATAAATTCTGACCATCGTGCATATAAAGCACGGGATAGTGCTGCTCGCTGTAGCCATAGGATGGGGGCAGGTAGACAAAAATATCCCGCCGGTTGTGCAGGCGTGGGCTAAGCACACCCTGCGCCACGCGCAGCGTGCCAACGACGGTGTGCTGGCCCGGATAAATCGCTTCGTATGGATGCCATTTTGATTTCTGCAATGTTATTCTCCGCTACAAATGGGCGCTCAGGCCGCCCAGCAAATTGGCGGGTAATTTTCCCTGTTTTTCCTGATCCGTCCAATCGCGGTATATTCATCGACAGAAAACCCTGTCTACCTGGACGGAAGTTTGTCCACCTCAAACAACCTTTTTCGACCCGGATGCGGAATAGAGTCTGGCGCGAAAATGGTTTGCTTCGCTAAACGGTGCATTAGTAACGGCCGTTGCGCCCCCCGGAAAAGATAAAATGGGGCCATCTCATTTGGCACAAAAGGAACGCACATGAGCGATGAACGCAAGGAAACCCCCGAAGAGCTAGAAGCCCGCCAAGAAGAACAGGAGCGGTTGATCGAACACCGCCTGCGTATGCGTTTTGATCGGGCCAACCTGATTGATGATTTGATTGAAGACGGCCGTCAACAGGGCCTGTTTGATAACCTGCGCGGCAAAGGGAAACCGCTAAACCTCAACACCAATCCCTACAGCGAAAACGAGCTGGCCAACAGCCTGCTCAAAGACAACCAGATGGTGCCCGCCTGGCTGGCGCAGCGCAACGATATTCAAGAGCAAATCCGCGCGATTCGAGAAAAGGTTAGCCGGATCTGGCAGCGTTACGAACGCGAATATTTCTATGTGCAGGATGACGGGCTGCGCAGCGGCCTGATTTTGGGCTGGGATGATGAAGTGCGGCAGCTGGAAATGGAAATAGCGAAGATCAACAAGCAGGTGGAGAGCTATAACCTGAAACGGCCGTTAACCAACCTGGAAATCTACAAACTTCGCCTCGACGAAGAACTCAGCCGTGCCGGCGCCCGCCGCTACCTGCGCGACATGTCCAATCTCTGACGTTGATGCGCCAGCGCTACCCGCCCGAAGTCGTCAGACGGTCACCTGGTCCATAAACAACTGCAGCTTTTTGCTGCCAATGCCCTTCACCTGCTTCAGGGCGTCGATGGCGGGGAAAGGGCCGTTTTCTTCACGGTAGGCGACAATGCGCCGGGCGGTGTTCATTCCGATACCGGGCAAGTCGGCAAGGTCATCAAGAACGGCCGTGTTCACATTCAGCCGCTTGCCCTCCTTCTGCGCCGGTTTGGCTGCTGCCGCCTTCTCCGGCAGCGCTTTCACCTGGCGGGCCAGTGCCAAATACTCGTCAAACTCCCCGTAAAACGCTTCTACAATGTCGTCCGGGTTGGGCACCAACCCAGCATCTGTGTTGACCCCGATAAACACTTTGCCATTATAGCTGATAATGCTCAGGCCCAGCGCCACCCGGCCAGACTGCGGCACCCAGGCCATCACCCCCGCCAGCTCTTTCCCAGCGATGTACAACGGAATCTGCGGACCTGGCACGTTGGTCATCACCACCGTCGCCTTACTGCCAAACATATCCACCATGCGCGTTTGCGCCTCCGCTGGCGACATGCCGATCCCCTTCAAAATGCCAAAAGCCACCACCGCTTCTGGCGTGTTTTTCAACTCTTCCATGCGTCGCCGTACTTCGGTCAGCCGGTCCAGCGGGTCCGCAATGTGCACCGGCAGCGACAGATAGATTATGCCAAACTGGTTGCCCAGTTCTTCCATCTTTTCCGGCGGCCGGATATTCACCGGCATAGCAGCCCGAAAGCTGACGCCGTCTACCGGTGCGCCGCGCTGCTGCATATAGCTGCGTACCGCGCCAGTTAGGGCAGAAACGAGCACATCGTTGACAGTGCCCCCGGTGACATTTTTGATGGCTTTGACTTCGGCCAATGAGAGGGGTTTGGACCATGCCGCCCGTTTGCTCACGCCCAGCGGCCCTTTGAAAATGGTCTTGGGATCGGGGGTACGCAGAACCAGACGGCCGGCGGCCAGCACGGCCTCTGTGCCCTGAACGGCGCGATCGACAGCGTGGCTGGGGTTGTTGACGGTTTCTCGCCCTTCCTGAACCAGTACGCCGGTAACGTCACGGGCGGTTTGCACGGCCGTTGAAGCCTGCCGAGCCAGTGTGCCCAACAGACCAAAGCGGCGGCCCCGTTCGCGCCGGGTCTCGGCGGTCTGCGTTGGCGGCTGCTTCAGAGAGGCTTCTGGCGATGTGTCGGCCATAGAGAGCAGCACGTACATCAGGGCGATGCCATCCGCGATGGCATGGTGCAAGCGAGACATCACCACGGTTCCTTGCTCGTACCCTTCGATGAAATGGCACTGCCACAATGGTTTGCTGTAGTCCAGCGGTGTGCTCATCAGATCGCTGATCATGTTTTGCAGGGCAGTGTAGTTGCCGGGCGCGGGCAGGGCCACCCGGTGGACGTGGGCGTTGATGTCGAAGTGGGGATCGAATTCCCATTGGGGGATGGCTAACGGCCGTTTCGGATGCACCACCCGCTGCCGAAAGCGATCAAACCGTAGCCAGCGGTGCACCACGACTGAGAGAAAGTCGTCGAAGTTCAGCACCTCGTCAAACGTCAAGATGCCAGACACCATCATGAGGTTGGTGGGGTCTTCCATGCCCAACCAGGCTGCATCTACACTGGAAAGTGGTTCTCGTTTGGCCATTT
>Ga0116151_10003921_pt1 | contig 13179 bp, 11 predicted proteins | sample AD_UKC117_MetaG_FD_89893 | JGI IMG/M metagenome (GOLD analysis project Ga0116151, IMG submission 89893) | Active sludge microbial communities of municipal wastewater-treating anaerobic digesters from Hong Kong - AD_UKC117_MetaG | ecosystem: Engineered > Bioreactor > Anaerobic > Digestate... | reverse complement strand
TTATTCATGGGGGCTTTGTTAGGTGGTATTGTCGGTTCAGTCGCCCACACGCTATGGCCGACAATCGCTGTGAATCCCGGGTCGTATGCCCTGGTGGGCATGGCGGCCGTTTTGGCGGCGGCCGAACACGCGCCCATTACCGGTATTTTGCTCGTCTTTGAGATGTCCGGCGATTATCAGCTGATCTTGCCGCTGATGTTGACCACAGTATTGGCCGCCCTTCTGGTGGAACTGTTTGCCGGCGAATCGATTTATACCTCCGAGTTGGGTCTGGAAGGTATTCGCCTGCGCCGCGGGCGTGATGAGGACGTCTTGTCGGGAGTGACCGTCGGCGAAGTGATGACGGCCAATCTGGAGCATGTGCTGCCGGAGATGAGCCTGGAGGAGTTTGGCCGCAAATTACGCGTGACGCATCATCACGGTCTGCCGGTTATGGACGACAACGAACATTTGCTGGGCATTGTGACCATTCGCGACCTGGAGAATGCCCTGGAAAAAAAGACGCCGGGCACAACGCCGGTGATCGAAATCGCCACCTTACGCAAAGATTTATTGACGGCTTTTCCCGATGAAACCATTGGCGATGTGCTGCGCAAGATGGGGCAGCACGCTCTGGGCCGCATCCCGATCGTTGATCCGGAAGATCCGGACCGTTTGTTGGGCATGGTGCGGCGCGAGGACATCATCAACGCTTACAAGGTGGCCCTGGCGCGTAAGACGGAGCTGCAGCAGCGGGTGGATGAAGCCGGAGCACGCCATGCTGACAGCGCTATGTTTGTCGAGGTGACGATTACCCAGGATTGTGCGGCTTGCGAGAAGACCATTCAAGACCTGGCGCCTTGTTTGCCGCACGATTGTGTGTTGGTGGCGGTGCGCCGCCGCGGCCGTTTGCTGATTCCGCACGGCGATACGCAGCTGCTGGATGGAGACCTGGTGACGGCTCTAGTTGCCGACCGGGACCGGGAAGCGCTGGAAAAATGTCTGGGGCACAGCGCTCTGGACAGCATTGCGATTAATCCCTCCTAATTTTTTACCCTGGAGCATGGAAAAGATGGCTGAAGTTACTTTGGAAACGATTACGGCGCTTGCCAAGCGCCGGGGGTTTGTTTATCCGACGTCGGAAATTTATGGCGGCCTGGCCAGCTCTTACGATTATGGGCCGTTGGGCGCGGAACTGCTGCGTAATATTCGCAATTTGTGGTGGCGGGAGATGATTCATAAACGGCCGTCTATGGTCGGCCTGGATTCGCAGATTTTGCTGCACCCGGACACCTGGGTAGCCTCCGGTCACGTGGCCTCCTTTACCGACCCGCTGGTGGAAGACAAAGTGACCCACAAGCGCTACCGCGCCGATCACCTGATCGAATTGTGGTTGGCGGCCCATCCCGGCGCGGCCGACATCGTCGTGGAAGATTTGTCCATCACCGAGATGGCCGCTTTTCTGGCCGACCACGCGGTGCGCAGTCCGGAAGGCAACGATGTCACCGCGCCGAAAGCGTTTAACATTTTGTTTGAAACGGCCGTGGGCGTGGTCGAAGGCGAAAAATCCAAAGTCTACCTGCGCGGCGAAACCGCCCAGGGCATCTTCACCAATTTCCGGCAAATTTTGGACTCCTCCCGCGTGCGCCTGCCGTTTGGCGTCGGCCAAATCGGCAAAAGTTTCCGCAATGAGATCACCACCGGCCAGTTTGTCTTTCGTACCCTGGAATTTGAGCAGGCGGAAATCGAATATTTCTTCGATCCGGAGCAGAGCGACTGGCAAGAGTTGTTCAAAACCTGGCAAGAGGCCATGTGGCAGTTCATCCACGGCACGTTGGGCGTGGGCGCGGATAACTTGCGCTGGCGGCGGCACACAGACCGGGAACGCAGCCATTACAGCCGCGAAACCTACGACCTGGATTACCGTTTCCCCTTTGGTTTTAAGGAGTTATGGGGCATCGCCTACCGCACGGACTATGATCTGCAAGCCCACATCGCCCACTCCGGCCGCAAGCTGGAGTATGTGGACGCGCAAACAGGCCGCCGCATCGTGCCGCACGTCATTGAACCGGCGTTGGGCATTAACCGGGTCTTTCTCATGCTGCTGTGCGACGCATACTGGGAGGATGAGGCCAACCAGCGCACAGTGCTGCGTCTGAAACCGGCCGTCGCGCCGTACAAAACGGCCGTTTTCCCCCTCCTCAAAAACAAGCCCGACCTGGTCGAAAAAGCCCGCGCCGTCTTTAACCACCTGCTCGACCACATGACCGTCACCTGGGACGACCGGGGCAACATCGGCAAGCGCTATTACTACCAGGACGAAATTGGCACGCCTTTCTGCGTTACCATCGACTTCGACACCCTGACTGACGACACCGTGACCGTGCGCGAACGGGATACGGCCGTACAGCAGCGCGTGTCGCTTGCCCAACTTCTGAGCTATCTCCAGGAACGCCTCTGAGCGCCTCGGATTTCTCACCCACAAGGAAACGACCCGCATGTCATCACCCATTCGCCTGATCGCCCTGGACCTGGACGGCACGCTGCTGTGCGACGACGGCTCGGTCTCCGCCCGTAACGTGCAGGCCATCCAGACGGCCGTTGCCCAAAACATCCACGTCATCCTGGCCACCGGCAAAACCCGCGGCTCGGCCCAGGGCGTCTTTGCCCAATTGGGCCAGGCGCTGCCCGGCGTCTTTACCCAGGGATTGGTCATCCAGCAGGCCGATGGGACCGTCTGCCACGAGACGGCGCTGGATCGAGAAACGGCCGTGCGCGCCATCACCTTTGCCGTGCAGCAGCGGCTGCCCCACCTGGCCTACTGCGGCTCGCGCATCGTCGCCCCCGAAGACCATGCCTACGCTCGCCTGCTGCACGAAAAATACCACGAACCCCAGCCCGAAATCATCGGCCCCTTCCTCGACCAGATCGACGAGCTGCGCATCAACAAATTCCTGGTCAGCGACGAAGCCCACAACGACGCCACCCGCGCCCGGTTAACCGGCCTGATGGGCGATCACGCCACCGTCACCCAGGCCGTGCCCGGCTACATCGAAATGCTGCCCCCCGGCGCGTCCAAAGGGCAGGGTGTGCAGTGGCTGCTCGACGATTGGGGTATCCCGGCCACGGCCGTTCTGGCCGTAGGCGATGGCGAAAATGACCTGGACATGGTGCGGTTGGCCGGCGTCGGCGTCGCCATGGGCAACGCCATCCCCGCCCTCAAAGCCGTCGCCGACTACGTCACCGCCGACAACAACCATAGCGGCGTCGCCGAAGCCATCGCCCGATTTGCCCTGGCGTAATGGCCTGCTACCTGGTTTGCGACTTTGGCGGCACCAAGCTGTCGGCGGCGGTGATCGAGACCTCGTTCCCCGTTCCTGCGCTTACCTGGCAGGCCCACCGGCGCGTCTTTTCCCCGCCCGGCGCTGATCGCGCCGTCGACATTCGGACCATGATGGCCCTGGGCCATGACCTGTTGGCCGGGCGGCGGCCTACGGCCGTTGGCGTCAGCTTTGGCGGCCCGGTCAACCAGCAAACCGGCATGGTCTACCTCTCCCACCACGTCCCCGGCTGGGAAGCCACGCCGCTGCAAGCCATCCTCGCCGAAGCGTTTTCCGCCCCGGTGCGCGTAGATAACGACGCCAACGTCGCCGCCCTGGGCGAATATCACTTCGGCGCGGGGCAGGGTATCGACAGCCTGTTTTACGTGACGGTGAGCACGGGTGTGGGCGGCGGCTGGATTTTAAACGGCCGTCCCTGGCGCGGGCATCAAGGGCTGGCCGGGGAAATCGGCCACACCGTCGCCGATCCGGCCGGGCCGCTCTGTTTGTGCGGCAAACGCGGCTGCGTGGAGCGGCTGGCCGCCGGTCCCACCATGGCCCAGGATCTGGCCGCGCGCGGTGTGGCGGCCGGTCCCATCACCGGCGAACGGGTGGCCGAACTGGCCGCCCAGGGCCAGCCGGATGCCCAGGAAATTTTGCAGCGCGGCGCCTGGGCTTTGGGCGTGGGATTGGGCCACGCCGCCAACTTCATCAACCCGCAGCGCTTTGTATTGGGCGGCGGCGTCACCAAGTCTGGCGACGACTGGTGGCGTATGGTGCGGCAAACGGCCGTAGCCACCGCGCTGCCCGAGTTTCGTTTTGACGTGGTGCCCGCCGCCCTGGGCGACGACGCGCCGCTGTGGGGCGCGCTGGCCCTGGCCGCCGACCTGGACACCGGCTGACGATGGACCCGATTACCGTCGTTGGCCGCGAGGGGAAGGGCGGCGTTTACCTGCTGCGGCTGCGCATCGCGGAACCGCTGGCGGTGGCCTTTGGCCGTTTCCGCCAGGGCGAACCGCAGCCTATCCCCGCCGGGGAGATGGTGTACGTTGGCTCGGCGCTGGGCGGATTGGCGGCGCGGCTGCTGCGCCACGCCACCCGCAGCGACGGCCGTCCGCCGCAGCCCCTCCGCGCCGCCATGCTGGCCGAATTTCCCAGGCTGGGCCTGGCCGGGGCCAATCTGCGCCCGCCAACCGGCAAAAAGCTGCACTGGCACGTCGATTATCTACTGGACGAAACGGCCGTTACCCTCACCCACGTCTTAATCCTGCGCACCTCCGCCCGGCTGGAAGAGTCGTTGGGTCGTTGGCTGGGCGCACAGCCGGAAACGGCCGTTATCCTCCCCGGCCTCGGCGCGCGCGACGTGCGCGGCAGCACCCACCTGCTGCGCATCGCCGCCCCGGAAAGCTGGTGGCAAGCTCTGCCCGCCCGCTTTCAGGCCGGGCTGGATACCGGCACATTTTGAGCCGGCGCTCAAGCAACCCCTGCTTTTTCCACCAACCAGCCCCTTGGCCTGGACCGAACCCCTGTTTTTTCCACCAACCAGCCCCTTGGCCCGGACCGAACCCCTGTTTTTTCCACCAACCAGCCCCTTGGCCCGGACCCAACCCCTGCTTTTTCCACCAACCAGCCCCTTGGCCCGGACCAAACCCCTGCTTTTTCCGCCAACCAGCCCCTTGGCCCGGACCAAACCCCTGCTTTTTCCGCCAACCAGCCCCTTGGCCCGGACCGAACCCCTGTTTTTTCCACCAACCAGCCCCTTGGCCCGGACCGAACCTCTGCTTTTTCCGCCAACTGCCCCCTCGGCGGCCCTATCCACCCACTGCCCGGCCACATGCCCAATTCTGTAAACTGCTCTACAATCCCGCCTGTGAAGAAGCAAACCATATCCTCCCTGATCCTGCTGGCCTGCTTGCTGGCCATTTTAACCCTGGCCGCGTGCAGCCCGGTGGCCGCCTCCGGTGAGGCGGAACCGTCCACGGCCGTTCCCCCATCACCTTCTCCCACTGCCACGGCCAGCCCGCCGCCCACATTGGCCCCGCCCGCCACGCCAACGGCCGCCCCCACGGCCGTCGCCACCTATACGCCCACGCCCGCGCCGCCCCAATTCAGCAATCCCCCAGACGAGGCCCTGGCGCAAACGGCCGTGGCCCACAACGCCGAACTCCTGCGCCCCGAACCGGCCAACACCGGCCTGTGGCAGTACGCCGCCAACACCTTCATCCATCCGCTGGCCCTGGTGGTGCACCAGGACACGGCCTACCTGTTGGATGGCGGCCGCGTGCTGGCCCTGGACCTGGCCCGGCCCGCCGCCCCGGAACTGCTGTTGTCGCCCGGCGACGTGGCCGCCGGGGTCACGGTGATTGAGCCGCTGGACCTATTCGCCGCCCCGGACGGCCTGCTGGTGCTCGACCGCGCCGGCGACGTGTACCGCCGCGACTGGGACACCGCCGCCTGGAGCCTGGAGCGCGACGACCGGCCGATTGGCGACACGTCCAGCCATTACTATGTGGCCCTGGATGGGCAGGCTGACGGCCGTTTCCTCCTGGAAACCAGCTACAAATACGTCATGGACTACGTCGATGGGCAGCAGCAAGCCCTGTGGATGCTGCCCGAAGCCCGCGCCGTGGACGTGGCCGCCGCTCCCGGCGCGGACGACATCCCCAATGTCTACGTGCTGCTGCAAGCGCTGGACAGCGACGCCGGCAGCCTGCGCCTCTACCGCGACACGGCCAGCGTTACCAGCTTCCGCCCGCCGGAGATCATCACCCAGCCGCGCCAGGTTGTGGCCGCCGACACGGCCGTCTACGTGTTGGATGAAAACGGCCGTCGCCTGCTCGTCTTTGCGCCCGATAACGGCCGTCTCCAGCAAATCTGGCAGCTCCCCGCCGCAGTCAGCGCCATCGGCCAAACGCCGGACGGCGCCCTGCTGCTGGCCGGGCGCGACCGCCTCTACTTCCCCAACCAGCCGCTGCGGCTGGCGGCCATCAGCGGCGGCCCGCAGTTGGTCGGCCCGCAGCCCCACGATCCCGCCTTCCTGGCGGCCATCGGCGGCTTCTCCTCGCCGATTGGTCCCAACGTCTCCCCGCGTGACCTGCAAATGCCCGGCGCGCCGCGCCATTACCGCCTGGGCGTCCACCAGGGGTCAGACTTCTACTGGAGCCTCGGCTCGCCGGTCTACGCCGTCGCCGAGGGCACCGTCATCCGCGCCATGCACGATTACACGCCGCCGTTCCCCGCCGAATTTTTCGCCTGGCAGGCGGAGGCCCAGCAGCTGGGTTACACCTCGGAAGAGGCCCTCGATTTTTACCGCGGGCGGCAGGTGTGGATTCAGCACGCCAACGGCCTGGTATCCCGCTACGTCCACCTGGACAGCATCGACTACCGCATCCAGGAAGGCCAGCCCGTAACCCAGGGCCAGCTCATCGGCACAGTGGGCAATTCCGGCTCGCCCGGCTCGCTGGAAAGCGAAGATTCCGACGTCCACCTCCACTTCGAGCTGTGGCTGGGCGACCATTACCTCGGCCAGTTCCTGCGCCCGGTGGAGACGCGCTACTGGATTGAACGCATTTTGCTGGGGCGCGCGCCATGACCGCCAGAGAAGCCCGCCGCCGCGCTTTAGAGCGCCAGATTGCCCGGCTGGACGGCCGTCTGGCGGCGCTGCGCCGCACCAGTGACCGGTATGGCCGCTGGCGGTTGGGATCGTTCCTGGCGGCGCTGGTTTTGTCGGCGGGCAGCCTGCTGACCTGGGGGATTTGGGCCTGGGTGGGCGTAACGGCCGTGGCCATCCTGCCCTTCGTTTTCCTGGTGCGCGCCAACCGCCTGGTGGATGAAGCCATTGCCCGCCATGCCATCTGGCGGCAGCTCAAACAGACCCACGCAGCCCGCATGGATCTGGATTGGGCGCAGATTCCTGCCGCCCCGCCCGCGCCGCCGCGCCTGGACCATCCGTTTGCCCTGGACCTGGACCTGCTCGGCGACCATTCGCTGCTGCAATTGCTGGATACGGCCGTATCCCTCGAAGGCAGCCAGCGCCTGCGCGACTGGCTGTTGGCGACTGAACCGGAGGTAACGGCCGTCACAGAGCGCCAGCCGCTGGTGGCCGAACTGGCCGCCATGCCCCGCTTCCGCGACAAGCTTAGCCTGCAAGCCACCCTGGCCGCCGACGATGGCGAAAAATGGCCCGGCCAGCGCATCCTGGCCTGGCTGGAAGCCCACACCGACGCCCGGCCGGTGCGGCCGGTCTTGTGGCTGCTGTCGGCCCTGGCCGTGGTGAATCTGTCCTTGTTGGGGCTAAATCTGGCCGGGGTGCTGCCGGCGCTGTGGCCCATCTCCTGGGCGGTTTACGGCCTCATTTTCGCCACCCGCTTCGGCGACGCCGCGCCCATCTTTGAGGATGCCTACTTTTTAGAGAAGCAGCTGCGCCGGCTGGGCGTGGTGTTTGGCTTTTTGGAGGGCTACCCTTACGGCCGGCGGGCGCGGGTGGCGGCGTTGTGCGCCCCGTTTCTGGATGAGGCTGAACGGCCGTCGCGCCACCTGCGCCGCGTCACCACCGTGCTCACGCTGGCCGGGCTGCGCCAGAACCCGTTCCTCTGGTTTTGGCTGAATGCGCTCGTCCCCTGGGATTTGTTCGTCGCCGACCGGCTGCGCGGCTGCCAGGCGGCGCTGCGCACGCGCCTGCCCGGCTGGCTGGACCGCTGGTTTGATCTGGAGGCGCTGAACAGCCTGGCGACCTTCGCCTACCTGAACCCGGAGGCGATCTATCCCACCATCCACACCGGGGACGGGCCGCTGCTGGCGGCAACGGCCGTGGGCCATCCCCTCATCCCTGCCGCCGGGCGCGTCTGCAACGATTTTCGCCTCGATCACCTGGGCGACGTGGCCATCATCACCGGCTCCAACATGGCCGGCAAAAGCTCGTTTTTGCGCACGTTGGGCGTCAATCTGGTCCTGGCCTACGCCGGTGGACCGGTGCTGGCCCACTCATTCCAGGCGCGGCTGTTCCGCCTCTACACCTCCATCCGCGTCAGCGACTCGGTGACGGACGGCTTTTCCTACTTTTACGCCGAAGTGCGGCGGTTACAAGGGCTGCTGGCGGCGTTGGAGACGGAGGACGAACGGCCGTTATTTTTCCTCATCGACGAGATTTTCCGGGGGACAAACAATCGGGAGCGGCTGATTGGCAGCCGCTCATTTGTGCGGGCGCTGGTGGGCGGGCGCGGCGTGGGGCTGATTGCCACCCACGACCTGGAACTGGTGAAGCTGGCCGATGAGCGAACGGCCGTGCACAACTTCCATTTTCGCGACGACGTGGTGGACGGGAAGATGGTGTTCGACTACACCTTGCGCCCCGGTCCCTGCCCCACGACCAACGCCCTCAAGATCATGCAGTTAGCCGGCCTGCCGGTCGCCGCCGCCGATCTGCAAGAGGATTAGCCAGCCGCTGATTCTCGGGCCAACGCCGCCGCCAGGGCGGCCAGCAGCCGCCCGATTTGTTCTTCCGTGTGGGTGGCAAAAATGGCGATACGCAGCGCGCCGCCTTCCGGTACGCTGGTGTAATGGGTGGAGTGGGCCACCAGTACGCCCTGAGCAAACAGGTCAGCCTGGAGTCGGGCGAGGTCCAGTCCATCCTGCTGCGCCAGGCAAATGACGGGGACCGGTGTGTCCGGCAGCGCCCAACCCAAGGCGCGTATTCCGGCGCGGGCCTGGGCCACGTTGGCGCGCAGTTGGCGGCGCAGCGAATCATCGCCTTGCAGCAGGGTGAGGGCGGCGGTGGCGGCAGCAGCGGCGGGCAGCGGCGGGCGGCTGGCGCCTTCCTGCACGTTGGCGTAGGCGGCCAGTTCGTCAATCAGCGCCGCCCCACCTACGATGAAACCGCCGTAGGCGCCCAGGGCTTTGCTGAAGGTGTGGCAGGTGTAGCAGCGGTCGTCGTGCAGGCCAAAGTGTTCCAGTGTGCCCCGGCCGTTTGCGCCCAGTACGCCGGTGGCGTGGGCGTCGTCGACGCAGAGCAGGCCGTCAAACGGCCGTATCGCCGCCAACAGCTCCGGCAATGGGGCGATCTCGCCCGATACCGGAAACACGCCGTCTGTCATGAGTAACGGCCGTTCGCCGGGCTGCAATTCCTGCCGGCAAACAGCTGCCAGATGCGCAGCGTCCAGGTGGCGGTAGGCGTGAATGGGCTTGCCGGCCGTGCGCGCCCCATCCCACACGCTGTAGTGGGCTGCTTCATCGATGAAGATGCGCTCATAGCCGTGGCGCAGGCCTTGGGCCAGGATGGCGTTGCCCAGATAGCCGGAGGCAAAATAGAGCATGTTCTCCGCGCCAAAGTAAGCGCAGGCCGCCGCTTCTAAATTGTGGTAAACGGGATGGTTGCTGCCGAAGCCGCCGGAGTTGGCCAGACCGTAAGTGGTCAGGGCAGCCACGGCGGCCTGGCGCACGGTCGGGTGGTTTTGCAGCCCCAGGTAGCCGCAGCCGGCAAAATAGTCCACGAGACGGCCGTCGATGACGGTGCGCGCCTCCATCGGTCCTTGCATTTCAAAAGTCATGATGTGCGCCTCGATTTAAGCAAAATAAGTGTCGCGTGGCTTTTTAAACGGTGGGGCAGGGGAGTTCCAGTCCGTGCTTTTCCAGAAAGACGGCGTCGGTCAGCAGTTCGCCGGTACGGCCGTCGGCCACGATGCGCCCATTATCCATGATCACCATGCGCGGCAGCAAATCGCGCACCAGCAGCAAATCATGGGTGGCGACGATCATCGTTTGCGGCAGGTCTCGCAGCAGATCGATTAGATTGCGCCGGGCGCGCGGATCCAACCCGGCGGATGGCTCGTCCAGTACCAGCAGATCGGGCTGCATGGCCAGCACGGTGGCCACGGCGATGCGCTTTTTCTCGCCGACGCTCAGGTGGTAGGAGATGCGGTCGGCATAGGCGGCCATGCCGACCTGCGCCAGGGCGTGGGCGACGGCCGTTTCAATTTCCTCAGCCTTCAAACCCATGTGCAGCGGGCCAAAGGCTACGTCCTCGCGCACTGTGGGCGAAAAGAGCTGGTCGTCGGGATTTTGGAAGACCAGGCCCACTTTGGCGCGGATGGCCGGTAAGGTGCTTTTTTCCAGAGTAAGCTGACCAACGTGGATACGGCCGTTGCCCTGCAGCAGCCCATTCAGATGCAGCAGCAGGGTGCTTTTGCCCGCGCCGTTTGGCCCCACCAGAGCGACTTTTTCCCCGGCGTGGATGGTTAACGAAATGTCGTGCAGTGCCTGACGGCCGTCGGGATAATGAAACGACAGCGACTCAACCGCCAGAATCGGCCCGCCGTTGACCGGCGGCGTGATAAGCGGCAAAGTGGGGCCTGGTTCGTGGAGAATTGGCATACGGTTCCTATTTTTTCGATGGGTTTACAAACGGCCGATGAATTGCCCAAGCAGCAGGACTAGCAGCAAACCGCATAAGGCCAGCCAGTCGTGGCTTTCCATCTGGTGGGGATTGCTGGTAGGCCAGTCGCCCCGATAGCCGCGGGCCAGCATGGCCTGGTATAGGCGGTCGCTGCGCTCATAACTGCGCAAGAATAACTGCCCGACCATGTGGCCGGCCACCTGCGCCCGCCACAGCAGCGAGCCGCCGGCGCGGTGTCCGGCCACGGCGGCGCTGCGTGCTTCGCGGGCGCGCAGCAAGCGCCTGACTTCGTCGCCGAGTACGGTGAGGTAGCGCACCATGAAGGAGATAATAGCTACCAGCACGGCCGGCAGCCGCAAATGGCGCAGCGCATGCATCAGGTCCGGGATGCGGGTGACGGCGACCAGCAGGATGGCCGCCTGGACGGCCAGAAAGCTGCGGCTGAGGATGCTGCCAAAGCGCAGCAGACCGGCATCGGTGATGATGAGCTGCCAGGGACCAATCTGCAAGCCCAGTAACGGCCGTCCCGGCAGCGAAAACATCACGGTCACCGCCGCCAGCAAAAACGGCAGCACCACAAAGGCGCGTATGACAGCGTAAGCCCACCCCAACCCGGCGGCATAACTGATGGCCAGCAGCAGCAGCCAGGTGAACAAAAACGCCAGCCACGCCCCATCTGGCAGCAGTACGGTGGCCAGGATGATGGCCACCGCCCCGAGCACTTTCACTCGCGGGTCCAGGCGATGCAAAAAGCTGTCGCCGGTCTGGTAGCGGTCGAGGGCGTGAAATTGCATTGGCTAGGGTCGGGTCGCCGATCGGCGCGTCAGACGAATCAGCAGCAGCGCCAGCGCCGCGACAGCCAGTACGCCTACCGCTCCGGCTACTACCGTGGACAGGTTTTCACTGCCGATGAAGGGAATGGTGTAGTCGGGGAGGATTTCGTAGGGTGCGGCGACGGCCGTGTGGATAAACCCAATGTCTTCCGCAACCCTCTCCAGCCCATCCGGGCTGGCCGAAGCCAGCGGGGCCAGCAGAACCACGGCCAGTGCCAGCGTCACGCCGGCCACAATCCAGCCTCGTCCCCCTCTGGTTGTCTCTGCGCCTAGCAAATCGGGCCGCACCCGAAAAATGAAGGCCAGCGCGGCCAGGGTGATCAGCGCTTCGCCCAGCCCAATGAGGGCGTGCACGCCCAGCATGGCCGGCACGACAATGTTCAGGGCTACTGTGCCGCTCAACCAAAGCTGCAGGGCAGTGAAGAGGGCCGCGGCCATGACGGAGAGCCAGGCTGCCGCCCCGGCGATGATGAATGTGGTTGGGCGGTTACGGCCGTTCGCCAGACGGTACAAGCCATAGCCCACCACCACGGTGACGAGCCCCATGTTGAAGATATTTGCGCCCATGACCAGCAGGCCGCCATCCTGAAACAACAAGCCCTGCACGCCGATGACGCAGGCCATCACCAGCATGCCCACCCACGGCCCCAGAACGATGGCCGCCAGTGCCCCGCCCAGCAGGTGGCCCGACGTGCCACCGGCTACCGGGAAGTTGATCATCTGGGCCGCGAAGATAAATGCGGCCATGATACCGGCCAGGGGGGCCAACCGTTCATCAAAAAGTGCCTGGCTGCGCCGCACGGCCGTGGCAAGGGCAACGGCCGTTAACGCCCAGAACAGCACAGAAATGGTCACACTCAGAAATCCGTCTGGAATGTGCATGAGCGCAGCAGATAACAGGATCATACCTTCCTCCTTTGGTTAGACGCCCGTTTCCAGGCAGTCAGCGCAAACGCCGGTGATAATCAAATGGTCCAGATCAGCCTGGAAACCATGCTCGGCCAGCAGCCAGTCGGCCAGGTGGCTAAGCTGAGCGGCGGCCAGTTCGTCAACCCGGTGACAGCGGCGGCAAACCAGGTGGTAATGTGGCTGCTCGCCGACAATTTCGTAAACTGTCTGCCCGGCGATGTCGCTGCGAGCAACCAGCCGCAGTTCGGCGAAAAATTCCAGCGTGCGGTAGACGGTTGCCTGATTGAGCGCGGGCATCTTGGCGGCAACCCGGTCGTACACCTCGCCGGCGGCCGCGTGGCCGCCCATCGCGCAGAGCGTATCTAGAACCAGTTGGCGTTGGGGCGTCAGCCGGTAGCCATGGCTGCGAATAATTTGGGCGAATTTTTGCTCGTGAGCACACATAGTAATAGCAGTTGTCGCAATAATTTGTTGTTGCAAATTTTCGCAATAAGCGGGTAAATTGTCAACTTATTGGCTTTGGAGAACGAGTGGGACTATTTTCCCACCCCTTAATGGGGGAAATTGTGTGAAAACCTTAATATTGTAAACTAGACAATCTAAAATAAATTGTGTATGATTGTGTCAAGCTTGAAGAGGTTAGGGTTGAGGGAAAATTCCTCCCCCCCCAAAAACTGGCACGAGAGAAACGCGACTGGAACACCTGAATCAAGCTTAGGGTAATGTTTCCTCTCCCTCAACCCTTGGC
>Ga0116151_10003918_pt1 | contig 13186 bp, 12 predicted proteins | sample AD_UKC117_MetaG_FD_89893 | JGI IMG/M metagenome (GOLD analysis project Ga0116151, IMG submission 89893) | Active sludge microbial communities of municipal wastewater-treating anaerobic digesters from Hong Kong - AD_UKC117_MetaG | ecosystem: Engineered > Bioreactor > Anaerobic > Digestate... | reverse complement strand
GGAGCATCCCGGCTATGGCGACTTGGTCCGCGTGCACTACTCCGGTTGGTTGACCGACGGAACGCTCTTCGATTCGTCCGTCGATCGGGGTGAGCCAGCCGAATTCCCGCTTGGTGGCGTGATCGAAGGCTGGAACGAAGGCCTGCAGCTCATGAGCCCCGGGGCCCGCTACAAGTTCACCATCCCCTCCAAGCTGGCCTACGGCGAAGCAGGTTCCCCGCCGGTGATCCCCGCCAACGCCGACCTCATCTTCGAAGTCGAGTTGATCGCGATCGTGGCGCGCCCCCTGCCCTTCGTGGCCTGGGACGAAGCCCGCGAAACCGTGACCTTGGACAACGGCGTCAAGTACCAAGTCTTGAAGGCCGGGGAAGGCCCGCCCGCTTCCGAAGCGAAGTTCGTGTACACCGATTTCGCTCGCTACAAGGCCGACGGCAAAGTCGCCCTCGCCTCGACCATGACCGGGATGTTGATCACTCCCCCGACCTTCCCGCAGATCAAGTTCTACAGCGAACTGACCAAGCATATGCCGGCTGGAAGCCACCTATTGGTCTCGGTTCCGAAGGCCCTCGACCTCAACGTCACCGAGGACGACAACCCCGGCCCCACCACCCTGTGGCAATTCAAGGTGCATGAGGCCATCACGTGCCAAACGCCCGAATTCCAAATGCCCGCGGCCGAAGAATTGACCACCACCGCTTCGGGACTCAAGTACAAGGTTCTGCGGGAGGGTTGCGGCAAGAAGCCCACGGTCCAATCGCGCTGCAGCGTGCACTATTCGGGATGGCTCGAAGATGGCACGCTCTTTGACTCTTCGTACTCCCGCGGCAACCCGGCCACCTTTGGTGTGACCCAGGTCATCGCCGGATGGACCGAAGGCCTGCAGCTCATGACCGAAGGCTCGAAGTACACCTTCGTGATCCCCGGAAACCTGGGCTACGCCGAGCGGGGTAGCCCGCCGAAGATCGGTCCCAACGCCACGCTGGTCTTCACCGTGGAACTGATCCAAACCAACTAGGTTCGCATCCCTCGACCCACCTCGCCCGGTGCGGATGCTCGCCATTCGCACCGGGCGTTTGTTTGCCATGACACCTCCTACGCTCACCACCGACCGCCTGGAACTACGCCCTCTGATCGAAGCCGACGCCGCTTGGATCGAAACGCTTGCCGGGGACCTAGAAGTCGCCAAGACGACCCGTTTGCCCCATCCGTATCCCCCCGGCTTGGCCGCCAAGTTCGTGGCTCGTCAAGCGGCCACGCCCCGCGCGGAACTCAACTTCGCCATGATCCGGCAAACCGACCGGGCTCCCTTGGGGGTGATGGGCTTCGTGCGCTTCGACGGCAGTTGGTGCGCCGAAATCGGCTACTGGGTTGGACGCCCCTATTGGGGCCGAGGCTTCGCCGGAGAGGCGGCCAAGGCCCTGGTGCGCCACGGGTTCGAGGCGCTGGGACTGCACAAAATCGTTGGCTCTTGCGTCCACACCAACCAAGCCTCGATGCGCATCTTGGAGCGCCTGGGTTTTGTTCGCGAGGGCATCCAGCGCGAAGAAAGCCAGCGTTTTGGCACCGTTTACGACGTGCACCTCTTCGGACTCTTGCAACGCGATTGCGAGTGGCTTCGTTCGGAGCAGCGCTAGCGCTCTTTCTTGAAGATCATCAGATGGTTGAACCCACGCAGGAAGAAATTGCCTTCGGCTGCGGCCTTGTGGAAGTTGGGCTTTTCGAGCGTGCGGTTGCCGCGCACCACCGCGATGTGATCCACCGGACGGAATCGCTCGGAGAGCATGTGCCCCAAGCGCAAACCAATCGGAACAAAACCCTGCTTCTTCTTGAACGTATCGCTCACGTAGAGTGCCAGGTAGCGACGATTGCGTAGGATCCGGTCCGCTTCCCCAAAAGCCTGTTCCATGGCTTGGAAGTAGCCCTCTTCGAAGGCACTCAACTTGCCAATGCAGTTTGGATCATCCGAGTAGTCGATATGGTCCGAGTACGGCGGGTCCATGAACACAAAGTCCACCTTGCCATCCTCCAGAGGTAACTTGCGGGCATCCGCCCGGAAGATGTCCTCGCGCACGGGACGCAGGTCGTAGCCAAGCGCCTTGCGGCCCAAGCTGCGGGCCACATCCAGGGTCGTACCACCACCAGCAAACGGGTCGACCACCAAGTCTTCCTCGCGGGTGTAGCGCTGGAGCAGGTTCCACAAGACGTACGAAGGGGTCGCTCCCTCGTAGGCGGGCGTGCCCATCGGGGTGTCCCCGTATTGTTGGGACGGGTAGTACCACAGGGTCGAGGTTTGCAACTTGAGCGTCGGCTTTTGCGGGCGAGGGCGCATGGGGGCTGAGTATACTCGTCGCCATGAACGAACAACCCGTGCAAATCCAGGCGCGCAATGCGCCGGTGGATTGGGTCTCGGGCCTCTGGAACCTGCCAGAGGGCGAAGTCTCGCAGACGGCGATTCTGTTGGCCCATGGCGCAGGAGTGGGGATGCAATCGCCCTTCATGGAGGGCGTGGCCCGCACCCTTGCCCAGGCTGGGTTCCCTGTGCTGCGCTTTCAGTATGCGTACGCCGAACGCATGCAGCGCGAAGGGACACGGCGACCGCCCGATCGCAAACCCATGTTGCTGTCCGTTCACCGGCATGCCCTCAAGGCGCTGCGCAAGCGCTTTCCAGATGCTCGCATCGTGCTGGCCGGAAAGTCCATGGGCGCGCGGATGTCGAGCTATCTGGCTGCGGAAGGGGAAGATGTGGCAGGGTTGGTCTACTTCGGCTATCCCTTGCACCCCGCAGGAAAGCCGGACCGATTGCGGACGGATGCCTTTCCAGCGATCGCGCAGCCATCGCTGTTCCTGCAGGGGACGCGAGACGCTTTGTGCGACTTGGAGCTCTTGCGGCCCGCTCTAGCAACCTACGGTGGACCCGTGCAATTGGAAGTCCTCGAGGGTGCCGACCACAGCTTCCAGGTCCTCAAGAGCCACCCACAAACCGAAGTCGAAGTCTTCGAAGACCTTCTGGCGCGCTGCGTGCGTTGGCTGCAGGCCCTTTGACGCCCAAGCGGCTAGGAGTTGCGCCGGGGCTGGGGCAAGTTGGCCTGACAACCGAGGCTCAGGATCAGACTGGGATCGGAATGGGCGGGGCCGCTGGGGCAGTGCGCCTGAGCCGGAGGTACCTGCCATTGGGCGTCCCGCTCCATCTGCCGCTGGGTCGAGCGCAGCCCCACCACGCCTAGAAACGCAAGGGCCGTCAGGCAAACCACCACGGGCAGCAGCCAAGCCGGGCTGGCCTCGGAGGCCAGGGGGGATGCGGGACGAATGTTCACAGGGTGTATGACGGCTCGGAAAGCCGAGCATGTCCGGAATTCTTCCAGAAATCTCTCGCGGAACCCCGCTAGGTTGACCTGGCACGGCGTGGTCCGTGCACGGCGCAGTCCTGGCACGGCGTGATCCGGGCACGGCTCCTTTGTACGACTGTAGTCACGGAAGCCGCCCAGGGTTACCACCTACCCGGCCGAGAATCGCCGGAAACGGGGCGCCTTTCCAGGAAAGACGCCCCCCTGGCCCCCTAGGCCTGGAGCCACGCCTCCCAGGCCTGGAACCGGTAGTCTCGACCGAGGAAATCGCGGACTTGCTCCGAGGCGTCTAGAGCCCCTCCCTTTTCGAGCACCCGCTGCCGGTAGCGGGCGCCGACTTCCCGATCCATGGGATCCTTCGCGAACTGGCTCCACAGGTCTTTGGAAATGACCAGCGACCACATGTAGGTGTAGTACATGGCCGAATACCAATTGAGGTGGCCAAAGGAGGCCTGGAAGTGGGTGCCCGCTTGCTCCTGCACCAGGGTGATCTTCGGCCGCAAGGCGTGCAGGGTCGCCGTGGTATCCAGGGTCTCGGGGTCGCTGGTGTGGAATTGGAGCGAGAGCGTCGCCAGGTACATCTGCCGGAGCACGCTCAGGCCCTTGCCGTACTCCTCGGCCGCTCGCAGCCGGTCGACCAAGTCGGCGGGAATCGGTTCGCCCGTTGCGTGGTGGCAGGCAAACTTCGCCAGCACCTGATGGTCCCAGGCCCATTCCTCGAACAGCTGGCTGGGCACTTCGACAAAGTCCCACTCGACCCCAAACCCACCAAAACCAAAGTACCGGTGGCGACCCGAAAGCATGTGGTGCATCAAGTGACCAAACTCATGGAAGAACGTGGTGACCTGCGTGTGCAGCATCCAGGCCGGGTCGGTGGCCGTTGGTTGGGGGAAGTTGGCCACCAGAACCCCCTCGGGTAGCACCTCGGTGTGACCTCCACCCGCGGCAATGCCGTCGCGTAAATCCATCACGCAGGCATGCTTGAACTTGCCGGGTCTGGGGAAAATGTCCAGGTAGAAGCGCCCTAAGCGCTGCTCCCCTTCCATAACGTCGTAAGTGTGGGCATCGGGGTGCCAAGTCGCCACTTCTTCCCGGCGTTCGAAGCGCACACCGAACAGTTCCGAAGCCGTCGCAAGCACCCCCTGCAGCACGCTCGGGTAGGCCAGGTACGGCCGAACCTCTTGCGAATCGAATGCAAATCGTTCGCGCTTGACGCATTCGGTCCAATAGGACACGTCGAAGGCCTCAAGCCGGGTCGCGTCAGGCTGGACGCGTTGCTTGGCAGCGAGCAATTCCGCGTACTGAGCCCGCCCAAGATCCATGGCGCGATCGATCACCCGGGCCAGAAACTCGGCGACCCCAGCTCCGCTGCCGATCATCTTGTCTTCGGTTACATAATCGGCCCAATCGGCGAACCCTAGCAAGACCGCCAGCTCGCGGCGCTTGCGGAGCATCTGATCGAGCAGTTCGATGTTTTCCGGGTAGGCTCGGTTGTTGTACGCGAAGGCCAGTTGTTCGCGGACGGCCGGGCTCTCGGCATACAGCATGATCGGGAGGTAATCCTGCGGGTCGGTGCTGATGGAAACCCCACCCTGTTCGTCTTCAAGGTGCGAAGCCAGGAAGTCAGGGGGCATACCTCGCAGCTCGCGGTGCCCCCCCTCCACTCGGATCGACGTGCTCGCCTCGACGATGTTGCGATCGAAGGCCTGCCCAATCGCCAAAAGCTCCTCCTGGAGCAGGCGGATCCGATCGCGGGTCGCCTCGTCCCGGTCTACACCGCTGCGTCGGTAGTCGCGCAGACTATGATCGAGGAAGCGTCGATCCTCGAAGTCCGCTTCGGAATCCAAACGGATCGACGCCAAGCGTTCGTACACGCCCCGGTGTAGCGACAATTCCGATTGGAACCCATGCACCTCCTGCTCCATGGTCGTCCCCATGGCTCGCATCGCGGGATCGGGGTGAACCTGCTGGAACACGTTGGCCTGCTGGGCCCAGCCGTTGAGCGCTCCGGCAATCTGATTGAACGCGGTCAAGACCTCTGTCGCCGCCACATCCTTGGGCATGGCCAAGAACTCCTGGAGCGCCCGACGGCTCGCCCGCACCCCATTTTGGACCGCGGTTTTGAGTTCCATGGGCGACTTGCAAAGGGCGAGGTCGGTCATGGGCTCAGGACGGCGGAACAACGCCACCCAAGTAGTCGAGCAGGATTTGGTATTGCCGATGGAAGTCGTGGGTCCCTCCAGCGAGGGGCGCTTTGAAGAAACACGCGGTATGGGCCAAAACGCCCGATTCGCCGCGTCGCAGGGCCAATTCCGCTAGACGCGCGAGATCCAGCACCAAAGGTGCGGCAAGCACCGAGTCGCTGCCCGCCCAGGTGAACTGCAAGCTCATGCGCGTACCCAGGAAGCCCTCGAAATGCACGAAATCCCAGGCGGTTTTCCAATCCCCGAGCGACGGAACAAAGTCGATGGCCACGTGCGAATGCAAGTCCGGGTTGGGTTGTGAACCGGGCTGGGTCAGGATCGAACGCAACGCTTCGTCCTTGTTGGCCAATTTGGCTTCGCGATGTCCTTCCTGGCGCAAGACGGCCCCATCGCGGTTGCCCAACATGTTGTACCCCTGCCAAGCCAGAACCCGCAGGGCGCGAGCATGGAACATCGGAGCCAAGGCGGTCTTGAGCAGGGTTTCCCCGGTCTTGCCGTCGTTGCCGCAATGGGGCACGCCACGCAGCTCCGCCAACTGGTGCAATGCCGGCGGTCGTGACCCCAAATTCGGGGTAAAGTTGACGAAGGCACGGCCGGAATCCAGCGCGGCGTAGGCGTACAGGAGCGATGCGGGTTGGGGCTCGCCGCGATCGAGACTGGCGTCAAGCTGCTCCAAAACATCCCACTCCGGTCGCGCAAGCTGTTTGGCTTCGGTGCTGGCCAAGCACACGATCACCGTCGTCGCGAGACCCCGCTCGGCTTCGAATTGATTCCAGTCCGCTTGAAGCTGGGCGATCTGCTCGCGGGGCGTGCGTTGACTCAAGGTCACGCTGGCAGGATCCAGCCCCTCGAGGCCTTCGCCGGCTCCATCCAACAAGCCGGGACGGATCGCTTGCTCATATTGGCTCCCCCAATCGGCCAACGCGGCTGGCCAGCCGGGGGGCAAGATGTGGGCCTGCACCAACTCTTGGGCGGATGCGGACAGATCGCGCAAGCACACGTCGTGCCCACCTAGGTGCCACCGATCCCACGGCACCCACCCGATGGACTCCAAAGCGGGCGTTGCCGTCAGCAATCCCGTGGGCGGAATCCACCCCCTTTGGAGGGCACCCAGCCCGTAGGCGAGGGTGGTGCTGATAGCACCCCGGGCTCCCACCAACCACAGACCGGTCGCTTGGGATTCGATGGATGGTTGCGGTTCGGACTTCATGCGATAGGGAGCCAACGCGGGCAAGCCATTCTGACGGGTTCGGTCACGCTTTCAACCCGCGGCATTGGCGAGGTTCTGCCAATGGCTCGAAGCCGGACGGTTCCGAGCCCAGATCTCCGAATCTTCAGCGGAACTCGGCGGATTCCCCTGCATGCCAGCGGGAAATCAACGCCCGATACTCCCGCGGGACACGGGGAGGAACCAAGCGCAAGCTGGACACGGCCGGGGACCCGAGGTCGACTTCCGGAGCCGAAAAGCTGGAATCGGGTCCCCCTGGAGTCGAAACCGAAGGCTCGACGCCCTCCACCTCGGCCCGCGGGGTGGGGCCCACTAGGGCCTCCCCTTCCGTTCCTGGAGCTCCACCCCCAGGGCGCGGTGCCGGTTCGGCGGAAGTAGCTCCCGTGGAGCCCCCACCAGACGCGATCGGCGCGCTAGATCGGGATGTATCGGCTCCCAGCGAATCCTGGGTTCGTTGACGGATCCAAGTCAGATCACCTTGAGCGCGATCCAAGAGCGAGTCCAAGGCGGGATCCCCCGCAAACGACTCGGCCACTTGGTCGAGGGATTCGGCCATCGACTCGAGCTTGGGAGCCCACTCGCTTGCATCGCTGCGGCCCAATTCCATGTCGAGCGCCATGCTGCGGACGCTGCGCTCGATCGATTGCAGGGTCTGGGCGGTTGCTTGCGTGCCTGCGCGGCTTTCGACTTCGGCCAGGGATTGCTGCAACAGTTGGCCCAGTTGTTCCACCGAGGGGGCCGTCGAATGCCAGCGGATGCGGTGGCTACGCTTGGCCTCGACTCCTTGGAGTAGCAGCGCACCACTCAAAAAAGGAAGCGCCACCAACCAAAGCTTGACCGGCAGGGCGCGGGTCCAAATCGCGCGCCGCGACACCTCCGTGCGGAGCCCCTCGACCAGCAACATGCCCATTTCACTAGGCGGGTCGATCTGCTCCGCTTGCAGACCAGCCAAGAGCCGTCCGCGCAAGCCGAGGCGTTGGTCCAAATGGCGCGCAACCTCGCCTTCGGTTCGCCAACATTCGTACACCCAGAGGATGGCCCCCAAAAGGGCGCCCACTGTGGCCAATGCAAGCGGGTCTCCTTCCCAGGATTTCGCGCCCGACCGCAAGGCTAGGTAAAGCAAGCAAAAGGCTACAAAGACCGCCAAGATCAAGCCTTCGGCCAGAAGCAGCTGGCCCCAGGCGCGGCGGGCAAAGGCCACTTGCGCGCGCAGTCGAAGTGGGCCGGCTCCGGCTTTCACCGAGCGCGCTCCTCGGTGGGTTCGGCTTGCAGCGCAGGCAAGGTAACCAAACTTGAAGCCAATTCGCTGGGCATTTGCAGCAGCGGCTGCTTGGCAAACACCAGCTGCATCGAGCTACCCCGATCGGGCAGCAACCAAGCATTCGCCAACCAGTTGGACTGCTTGTCGCACTCTTCGACGGCGGTGGTCAGAAGGGTCGCGCCATTCTTGAAGAAAGCGGCATTGATCAAGTTGCCTTCGAGCGAGGCCGCAAAGCGCGGCGTGCCCGAGCGAACCTCCTCGGTCATGTACGAACCGAGGTAAACAAACTTGTGCCGCCGCAGGGTCCTGGCCCGGTCCAGATCGCGCACCAGGTCTTCGAGGCGATAGAAGAACCACTCATCCCCCTCGCGCCAGGCCAAGTGCAGATAGAGCCCATCGCCCGTGGGCGGAATCACTTGGTATTGATCGCGCGCAGGTGCGGCGGCGCCTCCGGGTCGGGGCCCCTGCACCCCCAACGTGCTCGGATCGAGCGGATCGCTGCCACGTGCTTCCCAACGGGCATTGGATCCCGGCTCGAGCCCCATGGCGAGGAACGCGGTGTTGAGGACTTGGGCATCCACCTCGGTGGAAAGGAGCGATTCGTGCACGGCCCCGTGCGGATTGACCAACAGGAACTCGAGGTAGTCATGGGTGACTTCGAGCTGCACGGGGATGGCCAACCAGGCCTGATCGGGGCCAAAGCGCAGTTCCGCTTGGGCAGGCGTCTCCTCCTGCACCTTCTCGGGGCCGCCCTGCAGGGCAGTTTCCTGGGCTTTGGAGCGGGGAGACGCCGAGTGGGCGCCAAAGAACAGCGCACAAGGCGCCAACCAAAGCAAGGGACGGAGGTGCATGGGTCTAGTGTACGGTCGGCCGGGCCAGAACGCAGGAAGCACAGAACGCAGGAAGCAGCATAGGGTTCATTCGGGCCGGGTCGACCCAGCGGATTCCGAGCTTTGCACAAGGGGTCCAGCGCAGCGGCCTGCTCCGAAACCGCGCTCCAGCACCCCTCTGGGCAGCATGTGCAATCGGCGGCCTGGAGTGCTAAAATCGCCCCATGAACGCCACCCAGAACCGGATTTCGGAAGTGTTGGAGAGCATCCATGAGCGAGGTTCCGTGCCGGATGAGGCGGGCAACCTCCGCGAAGTCGGTGTGACGGCCATGCGGCGCCAGCAAGGCGAAGAGCTGCAGCGCTTGGCGCGCGAACTCGGAGCGGCGCGCACGATCGAAACAGGGTTTGCGTTTGGGGCATCGGGCTTGCACCTCGTCCAGGGCATGCTCGACGCGGGGCACGACGCCCCCACCCACGTGGCCATGGATCCGTTCCAGTCGAGTTATTGGGGCAATGCGGGTGTGGTGGCCTTTCGCCAGGCCGGAGTCGAGTCCACCCTGCACATGCACGAGGAATCCTCGGCCTTCTGCCTACCGCGCCTGGTCCAAGACAAGGTCGAGCCCTTTGACCTTGCCCTGGTCGATGGCGCACACCTGTTCGAGAATGCGTTTCTAGACATCTACTACCTCTCCCGCTTGGTGCGGCCGGGAGGCCTTTTGGTGGTCGATGACGTCTGGATGCCCGGCGTGCGCTGGGCTCTGGACTACTTCGTCAAGAACCTGGGCTGGCCCATCCACAGCCAGTTCCCGACCCACCCCATCCTTCGCAAGCGTCGTTTCCGCACTCCGCCGCCGCTTACGGGTGTCAACCATGTGGTCTTCCAAGTGCCGGCCACGGAAACCAAGCGCAAGTGGGATCACTTCGTGGCCTTTGGAGATTCCGATGGCCCGTTGAGTTTCCACTAAGCTCCCCCTCCGCTCTTGCCCGCTGCCCCGAATCGGGCACTCCCCAGGCTTTCGATGACGTCCGAGTCCCAACCCCAAGTGCCCTGCAGCATCGTGATCACGACCTGCGTGGACTCCGCCGGATTGCGTGCCAACTTGGCCCAGGTCTTGCCCCAAGCCAAGGAATTGGGTGCGGAAGTGTGCTTGATCTTCAACTGCTCGGAATCCGAAGTTCCCGAGCGATCCCGATCGGAATTGCAGGGCCTGGTTGATTCGCTCTTGTTCGAAACCAAACCGGGCAAGTCGTACGCGCTCAACACCGCGATTGGGCACGTGCGAGGCCAGATTGTGGCCTTCACCGACGACGATGCGATCCCTTGCACGGGATGGCTGGCCGCAATTCTGGAACCCTTCACCAGCGACCCCCGGGTCGTGGGGGTGGGTGGCCCAGTCTTCCCCGAGTTTTGCGGGGATGGCCCCCCGACCTGGTATCGCCGCATCCTCGCGCGCAAGCCTTCTTCGTTCATGGGACCCAAGCACTACATGGGCAACGAACAGGTCGATTACGTGTATCCCACGGAAGACAAGATCGACGGGGTACCGCTTGGGGCCAACTGCGCTTGGCGCCGGGAAGCCCTGCTGCAACATCCCTACCCGCCGGAATTGGGACCGAACCGGGCAACCGGCTTGCGCGGTGGAGAGGACACCTACGTGGCCATCCGGATCATGGAAGCAGGCGGACGGGTCGTGTACCAGCCCAAGGCGCGGGTGGCGCACCCGGTCGAAGCGGGGCGCATCAGCTTGGATTACGTGCTCGAAGGACACCGCGTCCAGGCGATCGAATACATCCGCATCATGCAGCTCTTGGGACGCCCGCTCCCGAACCTCACCAAGCTCGTGAAGTACCAGGCCCACCTCCAACGCCATAGCAAGCTCAAACCTCTCCAGGGTGAAGATCGCGCCATCCGGCGCCGTTCCAAACGCATCTTCGTGGCGCAATTGATCGACGAGCTGCGGCGGGTTTCCGCCGAAGCCGAGTCGGCAGCGCCCACCGTTTTGGAGGCTTCGCGGTGACCCGCACACGAATCCACATGAGTGGCGTGGTCATCTGCCAAGACAACGCCACAACCATCCAGGCGACCTTGCAGTCGTTGACCCCGTACTGCGATGAGATCGTGGTGGTCGACGGTGGCAGCCGGGACAACACCCTGGAACTCGCGCTCACCTGCCCCATCGTGCGGCTCTACGAGCGCCCCTTCCCGGGCAGCATCGCCGACCAAAAGAACTATGCGTTTGCCCAGTGCCAAGGCGATTGGATCTTCGTCTTAGATACCGACGAGGTCTTGTCCCAAGCCAGCCCCAAGGCCCTCGACCGGTTGACCAAGCTCCCCGGAGTGAACTGGTTCTCCATGCCCCGATATTGGGTGGTTGAGGAAGAGGGAGGCCTGCGCTACTTGGCCGACAAGCCCTACTACAAGGACCGCCAATTGCGGCTGTTCCGGAATCTACCCTGCTTCCGGTACGACCTTTCCAAGAGCCCCATCCACCACGAAGTCCACGAGCGCAAGGGGCTCGGATTCGCCATCCGGCAACCGCACATCTTCCACTTTGATTTGCTGCTCAAGAGCCGCGCCGAACGCGAAGCCAAGGTCGAACGCTACCGCCAGTTGGACCCTTCTTCCGAGCACTTGCACCGCATGTACCTCTTCGAAGACTGGGATATCGTGCGCGCCCCGCTGCCCGAAGCTCCCCCCGTGCGGATGCACGAGCTGCCGGCCGCAGCGACCGCATCGGTTTCGGCGTCAGACCCCAAAGCCTAGCTTCGAAGCCCAAAACGCGCGCCAGCGGGCCTTGCGGCGGTCCTTCCGCAGGTACCGGTAGGGCCCCTTGCACAGGTGATGATCCGCGCACCAATCGAGGAAGGGTAGCGCGACTGCATATTGCTTGCGATCCATGTGTTGCTGGGCTCGATACCGGTTGGCTCCAAACATTTTGGGCAACATGGCCTCGGTCAACTCTTTTGGGAGGTGCTGCAGGAAGAGGTCTTGAGTCCGAACAGCACTGGCCGCCTTCTCCACTTCCGATCGTTGGGTCCAGACTCCGGCCCCATGGTTGCGGTGGGCCGAAAGCACATCCGACAAGTAGCCATAGTCGCCCCCATGCATCGTGTTCAACACATGCAAGGGCCAATCCCCCACATCCACCTGCACGTACCAATCGGGGAAGTCGCCGAACAAGCCGTTGCGAAACATCACCACCACCGAGGTCGTCACGCAATAGGGTCCGAAGTCTGAAGCGCTGAATCGCTCGACCCCATTGAGGCCAAACCCGGGGGTCAATACCCCGTTCTGGCCCTCGGCATCGGTCTCCAACCAAGCTCCAAAGACCCCCGAACAATCGGGGTTGTCCTCGAGGAAACGCACCTGTTTGGACAACTTGTCGGGATCGACGAAAAAATCGTCCCCATCGAGTTGCGCCACAAACTCGCCGCGACAGGCCCGCAACGCGCGCATGTAGTTCTGCCGTGGCCCGAACTTGGGGCCATGCTCCAAGATCCGCAGCCGCGGTCCATGGGGCCCTTCACAGGTGCCGGCAAGTCCTTGGGCGACGGCGATGGTCCGGTCGTCGCTCGCATCATCCGCCAGCACGATCTCCCAATCCTCCAAGCTTTGGTCCACGACGCTCTGGATGGCTTGCGCTACCCAAGCCTCGTGGCGGAAGGTCACCATGGGGATGCTCACGCGGGGTCGGTGCGGCGATTGGGTCACCTCCGAACCTTACCCAGACCGGGGGGCGAATCCTAGACTCACCCCTGTCGGCGCTTCTCAGGAGGGTCGCTCTCCACCCGAGTCTCAGTCGTGGGTAGCCTCCAATCGGATGAGTTGCGTGCGCACCTGTGCCGCGTTTTCCAATGCCGTCCGGAGGATCTCGCAAACCTGGGCCACATCCTCATCGTCCATGGCCGAACCGGTGGGTAGCACCAGCACCCGTTGGCTCAGGGCTTCGGTCTCGGGCAAAACGCGGAAAGCCTGGGGTTGGAGCGAGCGATAGGGCTCCATGCGGTGGGCCCCGGGGTAGAAGTAGCGGCGAGCCAGCACGTTGTCGGCTTCCAAAGTCCGCACGAGTTCATCGCGCGTGAGCCCCGCCTCGCCGGAATCTACCTCCACGACCACATAGTGGTAGTTTTGGTGTTCATGGCGTTCGTGCTCGTACACCTTCAAACCCTGGAGCGGGCTGAGGGCCTTTTGGTAGTGCTCGTAGTGACGACGGTTGGCCGCGATGAATTCGGGCAACGCATCGAGCGAGGTGAGCCCCATGGCCGCCGAAATCTCGCTCATCTTCCCGTTGCTTCCCAGGAATTCGACCCGATCCTTG
>Ga0116151_10003909_pt1 | contig 13201 bp, 11 predicted proteins | sample AD_UKC117_MetaG_FD_89893 | JGI IMG/M metagenome (GOLD analysis project Ga0116151, IMG submission 89893) | Active sludge microbial communities of municipal wastewater-treating anaerobic digesters from Hong Kong - AD_UKC117_MetaG | ecosystem: Engineered > Bioreactor > Anaerobic > Digestate... | reverse complement strand
ATCGGGTAAACCCCATCCCCCGGCCCCTTCCCCGACATCGGGGAAGGGGAGAGTTAACTCCTCCCCCGATGTCGGGGGAGGCTGGGAGGGGGTTTTACACCCGCTTAATTTCTTAATCGTACAGTGAGAATGGCAACGATTTCATCTTTTCGCCCATATGAGCGACTATTTCACTGAATTAATACTTAACATATTGTAACATTGATTGACTGGTCACTATATTTTCTATAGTGCATTATAGGACATAAGTGTACTGACGTCAAAGGTAACAATCCGTAGGCAAGACTACGCAATCCGCACCTCTCTGTTCACGCTGGGCTACAACCGAATGTTTGGATTGATGCTGAGTGTAGCCCAGCTACTTGCATAACAGCAGAGAGATGGTAGACTTCCTCTTTGACTAACTGTCTGTCCCTCAATTCTCAGTTTGTGCTGGACCACAACCGGGGTTGTGGATCGATATCAAATTTCCCTGATGTTTCCCTCTTATGGGGGCGAATCAACTATTCGCAAAGCAATCCAAGTTGCGTACAAGTTCATCATCAAAAGATAGGCTTACCCGAACCATGTCACAACTCAATTTTCTCGTTCTCTATGCCAAGAAGTATACAGGAACCTTAATTATCACAATCATTAGCATGCTGGCATTGGTTGGCGTGCAACTGCTGATTCCTTGGATCATCAAAACCATGGTTGGCGCAGTCACCGATGCCAATGGTCAGTTTAATGAAGCGCTTGTTACCCGCTTGGCCCTCTTGGCGCTCGTCGTCTATGTTGCCCGCGCCGGGTTACAATTTCTCCGCAGCTACATGGCCCACGTCGCCGGGTGGGGGGTGGTTGCCGAATCACGCAAACTCGTCTACCAACATTTGCAGAAGCTCTCACTTCGCTTTTACGAAGATAAACAGACGGGCCAACTGATGTCCCGCGTCGTCAACGATACCGATAAATTCGAGCTCTTGATTGCCCACGCTTTGCCCGATATCATCGTCAATGTGTTGACGCTCTTTGGTGTCATGGCGGTTTTGATGAGCATGAATTGGCAACTCACACTGTTGAGCATGGCCCCAATGCCACTGATTTATGTGGCGTTGCGGCTCTATGCCTTTTATGTGCGTCCCGCCTTTGTCAAGCGGCAACATGAGTTGGGCGAACTCAATGCGATCCTTGCCGATAATCTCTCCGGCATTCGTGAGATCAAGACCTTTACACGCGAAGAAATGGAATTGGATCGCATTTGGCGGCGTATTGATCACTATCGTGACTCGCTGCTCCATGCGCTCAAGATGATGGCGATCTTCCAGCCCTTTATTCAGTTTACATCGGCGATCGGTACGATCATTGTGATCTACTTTGGTGGCCGACTTATTCTCAACCAGACCCTGGCCATTGAAGATCTCGTGGCATTTTTTCTCTATCTGGAACTCTTTTACCAACCGCTGCACCATCTGAGTGATGCCTGGGAAAAAATACAGGAATCGGCTGCCAGCGCAGAGCGGGTGACCGAGTTACTCGACGAACAGCAGGAGAGTGAAAAACGAGAAGGGGCCACTTCCCTGCCGGATTTTGCCGAAGGGGCCTTGTGCTTTGAAAATGTCAACTTTGGCTATTTAGACGAGAAACCGGTATTGGAGGCAATCAACCTGAACATTCCCGCCCATTCCACGGTTGCCCTCGTTGGCCCGACTGGCGTGGGTAAGACAACACTAGCCAGCCTCATCCCCCGTTTCTACGATGTCACCGCCGGCCGCATTACCCTCGACGGCCACGATCTGCGCGATCTGACGTTGGAAAGCCTGCGTCGCCAAATCAGCATCGTGTTGCAAGATGTCTTTCTCTTCCACGGCACGGCGCGTGACAATATTCTCTTTGGCCGCGAGAATGCTACCGAAGCAGAGATAATCGAAGCGGCCAGAATTGCCAATGCCCACGAATTTATTGCCCAATTACCCCAAGGCTACGACACCCTGATCGGTGAACGGGGTGTGAAGCTTTCCGGTGGTCAGAAGCAGCGCCTCTCTATCGCGCGTGCCGTGCTCAAAAATGCCCCGATCTTGATTCTCGACGAGGCCACCTCTGCCGTCGACACGGAAACCGAACAGCTGATCCAGGAAGCGCTGGAACGGCTCATGGTTGGCCGCACGACCATCATGATCGCGCACCGCCTTTCTACTATTCGCAAGGCCGACCAGATTGTTGTGCTGGAAGATGGTCGGATTGCTGAGGCGGGTGGCCATGCACAGTTGATGGCTCAGCGTGGTCTTTACTGGCGCCTCAACCAGGTTCAGCATGAACAGCCCGTGGAACAGATCCCAACTTGGGGGCGAACCAGTGGTCAGCCCGTCTTTGCGGGGTAGAGACCAATCGCCCTGAAAATTATAGGGGACAGGTTGGCAAAGCTTTTACGTGCCATCTGTCACCCGCTATCTTCCCATCAGGCAACATGCCTAAGCGGCGTAGCTAGCCAGGTCCCCGAGGGCTGAGCTTGTCGCAGCCCGCCTGCGCCTTCGGCAAGCTCAGGCTACGGCTGGATAGTTACTAGGCGGCGCCAATAACAGTGCAAATTTCACGCCAAGGCGCGAACCCACTTTCCCACCGGTTCTGCAAAATCAGTTACCCGTGGATCTCCGCCACGGCGGTCAACTGCAAGCCGCCGCGTACACTCTGGGTCAATGTTACTTTGCAATAGTGGGGCTGTAGCACTGCCACGAGATCTTTGGCGATGGTGCTCGCCAACCCTTCGCCAAAGATTTGCTCCTCGCGAAAAGTCCACAGATATAGTTTGAGACTTTTGCTCTCGACGCAGCGCTCATTGGGGTGGTATTCGATCTCCACGTGGTTAAAGTCCGGTTGGCCGGTCACGGGGCAGAAGCTGGTCAGTTCATCTGAGGTGAAGCGCACAACGGTAACATAGTCGGGCTTGGCAAAGGTATCCAACTCTTTGCTGGGCACATTCATGGGGCGCCCCAGGGCGCGAAATTCATAACTCATGTCGTCGTCTCCTTTACGGCTTATGATTTCTGAAATAGCGGTTGCCGCTACAGTGCCTTGGTCGATTCAGGTATATCCTACCGCCACTGGCGCAATTCCCCAAAGCAGCAACACAGAAATGCAACCGCTTGCAGTCGAAAGTTGCTTGCGGATCAGGGGCTGTCTATAATAGGTCACTTGGTGATCGTGTCTACAGCGAGCACCAACCACGGAAATCGCTAGCACATTGTGGCGTAAATACCAGTGGCGTAAATACCAGTGGCGCAATACCACGGCGGTAAATCAAGCCGGCTACCTCTGGAGAAACAGCGATTGCGCTCTGGCCTGATTTCCGCCGAGATTGATTAGCAACATCCCAAAGCAGGGACTGACGATTAAGGGTCAAATAGGAGTAAACATGCAAACCAAGGTAACCTGGCGCTACTATGATGTGGCCGTCGCGCTCTTTGTCGCCTCGCTCTTAACGGCCAACATTATTGCCGTTAAGCTGATTCAACTTGGGCCATTGATTTTACCCGCCGGTGTCGTGATTTTTCCGGTCAGTTACATCCTGGGGGATGTCCTGACCGAGGTCTATGGTTACCGCTGGGCAAGGCGGGCGATCTGGTTGGGCTTTGTCGGCAATCTGGTAGCCGTCGTTGCGATCTGGCTGGCCGGGTTGCTGCCGGCACCGGTCTTTTGGCAGGGGCAGGATGCGTACAATATCATCCTCGGCTTTACCCCGCGCCTGTTGTTGGCCAGTTTTGCAGCTTATCTCTTGGGTGAGTTTGCCAATAGCACTGTACTCGCCAAAATGAAAATTTGGACCCAAGGTCGCCATCTGTGGGCACGCACCATTGGCTCAACGATCGTGGGGCAGGGGTTGGATTCGCTGGTCTTCATTTTGATCGCGTTTGGTGGCTTAATGGCCTCCCCCGAGCTGGTTACAGCGATCGTGAGCCAGTGGATCTTCAAGTCCGCCTATGAAGCACTGGCGACACCGTTGACATATGCCGTTGTCAACACACTCAAACGGTTGGAGGGCGTCGATGCTTATGATGTCGATACCGATCTCAACCCCTTTGCCTTCGAATAGAAATCATGCCGTCGATGCGGTGTCATTCACTGCCGCTGCAACCTTGAACTCTCTGATGAGAGAGGTGAGAAGAAAGGAACGTATGCAACCCAAAGCCGTTGTCTTGCTCTCCGGAGGCATGGATAGCGCCACCTGCTGCTATGAAGCCCATGCCGCCGGCTACACAATTTATGCATTGACGGTGAATTATGGCCAGCGGGCCCAACGGGAATTGCGTGCCGCCCAAGAGATTGCACAAGCCGTTGGCGCGGTTCAACATCATCTCTACTCACTGGATCTCACCCTGTGGGGCGGATCGGCCTTGACTGATTCTGCCATCGCTATCCCAACGGGGGGCGTTGATGAGAGTGCCATTCCGGTCACCTATGTGCCTGCTCGCAATACGATTTTATTGTCACTGGCGCTAAGTTGGGCTGAGGTCTTGGGCGCTGAGGCGATCTACATCGGCGTAAACAGTCTCGACTACTCTGGTTATCCGGACTGCCGCCCTGAATTTGTTGCGGCGTTTCAACAGGTGGTCAACATTGCCACCAAAGCGACGGTCCAGGGCCATCCAATCCGCATTGAGACGCCGTTGCAACAACTTAGCAAGGTCGAGATTGTCCGCCGGGCTCTCGCCTTGCATGTCCCGCTTGACTTGACATGGAGCTGTTACATTGATGGTGAGGAGCCATGTGGGATCTGTGATAGCTGTCGTCTGCGCGAAGAAGCGATTGCGCAGGTGCGCGCCGCAAGTACGGATGAGGGACCGTCTATTTGAAGGGGCGGTATCGTACGTTCTGCCGTGGCGCTAAAAGTAAATGCGCTGCCCGAGGAACAACAGACCTTGCAACAACAGGACAAAGAGAGCTAGGAGTAACAAACCTCGTCCCCAACGGAGGGTCCCATGGCGCAAACGCATTGGCAAGAAGCGCCACTGGATGAACCGAATCGCCCACTGTTGCCAGAAACTACTGCGCCGTGGCCCGCGCAACATCCAGAGTAGGACACCACCGGTCAGCGTGCTCGCAACAAGCAAACCCACTGAAACACCCACCCACGGCCCAGTCCACTGTGCCAACTCCGTGGTCGCCGGTATCCCTTCTGCGGCTGTGAGCAACGCGACCGAGGATTCCTGCCAGTTGAGGCCAAAGAGGGTACTTTCCAAGACCAACAACCAGGCAAAGGCATTGGTCACCGTCCAGATCCGGCTGTCATCGGCGCGTTGCAATTGCTGACGCAAAATAAACGATTGCAAAAATCCTAAGGTCGCGCCAAAGAGCAACACCAACCCACAGAGGGCGAGGTGGTCGACTGACCAGAGCGGTTGCAGGATCATTGCAACTGTTACGTTGCCGTAGGCCAGATACCCCAACAGCATCCCCGCCAATGCCGATACGACAACCCACCACTCACGCAAATAGTGGCCGCGCAACAACTGCTGGCGCAGTGCCCACCCCTGTACCATACCGAGCGTCGCGCCGAAGAGCAAGCCACAGATCACCCAAAGGAGTTGGGGGGACAGCAGTTGTTCGGACGTTGTTGGCTCTGTTAACAGGGGAGCCACCAGCGGTGCAATTGCCGGCACCGTGGCGCCGTGCAGCACCAATTGATATCCGCCCACGGCGGCTACCGCGCCGATCGGCGATCCAATGGCAGTGCCAAGCAACCAGCGCTGCCCTGCGCTGCCATAGTACTGGAGCGTTTCACGCACCAAAGGCACTTGCTTGGGCAAGTGGCGCAGGATCAGCAGCAACATGATCAGTTGGTATTGGACACCTCGCCAGAGTGCAGTCGACTGTTCGCCGACCCACAGGGCACTCTCTTGTGCCCCATACTTCACTTGCCGGCGTGCCTTGACGAGCGCCGGTCCCTGCACTGCCTGCCAGCCCAAATGTCTTGCGACACCAAGCAATTGGCGCCAACTCGGTATTTCTTCACCCTCCGCCGGATTGGGGGGGGTATGCAGTGATACTAGCTCCGGGATTGCTTCTGCTCCAATCTCCGGTATGGCTGTACGTTTACAGTGGGGACAACGCCCCAGATGGTTGGCGTAGATATGCATTGCGTCGGCACGACAGGCCACCAATGCCGCTTCTGCCACCACCAATGTTTCATGCCATTCCGTGGCTGATGGACGCAGTGCAGGGGTGGCGTGGCCATCGACAAAGGCACGGCGAAAGAGCCGCTGCACCGTCGGATCAAGCCACATAAAGGTGGGAGCGTTGGGCGGCGGTGCAACGGCGCCGCCACGGGCATAGGGAAAGAGCCCGTGACGGATGCCGTGCAAATCGACGCGGCCCACCGAAATGCCATCGTTGTGCACCCCAGCAAAAGGATGGTAACCCTCCATCAGCAAATAAAAAATTAATACGGCCAAGGCAAAATTGTCGTGAGCGACGTTGCGGTCAATGCTCTTGAAGTCGATCCCCTGCAACTCGGGTGGTGTGAATTCAGCCTTGCCGACCATGCTGCGGTAGGTATTGCGGCTGCCGCTCTGTACTTGAAACGAATCCACATCGACCAATGTGACCAATGCCGAGCGGTTGACAAGGACGTTGCTTTCGTTGAGATCCCCAATGACATAGCCCCGTTTGTGAACAAGTTCGACGGCCGCGGCGAGATTGCGTGCGGCACGATGCAAGAAGTAGCGCCAAGGGTACTTCTCGCTTATTCGGGCACGCAGCACAGGATTATAAAAGTGAAAGATTGGTCGGCTTTCATGGACACGAGGCATGAGATACCCGGCAAAGTGCTGCTCACGGTAGAGCAACTGCAGCGGCCAGGCTACCGCGGGATGTGTGCCCGCTTGCTGGGGGGGGTTGGCCAACATCGCCGTCAGTTTGGCCTCGTGTACCAGAGTTGGGTGGTGGTAAAGTTTGGCGATGATATTGGGGTCACGGCGCAAGGCCCAGATTTCGGCTTCACCGCCGCGGTTGAAGCGTTGGTCTAGCTCAAAGCATTCGCCGGCCGGGCTAGTGACAGTCATTACACGTGGCATGGATGATTGGTACATTATCGTGCGCAATACGCTGGATCAGCACCAGCGTCTTATCATCATCAGTACGGGCGTTGACCCGGTCGCTACTTAGAAAATCAGCCAACTGTTCGCCGGCTACCGCGGCATCATTTGCGGCTGCCAGAAAGGCAAACAGTGGTTCAAAAAAGGGGGCGAATGGCTCATTTTGGGCCAAATTCATTGCCAACGGTGCCAACCCATCGGAGAAAAGAGCCGCGGATCTCACCGGTTTGGCCCATTGTCGCACATCGATCTGCGATCGCAGATCGGGCTGTGTTACAAAGTTTGTCGTGTTGGCATATTCGCCGCGCTGCGGTGGACAAAGGCTCAGCAATGTGCCATCGTGATGCAGCACTGCAACACAATCGCCAACCAAGCCGCCGATCGTCTCCTCTGCCGTGAAGATCAAGAGGAGCAATGTGGCGGCAAAGTCGCGCGGGGCACGTTCCCGTTGGGCTGCGAGGGCAAAGATCGCTTGTTGGGCAGCAAGAAAGGCACTCTGTACCGTCACGTGCCAAGCACGGCGGGTTGTGGGGCGATAGCGGTCCAGCGCCGCGGCGACCGTAGCCACGGCCGTGGCTACGGCATGCTGGGCGCCTTCTTCACCATAAGCTGCCGAACCCGCACCGTCAGAGAGCGCAACAATCAACTCACCGCTCGCGATCTCGGTAAAGTGGTAAGCATCCTGGCAAGGCGTTCTCGTGCGCAGATGGCTTGTGCCCTGCACCGATCCCGCGATTACGCGGAAGTTGGGTGGCGCAACCAGAGTCATTAGTCGATGATCGACCAGCCGGCGGGTGAACTCAGCGGTACCTGCTGCCCCACCTGGGAGTGCGACACGGTCGTGAGGCTTTGCGAGAGCCAGACAAACATATCGCGGAAGTTAAGCCCTTGGAGACGCAACGGTTGCCGCTTGCTGATCTGCGCCAATACCTTCATATCAGCCTTTTCGACACCCACGGCAAAGAAGGCAACCGCTTTCTCATTCTCCTCCTGTTGCACCCGTTGCCCGGCACTACGCCACTCATCAGTGGGCGCGCCATCGGTAATCAAGAAGACCCAAGGACGGTAGTAGGATACACCATGTTGTTTATAGGTGTCTTTGCGTTGACGGAGTTGATCGAGGGCGAGATTGATCCCCTCGCCCATGGGGGTATTACCACCGGCAGTGAGACGTGGCGCAACAAACTGATGGGCGCTGACAAAGCTCTGCGCCGTGTGCACACCGTTGCCAAAGGTGATCACGGCCACTTCCACGCGCACAGCTGCGGAGTCATCGCGCTGAATCTCCTGTTGAAACGTTTCCAAGCCCGCATTGAGTTCATTAATCGCTGCGCCACTCATCGAGCCGGATGTGTCGAGCAGCAAAATGCAAGGGCAACGCGCTTCGGGATTGCTATCGTCAAATTTTACGAGATCAAGAGGGTTGAGATTGGTAGACACAATGAATTCCTTTGGGCTCTTCGGCTAGTACAAGTTGGCGTAATTCAGTGGACAGTTATCAGTCAGCAGCAATCAGTTATGTGCCCACTGGCACTAGTACAGTGCGGCGTAAATACCACGGCAGTATATACAGTCCAGTACGCAGCTCCTTGAGAGAAGTTGCAGGGCTGGCGTACATGCTCCCGTCACCCCGTCGTCGCGATTTGCTTGTGGCGTGGCCCAAAGCCCAACAAGGTCGGTTCCGCCCAAACGGCCCAGTTCCAGCTGGGGTTGCCTAAGCCGTCGGTGAGAAATTGGATCACCACTTCCTGGCCGGCCAGGCTGGGCAAGTCGAGAACATACCGTTCCCACTCATTGGTCTGCTTTGTGGTGCTCCACAAGCGCATGCCGTTAACCAAGATGCGAAAGGCACAAAGATTGTCCCCTTCCATAATGGCACCATCGCGAATGCCCACGGCAAAGCGTAGCCGCAGCGCGTCCACCTCAGCAGGGACTGCCACCGTATACTCGCAGACCGCGCTGCCGATGACCGGTGGATGTTCCCAAAGTGCCGGCTGTTGCACCATGCCGCAACTGGCGCGGTCGACCTTGATCTCCATGAGTTTGGGCGAGCGGGTGGAAGCTTTGCGCGCCGCGGGAAAAGCCTCCAGAAAGTCGAATTGCCAAATCAGGGCTTGATGTTCATCGGGAGCTGCCCCTTGATCTTGCTCATCGAGCAGGCTGTTCCAAAGCTCTTCCTGCCATTTGAGATAGCTGATGTATTGTGAGAGCTGTGTCAACGACTGTTCGTTGAGATCGGAGATGCGCCGCACAATGGCATTCATTGTTTCGCGGCGAGCGTCAATTTGGCGGTTGTCAGATTTAGCCATAATGGTTTGGTTGTTCGGGGATGGATAGAAAGGTTTGTAAATCAGTATGTTTGTAAATCAGTAAGTTTGTAAATCAGTAAATGGTAAACAGGTAACGCTAATCGATAAACTCCTTCCAATTTGATAGCCAAAAACTCATGCAAAGGCGCAAGGCTCGCCAAGAAAAGCACAAGGTTATCTGTGTCTTATCTGTGGTGTGTTAGCGGTGGCGCAGACATGGATCTGTTTAAACCAACATGGGCGCCCCGGCCGTTTCGTTGCGGCTAATTCCCATTAGTTGTTCATAACGCTGTGCGGCCACCGGATTACTCAGCAAGACCAGCGCCACATAGCTCGGTTCGTAGGGTTTGCGGAGCAGCTGCATCGTGGCCTCTTCCGGCGTCTGCGAGCCCTTCTTCTGGTTACAGCGCTTACAAGCAGTGACCAGATTTTGCCAACTGTGCCCGCCACCACGGCTACGGGGGATGACGTGGTCAACGGTCAATTCGTGGCGACCCGGTGTGGCCCCACAATATTGACAGGTGTTGAGATCCCGCACCATCACGGCTGCTCTTGTCACGGGCACACGACGGTGGGGTAACCGCACGTAGTGCACAAGCCGAATCACAAGCGGTACCGGTTGTGCGTAATACGCGCTGTGAAGCAACTGCTGGGTTGCCTCCACCAGCTCGGCCTTTTCCCGCAGGAGCAAAATGACGGCCCGTCGTACGGAAACGAGACTGATCGGTTCATATCCCGCATTTAAGACTAAGACCTGCCTCGACATATACGCTTTCTACCTCTACTTCGTGTCTGTCCGTAAAATATCTGTAGCAGTTACTTCTATAGGCATCAGAAAAAGATTCGTGGCACGATCCTGAGGCATACAACATAGAAGCACCACGAATCTTTTTCTGAGAAACTATAGTGGCGTAGCTCATCAAAGTAACCGCTTTTACGGATAGGCTCTCAGCACAGATGCCGTTCTGCATTCATAGAGTTGGCCCCGGATACTGTGCCACCTGCGCCGCACGTAGCAAAATTCCCCACAAAAACAGACAGGCCACGGCCATTGCCACGGCCTTGACCTTTTCATCCTCCAACTGTCCAAAGTAACTTTGCGCTGCCGGAATGGTAATTATCGAGACAACGCCATACAGCAGATGCATAAATGGTCGCGGTAAAGCAACACCCAATCCCACCCCATAGTAGAGATAGGCACCCAACAACGCCTGTGCCACCAACAACAATTCACCAATCAGGGCGGCGCCATACCAACTGGCATCGAGTGGCCGATTGCGAAACCGAAAAAAGAGGGCCCATATCCCGATAAATCCAATGAAGAGGGTACCGGTATTGGCCAGGCGAGCATGAATTTCAACGAGAGACATGACGTCGGATCGATTCTAGAGAGTTGGAAGGTGAGATGTGATAAATAACCTGTAATGCTGCCGTGAACGTCACGCAGCACGATTCAAAGTTAGCCAGGTGTGTGTACCCGGAGATATTGCTCCAGCACACCGGCAGCCGGACCGAGAATATCATAGGATTCCCAGTTGGCGCTGGCTGCCAGTGCATAGATACAGCCACTGAGCACATACTCGTCCTGGCGCATGGCATTGTCAAACCAGACGAGCTGCTCAACATACGCACCAGGGCCCCACAGGCCATAGCCATTCTGTGCCCAATACTCCTGGAAGTCGCGCCAGCCCTTGGCTTCGGGCGGGCCAGGATGATTTCCAACCAGGCCATCAACTCCCAGTTCGGTGAAGACAAGAGGAATGGCCAGATTCGCCGGCTTGAGAATCTGATTGTATACCTGTCGGTAGCGTAACGTCAACCAACCCGTATCACCGGTAGAAACTCCTGGGTAGCGCCCTTGATTTTCACGGGTGCTGAGATTGTAGATGGTCGGGGCAGAATACTCATGGAGGCCCAGCCAACCGTTGTACTGCTTGGCCGCCTGTAGCGCAGGAAAGAAGTGTTCCCACAGCGCAAAGGGAAGATCGCTGGTCGGTTGGCCGGCACCAAAATTCCCGATGATACTGCGAATCCCCCGTTCTGCCAACAGGCGCACCCGCTCGGCTTCAAAATCAGCCAACCGCCGCATCTCTTCGGCATTGCCCGCCACTGGTTCGTTGTACCCTTGCCAAGCATCAATATAGGGGCGCCGCTGCGGATCTTCGGCATAGGGCAACAGCCGCTGCTCAACGTAGGCACGCGCTGCGCCGACGGGATCAGCCAACTCGCTCAATTTGATCTGATCGATATTGTCCGGCAGCCGCGCAACCACCTGCGTCTTCGGCGAAACCTGTTTGATCTGTGCCAGAAAATTGGGATCCAGTTCCAACGTACAGACAACCGGAATGCTCTGTGTTCGCAAAAGGTCAAAGATTGTGGGCTCGTTGCGCATCACAACCAACCCCAGTTTCGTCGGTGGTCCTGGGGGAAAGGGCGTGGCTACGGGGGTGGGCGTGGGCGGTGGTGGCGATGTTGCCGTTGGCTCCGCCGGTGTTGGCGTTTCTGTTGGTTCCAGCGGTGAGACTGGTGCCGCGGCAACCGGTGCGCCCGACCCATTGTGCACCGATGGCAAATACCGTTTGTAGCCGGTAGCCGTTGGCGTCGGTAGGCGGCTGAAACGACTGCCGACCGTCGGCGTGGAGGTGGCGCGTAGCGTTGGCGTTGGTGTGGCGCGGTTACGACCGCAGGCCGCTACCACCATGGCAACTGCGCTGCTCACCACGCCACCGAGAAAGCGTCGCCGGTTGATTGGCGCCTTTGCGATTGAACCATCGACCGGCTGCTCTTGATTTGCTGGGTCATGGGGTGATTGGCCACTGTCAGCCATTTCACTCCCCACAACTTCATCCTCCACAACTTCATCCTCCACAACTTCATCTTCCCCAATATTGTTCGGAGAGGGCGGTTGTGGCACATTACCTTGTACAGGGACCTGTGCAGAATCCTGTCTGGGAAGCGTCTTCTCTTGTTGCTCAACATGGCCCGCATCGGGGGTATCATGCCGGTTTTCCAGTTCATCACTCATGTTGCGTACTATAGCACTGCTCCAAAGGTTGCCACAAATTATAACTGCGTTTACAATAGACGAGCCTTTTGGGGGGATAGTTCCACAATACCTTGCTGCATGTCCTGCCGAACAGAACGCATCGCCGATGATTTGGAGCGGTATAGCACGGATTGTGCCCATTGACGATCCGCTCTCTGCGCCATTGGCGATTTACACAAGTTTCGGCATACCGTGTGATTTTGGTGCTGTTTCAGCAGTTACCCAAAGGGTTCAATTTCCTGTTTATGTCCGGATCTGCCAGCCGAGAAACACCCGATGTCGTGGAGAATCGCTGGTGAGATTCACTGATGAAAGGAGCCTCAGCATGAGCAAGCTCAAGATGAGCATTGAATACTGCGTTTCTTGAAACTACACCCCTCGTGCCGTCAGTTTGGCGGAAGAATTGTTGCACAACTACACCCCCTCCATCGAATCGTTAACCCTCATCCCATCTAGCGGTGGCCGCTTCGAAGTTGTTGCCGACGACACTGTTGTCTTCAGCAAAAAAGAGATTGGCCGCCATGCCGAACCTGGTGAAGTAGTCAAGCTCTTTGAAGAAAAGATGGGTGTCACGGCCCAGCCTTTTAAATAGTGCAAGCGCTCGTTCGGTCGCTCAATGATGAGCTTTCTGAGCGACGGTAAGAGGTCGCGTCCATTGCGGGCGACGGCCTCTTTCACGTAGGCTCTATGCGAAAATTTGGCTGTGGCCCGGCGGGAACCGAGAAGTCTCAAACAGCCACTCCACTACCGGTTGGACCGGTCTGCCTGTGTCAGACTTT
>Ga0116151_10003908_pt1 | contig 13202 bp, 9 predicted proteins | sample AD_UKC117_MetaG_FD_89893 | JGI IMG/M metagenome (GOLD analysis project Ga0116151, IMG submission 89893) | Active sludge microbial communities of municipal wastewater-treating anaerobic digesters from Hong Kong - AD_UKC117_MetaG | ecosystem: Engineered > Bioreactor > Anaerobic > Digestate... | reverse complement strand
CGGAACAGGTCCCACGTGCCGCCGATCGCGTCCCTCGCCTCGAAGATGGCGTAGCGGGCCCACGGCGAGGAGGTCTGCAGGTGGTGGGCGGCGGCGATCCCCGACAGCCCGGCCCCCACCACCAGCACGTCGAGGTGCTCGGGGGTCGAGGTCACGCGGCGGCGCTCGTGGCGAGGAGCCCGTTGAGCTCGCCCTCGGTGCCGAAGAGCCGCTCGCGCCACGTGGCCTCGAGCGCCGACGTGTCGCGGTCGTTGGGGTGGAAGTCGGACCGGTCGTAGTCCTTGAGCTGCTCCCACATCTCGCGGCTGGCGAGCTTGGACTGCTTGAAGCTCCGCCAGCTGCGGCGGAGGGCGCCGCGCTCGCGAGCCGCCGGGTCGCGCAGCAGCGACAGGGCGACGTGCACCGCGGTCCACGCGATGAAGCCGGGTCGCAGGCCCTTCATCGTCCAGACCCGGATGCGCTCGCTGCCGCCGACGGCCCGGTACACGTCGAAGGCGACCGCCTTGTGCTCGGACTCCTCGAGCGCGTGCCACAGGAAGAGGTCGCGGATGCCGTCGTGGGCGAACTCCGAGCGGAGCTCGTCGTTGGCGAGGAGCGACTCGGCCATGGTGGCGGTGAAGTGCTCGAGGGCGGCGGTGAGGGCGAGGTTGGCGATCGGCGGTGCGTACCGCGTCCGCATCCCGAGGCCGAAGCGGGTGATCCGCTCGAGCCGCGCCGTCGGGTAGCCGAGCTCGGCCAGGCGCTCGTTGAGCTCGCGGTGCTCGCGCCCGTGGGTGGCTTCCTGGCCGATGAAGCCGCGCACCTGCTCCTTCAGCGCCGGATCGGTGATCTCGGCGCGGTAGTGGCGCACCGACCGGACGAAGAAGTCCTCGCCGTCGGGGAACATCGCCGACAGCATCGCCGTGAGGTGGGATCGGATGAGGTCGCCCTCGGCCGCGAAGTGGCGGGGCAGCCCGGCGAGGGTCGGCTCGAACGAGATGCGCCGGGTGGGCACGGAACGGTGCGGGTCGCTCGTCTGCTGCATGGGCCCAGGCTACAACGAATTGAGTGATTCCCTCAATGCCTCAAATCTGTTACGTTGGTCACCGTGACCACCGCGACCGGCCGGGCGACGGCGAAGGGCGAGGCGACGCGCGCGGCGATCCTCGAGGCGGCCATCGAGCGGTTCGGGCGCGACGGCTACCGGGCGACCTCGGTGGCCGACATCGCCCGGCACGCCCAGGTGAGCGGCACCGCCGCCTACGCCTACTTCCCGAGCAAGGAGGCGCTCTTCCTCGCCGCGGTCGACGAGGACGCGGCGGGCACGATCGCCGAGGGCCTCTCCCACCTGGTCGATGGCGGGGGCACGGTCGACGACTGGCGCCAGGGGTTGCTCTTCACGCTGCTGGAGGCCCTCGATCGCCATCCCCTCGCTCGCCGGCTCCTGGCCGGGCTCGAGCCCGAGGTCACGGTGCGGGTGCTCGACATCCCCGCGCTCGAGGAGATGCGCAAGGCCGTCGCCGAGCGCCTGCGGGCCGACCAGGCGGCCGCCCGGGTGCGGCCCGACATCGATGCGGCCACCGTCGCCGACGGCATCGTGGCCATCGTGCTGTCGCTCCTGATGTCGGTCGTGCAGCTGGGGCCCGAGGCCGCCTTCCCCTACGCCGAGTCGGTGACCGCCGTGTTCGCGGCCGCCGTCGAGCTGCCCGGCGCCTGACGGGCCCCGGGCCCGGGCCGAGCGTGGCGCGGCGTCGAGCGTGGCGCGGTGTCGGTCGAGGTCCTCGCCTCGTTCGCGGGCGAGGCGTCATCGATGCGGTCGCCGGCAGTTCTCCTCGCCGTGCGCCCTTCGATCGATGCCCCCCTCGCGCCGTCGCGCTGGCGAGCCGCGGCCCACCCCGACCTCGTGCCCACGGTCGAACCGATCGTCCACCTCGCCACGGGGGCCACCGTCGCCCGCGAGGTGGCGGTCCGACCCCGGTCGCTGGTGCCGTCGCCGCGCTGGCGGCGCGCCGGCGGGCCGCGGTGGCACGCCGAGCTGACCGCAGCGGCGCTCGAGCTCGCCGCCGCGGAGCTCGCTCGGGGTGAGGGCTGCGTGCACGTGGACGCCACGGCCGGCGACCTCGAGTCGGGCGCCTTCGTGCCGCTCGTGCTGGGCTCGGTGCCGGTCCACCACCGCGGCCGCTTGGTGGTGGAGATCACCGAGGACCTGCCGATCGGCGACCGAGACGCGGCAGCCGCGGCGATCGCGCAGCTCCGCGGCAGCGGCGTGCGGTTCGCGGTCGACGGGTTCGGCGAGGGGTGGTCGAACTTCTCCACCGCCCGGGTCGTGCGACCCGAGCTCCTGAAGGTGACGACGGCCGTGCTGGGACCGCGCCACCAGCCCGACCTCGCGCCGGTGATCGTCAGCTTCGCTCGGGCGATCGGGGCCACGACCGTGATCGAGCGGGTCGACGACGAGGCGACCGCGAGGTGGGCGCAGCGGGTGGGCTTCGACCTCGGACAGGGGCGGCGGTGGGCGGCCGCGGACCACGGGATCGGGCGGGCGGGCCGACCGGTGCGGCGGCCCGAGCCCGCGCTGGCGGGCTCGGACCTCGCCGGTCCCTCGCGACACCACGACGCGCCCTCGGCAGGATTCGAACCTGCGCACACGGCTCCGGAGGCCGATGCTCTATCCCCTGAGCTACGAGGGCGGGGTCCGCAACCCTAGATCAGCGCGCCGGGCCGCCCAACTCGGAAGCGAGCGGGCGGGAACCGGTTGGAGGCCGCGGCCAGGGGCGGAAGTAGCCTGCGACCTCCAGCTCCTCGCCCGGAAGGACCCGCTCCGTGATCCGCGACGACCTCGCCGCTGCCGTGCGCCACGCCCTCGAGGCGCTCGCCGTCGACCCGCTCCCCGAGCGGGTGCAGCTCGAGCGTCCGGCCAACCGGGCCCACGGCGACTGGTCCACGAACGTGGCGCTCGCGTCGGCGAAGCGGGCGGGACGCAACCCGCGCGAGCTCGCCCAGCAGCTGGTCGACGAGCTGACGGCCCACCCGCCCGCCCACGTGGAGGCGGTCGAGATCGCCGGCCCGGGGTTCGTCAACTTCCGCCTGGCGCCCACCTGGCTCCACGACGTGCTGGTCGAGGTGGTCGAGCAGGGGACCGAGGGCTACGCCCGCCCCGACCTCGGTGGGGGCGAGCGGGTGAACGTGGAGTTCGTGTCGGCCAACCCGACCGGCCCGGTGCACGCCGGCCACGCGCGCGGGGCCGCCCACGGCGACTCGCTCGCCCGGCTCCTGGAGCGGACCGGGCACGTCGTCGAGCGCGAGTTCTACATCAACGACCGCGGCGTGCAGATGCAGCTGTTCGGAGCCTCGCTCGCCGCTCGCAAGGCGGGGGAGCAGCCCCCGGAGGACGGCTACCAGGGCGAGTACATCGTCGAGTGGGCGAAGGACCTGCCCGACGACGCCGACCCGGTGGCGTGGGGCGAGGAGCGCGCCCTCGCCGACCAGCGCGAGGTCCTCGCCGGCTTCGGCGTCACGTTCGACCGGTGGTTCCGCGAGCTCGCCCTCGTCGAGAGCGGTGCCATCGAGGACACGCTCGCCACCCTCCACGAGGTCGGCGCGGCCTACGAGCAGGACGGCGCCACCTGGTTGCGCTCCACCGACCACGGCGACGACAAGGACCGCGTCCTCGTCAAGAGCGACGGGGAGTACACGTACCTGCTCCCCGACATCGCCTACCACCGCGACAAGTTCACCCGCGCCGATCGGCTGATCAACGTGTGGGGCGCCGACCACCACGGCTACATCGTGCGGATAAAGGCCGCCATGGCCTCGCTCGGCCTCGACCCCGAGCGGCTCGAGATCGAGATCACCCAGCTCGTCGACCTGCTGAAGGACGGTGAGCCGGTGCGGCTCTCGAAGCGAGCCGGCAACGTGGTCGAGCTGCGCGACGTGATCGACGAGGTCGGTGTCGACGCCGCGCGGCTCACCTACCTGCTCCAGTCGGTGGACTCCCGCCAGACCGTCGACCTCGCCGAGGTCGCCAGCCAGGGCATGGACAACCCCGTCTTCTACGTGCAGATGGCCCACGCCCGCATCCACGGGATCGCCCGGCGCGCCCAGGAGGCCGGCCTCGAGCGAGGCCCGCTCGCGTCGGCGCCGCTCGACGTGCTCGTGCACGAGCGCGAGCTCGACGTGCTGCGCTCGCTGTCGGAGCTCCCCGAGGTGGTGGCGGTCGCCGCCCGAGACCGGGCGCCGCATCGCATCACCACCTGGGTGCGCGAGCTCGCCGGCGCCTTCCACGGCTTCTACCACGACTGCTACGTGGTGGGGGAGGGCATCGGCGCCGAGCTGGCCGACGCCCGCTTGCAGCTCGTCGAGGCGACCCGCATCGGGCTGACGATCGGCCTCGATCTGCTCGGGGTGAGCGCACCGGAGCAGCTGTGAGCGTCCTGCCCCGCCACCTCCTCCCCGATGCGGCCGAGGTCGGCCCCGAGGGCGAGCTGCGCATCGGCGGCCTCGACGTGCGGGCACTCGCCGACGAGTTCGGCACCCCGCTCTTCGTGTACGACGAGGCGCAGCTCCGGGCCCGCTGCCGCGAGGCCGTCCAGGCGTTCGGCGACGGCGTGGCCTACGCCACCAAGGCCTTCCTGTGCCGGGCGATGGCCCGCCTCGCCCACGAGGAGGGCATGCACCTCGACGTGGCCAGCGGTGGCGAGCTCACCGTCGCGCTGGCGGCCGGCGTGCCGGCCGAGCGGCTGGTGCTGCACGGCAACAACAAGAGCGACGAGGAGCTGCGATCGGCGCGGGCCGCGGGTGTCGGGCGGATCGTCGTCGACAGCTTCGACGAGCTCCACCGCCTCGAGTCGCTCCACGCCGCCGACGGGATCGTGCCGCGGGTGCTGCTGCGCATCACGCCGGGCGTCGAGGCCCACACCCACGAGTTCGTGATGACCGGCCAGGACGACTCCAAGTTCGGCTTCGGGCTCAAGGTCGGCGACGCCGCCGCCGCCGTCGACCGGGCCCGGGCGTCGGCGGCGGTCGAGCTCGTCGGCTTGCACGCCCACATCGGCTCGCAGGTGTTCGTCGCCGGGTTCTTCGAGCAGGCGGTCGAGGCGCTGGCGCCGTTCGTGCGGGAGTGCGCCCTGCCCGAGCTGTCGATCGGCGGCGGCATCGGCGTCGCCTACGTGGAGGGCGAGGAGGCGCCGTCGATCGCCGAGTGGGGCGCGGTCGTGCGCGCCGCGTGCGAGGCCGCGGGCATCGAGGCGAGGGTCTCGGCCGAGCCGGGGCGGTCGATCGCGGCGGCCGCCGCCATCACCATCTACCGGGTGGGGACGGTCAAGGAGGTGCCGGGCATCCGCACGTTCGTGGCGTGCGACGGCGGGTTCGTCGACAACCCCCGCCCGGCGCTCTACGGCTCGGGCTACGAGACCTTCGACCCGGCGCGCGTCGAGGCCGATCGCACCGAGGTGGTCCGCCTCGTGGGCAAGCACTGCGAGTCGGGCGACGTGCTGGTGAGTGAGGCCAAGGTGCCTCCGGGGCTCGCGGTCGGCGACCTGATCGCCACGCCCGTGACCGGCGCCTACGGGCGGTCGATGGGGAGCAACTACAACCTCCTGCCCCGCCCCGCCGTGGTCTTCGTTCGCGACGGTCGTGCTCGTCTCGTCATCCGCCGCGAGACCGACGAGGACCTGCTCGCCACCGACGTCGGCTGATCGCGGCGGCGACCCCTCAGGGAGCCCGGTGCTGGGCGATGGCGGCGCGGAGCTCCTCGTCGTCGCGGCCGATCGCGCTCGCCAGGGCCTCGAGCATCGCCGAGCGCGCTCGGACCTTGGTGACGGCGTGGGCCTTCGCGTCGAGCGTCGCGAGCCGGGCGGCGACGGCGTGGGCGCGCCCGAGCAGCTCGGCCTCGGGCACGAGCTCGTCGAGGAAGCCGGCGTCGACCGCACCTTCGGGGGTGAACACCTCGGCGAGGAGCGTCGCTCGCTCGAAGTGGGCCCGCGAGAGCCGCTGGCGCAGCACCTCCACGGCGGCCCAGGGCATGGCCATCCCGATCGCGACCTCGGTGGCCCCGATCTTGTGGGCGCCTCCGGCCACGCCCACGCGGTGATCGCCGCTCAGGAGCAGGAAGGCGCCCATGGCGATGGCGTGGCCCGTGCACGCCACCACGACCGGACGGGGGAACGACAGGAGGCGGTGCGCGAGGTCGAAGCCGGCCTTCAGCAGGTCGGCCGACGCCGGGGTGAAGGCCGTCAGGGTGGGCAGGTGGAACCCGCCGGAGAAGCGGCCCGGGCGGCCGGCCAGGACGATCACCGCGCCGTCCGCGTCGGCTCGGTCGACGGCCTCGTGGAGGGCGCCGAGCAGCTCGGCGGTGAGCGCGTTGGCCTTGCCGTCGTCGATCGTGATCGTGGCGATGCCGTCGGCCAGGTCGTAGGTCACGTCCACCAGTCGGGCTCCTCGTCGGGGCGGCGGGTCGAGCTGCGACGCTAGCCAGGCGTCGGGGCGGTGGTCCGGGTGGGCGGCGGCGATCACGTGCGGGCCGATCCGGGGGCGGCCGGTAGCCTCTGCGCCCCTGACCGAGACGAACGTGGTGAAGGTGGGCGTCCTCGGGTGCGGCAACGTGGGTGCCGCGCTCGTCGCCCTCGTGCAGGAGCGCGGCGACGAGGTCGCGGCCCGCACCGGCACCACGCTCGAGGTCGCCAAGGTGGCGGTGCGCAGTCTGGCCCGCAAGCGCCCGGTGCACCTCGACGAGTCGATCCTCACCCGCGAGGCGGCCGAGGTCGTCGCCGATCCGGAGATCGACGTCGTCGTCGAGGTGATCGGCGGCATCGAGCCGGCACGCGAGCTGATCCTGGCGGCCCTGGCCAACGGCAAGCCGGTGGTCACCGCCAACAAGGAGCTCCTCGCCAACCACGGCGCCGAGCTGTTCGCGGCGGCGTCCGCGGCCGGCGTCGACCTGCTCTTCGAGGCCGCCGTCGCCGGCGGCATCCCCATCCTCCGCCCGTTGCGGGAGAGCCTGGTGGGCGAAGACGTGCGCCGCATCATGGGCATCGTCAACGGAACGACGAACTTCATCCTCACCCGGATGTCGGAGGAGGGCACGGGCTACGGCGAGGCGCTGGCCGAGGCGCAGGAGCTCGGGTACGCGGAGCGCGACCCCACGGCCGACGTGGAGGGCTACGACGCCGGGGCCAAGGCGGCGATCCTGGCCTCGCTCGCCTTCGGCGCCAAGGTCGTCGCGGGCGACGTCTACCACGAGGGCATCTCGAACATCTCGGCCACCGACATCGAGTTCGCCGACCGCCTCGGGTACGCGGTCAAGCTGCTCGCCATCGCCGAGCTGATCCACGTCCCCGACGGCGAGGACGAGGTGGCCGTGCGCGTGCACCCGGCGATGGTGCCCAAGGACCACCCCCTGGCCTCGGTGCGCGACTCGTTCAACGCGGTGTTCGTCGAGGGCGCAGCGGTCGGCGACCTCATGTTCTACGGGCGCGGCGCCGGCGGCGACCCCACCGGCTCGGCGGTCCTGGGCGATCTGGTCGACGCCGCGGTGAACCTCCGCAAGGGCACGTCGGCGCACCTGCTGGCGCTGAGCCGCCGTCCGATCCGGCCGATCGACGAGCTCCACTCCAGCTACTACGTCAACCTCGACGTCGTCGACCGTCCCGGCGTCCTGCGCGCCGTCGCCGAGGTGTTCGAGCGCCACGCGGTCTCCATCCGCTCGCTCGAGCAGGAGGGGGTCGGCGAGGCGGCGCGGCTCATCTTCATCACCCACGAGGCGCGGGAGGCCGACGTCCAGGCCACCCTCGACGACCTCGGGGAGCTCGAGGTCATCCACCGCATCACGTCGGTGCTGCGGGTGGTCGGCGGCGGGCAGGAGGCGTCGTGAAGTACCTCTCGACCCGGGGGAGGGCACCGGTCCTCGAGTTCGGCGACGTGCTGCTCGCGGGCCTGGCGTCCGACGGCGGCCTGTACGTGCCCGAGGAGTGGCCGGCCCAGGAGCCGCTCACCTTCGATGCCAGCTACCCCGACACGGCGGCGTCGGTGATGGCGCCCTACGTGGCGCCCACGCTCGGCGCCCACGAGCTGCGGGCCATGGTGGACGAGGCCTACGCCACCTTCGGCCACCCCGACGTGTGCCCGGTGCGCCCCCTCGACGACGGGCTGTGGCTCCTCGAGCTGTTCTGGGGGCCCACCATCGCCTTCAAGGACGTGGCCCTCCAGCTGGTCGGTCGGCTCTTCGACCACGAGCTCGCCCGGCGCGGCGAGCGGGCCACGATCGTCGTGGCCACCTCGGGCGACACGGGTTCGGCGGCCATCGAGGCCTGCCGGGGGCGCCGGGCCCTCGACATCGTGGTGCTGCACCCCGCCGGACGGGTGAGCGACGTGCAGCGACGGCAGATGACCACCGTCGACGAGCCCAACGTCCACAACGTCGCCGTCGACGGCACGTTCGACGACTGCCAGGACCTGGTGAAGGCCATGTTCGCCGATGCGGCCTTCCGCGACGGGGTGTCGCTGTCCGCCATGAACTCGATCAACTGGGCGCGGGTGATGGCGCAGGTCGTCTACTACGTGACCGCCGCCCGCACGGTGGGCGCCGGCGATCCGGTGGCCTTCTCGGTCCCCACGGGCAACTTCGGCAACGTGTTCGCCGGGTGGGTCGCCCGACGGACCGGCACCCCCATCAGCCAGCTCGTGGTGGGGTCCAACTCGAACGACATCCTCACCCGCTGGCTCCGCTCCGGGGTGATGGAGAAGACCGGCGTGCACCCCACCATCAGCCCGAGCATGGACATCCAGGTGTCGTCGAACGCCGAGCGGCTCCTCTTCGAGCTCTACGACCGCAACCCGGACCTCCTGGCCGACCGGATGGCGGCCTTCCGCGACGAGGGCCGGGTCGACACGGGCAGCACCCGCCTGGCCTCGGTGACCGAGGTGTTCGACGGCGCCGCGTTCGACGACGACGCCACGTGCGCCGAGATCCGGCGCACGTTCGAGGCCACCGGCGTGGTCCTCGACCCCCACAGCGCCGTCGGCGTCGCCGCCGCCCGGGCGGCTCGCCGCGACCCCGACGTGCCGATGGTCTGCCTCGCGACCGCGCACCCCGCGAAGTTCCCCGACGCGGTCGAGCAGGCCATCGGGGTGCGCCCCGAGCTGCCCGAGCACCTCGCCGACCTCCTCGAGCGCCCGGAGCGCTTCGACGAGCTGCCCGCGGATCTGGCGACCCTCCAGGCCTACGTGCGCGCCGCCGTCGGGGCCTGAGGGGCGCGCCTCAGGCGGGGACGGGCTCCTCGCCGGTGAACGCCGCCCACAGCCGAGCGTAGGTGCCGCCGCGCCGGAGCAGCTCGTCGTGGGTGCCGGTCTCGGCCACCCGCCCGTCGTCCATCACCACGATGCGATCGGCGTCGGCCGCGGTGGAGAGGCGGTGGGCGATGAGCACGGTGGTGCGGCCCGCGGCCACGGTGGCCATGGCGGCGGTGACCCGGGCCTCGCTCGCCAGGTCGAGGTTGGCGGTGGCCTCGTCGAGCAGCAGCAGGCGCGGGTCGACCACGAGCGCCCGGGCGAGGGCCAGCAGCTGGCGCTGGCCCGACGAGAGGCCCCGGCCTCGCTCGCCGACCACGTGCAGGTACCCGCCCGGGAGGGTGGCGATCACGTCGTGAGCGCCCACGGCGCGCGCCGCCGCCTCGACCTCGGCATCGCTTGCATCGGGGCGGCCGTACGCCAGGTTGTCGCGCACGGTGCCGGCGAAGAGGAACGGCTCCTGGGGCACCACGCCGAGCTGGGAGCGGAAGGCGGCGAGGGACAGGTCTCGCACGTCCACGCCGTCGACGAGCACGGCACCCGCGTCCACGTCGTAGTACCGGGCCAGCAGCTTCTCGACGGTCGACTTGCCGGCGCCGGTCTCGCCGACGATGGCGACCGTCTCGCCCGGTGCGATCCGCAGGTCGACCCCGTGGAGGACCTCGGCGCCGGTCGTGGGGTAGGCGAAGCGCACGCCGCGGAGCTCGACCTCCCCGCGGAGGCGGCCGACCTCGACGGGCTCGGCCGCGTCGGGGACGGTGGTGGGCTCGTCGAGCAGCTCGCCGATGCGCTCGATCGCCACCCGCGCCTGCTGGTACGTGTCGAAGACCTGCGAGAGCTGCTGGATGGGGGAGAAGAACAGGTCGAGGTAGAGCACGAAGGCGATCAGCTCGCCCGGGGTGAGCGACCCGTCGTGGATGAGCGCCGCTCCGGCGGCGAGCACGGCAGCGCCGGCGAGGCCCGAGAGCATCTCGACGAATGGGAAGTAGAGGGCCACCAGCTGCTGGGCCCGCAGTCGAGCACCCAGGTACTCGCGCGACCGGCGGGCGAAGCGCCGGGCGTTCTGGTCCTCGCGCACGAAGGCCTGGGCGACGCGCACGTCGGTCAAGCTCTCCTGGAAGTCGGCGTTGACCGCCGCCACCTTGTCGCGAGCGTCCTCGTAGGCCCGGCTCGACCGGCGACGGAACGCCACGGTGGCCACCGCCAGCGGGGGCAGCACGGCGAACGCGACCGCGGCGAGCTGCCAGCTCATGGCGGCGAGGGCGATGCCCACCCCCACACCGGTCAGCAGGGCGACGATGGCGTTGACGAGACCGGTCTGCAGGAGCTGGGTGAGCGCCTCGATGTCAGAGGTCATGCGGGTCATGATCCGCCCGCCCATCTCGCGGTCGTAGTGATCGAGCCCGAGGCGCTGGAGGTGGGCGAACACCTTCACCCGCAGCGACCACAGCGCCCGCTCCGCCGTGCGGCCGGTCACCACCAGCTGGGACCGCACCACCGCCACGTCGGCCAGCACGACGACCAGGTACGTCGCGCTGGCCGCCCAGAGCGCCCCCGGCACCTGGGGCTGGACCCCGGCGTCGATCCCGTGGCGGACGAGCAGGGGGCCGGCGAGCGAGGCCAGGCCGTCGGCCACGACCAGGGCGAGGCCCACCGCCAGCTGGCCGCGCCAGCGCGCCAGGAACCGGCGGAAGCGGAAGCCCGGGGCCGGCGAGGCGGCGGCGGCCACGGTGTCGTCGGGACGCTCGACCGCGGGCGGGAGGGCCTCGACGGCGGCCAGCAGCTCGGGGGTGGCGGCGAGCGAGCCCAGCATCCCGCCGCCTCCGGAGGCGCCGCCGCCCATGCCGGCCCCGAGGCCGGCCGGGGCCGTGCGGCGCCCAGCCTCGGCGAGCGCGCTCGACGCGGCCCGACCCTCGTCGCCGCGCCGCACCCACAGCGCGGGCGTCGTCGCCGCCTCGCCCGCCGCGGCGTCGGCGGCCACCGGGGCGCGAGCCGCGCCGGGGTCGGCCTCGAGGTCCTCGCCGGGCCCGCTCAGCAGCACCCGGTAGAGCGGGCACCGATCCCACAGCTCCTCGTGGGTGCCCACGTCGACCACCCGCCCGGCGTCGAGGACGGCGATGCGGTCGGCGAGCAGGAGCGTCGAGCGGCGGTGGGCCACGAGCAGCGTGGTGCGCCCGGCGAGCACGCGGCGCAGCGCGTCGTGGATCTCGACCTCCACCCGACTGTCCACGGCGGAGGTGGCGTCGTCGAGCAGGAGCACGGCGGGATCGGCCAGCACCGCCCGGGCGAGCGCGATCCGCTGGCGCTGGCCGCCCGAGAGGGTGAGGCCTCGTTCGCCGACGGCCGTGGCGTAGCCGTCGGGGAGGGCCTCAATGAACTCGGCCGCGCCCGCCACGCCGGCGGCGGCGGCGATGGCCTCGGGGGTGGCGTCGGGACGTCCGTAGGCGATGTTGGCGGCGATGGAGTCCGAGAACAGGTGGGCGTCCTCGAACACGACCCCGATCTGGGAGCGCAGCGAGGCCAGCTCGACCGACGCGACATCGGTGCCGTCGATGGCGATCGACCCGGCGCCGACGTCGTAGAACCGGGGGATCAGCAGGGCGAGGGTCGACTTGCCCGAGCCCGAGGGCCCCACCACCGCCATCGTCTCGCCGGGCTCGACCGTGAGCGAGAGGTCGCGCAGCACCGGCTCGTCGCGGCCGTAGCCGAAGGTCACCCCGCGCAGCTCGAGGCGCCCCGGCCCGACGCGCAGCCGAGGGGCGCCGGGCGCGGAGCGCACGGTCGCCGTGGCGTCGAGCAGGTCGAACACCCGCTCCACGCCGGCCCGGGCCTGCTGGCCGATGGTGACGAGCCCGGCGAGCATCCGGGCCGGCGCCTGGAGCTGGCCCACGTAGGTGGAGAAGGCGAGGAAGGTCCCGAGCGAGATCCGGCCCTCCATCGCCAGCCAGCCGCCCAGCGCGAGGACCGCCACCTGGGCCAACGACGGGAGGGCCTGGAGCACCGGCTGGTAGCGGGCCTGGAGGCGCAGCACCCGGATCCGGCTCGCGTACAGGCCCTCGGCGGCGTCGGCGAGGCGGTCGACCTCCCGCGCCTCCTGGCCGAAGCCCTTCACCACCCGTACGCCGCTGACGGCCTCGTCGACGACCCCGGCGACCGCGCCGGCCTGCTGCTGGGCGTCCCACGACGCGGGGAACACCGTGCGGCGCAACCGCATCGAGAGCACCAGCATCGCCGGGGTGACCAGCAGGGCGACGATCGTCAGCAGGGGGCTGAGGAAGGCCATCGCCACGAGGGCGACCGCGAGGAACAGGCCGTTGGCGAGCACGATCGGCAAGAAGGCGAGGAGCCCCTGCACCAGCCCGATGTCGGAGATCGCCCGGCTGACGAGCTGGCCGGTGGACAGCTCGTCGTGGCGGGCCACGTCGAGGCGCTGCAGGTGGTCGTACACCTGCGTGCGGAGGTCGTCCTGCACGTCGAGGCTCACCCGACCCGCCCAGTACCGGCGCACGTAGGCCGCGCCGAAGCGGACCACGGCGGCCAGGACCAGCAGCGCGATCGGCCAGGCGATCGACGCCCGCTGGGCCACGATCACCTCGTCGACGATGTGGCGCACGACGAGCGGGGTGAGCGCCGCCACGACCTGCCCTGTGGCGGCGGCGCCGAGCGCGATGGCGACGTTGCGCCGGTGGGGGGCGAGCGCGCCGCCCAGCCGGCGCAACCAGCCCGGTGGTGGGGTCGCGGCGTCCATGGCCCGTCGGAGGGTACCGACGGGGTGCGCCGTCGGGACCCGTGGGCTCAGCGCAGCTCGGCGTCGATGGCGGCGAGGAGCTCGTCGTAGTCGTCGAGGGCCGGCAGCTGCGGGAACTCGGCGCGGACGTTCGCCGGCGAGTGGAACAGGAATCCGGCATCCGCGGCGAGCAGCATCGTCGTGTCGTTGT